>Ga0222717_10000203_pt1 | contig 52317 bp, 67 predicted proteins | sample C33_18DmetaG_FD_165053 | JGI IMG/M metagenome (GOLD analysis project Ga0222717, IMG submission 165053) | Estuarine water microbial communities from San Francisco Bay, California, United States - C33_18D | ecosystem: Environmental > Aquatic > Marine > Unclassified | place: USA: California... | reverse complement strand
GGTATCCGAAGTGCTGGGAGATCCCCCAGAGGTTATACGAACAGAATTGACGTTATTACCATTGTAGCCAGTCGGAACATACGCACCAGTTCCAGAACCTTTAAGTTCCAGCCTACCACCCCCAGTAGAGCTTGTAGCCCCCACCAGCAAGTTACCGCTGCTGTCGATGCGCATGGCTTCACTAAACGAAATCGTATTACCAGCAGTGCCAGATGCTGCGTAATTCCAAAAGTGTACACCGCCTTGCTGGTAGTATTCAGTTGCAGCTCCAGTTTCTATGTATTTGTTTGTACCAGATATTTGTTTTACGTTTGTACCCATAAAGGTTGCATCGGTATATTCCGTAGCACCAGCCCTAAACACAGACTGAGGGCCTATTTGAAGTGCGGTGATTGTAGAAGTCCAATCGGTTTGAGGCGTAACCCCAATCCCAACACCAGTAGATGTGATATTTAAAGCTTTAGATGTAAGAATACTGTTAGTATCGTTAGAGTTATTCAAACCCAAACTCATTACATTCGTATCATATTTAACTAAACCTGAATGATATGCACCTGACCCATCGTGTAGTAATATTGAAGTTCCATTATTGCCATTACTGATAAGTAAATTAGCATCATCTTTATCATATGCGCCAAAGTCATTCACACCAACTAAAGCACTACCAACAAGATGTAGGGGGGCTGATGGCGAATCTGTGCCAATCCCAACCCGATTATTCGTTGCATCAACGTGCAGTGTGTTTGTATCCACAGTCAGCCCATCGCTGTTGATAGTGCCTGTGATGTCTACACCTGTGGAGGTGGTGGCGAGTTTTTGAGAGCCTGATTTATAAAGAGTAACAACGCCACTTGTTGTATTAAACACAGCCAAATCAGATGCAGATGTATCCGCTATTACAACCCCAACACCGTTTGATTGGATATTTAAGTTTCCAGTGCCTACGTCCTTGATGTAAGAATGACTGCCATCATGGTAAATCTGTAGGTCAGACCCAGCGCCAAAGATAGCTTTGTTGTTATCACCTAGCTCTAAGTCTCCTGCGAACTCCATATTACCACTGGCATCAACAGTTAGCTTCTGCCCTAGTTCTGCTATTTCTCTTGCTTTAGTCATTGTGCCAGTGATCCTTTATATATCTGTTTAGCTTAAGCCCACGGTGTGCCAGCAGCACTAGTTGGGTTAGCTAGTGCATCAATCTTAGATGCAATAGATGCTTCTACATCAGCTTTCCATGTTTCGCTTTGACCCCATACCCAAGCAAGTACATCTGCTTCAGCTAAACTGTCATAGGCTACAAAGCCATCTGCTGATGCATCAGGTGTAAAACCTGCTGTACCATAAGAAGATGCACTGTTGTCACCTTCTACTCCTGCGCAACGCCAGTGTGCTACTGTCACACCACCATCTGCTAATGTACGTTCTGTTGTTGGAATAGTCCAAGTGTAAGTTACAGCCATTGTTATTCTCCTTGTGCTGCTAAGTGTGCAGCATAGGCTGCTTTAATTTCGTCTGTGTGAACTGCGTTACAGATGGCTTGCACCTCTGTGCTTTCACCTGTAATGTCTGCATCTGGTGCAATGACATGGCGTGAGAAGCCACGGCTGATCTCTGTGCCATCACGCTTAATAACCGTGGCTGTACGCACTTGTATGTGCTTGTAGTCGCCTACGATCTCTATTTTGTCTTCAACTTGTGTTTCTGTTAGTGCCATCGTTTATCTCCTGTGATGGTTGGACTGTCCTACCCAAAGCTATGCAGTGGGTTATCCTGAAAAATAAGTAATTGTTGCTCTAAATTCACCAGTGCCTATATCATTACCATTAACATCTGTGGGATTAATTGCAGCAGCAGTTAATTTTTGCAATTGCAATTTAGTATCTGAACCTGCATATATTCCTACGTTTATAACATTGTTTGACCACCCTGCAAAATAACCAACCGAGCCACTAGCTTCAATTCCTGTAGGTACAAGATGATTTGAAACAGTAAAAGGTAGACCGCCTATGTTTATAATACCAGTTCCACCGTTTAAATTGCTAATATCAACTTCCATGTGTAAGGTAACTAGACGCCCAATTTTTGTATATACACCTTGAACTGTGTCTTGATGATCCAAGGTTACGTTAGTGCTTCCAGCAGTCATGGTTGGCCGCCACGTACCCTCCTCATAGTCATCAAGAGTATTGCTCGTTGCATTTCCTGCAACTGCATCAAAGACTACACCGCCAGAGAGATAGAGGTTTTTGAAGCGCTTACTGCTAGTACCTAAATCAATCGTATTATCAGATGTAGCGCCTGATTTCATCGGCATTATTTTACTGTTTGCAAAATATGCACCTGCAATATTGCTTGCAGAACCCGCAACATAAAAGTCATTGCCACTAACCCCAATACTCCCCACAGCGGTGCCGTCTTTCCAGAAAGTAGCTAGTGTGCCATCATAGCTATTACGCCCAACATTAAGTGCGCTACCTGTTGATGTTGATGTGGCTGTTCTAGTAAACTCAGTATAACCATCTGCCGCTAACATATGCCCTGCGGTGCCTATACCTAAAGCAGTCTTACCCACCAGCAAGTTACCGCTTATATCCAGTGTCATTTTTGGGGAGGTCATTTCGGTGTTTATATTTGACCCTGCACTAGCAGAAGCTGCGGTATACCACTTATGCGCCCCTTCATATTGGAAATACTGAGAAGCCCCTCTTGTAGATATATTCACAAACGCATCGCCATTATTTATTTTCGCATTGTTTATAAGTGCAGTTGTTACTCCTGCATCTGAGAAAAGAGTAGCCTCAGTGCCAAGCATTAAAACTATTTGATCTGCTATGTCATTACGCCAGCCACTGTTAGGGGCTGAGCCAATTCCCACCCGACCGCTTCCGTCTATCGTCATCGCAGTGCTGTCAGATGAACCTGTTGAAAACGTAAGATTGTCAGAACTGTCGGCAGTAATACCAGCCCTTATAGTTCCACCGCCTTGGTGCTTCCAGTAAAGGTTATTGCTTTGGATTAGTTCCAGATCACCCGCTGACGAGATGCGCATGGCTTCTGCTTCTGCTGCACCACTACTTTGAGTTCCAAAAGTTATTGCACTGTTGTCTGTTGCACCATCTTGAATTGCTACAATAGACGCAAGAGCACTATCTACATTTGTATTACCAAATCGTAACTTACCTAAATTACCAGATGTTGCGCCTGATGTTCTGGTAAGAGTCATGGTTGCCCCAGAACTATCATCAACGTGAAGTTTACCTATAACAGTTGAAGCACCAATCCCAACATTGCCGCTGCTGTCGATGCGCATGCGTTCGTTACCGCCATTAGTAGCAAACTGCATAGCGTTGTTACTATGGTTATATTGAATAAAACCTGAATAGACATCAGTTCCAGTAGCGCCATCAGCAAAGTACATAGTGCTTGCACCGCTTGAGGCAGCATTTATGCTTAACGTACCATTTCCGGAGTAGTCATTTACGGAAAGCTGTCTATTAGGCGAATCCGTCCCAATCCCAACATTGCCGCTGCTGTCAATGCGCATGGCTTCTGAGTTGTTGGTGTAGAACGCAAATGGGTCACTCGTAGATGTTCCAAGTTGGAAAATATTTGATGACACTTGAGCAAAAGAGGAAGTGGTAGCGTTAGATAGGTATACACCGCCAGACAGGTAGAGGTCTTTGAAGCGATGAGCATTTTGACCAAAATCCACAGTACCATTTGTTATTGATCCGTTGAGCCAAGGATTAATTGATGTAGAGCCAAAGTTAATACCAGATTTACCTTCACTTGCTATTACTATAGCATTACCGCTGCGACTACTAATACTCCCCACAGTGGTGCCGTCTTTGCGGAACACTGCAATGTTGCCGTCACTATCTTCACGATTAAGTATTTGTGCAATGCCAGCTCTTGTTGCCGTTAATAAACCACTAGCCTGTAACTCAATACCATTTGTATTATTGTAAGTATCTGCTGAAGTCTTACCCACCAGCAAGTTACCCGCTGATGTGATGCGCATGCGTTCTATTGCTGTAGTATCAAAACGTAAAATTCCAGTGCTTTCGTTACTTATGGCCATTGAGTCATCAGTCTGGTTATAAGTAATCTGCCCAATCGTTCCTGTGTTAGCTGCATTTTCAATTTTAAATATAACTTGCTCACCAGATACGTTTGGATTTTTAACAGTCAGCCCATCGCTGGTCAAAGTCCCAGTGATGTCTACACCTGTGCTTGTGGTGGTGAGTTTTGTGCTATTGTCGTAACGTAAGTCTACAGCACCATTTTCGCTTGCTATTACAGCGTTTTCACCGTTAGTGCCTTGCAATGCTACAGCGGTTGAGCCTCTAATTGCTAAAAGGCCAGTGCCGCTATCTACAATAAAACTATTAGACCCATCATGGTAAATTTGTAGGTCAGATCCAGCACCGAAGATGGCTTTATTATTGTCACCGAAAGAAGCATTACCAGCTACACCTAAGGCACTTAAGCCTGTAATACTACCACCAGTGATAGCTACCTCTGCGCCAGACTGACCAGTAAAGTTACCAAACACTTCTAAATAAATAAGATCCCCAGTAGCTGCACCTGTAGCTAACGTTACACTGTTACCACCTGCAGAGATTGTATAGTCATCCTCGTGTAGACGTACACCATTCATGTAGACATTAACAAGACCTACTTGATCTACTACAAGAGTATTACTATTATCGTCTGATCCTGAGAATACTGTCTGAGCATTAGTTGCTGTATAATAAAAGTTAGCCTTTACACCTTCAACTGATGATGAAGCATTAGCCCACTCACTACCGTTGTACACTTTCATAACACCATTAGTACTATCAAAGTACAAGGCACCTGTAATCAAAGCATTGCCATCATTATCTACGGTAGGATTACTAGACTTAGCACCTAAGTAACGATCATCAAATGCATCATATGAAGCGGCAGCAGCGTTCTGACTTGCTAGGGCATTAGCAGCATAAGTCTCAGCCTGTGTAGTTTGATTGTCTACATAGAGTTTTGTAGCTGCATCAGCGTTAGATGTAGGTGTAGCAAGACCTGTAATCTTGTTGTCACCCATAGCAATCTCACCACTCATTGTACCACCCGCTTTAGGTAGCTTAGTAGCAATGCTAGTAGTTAGAGTAGTGTATACGTTTTGATCATCATTAATAGCTGCAGCTAATTCGTTTAGCGTATCAAGAGCACCGGGTGCGCCACCAATAAGACTAGTGATCTCACCATCTACATAAGCTTTTGTTGCAGCCTGTTGTGCAGTAGTGGGGTCAGATACGTTTTCAATAGTAGTGTTAGTTACATCTAGCGTACCATTAACAGTTAAATTGTTTAGTGTAGAGTTACCTGTAGACGTAACATTACCTGTTAAATCACCTGTTACATCACCTGTTACATTGCCGTTTAAATTACCAGTAAAGCCACTGTTAGATGTAATGGTTGTACCTGTAATAGCTGCAGGGGTAGAGCCACCAATTACAGAGTTATTAATAGTACCACCACCAATAGCTGCAGTAGTAACTGAACCTAAGTTAGATACAGTAGCACCTGCAAAGTTTACTGTACCGGAAGCTGTAAGGTTAGTAAATACAGCACTTGATGCAGTACTTGAGCCAATAGCTGTTGCATCTATATTACCGCCATTGATGTCAACAGTAGCAAGTGTAGACAAACCAGTTACACCAAGAGTACCACCAACAGTACTATTGCCTGTTACACCCAATGTGCTAGACATTGTAGTAGCGCCAGTTACACCCAACGTACCACCTACGGTAACGTTACCTGAAGCATCCATTGTAGTAAAATCTGCAGCCGCTGCTGTAGTTCCACCAATAACTGTGTTATTAATAGTACCTGAGCTTATATAAGCGCTATCAGCAACTAAAGCATCTACATTAGCTGTTCCATCAATATACAAGTTACGCCACTCAGAATCAGAGGAACCTAAATCATATGTAGAATCAGTAGAAGGAAGAATATGAGAGGCTACATCACCTGTAAACGTAATAGTGTCACTGGCAGCATTACCTAGTGTAGTATTACCATTTACTGTAAGGTTAGATGTAATAGTAGCAGACTGGTGTACCGCTAGTGTGTCAATGTAAGCTGTACCATCTAAGTGCAAGTCTTTGAACTCTAGTGAAGATGTACCTAAGTCAATATCGTTATCTGTTACTGGAACTACTGCACCATCTTGAATGCGTACTTGCTCTACTGCAGAGCTAGATACTTCGACAAAAAAGCCTATGCGATTGTTTGTTGTATTAATGACAACTTTATTGAGAGCATCTAAGTCAGCTATGAGAGGTACATACTCACCCTCACCTGTTGTACCATCGTGCTTGTGTCCACCTGATGCAGCAAAGGCATCACGAAGTGCATTGTATTCAGCATTAATTGGTGCAGCACGAACTGTAGCTGTGGGAATAATATCTGCTGTAGATTGTCTTACGTAACCTGCCACGGTTTATCTCCTATCTGCTAAACCATACGTCATTGCAATGGCTTGAATTGTATGGCTTGCATTTTGATTATTTGTAACATAACTTACTGATATAGATTTACCAGAACCAGATACATTAGTTAAAGCTTTAGGTGAGGGATTGCCATCAAAAATATCACCTGAACCATATATAGCTGTACCATAAATAGCAGCAGCACCTTCTGTTGAAAAATTATATGTAGTTGGATTTAAAGAATACACATCATCATAGTCATAATATAGACCAACAAATACTTCTGTATTACCCTCTGATTTTAAATACGTATCTACTTTATAAATAATTTTTCTTATTTCTGGATCTTCCATATAAAAATAAGGAGTTTGATATAAACTAAATATATCACTTCCATTAAAAGATTGTCCTTTTTCTTGCCTAAATACCTTACCTGAACCATCACCGTGTATTACATGTTCAAACTGACCAATGTAACCAGATGCTACACAGTTAGCTTCAATGCCAATTAACTGGCTATATTCAAATATACTTTGTTTATTTTGACTTTTACGTATAGCACCAATCAAAGATAATGAACTATCATTCTTAAAGAAAAATCTAAACTGAGATTTCTTACGAATAGCAACAATACTAATATCTACAATAGTTTCTGATAAATAATAATTATCAAAAATATCTTGTATTTCTTTAGATACCGGTGCTAATTCAATATCACCAATACGATCAGTTCCTGAAATAGGTCTAATACCATCTGGGCCTAAAAAAAGTAAGTCACCACCAAATTCTATCACAGAGTCAGGAGCAACACAACCTAAATTTGAAGTTACATTTTCCAGTGCAAAATTAGAAATATCAGTACCTGTTAATTTTTTTATGTTATTAGCACCAAAAATAAATAATGTATTACGAAACTTTTTAATTTTTGTAATTGTGAAACCTACATTAATAACACCAGCACCAGCAGCAGGACTAAAATCAATAGGATTAAGTGGGGCACTAAAAAATAAATTAAAAGGTTCTGTTGAATCACCAGCTAAGAATATATGTGAAGCAAACTCTTCTGCAAACTTAGGATCGTCAGGTGCATTAGTGTGCGTAATCTGTGTGTAGTTAGTACTATCATATAGAGCAGCAGGGTTGATGCCATCAGTTAAAAGTAGTACTTCACCAGTCCAGTTATACTCAGCAAACCGTACACGGCTTACACCTACCATAGTAGGACTGCCTGTAGAAGTTATGGCATCCCATGAGGAACTAGAGTTATTCCACTTGTGTAAATAGTTATACCCAGAATCAGGTTTTCTGCAAGCAAAAATACCATCATTTAAATTACCGTTTACATGCACACCTAACGTAGCTCCATTGCCCGGTACAGTGCCATAGTCATTAGAAAACCCGCTAATACGTCTATAGCCACCCGATAAAGATGGCTCATAATTAATCATACGTAAAGCACTGCCACCTAAAGCAGAGGCATGTGTTAGTGGGTCTACATTAGTAATAAGACCGCCATTACAAACAGTAATATTAGTTTTTAAATTGTCCATCTAGGTCTTTCAATCACCGTTGATCTAAGACGTAATTCATCATCAAATAAAACTCTTTTCATAGTTTTAATACCATCATCAAATTTTTGTTGGTGCATAACAGAGCTTTGGTCGTTACTTCTAAAAGCCATCATATATGCCATAGCTCCATCAACAATGATGTGATCAAATCTTTCCGCAATTGTACAACTATCATCATAATTATTTAAATCAGAAGGGACACTCCAATAAATGTATTCTACTTCGTAACTAGCATTTGATACTGGAGTAATTCCAAATTGATCACCAAAAGTTTGATAAACAAAAATAGGTACAGAGTCTCCATTAGTTTGATCTCCATTATCATCCACAGGACGATACTTATTTAAATACTCTTCATAAGAAAGAACTTTAAGAACTTTAGGTTCATTTTCTTGAGAGGTTAATTTTTTTAAATAAAATGTTTCCCAATCAACACTAGAATATCCTGAAGGAAAACTATATAACCTAGTTCCTGCTGTTAGTGTTTGGGTGTATGTATTTTTTAAAAAGGGCCATTCTTGACCACTTTGATATATTTGCCGTAGGCTATTATTAATAGCATCTTTAGCTACAGATTGCACATTACGTACTGTATCAAAACCATCACCTGCTGTATCCAGAGGCACTTCATTTAAGCGTCTTAGCAGTTCATTGGTAAGTTGTACAAATGTAGACATATTATTTTCCTATAGAAAAAACACTAAGAGGGCCACTTTAAGCAGCCCCCTTAGCTTTACTTTTTAGGCAAGAAGATCACGATCTACTTCTTCTGCTTCACGTCCGTCACAATCTACTACGATTGCCCAAACACGAAGTTTACCTGCAGTAACTGTACCAGTCAAAGTATCAACTTGTACATCAATGGTGTCTTCAGCGGCTGCATTAAACAAACCGGGAGTTGAAGAAGCAACAGCACCTACAGCTTTAGAAGCCATAGCATAAGCTGCTACCCATTCGTCATCATCAACACCAGTTCCTACATCAAAAGTTAAAGCAGAAGCACCAGTTAGTGCTTCAGTAACTTCAACACCAGCAGCAAGAACTACTGTGTATGCAGGAATAGTAAGTACTGAGTAAGCGCCAGTTGCGGTTACTGTTGTACAGTCAAGAGTTGCCTCAATAACATTAACGTTTTGTAAAGCCATTTTTTATTTCCCCTTACGCTGCGTTATATTTGGCAGTGACGATTGCTTCAGGGCGAAGAATCTTCCTACCATATAGATGCATACCACGAACAATGTCAGCGAAGCTGTCAGGGTCACGATATGTTTCAGTTTTGTTGATCTGCTCGGCAGTGGCTACTGCAGAATCATGACCAGCTACGATAACACCATAGTTAGTGTTTTGGTTTGCGGAACCTGTTGTACCTGAACCTGTACCTACTGAAGGTAGGTTAGATGAAGAGTACACACGGAAGCCGTGCAGGTTGTTGAGAACCAAACCATTACGAAGTGCACCAGACTCACCGTAATCTGCATTCAAAAGACGTGAATCTTCGTCAGCCATGATTTCCATGAATACTGGATCTACGACCAGCCAGCGACCTTGCTTATCAACTTGTTGTTGGTCAAGCAAACGAGCCATACGAGCTACAACCATTGCTGGTGAAGCTGTTGCTGTTGGTAGTGCAGTTGCACCCGGCAAACGTGCTGCAATTGGAATCGAGTGATCCGCAGCAGAACTTGTTGTGATGTTGCCAAATGAATCCTTACGGAGTTTCATTGAAGTTAGCAATTCATCAGAACCAGCAGTTACTACAGCTTTACTACCATTTACTTGGTCATTAACTGTATCTGCATCGGTGTGCAAAGCTGATTGCTTGTAGCCTGACAAATAGCCAAGAACTTCTTGGTCATGTTGATCAGCCAAACGATAAGCTGCACGGTTGGTTGCAAGATCCATAAAATTGACGTGACTATGAGCTTCTTCAATATCGTCCATTTTAAAAGCAAAATAGTTAGCTTTATCAATGACCAAAGAAAAATCTTCATCGTCAAGATCTTGTGCTGAAATTTGTGTACCACGAGCATAGCTGCTTACGGAAATTTCAGGTTCTTTAATAATTTTAACGGTATCGCCTTGAGCGGCAATTTCGCCAAAATAATCAGAGTTGGTGATGTCACCACATACAGTTGCTTTACGGAAAGCAAGCTGTACTTTTTTTGAATAGATTACAGGGCTAAAATTACCATTAGGTAAGTTCCCGTAACCAGATGCGGTTGTAAAAGCCATAATAAATCCTCCTGATAGTTGGCTTATTTAAAAGCTAATACCAATAAGAGGCTGTTACTTTTCTAGGGTGCGTAAGACTAATAGTCGGCCAACCATTAGTTATACGGGCCTGTACTTGAACAGGTAGTTCTTTATAGTTTAGACTTTGTTAGAAATTGAGTTAAAATAAAAGGTAGTCATAAGAGGCTTTTATTTTATACTCCCTAGTTATACTGTTAGTTTTTTATTTGTCAACAGTATATTACCGTGCTGATCCAGACATATCGTAAATAAATTTACCAGACTGGATAGCTTTAGTAATTTCTTCTTCTCGATTTTGAAACTCTTTAGCAGACATATTAGCTACATCTGATTCTTTTATTGAACCATTTGTTTCTTCTGCATCAAGTTTAGTGCGAGAACCTTTTTTAACTGTGCTTGCTGCCGCTCTACGTTTAGCAGCATAATCACTCTTAGTCATTCCGTTATCAACTTTATAAAGATCAATAACACGTATTACTGAATCAGGATCATCAGCATTTTCATACAATGCATCTTGAACCCACTTAGGTTGTTCATCAACCCAATCGTGAAACTTATCTGACTGCCTTAGTTTATCAAAATCAGAATGAGCTTTACGTATTGTGTCTTCCGCTGATGCTCTAGACATCTCTGCTTCTTTAGCATCTATTTGTTCTAATCGTTGTTCAGCCTTACTAAACATTTCCTGTGCTTTTTTAGTAGCAATAGTTTCTACTATTCCAGCTACATCAGGATACTTTGATGCCCACTGTGCAATGTCTTCATCAGACTTAGGTGGTATAATAGACGTATCTTCTAAACGAGATTCAAGACCTTCAAATTTTTCTTTCCATTCTTTTTCTTTTTCGCTCATATGTCTGCGAAGATCACCATATCTTTTTTTAAAAGATTTTTCTTCTCTAGATAACGTCTCTTCTTTATCTTCTGTATCGGTCGTTTCTTCTTCGGCAACTTCTTCTTTTGAGTCTGCTTCAAAGTTTTTTAATTCCTCTTCTTCTTCCTCAATCCGTTTACGATTACGATTACTGTATGAAGGGTTCACAAACCCTGCTGTTTTTGGTGTTTCCACCTCTGCTAGTTCAGGCATATCCATCTCCTTTTATGTTGGGGTCAGCCGTAGCTGAGTAGCCTTATCGTTACTAGTATAGAATACCTATTAAATAATCTGTACTATTTATTTTTTTTCTTGAGCATTAATCCACCTTTAGCCCTATTACCTCCTGCGTAAACAGATCCACTAGTTACACTACCTTGAAAACCTCCAGATTGTCCTTCAGCTTTAGACATCCTATCTAATCGATCTCTCATCATATCTGCTGCACTATAGTCATCATCACGACTACTACCACTAGACTTTTTATCTTTAGCAGCTTTAGCATCAAGTATAGCTTTAGCGTCTTTATTTGCTTTATCAACCATAGCTTTGCGTTCTTGGGCTGTCATATCCCCCATAACACCAACAAATCCAGTTTTTCTAGATTTAAAAGTTTTGTTAAATTCGTCTTTATTTTCTTTTGCATCCTCTAGGCTATCAAATCCAAAATCTTTAGCTAAGTCATTAGCTCTCATTGTTCCTTTAGCTACAAAACCATCTGCAAAATCTATTAGTCCACCTCTAGCTTTAACATGAGAATCTACAAACTCATTAATTTTATTAGCAGCTTCTGTATCTCCTCTGGCTTCTGCTATAAGTGACATAGCCCTAGCGTTAGAAATACCTTCAAGCTCCATTATTTTACCGCCAACACCCATGACACCACCTATAATAGCACCGGGTCCACCTAGTAATGCAGCAGCACCGCCAAGTTTAGATATGTCTTGACCTTGATTATCTTGTACAAAACCTTTTGCTTGTTCTAATAGATCTCCATCCCAATCAACTTCTTTTAGTTTTTTTGACATGTCAACTTCTATTTGATCTTGCGGATCTTTACTTCCACCACCACCATCGTCTTTGTCATCTCTGTCTCCTGAATCTGGTGGAGTTACACCAGTATCAGGCGGAGGTGTTACTGGAGTTTCAGGCAGTGGAGCATTTAAACTAGGATCAGATGGTTTATAACCCGCAGGTATTTTTGTTCCGGGAGGTTGTATTTTACCATCAATAAATGTATACCATCTAATATTTCCAGCATCATTAACGTATTGAATAACCTTTAAACCTGATCCCATACCAGAACCAGTACCACCATAAGAATATTTACTTGGATCAAATCCTGTTACAGATCCTCCCGGAGCATAACCAGCCCTAAGAGACTCCATAGAAGTAGAAATAAAACCACCTTTGTTCATATTAATAGTAGGTTTATTGTACATCATTTGTTGTTGCTGTTGATACGGATTAGGTTGAGGTTGCATCATAGGTTGTTGCTGTTGCATCATAGGTTGTTGCTGTTGCATTGTAGGTTGCTGATTAGCCATTAGACCACCCATAGCCATAGCTGGCTTAGCTTCTTGACTTAGTTCCTGTTGAATAAGTTGATCTAGTTCTGCGTCAGAAATAGGTGCTGCACCCATTATAGCAGTTACAGCTACTGGCTCACCACCTATCCTACCATCTTTATCCATTTGTTGCAAGCCCATTTTTGCTTCTGAACGAAGATCTTCAAAAAACTTTACACCAAAAAATCTAACGACATCAGCAGGTACAACATACTCACCCTCAGATAATTGAGCAGGGATATCATCTCGAACTTCACTAGCCATAGAACCATTAGGTATTTCATTACCTGATACAGGATCTTGACTCATACCATCGTCTTGTAATCCACCCTCTTGCATAAGAGCCATTTTCATTTGGTTATCCATATCTTTTACTACGCCTCCTTCGGCAAATCTAAACTGTGGATCATCTGGTAAATCAAAATCTGTAATATCTATTTCTATTCCTGTTTCATTCATATCATCATAATAAATAAGATTATCAGGATTTTTATTTTTAAATTTTATTTTACCGTTTGTTTCACTGTTGAGTGACCTTAAAACTTTTCTAACACCATCACTATAAGTATTCTTAGCGGCATCTAAACTTAAATCATGTGCTCTAGCTATAACTTTAGGGGTAGGAATATATATTTTATTTGTACCATTATCTTTAGACTCTTTGATTACAGCAAGCAAAGACATTCTAATTGTATCAGAAAGTTTAGCTGGAACTAAATCTTCTTCAATACCAGCAGTAATATTTATACTTTTAAAAGTATTTATTAAATCTTCTTTAAGTTTATTATTATATTCTTTATTAAATTTTCTTGCAGCAGATTTACCAAAAACATAATCACTTAAAACATTTGCAAAAATATTATCAACTTCATCTAATTCTTCTATACTTCTTCTTTTAATAGAATTTTCTTTTAAGCCATATTCTTGACTTAATAAAGATACAATTGAATCTTTAGTACGATTACCATCTACAAAATCACTTTTTAACTTTGCTATATCATCTATGATCTTAGTTAAACCTAAGTTTACTGCTTGTTCTGCAGTGTCTTGATCTCCTATAGATCTAAAGTCATAATTGTAACGATTCATATCGTTTACAAACTTATCGGTAAAATCAATACCTTTCATGTGATAAGAAAAAGTTATATCACCAAACTCTGTTTGATAGTGAAGACCTATATCACCTAAAGTTGGTTTAGATATTTCTTGTTCTTTAATTTTTTTAGCAATTGCTTTATCTGCCACTGTGTGTTGTTGTACAGCATCACTTTGTAGTTCTTCAACAATAAAAAACTTTTCTTTTATTGGAAAATTTGAATCTTTAATTTCATCAGTTTTTACAAAACTACCTCTTACATGAGCTAAAATATTTTCACCTTCAGGCGAATAAAAATGCATATCAGCAGCATCATATTTAGTGCCTTTAGTGTTTTTATTTCTAAGAATTATTTCTATATAACTATCTAAAGGATTTATAATATCTCCATTAGGATTGTTGCTTTGAAAAACTACCCTTTGTTCTCCACGATATTTTGTTTTATTACTCCGAAGAACTTCTATATCTACTTTAGGTACATTTCTATCTGCAAGAGTTTTTAATTGTTGTTTAGAATATTTTTTGTTATCGTCTAAGTTTTCTAAAAGACCTGACCAATACAACTCTGTTTTATTTATTTTCGGTGCTCTCTTTTCTAAAAACTTTTTGATTTGAAAGCCAGACATACCATCTTTACCAATGGCAAGATTGTCTAAAGAACCTAAAACAGAACTACGAAAATCTGCTAAGTCTGCTTGAACCTCTACATTACTAGCATTTACACTTCTAACTAAAGGATTTGTTTCTTTTTTAGATTTAGTAGGTTGTACTTCTAAATCCATATAATCATTAATATCATCAAGACTTACATTATCTTGACCAACTACTTCTGCACCAACACCTACAGTACCAGAACGTTCTGTTGGTGTACCTTTTAGAAACTCCATGTCACCATCAAAGACTGCTTTGGTTTGACCCACTATATCAGCTTTAACTCCACTAGGTACAGCAGAACTTGCTGCTTTTGCAGTAACTGTTGCTGCTTTAGCTGCAGGAATTAACTCTAATGCAGTCATGGCATCACCGATAACAGCTTCTCTTGCAGAGTTTACCTGTTGATCTGTAGCTTGGTCGTATGATACACTATACATATTTTGTAGTCTTGTATCTAAATCTTCACTACCAAGTCTTTGTACACTGTCTTTAATATTAGTTACAACTTCTTTTGTAGTTTCTACAGGGCTAGTTATAAATTCCTTAGCCCCTTCGTATACTCCTACTGCAGCATCCTTTAAAAATTTTAACTCATCTTCATCAATAACTTTGCCAAGTTTTTCACCAAATGATTCATACTCATTATCTAAGCCAAGTATATTATCTACGATTAGTTCACCATAGCCCATACCTTTTTTCATTTGTTCGTCAACACTAGCCATTATTAACTTTATCCCTAAGTTTAGTTAAAGATCTTAATGCACGAATCTCCCCTTGAAACCTGTAGATTTCTGCAGGGTCATCGTATTGTTCCATTTGTTTATGTATAAATGCAATGCGAAAGTCAATTTCTTCCAGCATTGCATCCCACTGAGGTTTGTTATTTACGACTAGCTTTAATTGGCTCACTGTACAGGTGCCCCACCAGTATTACCTGAGAAGCCCTGTTCTCCCGGCTGGGGGGCTGTACCAGTTCCTATAGTACCTCCCCCTGCTCCTGACGTATCCTGAGCCTGAGCACCCGCAGGTGGTCCCTGTGGACTAGCTCCCGGTTGCGGTGGGGTTGGTGGGCCTTGACCCTCAGGTGGTGCTGGAGGTGGATTTTGCTCTTGAAACTTTTTAAGTATCTCAGCTTGAACAGCAGCATCAGACATAGAGTTAGTAAGTTTATCAGGATCAAGATCCATAGACTTAGCAATCTCACGTATGATATAGTCCATCTTAGCAAATGGAGCAAGTACAGGATTCTGCACTACACCAAGGAATTGCATCAGTCTTTGACTACGTACTTCATTAGCCATTAGACTTTCAGTGCCACGAGCTTTTACTTCTAAATCACCTTTAATTTCTTCATCGTAATTAAACTGCATGTTAAAATTAAAAAATGCTTTAGCTATAGGACCGAGTAAATAGTCGTCTACATTCTTTACAACGTTCCTAATGCTTCCGTTGGCAGCAGACATAAGCATACTAATACCAGAAGCAGTACGACCAACACCACTGACCCCTGTTTGACCATGTGCGAAAGATGGAAATCCAGTTGACTCATCTGCTAATATCCTTGCTTTATCAAACATTTGCATGTTTTCGTTAGATACGTTAGGAAACTTAGTACCAAAAATGGCTTGTCCGGGTGCACCGCCTTGTCTACGGAACACTTTTCCGGGGTACACAGACAAGTCCTGCCCCGGTACTAAGTTAGTTTCATCAACTTCAATTAACATATTACCCGATAAAGCAGCATTATCTACTGCCATACGCATAAAACCATTCATAAGAGTTTGTGTATCATCCATATTCTCTGCAATACCTACACCAAATAAACTATAAGGACTTACCTCATATGGTACAGCATAGTATGGAATAAGTGTTGGTGTAAATGGGTTCATAACTAATCTAAGTACTTGACCATTACAAACCCAAATATTTACATTTAATTGATCAGTGTCTTTTAACTCACTTGGAATATCAATATCATGACCCTCAAGAATTTCTGTATCTACATTACCCCAAAACTCTAAAACTTCAAAACGTTCTGCTCTTGACTCTTGAGCATCATCTTCCATTACTTGTTCCCACCACTCTTTAGTATAAGACTCACCTAAAGAAATAGAAGTGTCAATACTGTTTGAGCGAAAGAAAGGACGTTTCTTTAAAGAGCGTAATTGTGAACGAGACATTTTATGTCTTTCAACAACATACTCAGCTTCATCCATATTAGATGCATCAGGATCAGGATAAAAATTCCAAATAGATACAGAAGAAGTTTGAGGTATTGTCTTTATAGTTGGTGCATACTCACCATCCTCAGACCAATTAGCATACTCTTTATCTACAGCAAATGGGCCTTTCATAATACCAGTACCAAATAAAGCACATTCAAATGCTGCTACACGAAGTTGTTTATTAGCATTAGATTCCTCTAGTTGATCATGTATTTTCTTTTCCATTTTTTTAGCTGCAACCATTGCAGGATGAAAAGTAATTTGACTTGGAGTTGTACCAGCACCTTCTTTTAATTTATCTTCTACTGAAGCTAGTTTATTTTTTAAACCTCCGATACGATCCCTTAAAGATCTTGCGGTCTCTCCCGGTTCTAATTCTATTTTTGCTTCAGCTTTTTGTGCTTCAGGATTTTGATCAAAGTGAACAGACTCTGCAATACCTTCTGGTAAAGTTGTTGGATCAACAGTAATAGGAAATTTATTATTACCAAACAATACCTCTACAATTTGCCCATAGGCAGCAAGTACTTTTGTTTTAGTTACTTTAACAAAAACTCTGGATTTTTCTGTGGAAGTAAATTGTACATCAGATCCATAGATACCACGATAATTTCTGTAAGCTTGTATCCAACGAGTTTCTTCTGTCTCTCGTGCATTAGATGCTTTTGAATATTTTTCTCTTACAAAGTTAAGAATAGTTCCAGAAGAAGGATCATCATAATCTTTTTCTTTGGAATCTTCTATTGCAGTAGAACTTTCAAGATCTATTGTTTCTTCAAACTCTTCTTCCATTATATTTCCTTAATATCCAAAAGTTGGATCACTAATCTGAAAGCCAGTGTTACTAGCTGGATTGTAATCAAATAAACTACTACGTGGTCTTGTCATAACACCATATCTAAGTGCATCGTATAGATGATCTTCTGCATTTGTATCTACATCTTCTGGGTTATTTTTATCAAGAGGTAGTGCAGGTAATTGAGATATGGTATTAGTACAGTTACTAAAAAATACCAATCTTGGTTCTTCAGTAAACTCATCAACTTGAAGTCTTCTATGTATTTCATTTTTACCAGCAACACGAGAACCTTTAGATCTATCTGCAGGACGCCACCTGCAACCTTTCATAATCATTTGTTCAGCCAATGATGGCCCAGTATCACCACGCTTATGCCATAAAGAACTATCCAAAACACCATAGCGAATCTTTTCTTCATCTTCTATTTCAAGTATCATATCCGCAAGATCAGATGCAATAACTTTACTTACATATAGTTCTCTATATACTATTAATTGTTCTGATGGACTAACAGCAATCCATACAACCCCTGTATGAGAACCATAACCATAGTCGCAAGCCCTAAACTTTGCCCAACCACTAGGTATATCAAAAGGCTCTACTACATGTATACGCCTATTAAACTCAGGGAATGCCGCCCCCTCATTAATATCCCAGTCACCTTCTAGTAGTTGCCTACGCTGATGCTCAGGTAACGACAGAAGATTAGCCTCATACATACCATCTTCTGCTAGGTAAGGATTATCGAATAAGGTAGCAGGTATAAACCTACGTTTAAATAGTGGCTCACCTTCTCTGCTATGTCCTTTAGGCCAGCAAATTGTTTCTCCACTATCTGCATCCGTAGCCCAAAATGATTCGTTAGGAGTATTAGGGTCAATAAATATTTTTTTAACCCATTGATGTCCCGGACCTCCGGGGTTACTAGTTGCCCTCATATATAAGGGTAGTCCACTAGCTCTTGTTGTCCTAAGTCGTGACCTCATGTAGTTCCAAGGGTAAGGTGTAGGCCACTGTGTAAGTTCGTCAAAACCTATCCAATTAAATGCTTGACCCTGATATCTCATAACATCATCGTCACGGTCTAGGTAAGACATCCAAAGAGTTGCACCACTAGGGGCTACCCAAGTCTTATCTCTTTCCATAAACTTAATACCGGGAATTGCTTTAGGGTATAATTGTTTAGATACAGAAATAAGCTCTCTTAGTTCTTCAGTGCTCCTACGTACTAAAAGCATTCTAGCATTAGGATTATTTAAATAACGTACAGGGTCAGCAACTAAACTGTATGATTTACCACCACCTGCTGAACCCCCATATAATACTTCTTGTTCAGTAGAAGCTAAAAATTCTGTTTGTGGACCGGGGTTAGGTTCAAAAATAACTTCATTAGTATTAAATTCTTCTTCATATTGTAGCTGAGTTGGACTTGATACCTTTACCACCGAGTCTTTCGGCTTCGAGCTTTTCCGCTTTTTCGAGGGCCGCTTTGTACTTTTCAGCGAGGTAGCGTTGGTTTGCAGCTTCTCTCTTACGCTTTTGTTCACTTTTAACTCTTTTCATTAACCCTACGTGAGATATGTACCGATCCGATTGCTCACTTAACCAAGCGGCTACATCTCTATAACTATACTGCTTTAGGTACTTTTTAGCTTCCTCTAAAAGATCTAATTCTTTTGGGATAGGTAATAGTATATCACAGTCATCAGGGTCTTGTCTATAGCCAAATGGAACTAATCTGCCTACTCGTACAACTTTTCTCCATTCAAACTCTTCTCCCTGCTTTGGTGCAGGTAACTTCCAAGTCTTATAAATCTTCTTCATTTTTAGGTGGTAAAATAAATAAAGGGTTAGACGCAGATACTTCTACTTTATCTGAAGCTTTAAATCCACTACGATCTAATACATCTTTTGCTGCTGCCATTTTTTCTTTGTTACCCAAGTCAGTTGGGCTATCCATAATTTGTTTCATAGAGTAAGCAGCTTTAACTGCAGTAGAAGAAATAAACTTTTTAGTTCTTTCTGCAATCTCATCTTGTAAAGAATTTACAATAGCTGAAGTTGCGACAGTATCAGCATATCCAGCCATCTTTCTTGCTTGAGATAAATTACCTTGAGCTTCTTCAAATAGAACATCAAGAAACTTCTGTTGTTTTTCCGTTAGATTACGGCTCATGTGATTTTCCTATGCGGTTTTACTTTGGCTCTAACTTTCTTAGGTTGAGCCACAAACTGCTTACCCGCCTTAGTGCCTTTTCGTTTTGCTCGTGTTGTAGCGGCATACTCAGAAGAACTAAGAGACTTAATAGCCTTCTCAGGTAGATACCTTTCGCCTGTAGCCTTTGAACCTTGCGTTGATGGTTTACCACTTTTGGTTCTCCATTTCTGCTTAGTCCAAGCTGTTAAACTTTTTTGACTTTTACTTTTTGGCATCGTGTTTCTTTTGTACAGCAAAGTTAGCAGTGAGAGATGCACCCTTATGAGGTACAAACTTATCTTTATGTTTCATTAGTTTTAAACTACCATCTTTTTGCTTCATCCAATGATAGCCTTTAGGTGCATCTACCTTCACTACTTATACCCTCCACCTTTTGCCTTGTATTGTTTTGCAACCATTTGAGCTTTCCGGGCGCTCCATTGTCCGGGTGCTCCACCTTTCCCTCCAGCTTTAACGGAAGCAACAAGGCGCTTACGCATACTAGGCTTAGTATAATTACCCGCTGCATTAACTGTAGATTTTTTGCCTGATTTCGCCACGACTAATTCCCATGTCATGCAGTTCCTTGTCACTCAAGTTCATGAGTATCCAATAGTCTGCTCTTCGTTGTTGATTCTCTTGAATCTTTTTAAATATTTTCTTAAACATAGCACCACTCCTTTTATCTTGTGCAGGAGTAGTTTTACATATTTAGTTATAACATACTATAGATAAGATTGCAACCCCGTTATGCATTTCTGTTGGGGTCAAAATACTCTTCTAATGAAACAAGTACTTCCATAGTATTTGTAGTCTCACCATATACCATAATCTTATCACCTGAGTGTAAGTTAAAGTATCCACCATTAACTAGGTTAACTACAGAATGTCCTGCCATACTAAGTCCGTTAGCTATGTAATGATACGCATTATCTTCAGCATGGTAAAACTGCACATACACTTTTTTAGTAGAGGTGGCACTATTACTAATGTGTAGATACCTAGTAATAGCACTAAAGTTAGCAGGGCAGGTATACACAACGGTAGCACTAGCATCTGCCGAAGTAGATGCAATAGTGTACCCTTGTGTATGAAACTTGGAGCTATTTAAAACAGGCATTTATTTGTAGTTATCTGGAGTACTGTATAAATCTTTTGGTACGGATTTATCATTACGTAAAGCCCATTTGCGAAGTCTTCCCTGTTCTTTCATGGAAAGATTCTTTTCCCCTGCTTTCCAATCTCGTAACTTCTTTTCATTCGGAGTTAATGAGGAAGGGCTACGTCTAGGTCTTTTTGAAGGACCACGGCTAGGACTTTTTTTATCACTATCCTTAAGTACATCTTCAAGTGTTTTATCTGATCCCGGTAAAAGAGTTTCAGTTTTAATTGGATTTCTTTCTCTAAGGGTTGGCGCACCTAAAGGTCGTTTAGGTGGACGTTTTGAACCGGGTGTTGAAGGTTTTGCTTTAGGTTTTGTAGCAGGAGGTTTTTTATCTGTAAGATTTTTACCTTTAGCATTAGCCCAAGCAGTAAGAGCAGAACCTTTAAACTTACCTTTGTTCTTTTTCTTCCAAGAATCTAACTGCTCTTTAGTTACAGCCAGTGCTTTCTTTCCATTTTTATCTGTATAGTACATAGACCCTGCTTTTTTAGCAGCAGAAATACTTTTATAATCTTTATAACTAGCCATTATTTATTTCCTTGTGTAGCTTTCATAGAGGCACCACAGTTAGCCATACCACCTTTGTTGTAACCAGATTTTTTCTTAGTCATACCACCATACTTATAGCCCATCTTAGCTGCTACTGCTGGTGCTTTTTTCTTTAGTGCTTTCATTCCGGGATTCATTTTGTTATTCATATTACTTTCCTTTAAGCTATAATAAAGTCTACGATCTGTCCATCTGGAGTACGTAGTTTGTTTGGGTTAGGGTTATAGGCATACATCTGATTAACCAGCTTAAGCTCTTCTACTGGTGTATCAGGGGTAATCCTGTTAGGCTCTTCTACTTCGTTATTTCTGCTAGACCTATCTTTATCTGCCTTCTCAAAAACAATATTCTCATGAGTTTGGAATGGCATACTGGGTAAAGGAAAGTGAGAGATAAGGGTCATTACCACTTTACCTTATGTGACCAATACCTAGCTGATAATTTGCTAGGCTTAGAGTCCTGAGCATTATGTCTAGCGTAATAACTTTTCTTACGAGCTTTATCTTTTGCAGACTTAGGATTCTTACCAGCACCACTTACACCCTGCTGCCCAAAACGAATAAACTTATAGGTGTCACCTTCTTTAGCCATAACACAGTGTGACTTCTTAGGGTGGCTAGGGGTTTTCTTAGGTTTGTTTACACCCTTAAGACCTTCTTCTTTCATCTTAGTTTTAACTCGTTCAGGTATACTCATCAAATCATACTCAACGCTTGGTCTAGTGTTTCTTTATTTCGTCTAGTCCAACCACGACCAAAAGTTTCAAAGGTACGTAAAGACTCATAGAACTTCTGACGTTGATTAAAAACACTTTCAATAATCATTTGAGGTTCTTTATTCATAACAGCTTGTAAGGTCATAGGACCAATAGCCCCATCTGCTGTTGCTCCCACAGCACGTTGTATAGCTTTAGCTGGACGACCAGAACCAGAATTAACTCCCCAGTCAAAGGCACACCAGTCAACACCGCTAGGAAGATCATCGCCTCTTACCTTATCCCAATAGTTCTTTTTATAAATAGGAGCTACATCTATAAAAGTTAAGTCACGCATCTCTTGTTCAGTAGACTCACGACCAATCCACTTATCGTAGACAGCCTTAGTAACACCAAGGTTAGTCATACCACCCGGATCTTTAGGGTGATTTACAAACCCACCTTCATGATGTAGTAGCATTGATAAACATTTGTCAAAGTTTTTTTTCATTTGTCACTTCCCAAAAAATTTAGATACGGATCGTATTCCAATACTGGCGCTTACAATCCCACCTAGTGAGTATTGATACCATGCTGGCATACTGTCCAATGCAGTAAACCCAGCTTGGACAATACTATTACCCCAATCACCACAAAATGCTAGAATCAGTGGAATTGAAAATAGTAATGTAATCCACTCATCTTTCCATGAGTTTTGTGTAGCTTTAATAGCTTCAATGTCCCAGTCAATCTCACCAGTAGCTTGCTTGACTTTAATTTCAGCATTGGCTTTTTGTACCGCTACCTTACCATCTAAGTAAGTGGTAGCCAATCCACCAACTGCCCCTAGAATCTGACCTATCATTTTTCGTTACTCAGCCAAACAGCAAATGCCCCAGTCATAGCACCAGTAACTACCGATATTAATGCTGATTGCTGTGTAGATAGATCTGGTTGTGATAATGCCCACTCAATACAGCGAATATACATAACCGTCATTACTAGCATCATTAGTCTTGGCATTATCTTCCAAGCTAGAATACGTTCCATTGCTACTGTCATTCCCATTCCCTCTTTCTTCTAGGTTCAAAAACATCACTGGCACTAAGATGACCCTCTAAATACATAGCTCTTTCAACTCTGTCTAGAGAATACTTAGTGCCAGTGTCCTGAAATATTTTTTCTCTTACATAAAAAACATCTGAACGTGGGATATGAACTCTACGGAGTCTACCCTCGTCCTCATCAGCTAAAGCTTTATAAAATTCCTCTAGCACATTATCGGAAGAATACATTTTTGGCAATTGATTGTCCTTAGTTATACTACTTTAAAATGGGAAGTCAATACTTTTTACCTACGACAGCAAAAAATTTACACTATCCTTAAAGGATTTCTTTAAGTATTAATATTTATTAATAATTATAATTAGTATTTAATACTTAAAGTACCCTCTAAGTAATACTTTAAGTATATTATACCGCACTTTGAATATTTGTCAAGACTAAAAGTAAGAAATAATATTTAAATTAATTTAATATTTATTTAACACTATTAAATTTCTATGTAAGTCCAGTTACCACAAAGTATAAGTCCATATGGTCACAAATTGTTACAGACTTTGTAACATATCTCACATATCTCCCCAGTATCCTATTATAGACTACTTACTTTCGTACCAATAATTAGATTAACCCTATGTTTTTACTAGGGAATACTATATATGGGCTGGTATAATTGTAGTTACCAACTAAAAATACCCCTCTCTGTCATTGAGTGTATATAGTATCTACGTACCCCCCACTGGCCCATGCCCCCCGTAGCCTAGATGGGCTTGATCATGCCTGTAAATCCGTAGGATTCAACAAGAATCAATGACAAGTCATTGAAATGTATTGTTTTTATAAACAATAAGGGATTCCCTTTATCAGATTACAAGGTAATCTCTTGGGGATTACAGGGCTTTGGTCTTTAGACCAAGATCATGGTCAAACCATAATATGGTTCAATCGGTTGGGATCATGCTTGGGATCAGGATCACCTGCATAGCTTTTTCTTTCGCATAATGCTTGGGAAAAGATGGGAAGTTTTTCCCCTAAAGGGGAAGTTCAATCTCGGAATTTCCGAGAATAGGTAAACCCTTTAGGGTTTAAATAGGGCTTGACAATCGATTTTGGATAGTGCTACAAAGTAAGGGCTTCATCGGCAAATCGATGAGGCAGCAACCTTAACTTAATCGGAGATTAACGATGACAAATTCAGCTACTTTACCTACGGTAACATTGAACAGCCAATTCAAATTAGGTCGTAAGACCTACACTATCACTGATGGAATCAGCCATGCCGTAGCTTGTTATGACAAGCTTTATCTGATCCAAGAGGATCAGCTTAACCTTTACCGAGAACTCGGTAATGTCTTGCTTCAAATTGAAGCATTGTTCGGTGGTGACAAGAAAGCCTACGGCTCTTTTATCGGTGGAACCGATTTGTCGAATGAAAACATCAGCTCCGCTGATAAATATGATGCCAAGTGGATTGCCACCCATTGGACTAAAGTCCAACAGTTAAACAAAGCTGGTAAGCTTTCAGCACTTGGCGTATCTTCGATACGGAAGATTGTTCTGGAAGCTCATCCTGAGCTTCGTAAGAAGCCTAAAGCTTCTTCAGCAGGAAACACCTCGAAGGGCAAGCCGAAGGCTTCTGAGCAGCCTAATAAGGCTGAGGAAGTGCTAAAGAACACTGTCTTTGAGACAGTGATAGCCAAGAACGAAAAGGAACTTGCAGAGCAAGTATTTGATGCTCTTCAAGCCGGAGGCTTTAAGAGATCTGAGTTCGCAAAAGAGCTTGCAAAGCTCTTCAAGTAAATCATTTAGCCCCCTTCGGGGGGCTATTCAATCTCGGAAATTCCGTGATCAACTTAAATCGGAGATTTAAAATATGGAATATAGTGGAGTTCAAATCTTAGAGTATTCAGATAATGAATACTGTTTTTGCTATCAAGGTCGGTTAATAACCGACAGATATGATTTACCAGTCCTCCTTAAAAAGGAGAGTGACTCTTGGATAAACAAACATAAAGCTGAAGGCTTTATAGATTGTTTAATCTTTCTCGGTGAAATATAAAAGAAGCTCCCTTCGGGGAGCTTTTTTTGTTTATACTTCAGAGAAGTATAATGGTGTTCTCGGAAATTCCGAGAATACTTTTTTGTGGACATGCGGCAAAGGAGATCATGCGATGCCAGTAATATTATTTCTTGCTTGGTTATTAATACTTATATCTACTTCAAGTATATTATTAATAGTAGCTTATACTACTATTAATCCTATAATATTATTATCCTTACTACCTGTAGTAATATTACTTTCTGTTTTAGCTTTTGATCGGGGGTGATCATGCGTGTATGTTTCTATGATGAGGAAGGGTTTATGTTTTCTTATCTTACTTGTCGTGACATGCGCCAAGTATCGAAGATACTGAAACGTTTCCCTAACAATGCAAAACTAATCACGGAAAATCCGAGAATGAAAAGGAGAATAACATGCGGATAGAACACATTGCAGAGAACAAAGTATTTGTTCACAAGAAGTCTATGCTTTCAGGTAGAGTAAACTCTATGGTTTTACCTACGACTCAGGGTAAGATAGAATACTGGCTACAATCAGGTGAACTGATTCAGAATGTAATGCCTGACTTGGATGCCGAGCAACGTGAGTTTATTAAGACAGGTATCAGCCCTGAAGAATGGGATAACATGTGTGGAGATGAGGATTAAGCTATGCCTAAATGTGAAAACTGTGGTGACGAAGAGGAAGTTCTGCACTATACAGAATGGAATGGATATGAGTGTGGTGATCTATGCGAAGTGTGCTCAGAAATGTTTTTAAATATGGAGGAGGAAGATGCAGATTAACAAACGTGATAGGTTTGCTTTACGTGCCGACAAATATTGGCGGTCTATATGGCATCGACAAATGCTATTCAAAACAAAAGCCTTGACATCTGTTTCATCCTGTGACAGAACTAAGGAAATTCATGGCAACAAGGAGTTAAGCCAATGTCCAGATCATACCTCGTCTATCAGTTCAGACCAGAAGTCTATGACATAATTAATGAGAACCCTCAATCAGAGATAGCAAGGATTGCTTTTGATTTGAGGCTTCTCAATGAGAAGTCTGCAGAACAGAGTGTCAATGATGCTTTGTTTCATAACATGTATTACCCAACCAAGTTCCTGCATCTGGGTGTGCTATCTGAGTCTGTTGACCCATTGGAAGCTGTCTTTGATGCAGGGAATGGATATGGTAAAGCTAAGGTTACCACCCTTGCTAAGGGTGACACTAGCCTATCTGTGGGTAACATAATAGTGCACTTGCAGCAGAACAAGGCGTACCTATGTATGCCTACTGGATGGCATGAACTAGCAAGAGAGCTAGACTTTTGCATCAAATTGTAATCACGGAAATTCCGAGAATGGAGAATCAAATGAAGACCGAGATATATTATAACCTACACAAGCATGTCTTTTCTGTAAGGAAAAGAAACGGTAAGGTGCAATGGCATACTAATAGTATCATAGCACACAAGCCTATCTTTGCAGTGCAACCTGCAGGGTGGGCAAAGACTCAAGATGAAAGAGTCAAGAATGTACATGCATTTGTCAGACCTCAAGAGGTTGAGGTGGATGCTGACCTATGGTTTCAAGATCCTGACTATGCCTTGCCTCATGATGTAGCTAGGCTTGAACGTGTCAGGTATAACCCATACCATGCAAACACATTTGTAGATGAGCACGATGAGCCGATCTACCATGCCGAGGTTGCTTATTTGTATATTGACAAACAAAATAAACCTGTCATAAAGGTATTCAGAACTTAAACGAAACATCCAATCACGGAGATTCCGAGAATGACTGTAACAACACAAGAACTTAATGATCTATTCAGATACTGTGCCGACATAGGCATGGCTGCAACAGACAGACCGATAAATGATACCGAGAACCACACTGGTTCTTGTGACCACCGTACAGATTACTGCGATGACACTTGTTATAACGTTAAGTTATACAAGATGTACCCTAACATGGCTAAACGTGATGACAGATGTGAGACTATCTGGCAGAAACTAAACAAGTCTAACTCTGACTTCACTAAATTCTTTAGTCGTAAACGGTATGATACTAGTCGTGTTCGTCACATGACTAGAGGCGAAGCCTTCAAAGATGTGATTGATGTGTACCGTGTCAAGACTATGTGCCTACTTAATCCAGATACTACATGGTGGATTCCTACCAGAGCATGGCGTAACCCACGCCTCAAAGCTCTGATTGAGAAAGAGCTTATGCCTCTACCTAACTGTGCCATTAATGCATCACTTGACCCATCCAACAGCAAGGCTGAATGGAAGATGTTGATTGATGATGACTGGAATATTATGTTCTATGGTGATGATGACTTGACATCTGATCCTGTCTATGGAACAAGAATGTTCCTATGCCCTAAGACCCACAAGGATCTCAAGGGTCACTGCAAGGACTGCAAGGCAGGTTGCTTTGCACAAAAGACTATCAACCGCACACAGATTGTGCATCTATCGGAACACTAATCACGGAAATTCCGAGAATGAAAGGAGTCGATATGAATATCGAAGATAAACTTGAAGAAGCTATAACTAAATGGACAGACAGTTTAGATATAGATCAGTTAATTAATTACGTTCAAGAAGATCTCTGGGCGTATTACACTGAAAGTGCAGATGAAGAAGAAGCTTTAGAATTTATAACAGAAATGGAGATATAACATGCCTTTTGATACAACAACATCATTCGTACCAGAGCACTTGGACTTTGAAGTAGAGTTCGAGGAAACTAAATTCAAAGATAAGAAGTATGTAATCAATACTAATACAGGTGAATACCTTGGTATTGTGGGCAAGGACTTTACTTGTGCCAATCATGGTGACTTCTTTCGTAATGTCGTAGACACTGCTACTCAGGAGTTACAAGAGGGTGACTTACATGGTGCAGACTTTAACTTCAGGACTGCTCGTGGTGGTGCTTGGGCTATGCTCGACATTACACTACCTAGTATGAAATCAGTTATAGAAACTGATCGACATCAGACTGAGGTAAAGAACCGTATTATATCATTACATGGTATTGATGGGTCATGTAGTAACCAAGTATTCTTTGGTGCTATTGATAGCTTCTGCACCAATGGGTGCATCAGTGGTGAGCATGATAAAGTTCGGAGAAAGAACACCTCTAACTTCTCACTTAGCTCGTTCATAAATGAACTGTCTAACCTACGGTCAGACTTCTATGAGCAAGCCATCAAGATGAAAACATGGGCACAGACTAGCCTCAAGGATGTAGATGTAGAGGCATTGCTAGAAGCAATGATACCATCAGAACGTAAGGCAAAGAAGATGTATCAACTGTACCGTACAGAGACATGCATGAGAGGTGAAAACAAGTGGGCCTTGTACTCTGCCTTTACTAACTATGCTACTTATGCAGATGATCGTAATGGATTTAATCTTCGTAATACAGGTAATGACACACAAGCTACCTCAATGTGGGGTAGAGAACAGGAGGTATCCAAGTGGGTTAGTGACAATCGTTTTTTACTTGCAGCTTAATCACGGAAATTCCGAGAATGGAAAGGAACTAAAATGACAATGACTCCAGAAGAAATCACAAAGAGCCATCAAGAGTGGGCAGATAAACGAGAAGCACGTAGAATAGATCTTGAAGAAAAATGCCATGACTTAATAGACGAGCAGGTAAAAGCAATCAAGTCTGCCTACGATGCACTACAAGAAACTGAAAGCAATCTTCGAGAAATGTTTGACATTACGATAGAAGATGCTAGAAGTATATCTAGTGCAGAAGGTAGTTTGAGGATGGCATTTCCTCACCTCTGCATTCATCCCTATCATGGGTCTTATTAATTTAAAGGAGTTAAATATGTTTGTAATCTTTGCAACTAAACCACTTAATGACGGAACAAAAGGGTTTCGTTTCAATCTCTTAGGTAAGAAAGGATTGTATCGCAAACGTAGCCGTAGCTCTCGTGGTTGGCTCAAGTATGAGCCGCTTCATACTATGAATGCTTATCACTTCGGTAAACGTACCTTATATATTAACCATGCTTATGGACGTAAGCTGTATCACTTTGCAGGATAGTACATGGATTATTATGTAGTAGAAATGTATGTTGATGAGTTGGAAGAGTGCCTCGTAATGAGGTGCTCGACCATCGAAAGTGCTAGTCTTATCTGCGAGAAACTAGAAGATGCATTCCCCAATGCTGTCTTTGACATCATGGACACAGAGCCTGTGATAAAAATGCGAGACTATAACTTAGAAAGGTATGAAGAATTGAGAAATGTTTTGACATCTAAACCAAGGAACCCACAACTAATTGTGATAGAAGGGGGTAAGCGTTAGTGTTATGTATTATGTAGAGGTTATCCATAAGGATGAAAGAGTAGCGTCCACCTATCAAGATCTACTTTCGGATAGTGTAGACGTTGCTAACAGTCTATCTTTTGCAGACTGTACTGTAACTATATACGAATGTATTAAAACCCTATGCAATATAGAAAAAATTGCAGAAGTTATGTCATGGAAAGATGACGGTTACAGATAATAAATTTAGTAGGGTGTTGCGTTGTAGTACCCTACTATGCTACTCTTACTTTAAAGTATTACTATAAGGATTAAATATTATTATGTATAAATATACAAAGAAAGGAAACTTAAAGACTGGTACTGTATGGAGATTTACACCACCACAAGATGCTATTGATGCTGGTGTTGCACGAAGACAAACATTTAAAGATGGACGTGCAGCAAGGTATGAGATACCAAGGCTGATAGAAAAGGTAGAAGCATTTAAACGTGGAGATATTGTCGCAGGAAACATTGGGCCTAACTCTACAATACTACACATTTATAAATACTATGTAACAACTACACATTTTAAACAGTTAGCATATAACTCACAAAGAACTTACGATAACACAATGAATGCTATTGCTAATACAAGTGTTGGTAGTAGGAAGTTAGGTCAGGTTAAGATTAAAGACCTTACTGCTATGCATTGTACTGAGGCTTATGAAGAATGGTGTGAAGATGTAAGTGTGTCTAAAGGGAATCAGTGTTCAAGAATCTTTTCATTACTAATAAATTTTTGTATCTCTATTGATTTAATTAAGTATAACCCTATGTCTAAAGTTCGTAAAAGAAAACATGAAACAAGAGATACAACATGGACGCAAGAACAGGTAGAAAAATTTCTTGATGTTGCATTCACTGATTTTGATTGGCGTAATGTAGGATTGATTGTACTGATGTGCTATGAGTGGGCACAAAGACCTACCGATATAAGATTATTAAAGTGGTCTTCAATTAATTTTAAAGAGAAGAAGGTAAAGATAAAACAAACTAAACGTGGAGCAACAGTTGAGCTACCAATTTCTGAAGAGATCATGGACATGCTCACTCAACAGAAAAAAGATTGGGACTTTCAAGACTACGTAGTACCACATCAGAGACCATCAGATGGTGCCTACAGACCATTAAACGTAGGTCAGGTATCATCATTAGCAAATCAAATAAAAGAAGCTGCAGACCTACCATCTAATTTACTTGTCGGAGATTTAAGGAAGAGTGCTATAGTAGAAATGATTGACTCAGAGGTAGATCATCTAGCTATTATGTCAGTGACAGGACATCAGAATATCTCTTCACTAAATCCATACCATAAACATACTTATGCTGCAGCTAAGTCAGCATTAGATAGGAGAAAGAAATAATGTTACAAACGTTTTACATAGATCACATGGGTACTGACTTATCTGTAGCTAATGCAGCACGAGTAAGCTTTGGTAAGCGTAGTGAAATGGATACCAGTGACGTATGGGGTCCACCTAAGTTGAAAGACAAGGATGCCAAGCTCATACGTTACCTAGCCAAGCACAAGCACATCAGCCCCTTCGGGCATTGCTTTGCCAGCTTCCATGTCAAGGCTCCAGTGTTTGTAGCTAGACAGCTAGTCAAGCATAAGTTCCTACGATGGAATGAGATTAGTCGTAGGTATGTGGACACTGAGCCTGAGTTATATGTGCCTAGTGAATGGCGTGGTAGAGCAGAGGATATAAAACAAGGAAGTTCAGGTGAAGTTAAGGTTCCTTACCTAGTTCCACATGAGTTTAACAGATCAGCATTGTATGAATATGAAACATTGCTTGAAGCAGGTGTGTGTCCAGAGCAAGCACGTATGGTACTGCCACAGAGCATGGTCACTGAGTGGTACTGGTCAGGTAGCTTAGATGCATTTGCAGACATGTGTAACCTACGTTGTAAGCCTGACACACAGTACGAAACACAGGTTGTAGCTGGATATATAGACACTGAAATGGCTAAGCTGTTTCCTGTATCATGGGAAGCATTAAGGGAGAATGAATGATGAGAGGTAACATTAACGGTGCGATCAAGGCGTCAGCTATTGTAGCTTTACTGATAGCTGCACCACCAGTATTAATAGCTATGACGTATGATGAATACCCAAAGTACTGCAAGCTATCTATATTATTACCATGCATAGGAGTAAACAATGAATGACATAATTAAAATTACAGAAGTAGAAGAACATGAAGATGGTAGTGCTACACTACAAGTAGAGTGTGACCCTAAAACATTCGCAGCTATCTTTAACGCAGGGTTTATAGCTTTAGTTAAAGCTGGTTTAGAATCAGAAAGGAGTGAAGATGTACGCAGTTCAGATTGAGATAGAAAAAGGTGAGTATACTTTAGTACGAAAGGAAAACCCTTGGACTTACGATTCAGAGGTTCTTTTATTTGAAACAAAAGAAAAGGCAGATTCTGAGGCAACAAGATGGAACACAGGTACTGTAGTAGATTACGAACGATACATAAGACCTATGACAAAAGAAGAACGAACTAGATCTACCCAAAGGAATAGGACTTTTGTCACCAAGTGAGTACATACCGTACATAATTTCCTTATCTGTTGTCGTAGGTAGTATTGCATTCATCCCTCTTTGGCTGCTATACTTCAGTTTCAAAAGTTTAAAAACCTTTATTAAAGGAAAAACAAATGTCAGATAATCCACATTCACCATGCCCCTATGAAGATTGTAGTTCTTCGGATGCATTCAATTGGAATGATGATGGCTACGGTCACTGTCACTCATGCAGTAGGGCATATCCAATGAAGAACATGCCCACCACATTTGATTGGGTTAAGCAGGAGTACCCCTTGAAAGAACGTATCCAACCACAGAATATACAAGTCACTGGTGTTAAGTATGATGGCATCAGAGGTATTGATACTGATGTATGCAAACTTTATGGAATACAAATACAGACTGGCCCGAATGGTGAGGATGTACGGTATGCATACAAGTACCCGCATACAATTAAATATCGTATGTGTAATGACAAATCAAAGTCATGGGTCAAAGATCGTGGTCTTGGTATGAACCACCTGTTTGGCCCTGAGTTCAATGCTGGTACAGGTAAACGTATCTATCTTACAGAAGGTGAGTTCGATGCAGCCAGCTTGTATCAGATCCTTGGCAAGACATTCCCTGTAAAGTCTTTACCTTCTGCATCTATTGGTGAGAAGTTTATCAAGCACAATTTAAAATACTTATCATCATTCAAAGAGATTGTGTATGCAGGTGAGCTTGATGATGCTGGACGTAGGGCTGCTGATAAATTGTATCAGGCATTCCCTGAAAAGTTTTACTATGTGCCTATGACAGAGTGTAAAGATGCTAATGAGTTCCTTGAGACAGGTAAGCATGAGAAGCTTATGTGGGCTGCACGATCACCACAACGTTACACACCAGAGAATTTCTTTTGTTCTGATGCTGATGTAGAAGCAGCAATCAAGAATGAGAATCCATATGAGTACGTACCAACAGGTCACACTGGCTTGGATGAAAAGATTCGTGGTATGGTTAAGGGTGGATTGACATTCATCAAAGCCCCTCGTGGTACTGGTAAGACTGAGGTGATCAGATACTTTGAGACAGGCTTACTCAACAATGGTGATACATCAGTAGCAATGCTGCACATGGAAGAGATGAAGTCTACCACCTACCGTGCTATGGCTACGTATCATCTAGGTGTAAACGTCAGAACTAAAGAGGATGCTGCCAACAACAACGTGTCAGAGCAGAACGTCATTGAGGCTGCTAAGATTGCAACCAAAGGTGAGAAGACAATTATCTTTGAGATGATGTCACACGATGATCCACTTAAGTTGCTCGACTATGTACGTCTAGCTGTTACAGTGTATGGTGCTGGCTACATATTTATTGACCATGTACAACGTCTAGCCTACCTATCTAACTCAGGTGTGGATGGTGCTACCAGTACACTGACTACACTAGGCTCACGTATGGCTCAGTTAGCTAAGGAGTTAAACATTGGTGTGATCTTTATCTCTCAGGTCAATGATGATGGACGTACCAAGTATGCTGCTTCACTTGAGGAAGAGGCGATCATATGCATCAAGCTAGAACGTACAGCAGAAAGTGAAGATGAAGTAGAACAGAACACAACAACCTTTATCGTAGATAAGAACAGACCTTTTGCTAAGTTAGGTAGGGCTGGATCAGTGTACTACGATCCAACAACAACCATACTAAGAGAGGATTTGTTTACACAAGAATCACAGGTGGCGTAATGATATTTGATGTAGAAGCTGATGGCCTCTTAGATGATGCCACCAAAATACACTGCATGTCGTTCACTACAGGTGGAATCCCTATGGGTTCTACCAGTGACTATGATGCAATGAGAAACATACTGCTTAATCAAAAGGTTTTGATAGGTCACAACATTGTACGTTATGATGTACCATTATTAGAAAAGATCTTAGGTATTAAGATTAAAGCTAAGTTGTATGATACATTACCTATGTCATGGGTAATTAATACTGATAGACCTAAGCATGGGCTTGAATCTTTTGGCGAAGACTTTGGTGTACCCAAACCAGAAATAACTGATTGGGTAAACCTATCTCAAGAAGAGTACATACATAGATGTCAAGAAGATGTTAAGATAACTAAAAGACTTTGGGAAAATCTTATCCAAAGATTTATGATGGTTTACAAAGACAAGTCTAACCTTGATAGATTCTTACAGTATCTTACATTTAAAATGAAATGTGCTTATGCTGCAGAAGAGAGTGGGTGGAAACTTGACGTTGATCTTGCTAAAAATTGTTTAGATAAACTAAAAGCTGAACAAGATAAAAAGATTACTGAATTAAAAACAGTAATGCCTATGCGTACCTTGCTTAGAAAGAAGTCAAAGCCAAAAGTAATGCATAAGAAAGATGGATCACTATCTAAACAGGGTGCTGAATGGAACGCTTTACTTCTAGAGCATATGCATCCCTCTGACTATATCGGTGAAATAGAAATAGTGAAAGGAGTTGAAGAGCCTAACCCTAAGTCCAGTGATCAGGTAAAGGCATGGCTGTTTGATCTAGGTTGGAAGCCTTGTACATTTAAGTTTGTTGAGGATCGTAAGATTCCACAAGTACGAAAGAATGGTGAGCTTACTAACTCAGTTAAGTTGTTGATTGATGCCAACCCTACGGTCAGTGTGCTTGATGGCCTTACAGTTATTCAGCACAGGCTTGGCATTTTTAAAGTTATGTTAGAGTGTGAAGTTAATGGTTATGTTAAGGCAGAGATTGAAGGTCTTACTAATACACTAAGATTCAAACACAAAAAGCCTTTAGTAAATCTTCCGGGTATAGATAAACCTTGGGGTAAAGAAATACGTGGTTGCCTCATAGCACCAGAAGGTTATGTGTTATGTGGTGCTGATATGACATCACTTGAAGATACAACCAAGCGACACTATATGAAACCATACGACCCTAAGTACGTAGAGGAGATGTCAAAGGATGGATTTGATCCACACCTAGACTTAGCTAAACATGCTGGTGCAGTTACACAGACTGATATAGATAAACATAATTCAGGTGAAATCAACTTGAAGTCATTACGAAAGAACTACAAAGTAGTTAATTACTCAGCCACCTATGGGGTTGGCGCAGCAAAACTATCAAGAGAAACTGGTATGACAGAACAAGAAGCTAAGAAGCTTTTGAATGCATACTGGGAACGTAACTGGTCTGTCGCAGAGTTTGCTGCAGACAACCTAAAGAAAGTGAAGCTTATCAATGGACAGATGTGGGTACAAAATCCTGTCAGTAAGTTCTGGCATACTCTTCGATATGAGAAGGATGTATTCTCTACACTCAACCAATCTACAGGTGCTTACTGTTTTGATAAGTGGGTAGCTTACTACCGTATAGCAAGACCTAATATCGTAGGTCAGTTTCACGATGAATCAATTAATCTTGTTAAGAAAGGTCATGAAGAACATCACCAACGTAGGCTTGTTAATGCTATTAATAAACTAAATAAGGAGTTAAATCTTAATGTTGATTTAGGTATTGATGTGCAGTTCGGAAATAAATATTCCGAGATACACTAAAAAGTTCTTGCATGTTCTTTTTAATACATGCTACAATTCAATTCTAGTCTTTAAAGGAGTTAGCGAATGGCTAAAATAACAGTAACAGGTATTGCTCAGTGGGCAAAAGTATTTGAAGAAAACCGTGATCTTGATGGGTATCAAGGGCAGTGGCAAGATACTAATGGACGGTGTACGATTGAGATGATTCTTGATCAAGATAACACTGACCGTGTTAAGGCATCAGGGTGTATGTCCTCTGGTAAGGATGATCCAGAAGGACGAGGACGTGCCTTCAAGTTTACACGTAAGTTTGAAACCCCCAATGACTGGGATGGTGGAGCACCTGCAGTGTACAAGCCAGATGGCACCGCTTGGAACTTCGATAGTGATGGCCCCATTGGTAATGGTTCAGAGGTTCTGGTAGAGTTAGACATCTACAAAAACAAACAGTACAGCACTGTGACTACAAGACTTGAGCGTGTTAAGGTTATGAAGCATGTAGAGTTTGATGGTACATCAGGGATATCTGGACCTGATCCTTTCACTAAGGACATCACATCAGGTAGTGTACCACCAGCCGCTGTAGTAAATGAAGCTGAACTTGTCTCAGAAGAAATTCCATTTTAAGGAGTAGGTTATGCCTAATATAAATACATTAGTCGAAGATATTTATTCTGTAATTGAAGGAAAGGGTGGGTGGGATAAGACGATTACAGAATATCTAGCAACTAATATAGCTCAAACAGCGGAAGCTAGATTCAAGGAACCTCAGAAGCCCAGAGGGTATTTAAGTTTATCCTCTGTGGGTTCGCCCTGTAAAAGAAAGACTTGGTATAGAATAAATAAAACAGAAGAAGCTGCACCATTAAAGCCTCAGTTACTCGGTCTTTTCTTTTACGGGGATCTTTTAGAGACTCTTGTCCTTGCATTAGCAAGGGCAGCAGGACATGATGTACAGGGTGAGCAGGATCGTCTGTCTGTTCATGGCATCAAGGGTCACAGGGATGCAGTCATTGATGGTGTGACAATAGATGTTAAGTCTGCGTCACGATATGGGATGCAGAAGTTTAAGAATCATGTGCTGCGTGATGATGATCCATACGGTTACATCAGTCAGTTAAGTTCGTATGTATATGCAGGTAAAGATGATCCACTTGTAACAGATAAAAAACGTGGTGCTTTTCTTGTCGTACAGAAAGATAACTTCGAGTTAGTGTTAGATACCTATGACTTCACTGATGAGCTAAAAAACAAAGAACAAGAGGTTAAGAAAGTAAAAGAGGTTGTGTCAGGTGATTTACCAGAGGAACGGATAGCACCTATACCTCAGTCAGACACATCTGAAAACACTAAGCTTACGTTTGCTTGTTCAGGTTGTGAGTATCGAAAGATATGCTGGCCTGAAGCTAGGGTGTTTCAATATTCTGGTGGACGTAAGGAGTACTTGATTGATGTTGTTAAGAAACCAAAAGTACCGGAGTTAATAGATTGAGTAAGACAGCCAAACAAAAAGGTAGGCTGGGTCAGCAAGAGATCAGGGATGCTTTACTAGAAGCCTTCCCTGAGCTTGAGCCTGATGATATTAAGTCTACAGTTATGGGTGATACTGGTGCAGACATACAACTATCACCTGCAGCACGTAAGTTAATACCCATATCAATAGAAGTTAAACGTAGGAAGTCAGGTTTAAAAACTGTGTATGGGTGGATGCAACAAGCTAACAATCATACAAAGAATCCACCTGTTGTTTTCTACAGAGGTGATAGACAAAAATGGTTAGTAGTAACAGAACTAGATCATTACATACAATTGCTTAGGGGTAACAATGACAAACAGTGATATACAAGATAAGCCGATAAAGATTTGGGATGTTATCTCTGGTCCTTATCCTTTTGATCACCCCGATCTTGATGATGTACATTACAACCTATGCAAGATTGAGGTGGATGGTAAGATTGATTCTATGGAGTATTTCTTTGACACTTTTAACGATGCTTATGAGATGGTTAAATACTTTCAAAAGAATATTAATCCGATAGAAATTGAAATCGAAGATTGACATGGGGTTTTAGATGAGTATAACTAGGGGTTTCCGATATGAGGTTACTGTCAACATAAAGGTAGAACCAGATGCAAATTTTTTTGAGTCAGATCCAAGATATAATTTGAATGTGATTCAAGAACTAATACAGGATATCCTGTATGACTTAGACGATATAACTGTAACAAACTGCGAGGTAAAAACAGATGACTAAACTAACATTAGACGATAAAGAATATGAACTTGAAGACATGAATGATGAGCAGAAAGAGATTCTAAACCTTTTGAATCTTGGATCTAACTCTTCAAATCTTTTGAATCACATGATCCAATGTGTAAATGCAATTCAACAAATGAAAACGAATGAATTGAAACAGTCATTGGAAGGTGATAAGGATGATCAATCGGAGTGATCTAGAAGCGTTTGGCTATTTTGATATGTTTCAGAATAGTCCAGACTACAATGAAGATCCGGTTCGTTTCTATAGCCAGTTTGTAGAGGACAAGATATTAACTAAAGGGCGGGATCGTCTAATAGAAAATACTCTTGGCCTCTCTGGTGAAGCGGGTGAGGTATCTGAGAAGATAAAGAAACTCTTTCGTGATAAGAATAGATTCAGCGATGAAGATATATTAAAAGAGTTGGGTGATGTACTATTCTATACAGTAGCCTTGGCAAACATCTTCGGGGGTAACCTACGTAAGGTTATGGAGATGAACATGGCAAAGTTAGACGATAGAGAACAACGTGGTGTATTAAAGGGAAGCGGAGACAATAGATGAATAACTACCTACCAACAGATTATCAAGCATTCATTCACACTTCACGTTATGCCCGATGGCTTGAAGAGGAAGGGCGAAGAGAGTCATGGGATGAAACAGTAGGGCGTTACATGAATAATGTGGTTGAGCCTATAGTTGATAGTGGTGCTAGTGAAGACAACATGGAGATAGCACAACAAATAGAACAAGCTATTCTTGGTTTAGAGGTTATGCCTTCTATGAGAGCAATGATGACTGCTGGTCCTGCTGCTAACCGTGACAACACTTGTATGTATAACTGTAGCTACTTACCCGTAGATGACCCTAAGTCCTTCGATGAGGCTATGTTCGTCCTCTTGTGTGGTACTGGTGTCGGGTTCAGTGTTGAGAGGCAGTTCATCAGCAAGCTTCCAGAAGTTCCTGAGTTGTTCGACAGTGAGACTACTGTTGTCGTGGGTGACTCCAAGGAAGCTTGGGCTAAGGGTCTTCGACAATTGATTGCACTCCTTTACAGTGGTGAGATTCCCAAGTGGGATGTATCTAAAGTTCGACCTGCTGGTGCTAAACTAAAGACGTTTGGTGGTAGAGCATCTGGCCCAGCACCTTTGGTAGATCTGTTTAACTTTGTAATTAATACCTTCAAATCTTCACAAGGACGTAAGCTATCTAGCATTGAGTGTCATGACATTATGTGTAAGATTGGTGAGGTAGTAGTTGTAGGTGGAGTACGTAGATCAGCTATGATCTCTTTGAGTAACCTTAGTGATGATCGTATGCGCCATGCTAAGTCAGGTGCATGGTGGGAAAACGATCCACAACGTGCCTTAGCTAATAACAGTGTTAGCTATACAGAAAAACCAGATGCTGTATCATTCATGCGAGAGTGGATGGCATTGGTGGAGTCAGGGAGTGGAGAACGTGGTGTATTTAATCGTCAAGCAAGTAAGGTACAGGCTGCTAAGAATGGTAGGCGTAATGCAGACTTTGAGTTTGGAACTAATCCTTGCAGTGAAATCATCCTGCGTCCATATCAGTTCTGTAATCTTACAGAGGTTGTTGTCCGTGCAACAGACAGTGTTGACGATCTTGAACGAAAAGTCCGTCTGGCAACAATTCTGGGAACTATCCAATCCACATACACTAAGTTCCCCTACTTGCGAAAGGTGTGGTCTAGAAATACAGAAGAAGAACGACTGCTTGGTGTGTCACTCACAGGGATAATGGACAATCCTCTTATGACCAAGAAGAATAAAGGACTGGAGGATACTCTTGAACATCTTCGTAGGATCTGTGTTTCTACTAATGCTGAATGGGCTGACCGTCTTGGTATACCTGTGGCTACTGCAATTACATGCTGCAAACCATCGGGAACAGTCTCACAACTGGTGGATAGTGCCAGTGGCATACATGCTCGCCACAGTCCCTATTATATCCGTACTGTGCGTGGTGATAATAAAGATCCGTTGACACAGTTTATGAAAGATCAAGGTATCCCCAGTGAGCCTTGTGTTATGAAGCCAGATCAAACAACAGTGTTCAGTTTCCCTATTCAATCACCTAAAGGTTCTGTCGTTACATCAGACATGACTGCTATTGAGCAACTAGAAATGTGGTTGTCCTACCAGAGATCATGGTGTGAGCATAAACCAAGTGTTACAATTAACGTTAAGAAAGATGAGTGGTTTGAAGTAGGTGCCTTTGTTTATAAATACTTTGATGAAATGTCAGGTGTGTCATTTCTACCATACAATGAACATACCTATCAACAAGCACCTTATCAAGAGGTTGACAGTGATACTTACAGCAATGTACTATTGACTATGCCTAAAGCTATTGATTGGTCAGGGCTTTCAGAGTACGAAAAAGAAGACAACACAGTATCAATGCAGACAATGGCCTGTACAGGTGATGTGTGTGAAATGGTAGACATAACATAAGGAGAAAAATATGTTTGAAGTAATGACATTCCTAGTAGGTACAATAGTAGTAGCAGAAGTTGTAATCCCAATGACAGTGGATGTTCTGTCAGGTCTGTTCTAATGTATGTTTTAGTGCTCATTATGACCTTTCAAGGTAATATGAAAGTGCAAGCTTTTCATTCTTTGTTTCCTGATTACAACACATGTATGAAGGTAGCGATAACAATGGAAGAGAGGTTAGTGAGCACTAAACCTTCACCGGATTCAACTGCAAATACCTATTGCTTTGAGATACCAAAGAGTATATAATTCAAATCTCACCACAAAGGAGTACATCATGGATGTATATGTAAGACCTTTCAGAAAAAAAGTTTATGACAAAGTTGACGCACCATCTAAAGAAGCACTTATCAAATACTTAGAAGCTGAAGGACATACGATCCTTAGTTCTACTGAAGACTACTATGCAGATGTTAAGTCAGAAAAGAATGGGGTTACACATTATCATGAAGCTGAACGTAAGGCACAATGGAATGGTGATTGGCCTACCCATTGGGCAGAGGTTAGAATACCTGCACGTAAACGAAGATTAGTAGAAAAGTATAAAGACAACTTAGATAACTTAAACTTCTTTGTCTTTAATAAAAGTTATAATAAAGCATGGAAGATTAGTGGCACTCAAATGACAGACGCCTGTATCCAAAAACCTACAGGCCCAAACCATAGAATGCCTCAACATGAAACGTTCTATCACATCCCCTACACAGAAGCGGAGCTAGTGGAAATCAAATGAGTTATGATCCGGTCAACAACCCCTCTCACTATAAGCTAGGTGAGGGAGTGGAGTGCATAGACTACATTAAACAAGTACTAACACCAGAGGAGTTTAAAGGTTACTGTCATGGAAACTTAATTAAGTATCAGCATCGACACGGTTACAAAAGTAAGCCTGTTGAAGATATGGAAAAAGCAGAATGGTACTTACGTAAAATGTTAGAGACTATGAAGGAGATCCATAAATGAATGCTTTTCAAAAAGGTATGGACGCATTTAAAAAAGGACGGTTAGGGAATCCCTACCGTCCTAATACTAAAGATAATCGTGATTGGGAGTTTGGTTTTAACAAAGCTTATTTCTCCAATCTAGAAAAAGTTAAAGAGAATGAAAACAAAACTAGAAACAGAAGCTAAGAAGTACGTACAGAATAAGCGTACCCCTAAAGATACTAAGCCTTTAACTGCAAGACGTTACCTAGCTGGGCAAGCCCTAGCTGGGTTGCTTGTTAATAGCAAAGGCTCTCAAATGTCTGATATTAAAAGAGCAGCATATGAATGGGCAGACTATATGTTAAGTGAAGATGACTAGGGGGTTTGTTGAAACTTAGGGATTTTAGTCTCTAGTTTACCTACAGCTTCTATTAAACTCTGGCGTCTCTCTAGTTCTTCTTCTATACTTTCAGAGTCCTCTAAATATTCTTTAGAGGTTTTAAATTTCTTACCTGTTAAATCAGATGCGGCTTTGTTAAATATCCTGTCGCCTTGCTCTGCTATCTTCAGAAAATAGTTATTACGAATATAACCCCTAGCTTTCATATTATTTCTTTGACCTATAAGACTGCCAAACCATTCTTCTGTTTTCTTTATTTGATGCTCCACCTGACGATCTATAAACCCCTTAAAAATTTCTTTCTTTAATTCTACTGATTCTATTTCATCATAAGTTTTATTCTCTACCTCTGAACCAAGTGGTAGTTTTTCTTTTCTCCAAGCTTCAAAGTTTTTATGCATAACCTGTGATAGTCTGTACCTAACTACATAATCTAAATTATTATTTTTTACTTTAGAGTTTCCATAGAGTTTATACTCTTCTAAATTAAGTCTGTTCATTTCCCTTTGTATGCCAGTAAGTGTTGGACTACCAGCTACACCAGTGAAAGTCTTTGCAATAGGGTTCATCTTGCCTACAGGCATAGGATTAAAAGGACTATAGTAATCAATATCATTACCTTCATTACGAGTAAAAGATTGTGTGTATTGTATAAAGTCATAATCAGGTAAAAATCTTGTAGCTTGCGCTGCAAACATACCAGATGTTTCTTCTGTTTTATCTTCTTCTAAACTTGAAGCTAGGCTTCTGGTGTAAGGGGCACCAGCAGACTCATAACTAAACTGACCTTGTAAATCTCTTAGTGGAGTTAGTGGATAGGTAAATGTTGATAAAATATTACCTCCCATTTTTGAAGCCCCTTCAGTTATACCACCTTCAGAAAAAGAATTTATAACTTCTTTAATACCACTAAGATCAAACCCCATATCATTTAAACCACCTGCAACAGACAGAGCCTCATTTGTTATGCTTTCTGGCATAGCAAGTCCTTGGTTGTATCTGTAGAATAAATCTCCAATAAATACTGGTGCAATAATAAACCCTAACGAAGAAGCAATATCAGCCTCACCTTTAATAGAATTTTCTATGGACTTATAATTTATTTCACCTTCTTTAGTACTAGCTAAATAGTAGCCAAGAGCTATTAAACCTGCGCCAGTAAACTGCCTTACTCTTCTATCTTCAACAGATTTATATGGATCTCCTGTAAAAGAAAATGCTGCGTCTGAACTTGAAGAACTTTCAAATCTTTTAGCAAGCTCCCCTAAACCCGGAGTGTAATCAGCAATCATTTCTATATGATTAGCTACGTACCTTGGGAAAGGTACACCTAAAGCTCCTGACATAAGAAAGGGAATCTTTTTATTCACTGAAGATGCCATCCTTGCGCCTTGACCGAATAAAGATTTATCATCCATATAAGTTCTTTGCATTGTAAATCTATTAGCATCATCAAGGGCTTTGTCCACCATAGACTTATCAAGCTTATCAAGTTTACCTGTTTTAAGGATAAAATCTCTTGCATTAGTACCAACAGTTTCATTACCTGCAGTTCTTAGCTGTCTATCTAAACTACTAAAGAATGCTGCTTCTTTAAATACAGTATCAGTGGCAGTGTTAAAAATATTAACGAACCTACCTGCTTTAGCAAAAGCTGTTTGACTTTGACCTGAGACTTCTGATCTTAGTGTATCATGAAATGTTCTTGCATATGCTTCTGGCATTTCTTCTTGGAGCATGCCCCTAACAACCTGTGCAGTTGCACTGTCCATACTTAATCCACGAAGAGTAGAGGACATGTTACGGACTGTGTTACCTATTCCCCCACCTTCTTTACCTGTTATAGTTCTGTACAAACCACGGTAAAACTCATCACTAATCTCTACTGCAGCTAGTAATCCAGTAGATGTAACGTTACGGGCTGTTGTAGCAGGTTGTGATGTCATAAATGCAATACGCATTTGATCTAAGTCTTGTAGAAAGTTATAAGCTACCATACTTTTACTACGACCAGCAGAGTTTTTAATTACATTAGCAGATATTTCTGCTGCTTGTACATCATTAATGGTTGATAAGCCCCTATTAGAAAGTTTAGTAAGATCTCCCATAATTTCTGACGGTGCTTCTGCCTCTACCTTACTGACAGCTTTAGATATTTTAGATGCTTCGGCTAGTTTTTTACCTGCTGCAGATAGATCAGCTAAATATATTAAAGAAAATTGTTCGTTAGTTAGATTATACTTATCTCTAATTTCTGGTATTAATTTAGTAACATCTAAGGTCTTACTATTAATAGAGTTAGCGACAGCAGTTGTGATCCTTTCGTTATCTTTTAGGTCTAGTTTCTCTGCTATCTCAATAGTTGCTGCAGTAATAGATCTCATTGTGGTAAGATCTAAACCAGAACTAAATACATCATTTACTTCTGGATTTTGCATGCTGTTTAAAATAGACTGGCCCATACTTACCTTCTCAGGATCAAGCGGATCTTTAATTACCCCAGTTACTTTATCACCTGCTCTAGCTGCAAGTGTGGCTTCCATATCTAATGTTTTGTTTATTGCAAATCTCTTATACTCTTGTTTAGTACTGGTAATTTTTTGATTTGCTTTTTTACTTGCCTCTAAAGAGTTCTTTTTATTTAATTCTTTTTGCTTTGTTAGTAACTCTTCTACATTGATAGCTTTCTTTTCTGTTATCTTAGCGCCAACACCGCCACCAACAGCACCAAAAGCAGCATTAATAGCAGTGTCTTTAATTAGATCAGAGGTAGTATACTCTTGATTTAATAGCTCTTCACGAACCTCTCCTGCACCGTAAGAGGTTACTCCACCGATAGCACCTTCAGTTACTGCACCAGTAGCCATACCTTTAGCTACTACCCGTTTACTAAAATAGTCCTTTAGTTTTTTTCTAACTAATATTTGTGTAGTTTTAGTTGCAGCTTTAGCACCAGCCTTAGCTAAACCAAAGCTACCCATACCTAAGTATGTGGATGGAGATTTAATCAATGCCTCACTGAAATCCCCTAACCCACTCCAAGCACCAGTACCTGCAGCCTCAGAGTTATCCCATGCCTGTAAGAGATTACCAAAAGATTCTTTACCACCCTGAGGTAATTTTTTATTATTAACATAGTTTAAATCTTTTAAAGCAGTGGCATCATTCCAGCTTTGAAACCTCATATGTTCTGCAAACTTACGAGTTAAGTTTTCAAAACCCTGTTTCTCCATTTCTTCACGAGACATTTTATATCTGCCACCAGAAAAAAACTTAACAAGATCTACTTGAAAATCGTAGTTATCTTTTAAATCTAAAAAGTTTTTTTCTTCTATGTTTTCTAAATAAGAAGTCATATTTAACCTTACTTTATGGGTTTAAAGGGTATATTTTTTCATAAGGATTTTCATCGGTTAAATCCTCTTCAGCACCACTATTATCAGATCCCCCTCCAGTTGGTGGTGGTTGATTATAGTCAGGTAAATCCTGCCAATTAGGAGTTACAACAACTCCTGCTGCTGGCCTACCTTGTTTTCTTGTTTGTTGGTAAATACTATCACCTAAACTATAAAGTATATCTATAGGATTGCCAGTGTATGTAGCGGTGTTCCAAGTATTTTTATACACTTCCATCATTTCATTTCTAATTCTACCAACTTCAGGTGCGTCTTCTCCCTGATAGGTTTCACCATCTCCAGTATAAAGATTACCAAAATTAGCTTGGATAATATTATCTATTGCTTTATTTGCAGTATTTAAATCTTCAGTGGTCATAGGTCTAGTAGGTCTAAAGCTAATATCAAAATTATCTATAGACATAGAAGATCCTGATGGAGCTTCAGATAAAATCTTACTTGCTTTTTCTACACTACCTTCTGCAGCATTAAAGATAGCATTACCAAATCGTTCTTGTATTTCTGATACATCAAAATTAGTAGAAGTTAAAAATGATTCTAATACTTGTGCTCTGTATTCTGGATTTACTTTATTTACAACAAGTTCGCTAATCATTTTAATATTATCTTTGTTAATTTTATCATCACTAAGTTTAGAAAGCTCTGATATTTGTTTATCAAGTTGACCGGATGCATCTAAAAGAATAGCAGCTTCTTCTGTAAACCCTAAGCTTGTAGCTACACTAATTTTAGAAAGTTTAGCATCCCTACGATCCCTTAAGTCTTGCAGTTTTTGAGCACCAGTTTCTAAAAGGTACTGTCTATTTTTCATACTAAGCTCTCTAATAAAAGCTTCTCTTTCATCTTCTTTTTGTAGGTATCTTGCAGCGGCTCCACCTGCAGCAACTCTTAAATTAACCATTCTGTGTACCTCTACTCATTAGACCTTTAGATTGTTCTTTCATAGGTTGTTCTTCTACAGGCTCTTCAGCTTTTGCTTCTGTCGTACCAGAAAGTTCTTTTAACATATCATACCCAGAATCTTTTTCTTCATCAGGAGTAGCAGCTAAAGATTTTTTAATTAATATGTCAGCTTTTCTATTTTTTTCTTGCTCTGTCATACTAGGGTCTTCAAAGAACTCTTTAAAGTTTACCCCCGCATCAGTGGCTAAGTCTACAACAAACTCATGAATCACTGGTGCGACAATCAAACTTACGTCTACAGTATGTAATCCTTTACTAACAGCAGTAGTTAAAATAGTTTCAACTAAAATATTTACTGGCAGACCTGACTCTAAAATAAACAGTAAGTTATCTATAGAATCCTCTTCAGATATTTTAGTTAGATGTGCTTTAATTACTTCATCGACATCTACTAACTTAGGTTCTTTTTCCCAAGGATAGTTACCGGGAGTTTTAGTTAATGACTGTCCGGGTATTGGTGCTTCAAACCTTTTCATTACATATTTCTCCTGTAATACGCATCAATACTTGCTTTAGTTATATTACCAGTTTTCTTATCCCTCCACCCAGGATTTTGTTTCCAAGCAGCGGAACCCTTTTTATAAATAACAGTATCAGGAGATGCATTTCTTTTAGCTGGTGCTGCTTGCATTATACCTAAGCTTACACTACCATCATAATCATAGTTATCTAAATACTTTTCATAAAGTTTTAATTGTGAAGAAGCTGGCATATCTCTAATTTCTTCTGGGGTAAACCCTAACTCTGCAGCAACCTTAGGTATAAACTGAAACAAACCGGAAGCATTTGAATCAGGATTCTTAGCTGTAGGGTCCATGCTAGATTCTCCGTCTATAACTCTTAGTAGTTCATACTTAGTTACTTGATCATACTTATTAACCATCCTATCAAATGTTTCTTTAAAATAAGGGTCTTTAAATAATTCTGCAGATTTTTCATCTAGACTTGGATCAAGACCACCTTGATCCCTAGATCTAGGCGTAGGAATCTTATCCTTAACTACCGGATCTTTTGATTCTACTTTAGGCATTTTAGACCTATTTTCTTCTATGAAACTAGCCCAAGACATTGTTGTTTCAACCGGATCTTTAGTTTCCGGTTTAGTTTCTGGGTACAGGTACTCATTCATTTCTTGTTGCATAAGACCTGTAGAAGATTTAGAGCCTTGAATACTCGCTCTAGTTCCTAGCCTAGCTTTGCTACTGTTAAATTCAGCACGTCTTTGTCTAAAACGTTTTATGTCTTTTTGTTTATATAGCTCAAAAGCCATTGTTAATCCCCTTAACCAAAAACTAAATCCCAAAGAGCAGCACCTACTTGAGAGTCAGCCTCTAACTCTGCTCTTAATTCTGCAGCATCTAAGCTATACTGACCTGCTAACTTTTGGAGTATGATAGCATTAGTTCTATCAGCTTCATTCTCTGAACTAGTTACTGCATAGTCCATCATATCACGTTCACGTTGCCAAATTTGATCTAACACTGAGCTAGTAATACTAGCCGCTATAGTAGCAGCAGCAGCGTTTGCATCATTCTGTGCGGCAGTATCTAAGGTAACTATATCCTGTCTCCACTTAGTGTTAGCTTGTTCAATTACTAATTCATTACTAGCATTAAACTGCTGTCTTGCAGATTCTAATTGAGCATCAAATTTAGCACCAGCATTTTCTTCCCCTGCATTAAACTGTGCAATTACATTCTTTTGCTCTGTGTTAAACTTATTAACATTAGCAGAAAGATCTGCAAAGAATTGATTGACTTGATTTTCAGATGCTGCATTAAACTGTAGCTTTGCATTTTCTGCAGCTTGATCAGAAAGTAAAGCTCCGATGTTTTGTTGCGACTTAAATATAGCAGTCTGTTGCTCATTGTTTAAGTTAGCCATATCTAATTGTAAAAAGTTTTGAGCATTTTGAACCTGAGCTTGCTGTCTTTTGTCTAAATTAGACATGTCTATAGCAGTCATAGCTGCAGCATCAGCAAGTAATAACGCCTGTTCAGCATTAAGATTCTCTATATCAAATGATTGAGCTAACTTAGAATTTTGTATTGCTGTTTGTTGTTCGGTAGTAAAGTTAATATTAGCAATTTCACTGACTCTTGCAGCATTTAAAACATTTGATTGCTGGAAATTAGATAACTCCTGCCCTCTAAGAGCGGCATCAATCTGTGCATTAGCGAGAGCAGTCTGTTGTTTATTTGAGAGGTTAGCCATTTCTACCTCTAAGTTATTAGTAGTATTAAATAACTCTACTTGTTGTTCATTACTTAACTCTACCCCACGTTCTTGTATTTGATTAGCGATATTAAATATTGCAGCTTGTTGCTGATTATCTAGTACTTTACCTTCCATTGTAGTACGAGCAGCATACTCTTGAACAACAGCTTGTTGTGCGTTAGTGACGCTAATGTTATTAGCTTCTGCATATCTTTCCGCATTTAGTATAGCAGACTGTTGTTTATTGTCAAGAACTTTACCCTGCAAAGCAGCACGAAGTTGTGCATTGGCAAGAGCAGTAGACTCACGACTATTGAGATTTTCTATTTCAATAGAAAGACTTTCAGTTGATTTTTGTAAAGCAACTTGTTGTTGATTAGTAAGATTAACATCATTTACTTCAGCTATACGACTAGCATTAAACAGTGCTGTCTGCTGTCGTATATCCATAGACTTACCTTCAAGTGCAGCTTGAGCTTGAGCATCCTGCATAAAGGCTTGTTGTTTAGCTGAGGCATCAAACTCAGCAGCTTCAAAGTTTTGAGTAGACTCCAGTACAGCCATTTGCTGTTCATTGCTTAAGTTTTGACCCATTAAAGATGCTTTAACTTGCAGTGAAGAAATTGCTGCTTGCTGTTCATTACTTAATTCTGAGAGTTCAATCTGTAAATTTTCTGAGGACTCTTGAAGTAAAGACTGTTGCTTGTTATTTAAATTGATATTATTCATTTCTGCATAACGAGCAGCATTAGCTATAGATGCTTGAGCATTAATATCTAATGACTTATTTTGAACTGAAGCTTTAACATTTAAGTTAGCCAGTACAGTTTCTTGAAGGTTGGTTAAGTTTTGCGACTGTAAATCAAAAGCTTGAGTACTGTTTTTTAATGCAGCTGCTTGCATATTATCAAGGTTTCTAAGCTCTATACCTTGAGAAGCTGCAGCATTAGCTAATGAAGTAGCCTGACGGTTACTAAGGTTAGTCATATCCATATCTTGATAGAACTTAGCATCAGATTGTGCAATTGGTAACGCAGACTCAATAGCAGCCTGTGTGATAGCTGCCATTGCCATTGAGCTACCACCTAACCCACGAGCAGACATAGCTGCTGTAGCAGCCCTCATAGCCCCTGCAGCCCATGCTGGTGTACCATCATTAAACTGGTTCATAAGTTCAGACATTTGGCCTTGAACTGTAGACATAGGATTAACTGCACCTACAACACCTTCTGCAAGGGTAGTCTGATTTAATGTTGCAGCTTTCATTACTGCTGCTTCATTAACTTCTTCCATTGTTTTAGCAATAGCAAATACAGATTGATTAACAACTTCTTTATTAATACCTATTGCTTCTGCATTTATTAATTCATCTACACCAACAGATCCTTTTGCACCTTCAATGGTACTTCTATAGTCAGTATCAGCACCACCTGCAGTAGGATAGTCAGTCATGGTAGCAGGGTCTTCTACTTTTTCTTTATTAATACTTGCAATAGAAGTTGGAGTTAAATTATAAGTATCTTCGGGATTTATAGTTTCCCCTTTTTCTACCTTACCTGTTACTGCTTCTAAACTAGATTGGTAATCAGAAGTAATTTCTTCTGACTGTTCAGGAGATAAATCTAATCCTTGTGGATTTACAATTTCAGTCTCTTTATCTACAACACTTTGTACACCTTCAATTTCACCCAGATCATAGTCTACTGCTGCTTGAGCTTCTGGTGTAGCACTCTCAAATTTTTGAGGGTTTGCTTCAAATGTTTTATCTGTAACCTGTTCAATAGCTTTAGGTAAAGGTATACCACTATTAGCTAAAGTAGCTGCCTTTACTTTCTGTTCATCAGTAAGAACTAAATCTGCAATATCTGCAACTGTTCTTACTTTTTCTATTTGAGCAGGGTCAAGATCTAGTTGAGCTAAATCTTCTGGTAGCATACCTTGAGCTACAACTTTTTTAGTTAAATCCTCTAGTTGTGCAGGGTTAAGTTTATCTACTTCTGTTGAGACTTTTGTAGAAACTTTATCCGCATCATAAGTAGCTGCATCTGTTTTAGTAGGATCATCTGCTTGTGCTGTAGTTCCTACGGTACTAACATCAACTTGAGGTCCGGTAACATAATCATTTACATTTAACTCAGGTTTATATTTTTGAATTAATTCAGCTGCTGTAAATTCTTGTAGCGCTTCTCCGGGAGTCATAGTACTAAGTACGAATTTATTTTTACTACTATCCCAACGTGGTCCGTTACCCCCTACAAATGACATACCAGCTGTAGTATCTTCTAATAACTTTTGTGGATCTAATTTACCGGCCATACCTGTACCAATAGGTATTAATTGACTATCTAAAGCTTCAGCACTTTGATCTCCAATTTTTTCTACATCTTGTGTAGCGACAAGAGACATAGGATCTGAGGCTGCTATTGCTGTAGCTTCACTTGCTCCGGGAACAGAAGAAGTTCTTACGGCTTGCTGCGCAACAGATACTTGACCTTCTAAATTATTTACATTTTCAGCAGTAGCTTGATACGCAGCATAGTCGTTTATTTCTTTTTGTGTCCTAGTGTCAATTTCATCTTCTGCAGGAGGTGCTACGCCTTTTGGCATGCTTGATAAATCAACTCTTGCTCTAGATAAATCACTTTGTAAAGTATCTAGATTTTCTGTAAAAGATTTTTCCTCTACGGGCATAGTTGATTTAACTTTACTTTTTAATCTATCTACATATTCTTTTGTATTTTCACTATAATAATTACTGCCTGTATCATTTTCCATACTTTCAAATATAGATGAAATTATAGCGCCTTCACCAAAATCTTGATAGTTAGGTATAACTTCTTGTTTATCTTCTTCAGATAAATTTTCCCAAAAAGAAGTATAATCAAAACCTTCTGGTATATTTTGTTCTGTGTAAGTATCGCCCTTAAAAGGACTGTCAAAAGTAACCCCTGTTTTAACATCTGTTTTACCAGTGTCTATATTACGTTTCATCATATCTTCTAGTGTTTGATTAGGCTGTGTTACATCTTCTTGAGTATTTTGTAAATTATTAGGATTAATTGTTGTTTCATTAGTAGATTCGGTTTGACCATATTTATCTATATAAGCTTGCGTTCCCTCTTGAGGTTCATAACCCTCAGTACTTCTATAAGCTGCATAATTGCTCTGTGAAGATCCACCTTGATTAAAAGCTACAACACCGCCTTTATTCATAAGACCTTTGGATTGCATTAATTTTTTAGCAGCAGCCTCAATACGAGCTTTAGCTGCAGGATTACCAGCAGTTAATTTTTCTACTTTAGCTAATTGTTCTTTAGTCATTCCCATAATATTAATACCTATCCATTTACTACTTCGTTAAGACCCCAGATCATTGCAGCCGTACCACCTACAAATATTATCACACCTAATGTTAAAGATAAACCCCAAAACAATTTATCTCTTGCTTTAGCTTGTGCCTCTAGTGCTTCTTTCTGTCTAACCCTAGCAGCAGCTTGCTCTTTTACGACAAGATCCCACATGCCCGGTGGTCCGTATAGTCTACACACTTCACGTAATTCGTTCTGTGCTTCCTTGTGTTTCATCTTAGCTTGTGCAATTGCAAAGCCTTCTTCTTCAGATGAGGTAAGTCTACCTAGTGGGCCTTTGTGCCTACCCTGTTCAGCTATACTTATGTCAGCTTCTAACTTAGCTAACTTACCAAAGTGAGGCAGTAAGTCTGCTACATCACCACCAGCTTTAACTGCAGAACTAACTGCACCAGCTATTTTAGTAACTGCACCTGCTAAAGCTAATACTTCTATCATTATGGCAAACCTTATTAATCATTTCTGTCTGCCATCTTTTCTACTGATGATCTTATTGCTTTTATGTTTTCGTCAATACGGGCAAGTGCTACTGCTTGACTTTGCACAGAGTCTTCTAACCTGCCCATACGTTGTTCTATTGCTACGATGTCTTCT
>Ga0222717_10000202_pt1 | contig 52482 bp, 67 predicted proteins | sample C33_18DmetaG_FD_165053 | JGI IMG/M metagenome (GOLD analysis project Ga0222717, IMG submission 165053) | Estuarine water microbial communities from San Francisco Bay, California, United States - C33_18D | ecosystem: Environmental > Aquatic > Marine > Unclassified | place: USA: California... | reverse complement strand
TGACTCGGGTTGGGACCCTCCAGATTACTGGGGTGATTCGGTCGGGGGGTGCGCTACACTGATGATTTCCAACATAAAAAAAAATAAAATGGAGGGGTTATATGCGACATTCCGTCACAGGGGCGGCACTCTTACGACCGACACGGAGTACCCACACACGACAGAACATGCGCTACCCACTATAGTTACATATAAAATAAAAAAAAGAATGTAGACTAATCAACGACATATAAGATAGTTAAGATACCTTGGTTGCGATTCTACTTTTTTAAGGGTTATATATAAGTAAGAGGTACTACTTAAGTTTCCCACATAAGAGAAATTACATATCAGTTTATATATACCAATTAGATTATAGAACGTAAGTATATACTATAGTAGCGCCTGACAGCTTTCCCCAACCATGACGAACCTTTCCATCATATAGATTACATAACGAGATGTGGTCATGCCGATGGGGTAACCTTTACTTAAGAGAGAATACTATGTCGATCCAACCAATACCATATAGTGAGGTTGTCGCTAAGAACGTAGTGGCTGGCATCAGGAATGGTGTTTCAGTTAAGGACATCATAGCTTCAATCCAGAAATACCAAAATGCACCATCTAGCACAGCTACCTTCTACAAGTTGTATGGAGAGTTGATTGCAGAGACTAAAGCTGAGATAGTAGGAGCTATTGGTTCTGTCGTTGTCCAACAGGCTTTAGACGGTGACTTCAAGTCACAAGAGTTCTACCTACGTTCTAAAGGTGGGTGGTCACCAAACAGTACACTCAATGAAGTGGAACAAGAAGTAGACCCAGACATGGACGAAAGTGCCATTGACAGTTTGATGGGTCTGCTAGGAAAGAACCCCGATGAAAGCCAAACCTGCGATTGCGAAGGCGACTGTAACTGCTGACGATCTACGCTCTTTACCTGATGGTGAAGTAGTTAAGATACTCAGAGACCTTGGACCTGCTAAGGCAGAGGAACTAAGGTACAACTGGGAGTTCTGGGCTAGACCTGAGCAACTAGAACCTAAAGGGAATTGGTCAACATGGTTAGCACTTGCTGGTCGTGGATGGGGCAAGACCCGTGCTGGTTCTGAGTGGGTGCGTCATCGTATCAAGAAGGGCGATAAGATCGTTCATTGTGTCGCTCCCACTAAAGGGGATGTGAGACGAGTTATGGTTGAAGGCGACAGTGGACTTCTTAATGTCTGCTGGAAGGGTGATAAGACATATAGAGGTAAGGCTATAGGCTTTCCTGTGTGGTCACCAACAAACAATACACTGACTTGGGAGAATGGAGCTAAGGCTGTTTTCTTCTCAGCGGAAGACCCAGAGCGACTTCGTGGTCCACAGGCATTTAGTGCTTGGACTGACGAACTGTGTGCTTGGCGTAACGCACAAGAGACTTGGGACATGATGATGTTCGGTCTACGTCTAGGACGTAAGCCACAAGTCTTCGTAACAACAACCCCCAAAACAACCAAGCTGCTTCGTGGCATCATTGCTGACGAGAACACCCTTGTCAGTAAAGGTTCTACGTTTGACAACTCTGCTAACTTAGCGGGTTCGTTTCTTGATGCAGTAAAGAAGACCTACGAAGGTACGCGCCTTGGTAGACAAGAACTATACGCAGAGATATTAGATGAAGCGTCAGGTGCGCTTTGGAATAGGCAGCTGCTACACAAGTGCGAGATAGACAAAGACGATGTGCCTCAACTTAGTCGTATCATTGTTTCTATTGACCCTGCTGTTAGCTCCAATGCTGAAAGCGATATGACAGGTATGATTGTCGCTGGCATTGATGTAAATGGCATTGCCTATGTACTAGAAGATCATACTGATCGCTACACACCTCAACAGTGGGCTGCTAAAGCCATTGAACTGTATCACAAGCACATGGCTGACCGCATTGTCGCGGAGAAGAACCAAGGTGGTGATATGGTCCGACATACTCTGCACACCGAAGATGAAACCGTTCCAGTCAAACTTGTACACGCTAGTAGAGGTAAGATGGCACGGGCTGAACCTGTATCCGCTCTATATGAACAGGGTAAGGTCAAGCACATCAAAGGACTTAATGACTTAGAGGATCAGATGGTACAGTGGGAACCTTTAGGGTCCACAGGCTCACCAGACCGTCTTGATGCTATGGTATGGGCTATAACGGACCTCTCACTCAATGGGTATGCAAAACCACAGCTAGTGCTGGCATACTCAAATGCTAAAGGCTTGAAGTAAAATGGCAAAGAAACTCTCTCAAACGGAATCCACTGGCGTCTTGGGCGTTGCTGGTGACAATACATATAACGGTCAAATCCGTGCTGACGAGTTTCTGGCAGAGCTTCGTGGTAAGAAGGCTATTAGCAAGTATCGTGAGATGCGTGATAACGATAGCACTATCGGTGCTGTCATGTATGCTACTGAGCAAGTACTGCGTGACGTTGATCTAAAGGTTTACCCTTGCAATGACACAGAAGAAGCAAAGCGGGAAGCAGACTATGTACAGAGTGTTCTTGAAGATATGGATCATTCTCTTGACGACCATGTGGCTGAGGCTCTATCCTGCTTATCTTACGGTTTTGCTTGGTTTGAGGTTGTATATAAACGCCGTGTTGGACCTACTCAAAGTAGCGACAGGAAGCGTAGTAAGTTCACTGATGGTCGTATGGGTGTTCGTAAGATTGCAATGCGCGCGCCTTGGACGGTTTCTCGGTTTGATGTAGATAGGAAGACTGGCGATGTTCTCGGAATGTACCAAGATACTGGATACGGTGTTAGCAAGCACTATATCCCAGTCCGTAAGAGCTTATATTACCGTACTACTTCTATTAACGGTGATCCCAGCGGTCGCAGTATCCTCCGCAATGCTTATACGTCTTATCAATACCTAAACAACTTACAAGCTATCGAAGCGATTGCAGTAGAGCGTGAGCTTGCTGGTATCCCAGTTGCCCGTATTCCATCGGAGTACCTGTCAGCTGATGCCACACCCTCACAAGCTGCCTTTAGGCAGAACCTAGAGCAAATCCTTCGTGACGTTAAGTTCAACGAACAGGGGTATATCATTACTCCATCGGACACCTACCCTGATAAGGATGGTAGCCCAACTAACATCAAGTTGGTTGACGTTGAGCTTATGTCTTCTAGTGGTTCTAGGAACATCGACATTGACCCCATTGTTCGTCGCTACCAGCACGACATTGCTAGGAGTGTCTTGTCTGAGTTCCTAATGCTCGGTAGTCAAGGTGGTTCTTACGCCTTGTCTAAGAGCAAGACAGACCTGTTCCTTCGTGCGCTTGAGAGCTACGTCCAACAGATCGTTGACGTACTTAACAAGCAGCTGGTTGAACGCCTATGGGAGTTGAACGGTCTGGACTATTCACTGATGCCAACCATCAAGGCTGGTGATGTTGCTCCGCATGATCTTCGTGAGATTGCAGGGTTCCTGCGTAATCTTAATGGCGCAGATATTAACGTCAGTAATCACCCAGAGGTTATCGCTAACCTTATGGACATTGCTGAACTTAACTATGACCCTGATGGGGCTACTCAAACAACTCTTGAAGAAGAACAGGAAAATAAATAATGGCATTTCTTAATGATCGTGTCTTTGACGAAGGACTTTCAGTCCTCGACTTAGAAGCAAACGCAGTCCATGTAACCTCTGCTGAGGCTACTGACTACACAGAAGCAACCTCTACTTACAGTCTTGGTTCGTCCTCCTCACTTTCCATCGCCGCTCCCTCTGATCGTACAGGTGGTGGACGTAAGGTGTCTGTTACAGCTATCGACGATGGGACCATCTCAGGTACTGGTACAGTTACTCACTACGCACTGGTAGACACTACAAACTCTCGTTTGTTGGCTACAGCTGCTTTGACAGCATCTCAGTCTGTAACATCGGGTAACACGTTTACTCTTGCTACATTTGACATCGGCATCCCTGACCCATCGTAAGGAATAGACTATGGCACTTGTTATTAAAGATCGTGTAAAGGAAACCACTACGACTACTGGTACTGGTACTTACACACTAGCAGGTGCCGAAGTTGGTTTCCAAGCGTTCTCTGCTATTGGTGATGGCAACACAACCTACTATACCGTTACCGATGGTGGTGATTGGGAAGTAGGTATTGGGACGTACACTGCCTCTGGAACCACTTTGGCCCGTACTACCATATTGTCGTCATCTAATGCAGGTTCAGCGGTAAGCTGGTCAGCTGGTGAGAAAGCTGTATTTGTAACTCAACCATCATCTAAGGCTAACTACCTAGATGCAGATGGCTACGCTACAGGTATGGATTTCAAAACAAGCCTTGACTTAAACACTACTGTTGCAAACAAGCCTTCTTACTCTGAGGGACGTTTGTTCTACGACAAAGCCTTTGGTGCGTTAGCCTTCTATAACGAGGAGAGTGACATCACACTCCAGATCGGTCAAGAAGATTACATCCGTGTATATAACGACACAGGTTCTACCATTTCTAACGGCACTCCAGTCTACCTAACAGGGGAATCTGGTGCTACTCCAACCGTTGCTGTCTCTAGGGCTGATGGCACTTTTGCACAGTCACAGGCTGCTGGTATAGCAACTCACGACATTGAAGACAGTTCTGTGGGTTACATAACCACACGGGGTCTTATAGCAGATGTTGATACGTCTCACCTCACTGTTGGTCAACCAGTACACGTTGCTATTGGTGCATCTGGTGGTACACAGACTGCTTCCCCTACATACCCTAACTTCCCAACAGAGGTTGGTATTTGCTTAATCAGTGGATCAAATGGTTGTATATACGTCAGTATATACCATGAGTCATTTGAGACTATGCGGGTTGAAGGTAATGTACACTTTGATGCTGACCTTACTGTAGACGGTGACCTTACTGTTAACGGTACTCAAACGGTTACTAACAGTAACAACATCTCCTTGTCTGGTGCTTTTAACTACTTCAACTCTGGTGATACTATAGGGGAAAGTGGTACAACCCACACTGGTACTGGTTTAGATGATGCTATCTTCACTGGTCACTACGATGGTACTAGCTCTAACAAGACCTTTAAGGTAAAGATCACAACCCTAAAGACTGGTCAGACAGAAGACTTCTTCCGTTGGTCAACAGACAATTTCGTCACTCAGTCTGCTGAAATAGAGATTACAGGTTCCGACCAAGAGTTAGAGGATGGCGTAAACATTGAGTTCAATGCCACTTCTGGTCACACCCTAAATGACATCTGGTCAGGTACAGCATCTCCCACTAACGTAGATACAGGTATTGCATCTAACCGTAACACAGGTACTTCTGGTGTAGGTTACACCCACGTTGGTATGTACTACGATGTGTCCACTAACTACTGGACCTTCTTTGACGAGTACGCACCAGAGCCTACTGGTACTATTGACACTTCTCACGCTTCATTTTCCTACGGGGACATCAAGGTTAACACTGTCATTGGTAACGTGGTTGGTAACCTTACGGGTATCGCCTCTAGTGCCACTCAGCTGTCAACCAACCGAAACATTACCCTAAGTGGAGATGTTACAGGTACAGCCGTGTTTAACGGTGGTGCAGATGCTAACATCACAGCTACAGTAGTAAACGACAGTCACACACACGACACACGTTATGTACAGCTTGCTGGGGACACTATGACAGGGACACTCAATGTTCCTACGGTAGACTTTGGCGACTGGACTATCACTGAGAGCGGAGGTTCACTCTACTTCGCATATCAAGGTACAAACAAACTTAAGTTAGACACAAGTGGCACATTGTCTGTCACTAACGATGTCCAGACTGACCAGACTATATAAAAACAAGAACAAGCTAATAGTGGGTACACGAAGATGGCAGTAAAAATTAACGGCGTAGAAGTAATCGACGATAGCCGTAACGTCACTAATGTAGGTACAGTAGACGGGCGTAATGTGTCCTCTGATGGTACTAAACTTGATGGTGTCGCTACGGGTGCTGACGTTACAGCCGATAACATTGATACTGCCCTCACAGGTCTATCCACTAACGCTTCCCCTGCATCTGACGACATCATCCCTGTCTATGACACCTCCGCTGGTAGCTGGAAGAAAGCTACGATTACCGCTTCTGCATTGCAGGGTGTTAAGGGTCAGAAGGGTGAAGTTGGAGCTACAGGTTCTACTGGATCAAACGGCGATAAAGGACAGAAGGGTGAGGTTGGAGCTACAGGTTCTACTGGAGCTAAAGGTTCTACAGGTGCTACTGGAGGAACGGGAGATAAAGGGCAAAAGGGCGAGGTCGGTTCTACTGGCGGCACTGGTGCTAAAGGTCAGAAAGGCGAAGTCGGGGCCACTGGTGGTACTGGGTCTACAGGTGCTACTGGAGGAACGGGAGATAAAGGGCAAAAGGGTCAAACTGGAGCTACGGGTTCGGCAGGAGCAACTGGTGCAACTGGAGCTGCGGGTTCTAACGGCACCAACGGCTCAAATGGAGCCAAGGGCCAAAAGGGTGAAGTCGGGGCTACGGGAGCTGGCGGTTCTACAGGCGGCACTGGTGCTAAAGGCCAAAAGGGCGAAGTAGGCGCTGGCGGTTCTACAGGTGGCACTGGTGCTAAAGGCCAGAAAGGTGAAGTCGGCGTTAAGGGTAACACTGGTCAGAAAGGCCAGAAGGGTGAAGTCGGTTCTAAGGGTAACACTGGAGCCAAGGGCCAAAAAGGTGAGGTTGGCAATACTGGCCCTACTGGCGCTACAGGCTCAACTGGCTCTACTGGCGGCACTGGACAAAAAGGTCAGAAGGGTCAAACTGGAGCTACGGGTGCGACAGGAGCAACTGGAGGTACAGGCTCTACTGGTCAGAAAGGCCAAAAGGGTGAAATTGGTAGTACAGGCTCGACTGGCTCTACTGGCGGCACTGGACAAAAAGGTCAGAAAGGTCAGAAGGGACAAAAGGGTCAAACTGGATCGGGAGGTTCTACTGGAGCCAAAGGCCAGAAAGGTGAGGTTGGAAATACTGGCCCTACTGGTTCCGCTGGTCCGACTGGTAATACAGGTTCTACTGGGCAAAAGGGTCAGAAGGGTCAAACTGGCTCTACTGGAGGTACAGGCTCTACTGGTCAGAAAGGTCAGAAGGGACAAAAGGGTCAAACTGGATCGGGAGGTTCTACTGGCTCTACTGGTGCTAAAGGTCAAAAGGGTGAAATTGGTAATACAGGCTCTACTGGAGGTACTGGGCAAAAGGGACAAAAGGGTCAAACTGGATCGACAGGTTCTACTGGCTCTACTGGTTCTAAAGGTCAGAAGGGTGAATCTGGTGGTGGTACAGCCCCATCGGTAAATACTGTCGGTAGTTATGCTTATCTGATAACAACTTCCAGTAGTGTTGGAATTAGTCCAGGTAGCAGCCGCTCTGGTTCAACTCTAAGGTATTCCGCTCAGTCATCTAACTCTATTACCAGTTCTTCTGGGTACAGCGTTGGACACAATCAGGGGTCCGCGCCATCGGGTACTTGGAGAGCAATGGGTGGTCGTACCACTACGTCCACATACAGATATGCAGCAACACTTTATGTGCGAGTTTCTTAAATGAGAATTACAATCACAGAAGTCCGCAATGCGGCATCCCTACAGTCTGACAATCTTCGTATGGATGTAGAGATTAACCACCCAGAACTCGGATGGATACCCTACACACTAGACCCCGATGATGCGGACACAACTATCGACAACGATGCTATCATGGCTATGATTGGTACGGACTTTGCACCTTACATTGCTCCCACTCAGGCAGAGTTAGATGCAGCCGTATCAGAAGATGTTCGTGCAGAGCGTGACTTCATCCTAGCCACAGTGGTTGACCCTCTCGTGACTAACCCTCTACGCTGGGCTGATCTTGCCGTGTCTAAGCAAGAGGAGTGGAAAGAGTATAGGTTAAGGCTGCTAGACGTCACAGATCAATATGGCTTCCCGCACAACATAGCATGGCCTCATGAGCCAGAATGATAGTCTATCAAATCTCTCTTCACGGGTCAGCCTACGATGCTAGAGATAAGACTTGGGATCAGATGTACTCTGAGACTGGCTGTAAGGCCCGTACAGGCTGGGTAGACCCTATCCTTGACCGACCACTACTAAAGGGTGAGTTTGGGTGCTCTGTGAGCCACTACAAGGTCTGGCAGAAGATAGCCGAAAGCAACCTTAACGGTCTTATACTGGAAGAGGATGCAGTATTTGACGAAATCAATCCTAGTCATGTAGACTGGATGCTACAGGAGTACGACAGTGCTTGGCTTGGTTATAGATGGAACAGTCTTGGTTATTGGTATAACTGTCACGCTTACGCTATTACGCCTGACACTGCCGCCACGCTTATACAAGACTTTGCGGAAGGCATCATACCAGTCGATGAATGGATACCAGAGAAGCTAAAAGACAAACGTAATTACTTCTACCCGAAAGAGGTTGTTACTCAAATCCCACGGTCAACCCGACCCAGTACCATTGAGGATACCGAAGTTATGAAACCCGAAAAATTACACCTCCTTACTGTCGCCACAGACGAGAGTAAGATGTGGGCATTGAAGCAATCTGCTAGCAGGTTTGGAGCTAAGGTAACTAACCTTGGTAAAGGCTCTGATTGGCACGATCCTATGGAGGGTCACGCTGGTATGCCTAAACTTCAGATGGTCAGAGAAGCCTTACTAGACTTACCAGAAGATGATGTCGTCTTGTTCATGGACGGGTATGACACATTCTTGGTTAAGACACCGCAAGAGATACTAGAGCGGTTCTTAGGCTTCAACGTAGACATCTTGTTTGGCGCAGAGAGCAACTTCTGGCCCCCAGAGCAAACCCTGCAAGGACAGTTTGATAGCAAATTTCCACGGGAGCATTACAAGTACCTTAACAGCGGTCAGTACATTGGACGGGCTGGTGCGCTAAGGAACTTCTTCTCACGGGCAGGTTGGCTGTACGACATGAACACCGAAGGGTTAGACGACCAACAATACTGTCAGGCTGAGTTACTTGTAACAACACTTAAGGTAGCCTTAGATCACGAAGCGTACATCTTCCAGAACGATGATCCAAGTGTAATCAAGTCTAATGTTGAATTGCTCGGACCTATATGCGCTCCTTGTACCTACCACGGTAACGGTGGAGATCAGGCTAAGTTACGGTTTGACAATATGGCTAATCAGTTTGGTTACTACGAACAAGTGTCGTCAGCACCCATTGTATCTATGTTGTACAACGAGGTAGCGGATGACATTCTGGTTACTGAGCTTCTTACTGAGAGTGAGTGTAAAGACCTTATCCGTAGGTCTGACGAGCTTGGGTCTTGGTCTAGTATGGCTGGAGACAAGTTCCCAGCGCAAGAGATCAGACTAAAACAGTTAGGTTTATGGAAACATTATCAGAAGCTATGGGAAGACAAGTTAGCTAAGATATGCGAGAAGCATTGGAAGCCCCTACAGTACATGGGTTTGCGTGATGCCTTTACTATGCGCTACGCTATGGACACCCAAACATCACTTGGTCTTCACACTGACGCATCTCTGGTTACAGGTAGCGTAAAGCTGAACGATGACTACGAAGGTGCCACTTTGTTCTTCCCCCGACAAAAGTTTACCAACCTAGATGTACCTGTTGGAAGCTGCATTTTGTTCCCTGCACAAGTGACACATGGACACTACGTTGATGAGTTACAGTCTGGGGTTAAGTATTCCCTTACTATGTGGACCTCACGATATGAGGGTGACGAAAACTAGGAGCATTAGATGTTTGGAACCAGCCCTTTTGCAGCCCATACTTTTGCGGGGGCTGGTAGCAAGAAATACGAACTAACTCCCGTCGCTCTTACTACTGGTGCGGTGATTGTTCCAGACAATACTATGCAAGAAGAAGAGACTTTAGGTGGCTTGTTTGTCACCTCTGGCGCTCCTTCTGTAGACAACACTAGCTTCAACCAAGATCAGACGTTTGAGCCTATAGCTCTTGACACTAACGCCCCAACGGTTGACGCAGTACTGTTCAACGAAGATGAATCATTCTCCACTGGGGAGCTTACTTCTTCTGGACACATACTTGGTACGGCAGACATCACAGAGGACAACAAGCTGTCGTCTGGTGCCATAGAGACTGGCAGCCCTGTTAACGGTACATCTGCCTTCAACCAAGGTCAGACACTAGCTTCTGTCACTATCACGACTGGTAACGTGGTTGTTGATGACATAACGATGTCAGAGGAAGAGACACTTTCCACTGGTAACCTAGTAACAGGTACACCCCAGACACCTAGTGCGCCCTTCAATCAGGATCAGACTTTCGAGCCTGTCGAGTTAGCTACTGGTAATGTTTCGGTTCCAGACAATAGTATGTCGGAGGAAGAGACTTTATCTACTGGTGTGTTAGAGACTGGAAACCCTGTCAACGGCACAACCACATTCAATCAAGACCAGACTTTCGAGCCTGTCGAGTTAGCTACTGGTTCTGTTGTACTTCCAGATAACACCATGTCAGAGGAAGAAACCCTTACCGCAAGGGACATCATTACAGGTACACCCCAGACACCTAGTGCAGACTTCGTTGAAGACAACAAACTATCTAGCGACAACCTAAATACAGGTAACGTGGACGTTCCAGACATCAGTATGTCAGAGGAAGAGACCTTTTCCACTGGTACAATAGACACTGGCACCCCAGTTAACGGTACATCTGAATTTGGACAAGTACAGACGTTTGAACCAAATGAGTTAGCTACTGGTTCTGTTGTACTTCCAGCCAACACCATGCAAGAAGAGGAAACTCTTACCGCAAGGGACATCATTACAGAAGACCCTGAGACACCCAGCGCAGACTTCGTTGAAGACAACAAACTGTCTAGTGCTAACCTAAATACAGGTAACGTAGACCTTCCAGACGCCACTATGCAAGAGGATGAGACGTTCTCCGCTGCTGAGTTGGTCACAGGGGCAGTTGAGCTACCAGCTAACAGCATGTCGGAAGAAGAGACCTTCGACACTGGAGCACTAAACACTGGTGCTGTAATCATCCCGTTTGTACCCTTCGTAGAGAACAACGTACTATCCGCTGAGGGTGTAACAACAGGTCAACCAGAAGTACCAAAAGTACAGAAGGTAGGCGACCACCTATTCTACATGGATGTTCTACTGTCTAGGCCACCAGTATTAGGTGAGCCATACTACAACGCTGACTTAGCTAGGGTCATCAACCTAGATAGGCGCAAGATAGGCAACCAAGTAAAAGGTCGCAATGGCAACTCCGTCAAGTTCGCAAACAGCAATAGAGTTAAGGTAGGCTAATGGCTTTCAGGATTAAAACAAACGACACAAGCCCTAAGCTGGCTGTAACCCTTGAGGATGCACTCGGCAATCCAATCGGCCTAGAAGGTTGTGCTGCCCGTTTTCACATGAAGGCTTTCGGTGCTTCCTCACTAAAGATTGATGCTGTAGCCAGTATTGAGGATGATGTCAACGGTATCGTAGAGTACTCGTGGCAAGCTGGCGACACTGACACAGCTGGGACTTACTACGGTGAGATTGAAGTGACCTACGGTGATAACACAGTAGAGACATTCCCTAACAGCGGTTACTTCACGATCATCATCAAAGAGGATTTGGACTGATGGCTAAGGGACTTGCAGCTAAAGTAAAAGAACACAACGCTAAATCCAAGCACAAAGTAACCACAAGTATGTTGCAGACGGTCTATAACCGTGGTGTAGGTGCTTACAAGACTAACCCTAGCAGTGTGCGACCTAACGTCTCTAGCCCTGAGCAATGGGCTATGGCAAGAGTAAACAGTTTCTTGAGTATTGTCAGCGGCAGTAAGTCTGCCAACCACGACAAGGATTTGCTCCCAGCTGGTCATCCATCCAGTACTCGTAAGAACGATGATGCTGTGTATGTGGACAAGGCTGACAAGCCACTAAACAAACCCTTCCGTCTCCCATCTGGCTCTAGCAAGAAGTTTGGTGTGTACGTTAAGGATGGCGACAGGACTGTTAAGGTTACCTTCGGAGACCCTAATATGGAAATTCGTAGGGACGACCCTAAAGCTAGGGCTAACTTCCGTAGCCGACACTCATGTGACACTGCAACGGATAAAACAAGCGCACGGTATTGGTCGTGCAGAATGTGGAGTGGTAGTACTGTGGGTAGTATGACGAAAGATATAACAGGCCAAATTCTAAAGGCCGATGATGAGCAACGTATGGTCTATGGCTGGGCCTCTGTAGTAACCGAAAAGGGTGAACCAGTGATTGACCGCCAAGGCGATGTGATTGCACCTGACACGCTAGTTCGTGCCGTAAACAAGTTTATGGAGCATGTCCGTGTAGGTAAAGAAATGCACAAGGGAGATCAGATTGGGGCGGTTATCCACTCCATGCCAATCACGAAAGAGATCGGTGAGAGCCTTGGCATACAGAGTGACCGTGAGGGTTGGATTGTCGCGTTTAAAGTATATAACGATGACGTTTGGGCCAAGGTCAAGTCTGGTGAACTAGCTGCCTTTAGCATTGGCGGCAGAGCAATGAAGGAAGAGTTATAATGGCTAACCTTTTAAAGGAGCTTGAGTTAGATGAACTGTCGTTAGTTGATCGCCCAGCCAATGCACAAGCAATGGTTTCACTATTCAAGCGTGACAACTCCAACGGAGATATTATGGAAAACGAAGTAGAGACAACAGAGAAAATGTCTGACGAGATGCTAGAGAAGCTCAAGCCTTACATGGATAAGGGTATGTCAGAAGAAGAAGCTATGAAGGCTTACAACTTTGACATGAAGAAGTCAGAAGAAGCTGTAGAAGAAGCTGCTGAGGAAATCAACCCTCTTGCAGAAGAAGTAGAGCGCCTTAAGGCTGATAACCAGCACTTGCGTAAAGGTCTTATCGACAACGGCTATGTGATCCGTGCTGAGAGCATTGAGAAGAAAGCCCCAGAAGAGTTTGTAGAGTATGACGGTGAGTCAATCAACAAAGCAGACATTCCTGCTGTAATCCTGAAGGCTCTTGAAGCCGCTGAGGTTGCTAAAGCAGACGCAGAGCTTACAGCTAAAGCGGAAGCAGCCCTTCCTAACTTTGACGTAGCTACTGCAAAAGAACTTGTTAAGTCTTTCGAGGCTAACGAAGAGATCATGGGTGTATTGAAAGCAGCTGATACTGCGTTTGGTGCTTCCATGGAAGAAGTAGGCAAGTCCGATGTTGACGGTGAGTTCACTACCGCAGCTGACAAACTTGATGCACTTGTAAAGTCCCACATGGACACCAACTCAATGAAAAAGAGTGACTACGCTAAAGCATACGCTGCCGTAGCAAAGACCGATGAAGGTAAAGCTCTAATCACTAAATCCTACAAAGGGGAATAAAAATGGCTGTTATGCAATCTCGCGACAACCGCACTTTCGTAGCTGGAGAAGACCTCTCAGCTGCACAATTCAAATTCGTAACTCTGGAATCTGACGGTCAAGTTGATCTGGCTGACACAGCTGGTGAGAACGCTATCGGCGTTTGTATCTCTGGCGGTACTGCTGGCAAAGCTGTCACTGTATGTGTATCTGGTTCCGTAATGGTAGAAGCTGGTGGTGCTATCACTGCTGGTGACCAACTTCAAGCTGGTGCAGACGGTACTGCACTCCTAGCCGCAGCTGGTGATGTTGTACTTGGTTATGCCCGTGAAAACGGTGTAGACGGACAGATCATCGAAATGGAAATGATCCAAGGCGGCAACGTAGTAGCCTAATCTATAGCATTAAAGGAAGAATATAATGCCACTTTTGACACCATCTTCGGTCCATCTGGACCAACCCTTGACAAACCTCACCTTGGCGTTTGCTCAAGATCAAGCTAACTTCATTGCAGACAAAGTATTTCCTGTCGTAGGCGTTGAGCGTCAGTCCGACAAATACTATGTATATGACCGTGACAACATGAACCGTACTGGCGATGTTAAAGCTCTTGCTCCACGCACAGAAGTTAACCGCATCGGCATGTCGATCTCCAATAGCTCTTACTACGCTGATGTATTCGGCTTGGGCATGGACTTCGACCAGCAGACTTTGGCAAACGAAGACGCAGCCTTGGACATCCGTTCAGCTGGCGCACAGACTTTGGCAACACGTTTGATGATCCACCGTGAAGAGCAGTTCGCTGCAAACTTCTTCGCTGCATCTATCTGGGGTTCAGAATCAACACCAACAAACTTGTGGTCTGATTACACAAACTCAACACCTATCGCAGACGTAACTAACGCTCGTCGCACCATGCAGCTTAAGTCTGGTGGCTTCAAGCCAAACACAATGGTCGTAGGCAAGGAAGTTCGTGACATCCTTATCAACCACCCCAAAATCCTTGCCCGTCTGAACGGCGGCGCAACTGTTGCAAACACAGCACTTATCACTGACGCTAAGTTGGCTGAAATCTTTGAGGTAGAGAACTTCTACGTCATGGAAGCTGTGAAGAACGACAGTGTTGAAGGTGTAGCAGAAAGCAACTCTTTCATCGGTGGTAAACACGCCCTGTTGGTACACGGTCCAAAAGGCGCAGGTCTGATGACCCCAGCTGCGGGTCTGACATTCGCATGGAACAATGTTCAAGGCGCAAACAACTTGGGCATCACCGTAGAGAGCTTCTCTGACGATGCTCTTAAGCGTCAGCAAGTTGCTGAACACATCCAAGTTAAAATGGCCTATGACATGAAAGTCACTGGCGCTGATTTGGGTTACTTCTTCGATACAGTAGTAGCCTAAACAACTTTGGTGGGGGCTTTCCTTAGTGGTCCCCACCACTTTTACATGAGGAACCCGACATGACCTTTCAATACGATAGACCCGTCTTTGTAAAAGTCCCTTTTCATGGATCAGGGCGCAAGTGGGAACGGCAAGAACATTTCCCTTGGAAAGAGTTATCTGTGGACACAGAGACAGCGCAGATGCTCTACAACAATGAATACATATACCATAACGACACCTTGGAAGTTGAAACTAAGGTTGGCGATGGTTTAGAAGCTCTTGATGTCGAGGCTCTGGCTAAAGTGGTCAACTCCATCAACGAGAAAGTTAAAGCTAAGACAACTTCCCAATCTGAGTTTGATCGCAAGAAGTGTAAGAAGTCTAAGATAGTTGAGAAGCAACGCGGATTGATCCGTAGTTGGCGCAGAACATATGGACAGTTGGAGAACGACTAATGGCTTGGAGCTACGATGAAGGCAACCTTAACACGGGCGACACACTTGGTCGCTTAAACTCTGTAAGGTTACTAATAGGTGATACAGACACCAACGACCAACAGGTGCAAGATGAGGAGATTGTCTTCGGTCTAGCTCAAGCTAACAACAACGTCTATAGTGCAGGTGCTTGGGTGTGTCGTGTTATTGCGGCAAAGTACTCACGCAACGTAGACAGCGAGATAAGCGGTGCTTTAAAAGAGAGTGCCTCCCAACTACAAGATCACTACAACTCATTAGCAGACAACCTAGAGTACCAAGGACAGAAGCTAGGTGGTCTTGGTATCGCAGCTGGCGGCATCAAGGTATCTACAGTGGATGGGATTAGAGCTAACACCAATCGTGTAAAGCCTGAGTTTAACAAAGACCAGTTTAAGATCGACACGCAAAACTATAATTACGAGTAGGGACAGGTCATATGAGGGCGTACAACTTGCTAAAACTGGTAGAGCGTTACGGCTCCGAACTGACACTCGTTAAGTCCACTGCGGGTGTTTACGACCCTGCGACTGGTTCTGCTACACCAACAACTGAGAACTTCATTTTCACTGGGTATGTTTATAACTCAGACGAGGGAATACTTCTAAATGATATTAGACGCGGTTCTCGTAGAGTGGTTATCCCTTACCTTGGTCTGGGGACCGAACCTGATGACGGAGATCAGATTACTGGGATTGGCGATACTGTAAACATCACTCGCGTTAGTAAGATGTACAATGCTGGTACGCCAGTTTGTTATGTCTGTGAGGTATCAGAATGACGGTAATCATAAACTCTAGTTTAAAACAAAAGTTAGGTCGCCTGTTAGATTTTGCAGAAGATCAGGTAGAAGATGAACTCAGGTCTATAGCTGACGATGCCATCAACATAACACTTACCTCTACTAGCAGTAAGGGCAAGGTTGGTGCGGTAGATACTGGTGCTTATATAGGCTCCTTTTCTATAACCTCTGGTGGTTCAGGTAGACCAAGGGGCAAAAGTTCAAGGGGTAAGACTAGAAACAGATCAGACGCTTTCGCTCTGGGGGATAAAGCTAAGGCGGATTTAAACTCAGACATAAACAAGGTAGACCTAAAGTCAACTACATCCCTTGTTATACGAAACCATTCCCCACATGCTAGATATGTAGAGTACGGTAGGGGGGCTAACTACCGTATCTTCGCGCAGCTAAGGAGCAAGCATGGCTAACATACAAAAAGAAATTAGGGCCGCCTTAGAGACACAACTATCTATGGTCGCATCCTTACCAGAAGTTGCCTACCAGAACGTACCTTATAACCCTACAACGGGAACTAGCTACATAGAGGTTACTTACCTACCTACTTCGCGTAGGCCAGCCGTGCGTGGCTTAAATCCGCAACAGAGATACGAAGGTGTCTTTGCTATAAACTGTTATGCACCAGAGGGTAACGGACCTTCGGCGGCAGAAACTATTGCAGAGAACGTAGCTAATGCGTTTGAAGCTACAACATCAATCACAACAAACAACGTAACCGTATCCATCGACTACTCTGAGGTAATACAAGGTTTCCTTGATAGCCCTTGGTTTGTGGTCCCTGTTAATATCGGTTGGTATGCTTATAACTAATTCTTAGGAGAATACAATATGGCCTTTGCACAGGGTTCACGTTCCAGTCTGTCGTACATCGTCGAAAGCACATTCGGCACGACACCAGCTGGCAACTTCCAAAACTTACCTTTCACATCCCATTCGCTTAACATGACGAAAGAGCGTGTTGCTGGTACAGACATTCAAGCTGACCGTATGTCACGAGTTGACCGTCACGGTAACCGCACAGTAGCTGGTGACATTGTTGCTGACCTTCGTGACACAGACTTCGATGACTTGCTTGAATCAGCTATGCTCAACACATGGAGTGCTAACGTACTCGAGGTTGGTACAGTACCAAAGTATTTTTCCATTGAGGACTATGCAGCTGACATCGACCAAGCTCGTTTGTTCACGGGTTGCTCAGTAAACACTTTGTCAGTATCCCTTGCACCTAACGCAATGGTAACGGGTACATTCGGTATTGTCGGTAAAGACATGACCATCTCAGCCTCAGAGAAGACACAAGATGCTGCCACAGGTGCTGCACCTTTTGATGCTTACTCAGGTGACTTGGAGATCGGTGGTTCAGTTTCAGCTATCGTAACAGCGATGGACTTCACCCTCACTAACAGCTTCGCCCCTACATTCGTAGTTGGTGACGACAGCGCCCCAGCCCTTGAGGTTGGTGATGCAGTAGTTGAGGGTACTATCTCAGCTTACTTTGAGGATGAGGCACTTCTGGACCGCTTCATTGACGAGACAGAGACTTCCTTGAAGGTCACAGTGGGTGACAATGAAAGTACACCTAACACTATGGAGTTCTTTTTCCCACGGTGCAAGATCAACTCTGCTGACGTAGGTGTAGACGGACCAACCAGCCGTATCATCTCGCTGTCGTTTGTCGCCCTGCGTGACGAAACAGAAGCAACAAACATGCGTATTACACGCACATAAGAATCCTGTAGCTACAGGCGGGGGGTGTCGGTGTCGGGTCTGACGCTCCCCATTTTCCCACCCGACATAAAAGGAACCCGATATGGACTTAAAAGACCTGACCCCAGATTTGAACGACCTTGTTGTAGAGGTTAAGCACCCTGCGACAGGAGAGGTACTCACTAACGAGGATGGAACTAAGATGGTAATAACTATCTTGTCGCCTCACTCCAAAGAGTACAAGAAAGCACAGAACGAACAGATCAACAAACGACTAAAGAAAGCTCAGGTGAGCGGCGTACAGGATGTTGACTACGCTGACATCGAAGATGCTACACTAGAGGTTCTATCTAAGACTACTAAGTCTTGGGACATCACTTATGATGGAGAGAAACCTAAGTTGACTGCTGGTGCTGCCCGTAAGTTGTATGAGGATGTTTTCTGGATTAGAAATCAGATTGAGGAGGTTGTCTCCGACACTATGGATTTTACGAAGCTCTGGTCGCAGACCTAGTTGATTGGGCTGAACATCAGTTTAGACTAAGTAAGCCAGACCAGAGTGGGACTACAAAACGAGATCACCTCGAACAAGTCCAACAACAGACTGGGCGTAAGATAAAGGAGTTAGAGTCCCCCGTACTCTTTCCCCACCTCCTTTCAGACGTTTGGTCAAACTTCCTTCAACTAAGTTCCTCTAGGGGGTCAGGTTTTAGTGGCCCTTCTCCAATTACCTTCGAGCAGATAAAGGCTTGGAAAGAACTTACAGACACACCTACTGAGCCTTGGAAGATAGAGGCCATAACTAAACTAGACCAAGCATACTTAAGGGTGACAAATGAGCAGTAGTGATATTAAAGTAGTTGTGGACTACAGTGACTTAACAGGTCTGATTAAAACCAGTAAGCAAACTGAACAGTCTCTAAGCCTTGTTGCCCGTAGTTTTGCTAAGACTAAGGACCAAAAGGCATACATGACTGGTATAAACCAGATTGTAAAAGCCCAGCAAAACTTAGACGCTAAGTCTCGTATGTCCCGTAAGGAAATCATGAAGCTCGGTGCGGCTATGCGACAAGAGGCCGTGTTTGCTGAACAACTTGCTGTCGCTACTGCTAGGGCAAGTACCCACATCAATGCTATGGGTAAAAGCTCAAATCGTGCTGGCGTAGCTATGCAACAAACTGGGTATCAAGTAGGTGACTTCTTAGTACAAGTACAGTCTGGTACTAACCCTATGGTTGCGTTTGGTCAACAGGCTACCCAACTTGTTGGTGTCTTATACCTACTACCACAAGCTACACTGGCTGCAAGGGTTTCAATACTAGGTTTGCAAGTTAGCGTAGCTGCCCTCATTGCTACCGCTGCCATACTTATTCCCTTAATAAGCGCCATCGGAGTTGCTTGGATGGCGTCTGGTCGAAACGGAGATTCTTTTAAAGAAACCCTTGACGGTTTGTCCGAATCTTTTGATGACTACATAACTGCGGCTAGTGGTGCAAACACAAAAACAGAAGACCTCCTTTCCACATACGGACGTATCACCCCCGAAATCTTAAAGTTAGAGGAGCGTCTACAGGCACTGAAATTAAGACAGGTTGCATTAGATGCGGCAGCGGCACAGAAGCAGCTATCGGAATTTAGGTTTGGGGACTTTAACCCACTCACGGGTTCTGTAGACGAACTTAAGAAAGTCTTCGACACTACTAATGACCGTGCGCGTATGCTTAAATACGCTCTAGACAATGTTGGTAAAGCGGAAGGACCAGAGCAAGTTGTAGAAGCACTACAGGCACTAAGCGCAAAAGCACTTGATGTGGTTGGTGGTGTAGATGCTCTTACTGACAAACAAATAGAGTTCCTAACTCAAGTCACCGACACGGAAAAACAGTTCCAGCAGTTAGTAAACATTTTAGGGATTGTCAAAAACAAACAAAAAGAAGTTAATGATGCTCAAGATGAAGGTCTAAAGAGTTTTGACCGTCACATAGAAGCCTATAAAAAGTACAAAGAAAAGATAGAAAAGGCAAACGCTGACACAGAGGAATCCATTCGCCTAGAACGACAGAAACTAGCTTTGCTGTCTCTAGAGCAAGAGGAAGGTAAGGAGACAGCTAGGTATCGTAGACTTGTTTACGCCTTTGAAAGAGAAAACCTTAAACTTAAGTTGCAAGCCCAAGGGGTTTCAGAGGGCCTCATTGCAATCAGACTCAATCAACTTGCCGTAGAACGAGAAATAACATCTGAGATTGAAAAACAAAAAGAAGTCACCTACAACCTGATGGAAGGGGGTGCTGCTGCTACATCCCTCAGAAAGTATGGAGGTAGGGGCACCACAGATGATAGAGACCCCACACTAAATGGAAAATCTATATACTCTAACGGTACTACTAAAAAAGATAGCCGAAAGTCAGGGCAAGAGATTGTAGAAAACCTCTTAAAGCAAGCTAGGCATAAAGCCAAGTTAGTTGACTTAAATGCAGAGGAAGCACGTTATGCACAGCTTCTTTATACTATGCAAGAGAATAACGCCAAAGCTAAACAGCCCTTAGATCAAAAAGAGCTAGAGATGTCTGCTATGAAAATACAGGCTATAAGGGAAGAGACCCTTGCGAGAGAGCAACAAAAGAAGGTTGTGAAAGATTTAGCAAAAACCATAGGTGACGCAATGTCTAACTCCATGATGGCTATCGTAGACGGGACTAAGTCCGTTAAGGAAGCCTTCAAGTCTATGGCATCCGACATCATTAAGCACCTATACAAAGTACTTGTCGTACAGCAGATGGTAAATGCCTTTGGTGGTTTCCTTGGCGGGTCAAGTAACTCTGGTATTGCAAGTATTGGTAAGGCACTTCAGAGCTACGACAATGGTGGTTACACAGGTAATGGCTCACGCTCAGGTGGTTTGGACGGTAAGGGTGGCTTTATGGCTATGCTTCACCCACAAGAGACTGTCGTGGATCACTCTAAAGGTCAATCTGGCGGAGTAACTGTCGTACAGAACATCAACATCTCCACAGGCGTACAGCAGACTGTACGGGCTGAAATCCGACAAATGATGCCACAGATTGCACAGAGTGCTAAGGCTGCTGTTGTAGACAGTAAACGCCGTGGCGGTAACTATGGAAGGGCAATGGCGTAATGGCTATCTCATACCCACTCTCACTGCCTACAAACGTAGGTATGGCTAGTATCGAACTAAGGGCTAGGAACACAGTCGCTGTCTCTATGTCCCCGTTCACATACAAGCAACAGACACATTCCTACGATGGTCAGATGTGGGAGGCCGATGTAACTTTGCCACCTATGAACAGAGACGATGCTGAATCTTGGGTGTCGTTTCTGATGTCACTTAAGGGTCGTGCTGGTACGTTCTTGCTCTACGATCCTTCTGCTAAGAATCCTAGAGGTACTGCTACCTTTTTACAGGTTAGTGGTGATACTGGTGACGATAGCCTTACCATAAACGCTTCTAACGGCACCATTAAAGCTGGCGACTATATTCAGCTGGGAGCTGCGTCTGATGCGACACTCCATAAGGTCTTGGTTACTCCTAGTGCTAATGAACCACTAGAGGTATGGCCTAAGCTGCGTAAAGATCGTTCTAGCGTATCAGCTGTACTGGTTAACGCCTCTGGTGTGTTTAGACTAGCTTCCAATGAAACGTCTTGGTCCGTAGATAACGCCAGCTTCTTTGGCATATCCTTTGGTGCTACGGAGGTTGTAGGATGAGCCGTACAATAGACATTGGCCTACTAGCCGCACTTACTGGTAACTCTGTGGAACCTTACTATGCGGTAGAGTTGTCCTTCGATAGCTCTACGCTAAGGTTCTGGACTGGTCTGGGTGACAGAACTATCGGTGGGGACACTTACATAGGTACAGGCTCTTTGCTTAACATAGCGGCTGCTGAGGAAGTCGGAGACCTATCTGCTAAGGGTATGGTACTAACCTTGACAGGACTTGATAGCTCTATCATCTCACTTGCCCTACAGGAACCCTACCAGAGACGCCTAGCTAAAGTCTACTTAGGTGAAAAGAGTGCCACCCCAGTGGTAGAAATCTTTAGCGGTTTCATGGACACTATGCAAATCTCAGACGAACCCGAAACTGCTACTGTCGTGCTTACTATCGAAAGTAAGTTAGTCGAGCTGGAGCGTTCCCGAAACTGGAGATATACAGATGAAAGCCACAAAGCCCGATACAGTGGAGATAGCTTCTTTTCCTTTGTGCAAAACATACAGGATCAACAAGTAGCATGGGGAAGATCAGCAGGTTAAACGAATACCTTAACGAAGTGTGTGATGTCCCCTTTGAGTGGGGTGTGCATGACTGCTTTACTTTTACTAATGGCGCTTGGAAAGCTATGTACGGACAAGGGTGGGCTGACGATTGGTTAGGTAAATACATGATCGACGGTAAGCCTATGCGGAGAGATCAGCTAAGGAAGACATTTAGGTTTGGCGGCATTGATGCAGCCTTTAGGTCAAGGCTTACGCCTTACGACAGACCAGTTCTAGGCTCTCTAGTTACCACTGAGAAGAACCAAAGGTGGATGATTGGAGTTGCTATGGGTATCTCTCTAGGTTCACGTTGTGTGTTCCTTAGTAAGGATGGCCTAATCAAATTAAACGCAGAAGACGTACAAAGTTCTTGGGGGCCAAATGTCAAGATATAAATTAGGCAGCTACACAGTTACGCACTGGAACTCTTGGGATAGAGTAACTCGTGATCCAGCCACTATTGGTTATATGATCTTAAACGGTGTTGGATACGCTGCGGCAGGTACAGCTGTCGCTGGTGCAGGGGCTCTTGCAGCTTTTGGTTACATGGCAGTAGGCTACATTGCCACCACTCTTGTTACCTCCGCACTCCTCTCTGCACTTGCACCTAAGCCTGACTTTGGTTCACTTGCGGGTAGTGGTGGACTTCTGGTTAACGGTAAAGGTGCTACAGAACCTGCACAGGTTGTATATGGTCAAATCCGCAAGGGTGGCACAGTCACTTTCGTTGAGTCTACTGGGGGAGACAATAAGATTCTGCACCAGATCATTGTACTGGCTGCACACGAAGTGGAAGAGATTGGCGACATCTACTTAAACGATGAAGTCGTTACTATGTCTAGCGAGAATGTAACATCTGCACCGTTCAATGGTTTTGTAAAGATATACAAGCACACTGGCAACCAGACAAGTATAAACGATGCCTTTGCCAATAGCTCAAGCACTCTTGCCAACACAATCATTTCAGCAACAAATGCTGACAACGATTTCGTAGGTAAGGGTTTAGCTTACTTGTATTGTCGTTTTACTTACGATCAAGATGCCTTCGTAAACGGCTTACCAGTAGTGACAGCTGTTGTTAAGGGTAAGAAGGTTACTAAGACTGTATCTGGTGTAGATCAATCGGCTGCGTACTCTAACAATGCTGCTTGGGTTATCAAGGACTACTTGACATCTAACTACGGTATGAATGACGACAGCATCGACTACACTACCTTTGAGGCAGCTGCTGATGTTTGTGACCTGACTGACATTCTATCGGATGGGTCACCTCAGTACACAATCAATGGGGTAGTCAACCTAAACCAACCCCTACGAACTGTACTTGAACAGATGATGACCTCCTGTGGTGGTACTCTGTTCTGGGGTGCTGGCATGTGGAAGTTGTACGCTGGTGAGTTTACAACACCAACCAAGACGTTCACACTAGATGATCTTAGGTCTGGCATATCTCTTGATACTAGGGTTTCCTCTAGGGATAACTTTAACAAGGTAACTGGTACTTTCATCGACAAAGACCAAGACTGGATTAGTGCTGACTACCCAGCTATCACCTCTACTTACTTCTTAAACGATGATAACGGTGTAGAGACACCTCTTGATCTAGCTCTGCCTTACACCACAAACAACCTTGCTGCACAAAGAATAGCAAAACAAATGCTGTTCCGTAGTAGAGAGCAAATCTCCTTGTCTGCTGACTTTGGTTTAGAGGCTCTGGACGTTGAGGTTGGAGACTTTGTTAAGTTTCGTAACGAGCGTTACGGATGGGGTGTGGGTGATGAGAAGACCTTTGAGGTTATAGGTTGGAGGCTGAACCCTGACCCAGAGAACCTAGACCTTCGGGTTAACCTGCAACTGCGGGAGAGTAGTCAAGCTGCCTTTGGGTTTAGCGTTTCAGACGAAAAAACTATCATATCTAACAACACAACACTGCTGAAGTACTATGACACACCACCCATCGGTGTTACAGTTAGTCAAGAGTACCGTGAAGTTAACGAGAATGTAGTTAACGTGCTGGTCGTACAAGTTGGCAGTTCTGCTATCGAAAGGGTAGACTCAGTTATCCTTAAGTACAAGAAGACCTCTGATGCCAACTTCAAGTCTGTTGGTCAGACAATCCTTGTTAACGAGGGCAACTCAGCTGGTAGGTTCGAAATCGTTGGTGTTGACGCACCTCAGATCAGTGAGCCACCAGTCAACTACACTGTCTCTGTAACACCAGTTAACGCTCTTGGTTTCAGAGGCCCAGCTATACAGACATACTACAACCTTACTGCTGACACTACACCACCATCTGAGCCTAGTTCACTCTCCCATTTACTATCGGGGGGTACGATCTTCTTTGACTGGGAAGCTGTTAGTGACTTAGATTTGTCGCACTACAAGTTGTACTACTCTTCAAATACTTCTGCTAACTTTGGGGATGCCTCTACATTCCTTGCGGTTAAGAAGATCGCAAGACCAGCGACATCAATTTCCTACCCAGCACTTGCAGGTAAGTTTTTTGTGTCGTCAGTGGACAAGACTGGTAACGAGAGCGTAGCTGCTGCTACAACGACTGTGGCTTCGTCTGAGCTACCTGCACTTGGCAACAGTTTTACACACACTGAAAGTCCCTCGTTCAGTGGCTCTAAGACGAACCTTACGGTCTCTGGTGGCTCTTTGTTCATGTCTAGTTACTCAACCGATGGGGCTACTGGTACATACAGCTTTGACCACAATGGCGCTGGCTATTTCGACGCTGGTACATCACGGACTATACGTCTTTCCTCTTCAGTAACAGCGTCTCGTAAACATCTGAATACTGTAAATGGAGAAGTTGACTGGGATGACATACCCGATAACTGGGACACATGGCCTGATAACTGGGATACATGGACAGACGAGGACGCCGACTTTGCTGACTTCGCTGTGGTCCTACAAGCTAGGGCTGCAACTACAGTAGCTGGTCTGTCTAGCGCACCATGGACCGTAGCCTCTGGTGAAGTAGTTGGTCGTTATGTACAATTCAGAGCAATCCTCTCAAACACTAATGCAAACGTAACCCCGAACATAACAGCACTTAGTGCTACAGTGGAGTATTAAGAACTATGTCAACACATGACTACGAAATCGTAAACCAGACAGCCCTTGCCGCAAGGGACGACATTAACGATGCGCTACAGGCTCTGGCCTCTAACAACAGTAGTGAGTCAGAACCAAGCTCTCCGTATGAGAAAATGTGGTGGTATGACACTTCTGTTAACATACTAAAGTCTTACAAAGGCGATGGGACTTGGATTAGTGTAGGTAGGTTCAACCAGACAACTAACGCATTTGAAATACTAGACGATACTAAGGTGGTCACAACCTCTGGAACTGAAGTTGGTATTCTTACGGATCAAGCTACAGGTACTTGGACAACTGGTACAGGCACGACTGATAGCCTTGTGTCGCCAGCTAAAGTTAAGGCTGCTGTTGAAGCTCTTGGCTACACTCAACCAACTGGAAACGGGGATGTTGGGACTTACAAGTTCTTAGTGCGAAATGGCGCGGCTGTGGTCGCTGGTTCCTCATACTCTGGAGGCGACTTGCTCGACAGTGGGATTAGAGCCGTTCAAAGCCTCACAACCTTAAACTCCGCTTATAACGCCAGTGCCACAGGTTTAGCACGCGGTGCTTCTTATCAATCTGGGACATGGCAAGCGATGGGTAGTGTCCCGACGGGCACGACTTATGGTCGAGGAACACTATTTTTGAGGATTTCATAATGGCTATCACAATATCACAGGTTAGAAATGCGGTCTCTCTCCAAGCCGACAATTTACGCATGGAGGTAGAGATTAACCATCCAAATTACGGTTGGATACCATATCATTTAAACCCTGCCGACACAGACTCGACCATTGATAATATTTCTGTCATGTCCTTAATCGGTGCTGACTTCACAGCATATGTTGCGCCGACGCAGGTGGAATTGGACGCAGAAACAGCAAGCTCTGTCCGTGCAGAGCGTGACAGCCTTTTATTCACAGACGTTGATCCTTTGGTGTCTAATCCGCTTCGCTGGGCTGACCTTACATCCGATCAACAGGCAGAATGGACGCAATACAGGTCTGATTTGCTGGCTGTCCCGCAACAATCTGGCTTCCCAAATAGCATAACATGGCCCACTAAACCAGAGTAGGAATAAATATGTCATACAAGTTCGGAAAACGTAGCCTACAGAGGCTATCAGGTGTGAACCCTGACATGGTACAGGTTATGAAACGTGCCATTGAAATTAGTGAAAGGGACTTCACGATCATCGAAGGTATTCGATCTGAGGTCCGACAACGTGAGTTGTTCAAATCTGGCAAGTCACAGACAATGAACTCACGACACCTAACAGGGGATGCTATCGACTTAGTGCCCTACCCTGTGTCGTGGGAATGGGAAGACTTCTATCCAGTAGCTGATGCAGTTATCCAAGCGTGTAAGGACGAAGACATAGCCTTGCGCTGGGGTGGTAACTGGAGAGTGAAAGACCTGCGTGAGTGGGACGGGACATCCAAAGAGCTTGTGTCAGCTTACGATGGCACGTTTCACGACCTACCACATTTTGAAATACCAAGGACGTAGTTATGACAGATCAGCCGTGGCACCTTAGCAAATCCATCCCCCTCACCTTTATACTGGCTATTATAGGACAAACTGTTGCTCTCGTTTGGTTTGTTGCATCCTTAAATAGTGACATACAAACTAACACCAGAGAGATCGTAAGGCATGAGACACGGCTGATTGCCCTAGAGGGTATCGTACAAGTACAAGCTGTAACAATGGGCCGTATGGACGAGAACATCAAAGCTATAAGACAAATGATGGAGCGGAGTAGGGATGAAAAACGCCAATAGGCCAAGGTAATGCTATGTGTATTGGTGTTTGTTTCCTTCGGACATGCTTGGACGACTGGTGGTAATCAGTTGTTTCAATACTGCTACTACGATTGCGGTGACCCTAAGAATGGTCTTTGGTACGACAGGGTTTACAGGGTAAGCCATAACTATGTGTGTCCTATAGAGGTTAAGTTCAAATGATAGACCCATTTACAGCATTTACTGTTGCTCAGACTGCCGTATCAGCCATTAAACGTGGGATACAATTAGGTAAGGACATTGGGGGTATATCGAATGACTTAGCTAAGTTCGCTGGGGCTATCTCTGATATTAACTTTGCACATAAGAGGGCTGAGGATCAACCTTGGTATGCCATCTTATTCGGTAGTTCAGGCCCAAGTGCAATGGACATCTTCGCTAAGAAGAAACAAGCGGAGGCTCTTCGTGCGGAGATTAAGCAGTATATTCAGTTTGCCTATGGTCACAGTGCTTGGGAAGAACTACTCAAGATTGAAGCTCAGGTTCGCAAGGATCGTCAAAACACTCTGTATCGTAAAGCGCAGATCAAGCAGACTATTCTGGAGTGGACTTTGGGCATACTGGTGGTGGTATCAGGAGTTGGTATTCTTGGCTTTGGAATTTATTTCCTCGGCAAAAAACAAGGGAAGTGGTAATGACGATACTTGATGATTGGAAAGTTCTACCAAGGCTAATGATGCTGGCAGTCACTGTACTGACGTATCAAGCTGTACATTGGTTTATGGCGTTACCTGACCCCAGTGTAGCCCAAAGTGGGCTTGTATCGGTCTGTATGGGGGCCTTAACAGGATGTTTCGGCATATGGATGGGCAAGGAGTCTAAGACTACTGTAACCCCCACTAAGGTTGTACACGAGGAGAAGTATAGCAAATGATAGGGCAAATCATAAGTTCTGTCGGTGGACTAGCTGCTAGTATAATCGACAGTAAGACACAGCTTAAACTAACAGAAGCTGAGATTAAGAAGAAACAACTAACTGGTGAGATCGACTGGGACATAGAAGCCATACGATCAACTCAATCCAGCTGGAAAGACGAGTGGATAACTCTACTTTTCTCTATTCCCCTTATACTGGCCTTCTGTGGTGACTGGGGTAACCAGATAGTACAGGATGGATTTACTGCACTTGAGGTTATGCCAACGTGGTATCAAGTTTCCCTTGGAGGGATCGTTAGTGCCAGTATAGGACTCAGGTCAATATCTAAATTCTACAACAAGTAATTTACAATAAAATAAGCCCCCGTATTCCACTTAAGGAGTACGGGGGCTTTTTTATGGTATGTTGGGGCCTTTGAAAGGCTCTATCTTATCAGGCTTAAGGAACATCAATGCGACACTCAGCTTCTCTTGGTCCTTGTGAGAAAAACCACAGTACAGTTGATCCTCTAAGTTAGCAGTCCTTGCGTCCCAAGATGCAGAACTACTCATTGCAGGTATCCTAGACTGTATCCCTAACACCATGTCAGATATGTACTTAGCTAATTCTCTCGCAGGGTCATTCATCACTCTCTAGCCCCACTTCCTTCATACACAGAGCTAGACCTTGATACATGGTATCTATGTCAACTTCCATCTTACCTATCCTGTAAAGGGCGTATGCGTTAGCTGCTAGGCTTAGTAATACCACTCCTTCGTAAAAGGTCATAGCTTCTCCTTCATAAATGTCTTAACCCACATGGCTGTGATGTCTGACCTAATGATGTCATCGACACCAAACTCAATGATGGGTACTGGAAGCATATACTTCTTAGCTAGGTGGATCACCTTGGACAAACCGTCAGCTTCCTTCAAGTCAGACTGTTGCACATCACCGTTGAGGACAATGGTGGTCCCTTCCCCTACACGGGTCAAAAGCATCTTCAACTCATGTGTCGTTATGTTCTGAGTTTCGTCTACGATAATAAAGGCACTGTCAAAGCTGCGACCACGCATAAGTGCAAGAGGTGCCATCTCAATGTTGCCATTCTTGATCCCTGTTTCCACTGCACCCTTACCAAGGTGTTTCTCTAATACGTCTAATACAGGCAATGCCCAAGGCATAGTTTTCTCTGTTAGGTCGCCCTTTAGGAAACCAAGCTCTTTACCCACCGCCACATGCGGCCTTGTGATAACGATTTTATCAATTTGCTTAGTCGTATATAAATCCGCCGCGTAAGTCGCCGTAACGTAAGTTTTGCCTGTTCCAGCTGGACCAAGAACAAATACTTGACTCGATACTTGAAGGGCATCTAAGAACTCCTTTTGTTTGTGTGTTTTTGCGACAATACCAGAGGTGGCCTTCTTTTCAGCCCCCTTGTAGTTTGTCTTCCGTCTGGTACGCTTGGGCTTCTCAGGGAAGTCATCCATTACCTTTGCTCTTTCTGTAGTTTATCTTTAAGTTCTGTATAACCACCAATGTAATTTCCACTGGGGTCAAAGATTTGAGGTACTGTGGTTAGTTCAGATTTCTTCATTAGCGTCAAGACCCAACGAGAGCTTTGGGACTGCACGTTATACTCTGTGTAAGGGAAGCTACTGTTCTTTAGCAAAGCCTTAGCTGCATCACAGAAGTTACATTGGTCACGGGTTATGATGGTGTACATGGGGGTCTCCTGTGTAAGCAGTTTCAGTACATGCTTAGGTACACGGGTTACACTAGGTCTACGATCTCACAGCTATCTCCAGAGCAAGCTAATGTCTGGCTTCCTGCTGTATTGTCCTCCACCTCATACTCAGCAAGTTCATCCCAGTTGAGGGTAGCTGGCATAACAGCTTTTAACTCTTCGTAGTCAGACTTCTCACACTCTTGATACGGCGCTTGTTGATATGTGTGCTCGTTGTATGGTAGAAACGACACACCTGACATTTCATCGAAGTGTTCATATACGAAAGCACCAACGGAAATCCATTCGCCAGAACGGACATTTATAGTCACCGATGGTTTGTGTTCGCACCATGAACGCTGGTAGGATAACCACATCTCTAATTGCTCTACAGCAGTCATGTCAGATGTCGTTACAGCATTGTCAGGAGACTTCATGGGGAAACTAAACACCACTGTGGTATCTGGCTTCATCACGCAAGGCTCATTTGGTACGCCACGATCCTTCAAGAAGTTCGTGATTGGGTCTTTAATATCTCCACGCACCGTGCGGATGTAATAAGGGCTGTGACGAGCGTGTATACCACTAGCAGAATCAACGAGTTGGGAGACAGTGCCACTAGGTTTGACACAAGTGATAGCAGTAGCAACAGGGATACCAAGACGCTCGGCCCATTCAGCATTAGTATTGATAGCGACATTTCTAAGGTGCTCCAGTGTTTTGTCTAACCCACCATTCTTGGCGGTCATTAGAGGGTTGTCCATAATGCCTGTGAGGCTAACCCCCAACAGACGTTCTTCTTCTGTATTATCCTTCCATTCCTTTGAGAGGTACGGAAAGTGTGTGTAGGTACTTTGGATCGTGCCCAAGATGGTAGCAAGTTTTACCTTGCGTTCTAAGTCTTCAACACTATCAGTGGCACGGATAACGCACTCCGTTAGGTTACAAAACTGCGAATCACGCAAGATGATTTCCGAACATGGATTCGTGCCAAAGTCAAGGTCTGACTTACGGCGTCCGTTCTTAGCTGCCTGTACCTTAGCTGCCTCTCTGTTGAAGATACCACGTTCACCACTGCCACTTTCCACTAGGGCTTGCCACTCACGCATGAAAGAGATGCTGTCTGGCTTCTCAGTGTAGCTCACAGAGTTGTTAGCCAAAGCTCGTTGTGGGTTGTTCTCCCACCATGCACCTGACTTAGCGTGACGCATACGATCATCGGATAGGTTGCTCAATGAGATCATAGCTGAACGTCTCACGCCGCCTACGACTACCACTTCACCAATCTTACACATGATGTCGTGACATTCGATAGAGGACAACTTACGTCCTGTAGCACCCTTGAATGTGTGGGCGACAAAGTTGAACAAGTCGATCAGAGGCGCTGGGCCACTAGCACGACCACCGAAGGTCTTTAGTCGAGCGCCAGCTGGACGTACCTTGGAGACATCCCACTTGGGAACCTCACCACTATACAGCAACGCAATCACCTGACGTAGAGCCTTAGCCCAACCCTCCTTGCTATCCTTCACAACGATTGTAGTATCGCTATTGAACAGAGCCTCTGGAACCTCTGGCAGCTTGTTGATGTACTGACGCTCTACTGAGAACCCTACGCCTGTGCCACATAACAAAATGAACATAGCTTGGTCAAAGCTCTTGATGTTCTTAACTGTTAGGTAACTACAGTTGTACATGGCTGTATTGTCACGGAGGGCTGCTGGCCCAGCGGTCATAAGAGATCGCATGGATGGCATAACGTCGAGAGATAGGATAGAATCCTCAATCTGACGTACATAGCTGTCGTCTCCTGCCACAGGCTTTACGATGTTCTCCATGTAACGCTCTACAGTCTCCCCCCATGTCTCACGGCGTCCCTCTTTATCTAGCCAACGTGCATAACGTGACTTGTGGATGAAGGCTTGGTAGTCTGTTGGTAGTTGGTTGCTCATTCGCCGCGTCCTCGCATTGTTTTATCTTCTTCTAACCAGACCATACGGTCAATGTCACCACGGTTAAGACCGATGTCTTTAAGTTGTCTGTCTGACAGGGTGTTAAGGTGCTTAATAGCTTGACGATGCTCTGACCACATCACTGAGTACCTCAAGAACCTCACAAATATATTGTTTACCCATCTCTTCTTCATCTGTTATCTCCTGATCCTCTAATCACACCACGTTTGGCACGATCATCTAACTTGTCCATGTTAACTTGCATTACCTCTTCTAGGTTGCTGTAGAAGTAGTTTGACAAAGCAGTAGCGTAGAACACGACATCACCAAGCTCTTTGACGATCTCCTTCTGGCTTACCTTGCTGTTGTCTCGCAGGTACTTCTTGATCTTCTCAGCCACCTCTCCTGCTTCACCGACTAGGCCAAGGGTATTCTCAACCAGCCTAGTGTCGCCCTCAGTGACGATCTTGTCCTCCACCCAATAGGAATACGACATCGGTGTGATGTTCATAACCTTGAAGGCGTCTATATCCTCTTGCGTAATCATATCGTTCTCCCGTAGAACTCTGTTGGTGTACCTGATGTCTTCGCTATATCGAAAAGATACCAAGCACAGTTATCTTTACCCACACTCTTGCTGCCTTCAATCCACTTAACCCTGCCGATACTAACTACCTTAACACAGTACGTCATCAAGATAGCTGACTGCTTAGTGTGCATCCAGTCTGCATCAAACAATAGCCATGTAGGACACATCTGCATCCACATTTCCATTAGGGGGTGTAGTATCTTTCTGTCCCACGGGGGGTTAGTGATACAGAAGTCTGTCACCCCATACTCCCCGAAGGTCAGGTCGAGAGCATCATGCTTATAGATGCCCTCAGCCCTTGGCTCAATGTCACAAGCAAACAGACACTCAGCATGACCCTCAGTCAGTTGCTCAAGGTGTTGGATCAACCTACCGTCACCCGCACAAGGCTCCACATAGTCAAAGGAGTAAGGCAAGTGTGGGATCAGAGGCTCTACAGCTTCGATAGGAGTGGGATAGTAATCCCTTGGTACTCTCTCAAAGTCGCTGCGTTTACCCATATAGCTGTTCCAATCTCTTCAGAGATACAAACTCAGGTTCGTATGTACCGTTACTGATCTCACGTTTGATAACGACACCCTTCCACCAGTCTAAGTTAGCTTGACCCGCCCAACCTTCCTCAGCACCCTTGAAGCAGCCTGCTACCAAACCGATAGCACCAGCTGCATCCTTGAACTTCACATCACGCTTGTGGCTGTGACCGCAGGTAGAACTCTTGTACCTGTGGTTGAGCAAACTGTTAGCGTGGTGCATACCTGACATGGCAGTGCCGTAGTTGCCAGCACTAAAGAAGTGAGCGTAGGACACACCATCGTACTCAGCTATAGCGGGTGCGGAGTTGTGGTATTCATGGTACTCGTCAAACCACAGGTCAGTCTGTAGGTGCTTGAAAGACACACCGTACTTGTCACCCTCAATCCGTGGGTCGTGCTTCAAGGCTTTCTTGATGCGGTTTTCGTGGTTCCCTTCAAAGCCAAACCAAGCGGAGCGTTTGTACTTCCTAGTAGAGGGCTTTCGTCTAAGACGGTCCATTGACTCATTGTAATGTTCAATATCTGATTGGTAGCTTTGGCTAACAATAGCCTCAGGGTATCGACCGTCAAAAGTGTTAAGAGAGCGCATATCGGCCCCATCACCAAGATCAATGACGTAGTTAGGATTAACCTCATATATCAACTCCCCTAGCCAATCAAACCGCTCATTGTTCGTCGAGGGGTCACTGTGTGCGCAACTAAAGATGATAGCTGTTTTAGGCATGGTACTTCTCCCCCTCATACGGCACTTTGATCTCAACCGCATCTATGGAGTAATCAAACATACGCTTGAATTTGTAGGCATCATTGAAGGTATCGAATGGGATATCGTCGGTAAACATATCTCCAGCCTCTACGTCTTCCACACGACAGGTAAGTAGGTAATTTCCACTATCGGGGTCTAGGAAAGCGTCATTAAAGACACGATGCACTTTGTATGTTATTTCAGCCATTCTTCGGGTATCCTTTTGTCTGCGTACATGAAGCCATACTTGTCTGCCCACATGCCCAATGTTGTCTTAGACCCTTTACGAATCTTAGCCCTACTGTTGCTGAATACAAACCGTATGTCAAGCTCAGGGTGTTGTTTCTTGATCTCTAAATGTTTCATTCTGTCATCTGTTGTGAAGCGACCTTTTGATTCAACTATCACACCATTAGGCAGGATGAAGTCAGGGGTGTAACTCTTGTTACGGTGCAAGACCCACTTGATCTTCATGGTCTCGTAGCCGAAAGCTACACCCCTTTGTTTGAGGTCTTCTGATATGTCATCCTCAAGCCCAGAACGGTAACCGTGCTTTATAGCTTGTTGTCGCTTCGAGCTTTTGGAGGCAACCATATCTCACCCTCTTTCCTTCGTAACCAGAGTAGTCTGGCGTTCTCTGTGACCCTATCCTCGTCTCCGTCATACGCTTTGACGACACGATCCCAGAGGTCTTCTTCTCCTGTAGCACCATCCAGTATCTTTTCTGCCTTCTTTGGTCCAACCTTAAATAGACCCACTATGTTATCCGCCCTGTCTCCAGTTAGGATTTGAGTATAGAAGAACTTGATACCTTCGTCTGGTGTTACTTTGGTGTAATCGCCCCTGACAATGTTGAAGTGCCAACAGGGTATCTGTAGCATATCTTTATCAATAGAGGCGACACAAGCATCGTAGCCTAGTCGGGCGGCTTCAATAGCAATGAGGTCATCGGCTTCCTCTCCTTCGCTTATAGTGGCTTTATACTTGCTCTCCATGTAGTCTCTGGCGTGTTGCAAGTGTCGGGGTTTCTGAACGCTTTTCCTGTTTCCCTTGTAGACATGAGACTTTGCAATCTCAAATCGGAAGTTACCCTTACCCGTTAGGTAAACAACGTAGTCTTCCAGTATCTCAGGAAACAGTACAGTCTTGTCTAAGATGAAGTCGATGAGAGCGTCAACCTTTGCTTCGGTATCTTTCGCTCCCATCTGTTCAGTGGAGAAGGCTGCACGGTAAGCAATGATGTCCCCGTCAATCAGTACCTTCCCCATGTCCATTTAGACGTCTCCCCAGTGCATGTCCCCTGCATCGTCCTCAAAACCTACAGCCTTGACGTAGGTGTATCCCATGGACACAGCAGCTTGAGCGAACAGTGCAGCTAGGTCTGTAAGGTCCATGACGTTATCTCGAGATACATCTGAACTTCCATCGTAGCCATCCTCGCTCTTATCCATGTAGGCGTTAACAGTTACTCGCATTTATATCTCCCTTAAAACGCAAACAGTTCATCATCTTCTGAGATGACCGAGTTGTTTTCATATGCCACATGCTCTGTGACGCCAATGTTAAGCAGTCGTACACCAGCACCGTTTGCATAAACATCAAACTGTACCTTAGCCTTCGTGCCGTTACCAAGTGGACCATCTGCCTCAAAGTCCCACATACGCTTGTTCTCACGCCCCTGTGTGAGGTCTACGACCTTTGGTGCGCCACCGTAGTCAACTTCCACTGGTTCGCCTGTCTTGTTATCCGTGAAGGTCTTAACGTCTGAGACCTTACGTTTGACCTTCATGTATTTACCGATACCCAAGTCTGCATTTCCTTGGAGGATGCGGTTACTGTTCATCGGGTGTAGGTCCAGACCCTCTTTCTCAAGCTGGTCGATCTGTCCCTGATCGGTGAAATATGCGTTGGTGATGAACTGTCCCCCATTAGCATAGATTGCTTGTGCAGCCCGTGGGCCATCAGCTGAACCCATGTCTGCGTTTTGCTCAAACACTTTTGCGTATTCAAGTACCATGTCCATTGTGTATTTAGCCATTATCGAGTTTCCTTTCGGCTGTTGGTATATATGTATAACCCTTAATTTTGCCCTATCGCAACCAAGGGGTAGAAATAAAATTAGTGGATGTCGGCGTATGTTGTACCGAACTGAGCATCCACACCTAGAGGCACGTTAAGTTTCAGTTTCTCATTGAGAATTTCTATCGCACCCTCCATGACATTTTTTGTCGCATCCTCTTCTCCTTTCTTGACTACAGCAATGATCTCGTCGTGGAACTGACCCACAGTTTTGATACCATTCTTACGACACAACGACACCCAACTGTCAAAGCAGAACACCCCAGTTCCTTGGTTGAGAGTGGAGAAACGATCCTTCTCACTCCGTAAACTATACCAAAACTTAGACACAGGGTTCTGCAACCACATGCCATCGAAGAAGGTACTTGTACGCACCGTAGAGGCCACCTTTTCAACTGACCAGTTACGGGACCAGAAAGCATCTAACAGCACCTTACAGTCCTTAGATGGCATCCCAGTGGTGCGTGATAGAGTAGCTGCGCCCACACCATATGTTGCGCTGTAGTTAACGACCTTGTAATTCTTACGGAGGGCTTTGAGTGACCGCTCTCCGCTGTTGTGCATGTCGATGTCCTCCTGCGTAATGACCCCAGCGTGTAGTGCTAAGTCCAAGTGTGGGTCGAACCCCTCTGCTGACATAGCCTCAACATAACTAGGGTCCAGTGGCTTCATGTAGTGGCGCTTAGTAGTATCCTCAAGGGATGTCATATCAGCACCGCACAAAGTGTAACCCTCTGGACAGGTCAGGCACCCTCGTATCTCTTTACCGTATGGCTTGTCGATAGAAGGCAGGTTGACCAGAGGCTTTGCGTGTTTGAAGCGCAGAGTGTTAGTCAGTCCAGCTACAGTAGCCTTAACGTATCCCTCGCTGTGAGCTGTTACCATGCCCTTAAGGACACCTATGCGGTGTGACAGTACACTGAGACCATCTAGTAGCTCAATGGCTGGCTCAACGGCTACAAGCTCCTTCACAGATGGACAAAGCTCACCGTCTTTTCGTACCTGCTCTAATTCCCTCGTATCCCCTGTAACCTTGTCACGCATGAACTTGAACGTCCGTGGCTCCCAACCAAGAGAGAAAAGCCAACTCTTGATCTGTTCGTTAGAGTTGGGGTTAGCACGTTCATGTCCTGTCACTACAGTCAGAGACTGGGTTGTATAGGGTTGTTTAGCACTCTTGCACAACTCTATCCACTTCTCGCCCAGCGCAGACAGAGAGCCATCCTTCTTGTGCATAACCTTTGGCTGCGTTCTAACAGATGTTATAACACGCTTAGGCATAGCATCGGCAAGCAATTCGATCTTCTCTGCCTTAAGTGCTTCCCACTCTGCTAGGTGAGCCTCTGCCTTCTCTACGTCCAGTTTCCACTGTAGGGCTTCTTGCTCTGCGGCACACTGTAGCTTGAATGTCAGATAGTCAACCAAACGGTCCTTGTCACTTTCCACTGGGTACATCTTGCCCAGCTTGTAGTTGAGGGTCTTCCACAAGAGGTTGTTGATGCGTACATCTTCCTCACAGCGGTGCTTGTATTCCTCTGGTGACAGGTTCTCCCAATCGTCGATCTTAGGTTTAGGTACACCGTACTCCTCCCCGTACTCTGCTAGACCGTGCTTTGTCTTCCAGTGGTTGACGTACCAAGAGATACCCAGAGTGTCGATCAGTCGTGCTGTGATCTTGATGCCCAGAATCTTTTCCACTGCGGGTACATCGTAACGTACAATGTTATGTCCGCAGAGGATTGGACTGTTGAGTAAGACATAACGCATATCGTCATAGTCATGCGTGGATCGCACCTCGCCTAGATCATTAGACCAAGACAAGACATGGATCAACGTAGGGTCTAGTCCGTCTGTCTCAATGTCAAATACTGTAATCATTGTTGCTCTGCCTCCAAAAAGTGTGTGGCGTGTTTCTGTATGTAATCTAGGGGCAGGATTGTCATAAGGTCTCCACGATCAGGTCTTGCATGAAGTCCAAAGTCGCCCCTAAAGTGTTCTGTACAGCGTACCCTAAGATCGTCAATAATGTTTGATGGATTAACAAGGTAAAACCCATCGTATGATCTCACTGCAATAAACCTGTCAAAGTCATTAGGTACACCCCAACCTTTTGTCGGCTTCCAGTTTGGAGGTCGCTTAACAGTCTTTAACTCCCACCAAATCGTATAGTCGATAGGGCCGCCACGAAACTTTCTCTTAGCTGCTTTTACATCAACCATCCCAAACTCTTTGTCGAGTACGTCCCAGTGTTGATGTATGTCTTCTTGTTTAGTGGCTCTCCTGACAAAAGAGTTTGCTCGTAAACTTATGAACTCTTGCTCTGCTGCCGTGCCCTCCCTTATCGAACTTGTATTTCTCATATGATTTCCCTCAGTGTGAATGTATCTGTGCTAAAGCGGAGCATCCCAGCCAAACCCTCTTCGGAGCATGGGCGATTCTTCTCAACCTTAAGATACGTTGTGTTACGTTCCTCTATACTGTCAGCTTCTTTGTCACGGGTCAAGTCGATAATAACCGATGCACGTTGACCAATCATCTTACAGTACTTAGGGTCTCCATTCTCGTTTGTGTGTGCAATCGTCACAATGCCCACGTTAAGCTCTGCTGCCAGCTTCGACAGTCGGATCGACAGGTCAGCCAACATAGCCTCTTTGCTCTCGTCAGACGTACCCACGACCACATCCTGTATAGGCTCAAAGAAAACAAACTTACAGTCACAAGCCTGACTAAAGAACCTGATCTGGTCGATCAACTCGTCAGTCCCCTGACCATCCCCAAGATAGAACTGATAGAAGTTCTCGTCCTTAGTGATGTTAACGATAGCCTCACGAACAAGATCGTCTGCACCCTTCTCTTCGATCAAGTCACGGCGTGTAAGATTGTCACCTACCTCATAAGACACAAGGCCCAGAAGTGACCTCAGCTTTGTTTCCTCTAAGTGCCACGCTGCAATCGGGATGCCTTGCTGCAACATGCTGTATTCCATGTACCGCATAAGCTCTGTCTTGCCGATACCTGTAGGCGCTTTGAACACTGTGAAGTGTCCCTGCATGAGGCCCAGTATCTTATCGTCTAAGGCTTGGATACCTGTTGGGTAGTAGGTATGCTCAGGCGTCTCTGTGTACAGCTTTAAGAACTCGTCAGACGTATTCAAGATGTTCTCTGGTGTGTGCTTAACTGGCTTCCACCACAGGTTCTTGAACTCTCTTTCCTTCCCAGCCTGTAAGAACTCGTTAGCGTCCTTGTACTCCCCGTGTTGTACCCGATACACCTTGTTAGGGAATAGCCGTGCCATACGATCAGCTAAGGCGTTCCCAGCATCATCTGTATCAACCGACAGGATGATCTTGTCGAAGGATGCAAGCCACTCGCTACAGTTCTCCCAGAGCTTCTTAGAGGGCGTTGCAGAGGGTAACGACACCACAGGGTTAGTGTACTGGCTCTTGAGCATTTGCGCTACTGAGAGAGCGTCTAGTTCGCCCTCAGTGATGGTTACCATCTTGGAACAACCTGCTGGATACAGGTTCATACCGAATAGCTCGTCACCCTTAAAACCGTTCTTGGCGTAGAAGGCTTTCTCTTCCAGATTACGAACCTTGATGCCACCGCTGGGGTACACATACTCCTGACGGTCATCGTAGGTCAGCACGTTGTAATCACGCATCGTGTACTCTTGGATGCCACGCATACTTGTGTAACGACCAGAAGATTGGCTCTCTATACGCTTAGGCGTAAATGCTGTCACGTTCATTTCGTAATCCCCCTTCTTTGTTGGGTACTTCTCTTTGGCCCAATCGAACATTTGTTCTCTGGACGGGTAGCCTCTATCACAACCGTGGCACTTACCAAAACCATCGGTGTTGTAACAGAAGGCGTCACTTGAGCCACACGACACATATGGACAAGGTTGATGTGCTACGTCTGTCATACTTACGTTTCCTCTATTAGTAATGATATATACTAGAAGTAAGAAAACTTATGTTTATACTTACGTTCCCCGTATATGTATAACCCTTGATTTTACAATTACGCAACATCACAAATTGTTACAACCTTGGATTTTATCTTATCTAGTCGCTTCTCACAGGCTTGTCTTGAGATACCTAAGCTCCTACCGACAGCTGCTGAGTTGTTGTTATTGCTCCAGAAACTGAGTAGTAACTCTTTCTCTTCCTTGTCGAGAACTTTACCTAACACCTCTAAAACATTCTTTAGCTCATACGACCCAAAGACATCATCAAGAGATGCTAACTCAAAGTCTTCCTCGGTGTCGTTGATGTTTAAAAAGGATGTGTTGTCCTCTTTGATACGATCTAAACCAGCCTGTCCCTTGGGGTAACTGATCTGTGATGAACCGACATTGTAGTAATAGTGCATGGATCGTCTAGCCTCGTAGTAGAGTGCGGCGGGGCTATCAACCCCACCAGCACGAAGGTCAAGACATTTAACCACACCCTCAGATACTAGGTCGTCATACTCCTGCGAGTTTCTGTACTTGCCAGCCAGTCTGCGACACATATCTAGGATTTCTTGGTTTGTCATAGCCTGTCTTTACCCTCCAGTTGATTGATACGCATCTGTGCATAACGTATGACCTTCTCAAGGTCTGTGATCTCGCTCTGCACATCGTCCATTCCCTCGTAGGGCTTGTACCCTGCACGACTGGCATACTTGATGATGTTACCACGCCAGAACTCAAAGCCGTTACGCATGATGTAGGTGATAGGTTCTATTTTCCATCGGGCGTAGTGCTTAGGTTCATGCACGATGTCTGATGTGTGTTCTGCCATTACTTTATCCTCAAATGATTCATGCTTTTTCCTTAGTCGATCCCATTCACTCTTTATCATAGCGTACCTCCCAATACTTGTTGAACAACTGCTCAAACTTCCACTCGTATAACTGCTGCATACCCAGCAGAGCGTTCATTAGTTCATCCTGTGTAGGATCACTCTCACCATCACCTATCTGTTTAAACACTGCCTCAAGGTCATTACACACATTCCAACAGCCCAGAATCATAGGCTCTAAGTCATACAGTTTAGCCATCTCTCAGTGCCTCCCACGATACAGGAAATAGCTCAAGCATCTTTTCATTAATGTTATCTGCAACTAACCTTGTCTCGTATTGCGTATCACTGGCGCAACGTAACTTACACATGGCGGAGAAGGCATCCAAGCTACCTGACCAGTACCACTCAGTCATAGTAGACTGTGGTAGCACCATACGGGCTTGCTCAGGGGCTACTCCATCTTCAAGCAACTGTTCATAGGAAGCTAGGCAAATCAGGTAAGGGTGAGTTATTACACTCTCTGAGTAAGTATCATCAAACTCCTGCAATCTAGGGTCTGCGTGTTCGACAAAACCTTCACTACCTTGCTTCTTGTCTTTGCTACGGCCTCTCCATTTACCTTTAGTTGGTTCATAGAACTCAATATTTTCAGTCGTATATCGCCTCGACACTTCGTTCCAACGAAGAAATTTATGCTTTACAAGTTGCCGTGCTACAAAGATCGGAGCCTTAACCCTAAAGGTAGCGAAGCAATGACCAAAGGGACTGATGTGCTTCTCTCTGGCAAGGTAACGGATCAGCTTTGCATCTTTCTCTTTGAGCTTAGGTGGACCCCAAGCATCGTCTTCTAGCTCACTCTCTTTCTGAAAGCTCACCCGTGCGCTATTGGCAACCGTTAGGTCACTACCGCAGTGGTGTATATACTCAGCTTTTATCATCAAAATTCACTCCTATACATTCTACTGTTTCATTCTTGTCATTGACCATAACCGAAGCATCCTTCAGTGCAGTCTTACAAAAGGTTTCATTCTCATACGTCCCTAAGTGATAGTACCTTACGTCAGTATCAGGGACAACGACAAACCATATTAGTATCCATATTGTATTCATTAGAACGGCACCTCTCCATTTCCATTGCGGGGGTCATTAAAGTATCCTTTCTCTAGGTAGATATGACGGGTATCGGTAACAGCTGCGACCTCTTCGATCTGAGTAGGCTCCATCAAACCCATATCACGCATGTGCTGCTCAAGTGTAATGTTCATTTCATTTTCCCTCTGGGGCTGTGTAAAAGATATGTGATCCAATCTGACCGTCACGCTTGTAGTGATTCGACCAACTTGGTGTAACGTATGTAGCGTGGTAGTGGGTGCTTGTCAAGCCTACCTTGTCTCCATCTAGCGCAGAGATTGCTACTGCCTCTGCTATCCGTACTGCCTGCCTATCGAACACGTTGTCCATATGCTCCCAGTAGCGGTCATGCTTTCCATCGTGGGTGAAAGAGAACTGCTTACGCTCGAACACTACGTCACAGACTTCCTCGGGCCAGCGTGGTGAGGCGGCACGGTTAAGCACTACCTCAGCTACCGCTCTCTGGCCTTCTAAGGGCTGATCTCTAGCCTCAAAGAAGACCGCTGCTGCAAGACACATCAATGGGGTCATAGTTTACCTATCCAATGGGTTACGTCGTCGTGTGGATCATCACATTGTGACATTAGTTGATTTCTACTACCGCTTCTTCGTGGAAGCACTTCCAGCTGTTCTCAGAGACAGAGAAGATAGGGATGTAGCCGTTAGCCTTCATGGTCTCAGATACCACACGACCCTTGGCGTTGCCAATGATGTGGCTGGAGGGACGGAAGAGGCCGTTTACTACACGCTCACTGCCATCTTTCTTGATGAACTTTACTGTAGCGAAACGTGTACCACGGGACTTAACGATGTCACGAACTGTTGTTTTACTGATAGTCATTATATGCTTCCTTCTGCATGTGTGTTTGTATTGAGACCTGTATAGAGTGATTCGTTGTGGGCGTCAAGCACATAGTTCCACTCTTCTTCCATGTCGATCATAAACGGTGGGTTCATAGTCTTCGCAGTGGTGTTGTATGCGACACAGTAATCACCTAATGGCTTGATAAGTGTCATGTATTTCTCATTCATATGCTTGGCAACCTTCTCTGCTTTCTCTATCTGCATAAGAGGTAGGTTTAGAGCAAAGGGTCCACGCTTAGGGTGTACCACAGCCACAGTATATACTTTGTTCTCGTGCTTAAACATCTGAGTCATTTTCATTCCATTCTTCTACTTGTTGTGAGTATTCGTAACAGTGCTTGCACACACCTTGATCGTCTATCTTATCCTCGTCCACGATGCGACCACACTCTTCGCAGACTTCCTTGTTCATTCTGTGTAACATTCCAACACTCTCTTTCTTAGCTCCGTTGTAGAGTAACCGTGGTTACGCTTGTTGTAGTGTACATACTGGGTAAAGCCCCTACCCGTGTACTGGTATCCCTCATACTCCTCCCCTATGACACGGATGTCAACCTCATGTGCGAACAGAAGCTCCTTAAGCTCTTCCTCTGTAGAGTACACAACAACCTTGTCTACATACTTGATAGCCTCTAGCTGTATCTGACGCTCGACAAGAGACTGTACTGGCTTGTTCTTGTTACTACGCTCTATGCTAGGGTCAACGTGCAACCCTACTATAAGGTAGTCACACACGGTGGCAGCTTCCTTTAGCATCATAACATGACCTGCATGTAACAGATCAAAACAACTCGCTGTAAATCCTATCATTGTCTTCTCCTTTGTTTATACGAATCACTTTACATATTTCCACTGAGGGGGTCAAGACTAATTTCCACTGGGGGGGTCTGGCTAATTTCCACTGGGGGGGTCTGGGGTGACGATAGGGCCGATTCGGACCCAAGTGTGGTATTTCTGCAACGTGACAAATTTGCCACTTGACAATCGACGAATCGTAAGGTGTGACATTCTTGCCACAGTGACATTTGTGCAACTGATTCGGTAAAACATTTTTGCAACACTTGACTCCCGACGAATCTTGATGTGTGACAAATCTGCAACTGATTCGGGTGTGATATAAATACGACACTTGACAAGCCATTTGTGACATTTATGCAACTGATTCGCACCTGCCGTCCTTCGGTGTTTTTTGCGACCGCGATTCGGAAAATCTAGCCCTGAGTCATATAGTGTGGGGGACGTCAACCCCCCTTTTGACGCTTTGGATTTATTTTTTCGGTGTGATGTCATATTCCGTGGTGAGCAGATTCCACATCATCATTGCTGCGGTTGTCACCATCGGGTCGCGAGCGTCCGCAATCCAGTTTTCTAATTCGCGCATATCTTTCGGTGTGTGAAAAAATCCGATTGGCGATAGTTTTGATTCTGTTGTCATATCTGCTGTCCTTCTTATCAGCGTTTCGATAACCCCTTATGGCATACGATTCGCCATAGGTCAAGCGCAAAATTAAATTCACTTTTGATTAGATTCCACTTGCGAATCGTTTGGGCATATGCGAATAAGATGACAAGGAAACACAAACACAAGGGAACGACAAAATGACATACGCAGAAACAAGTGACTTGGTAAGAGCGATTGACGAGATTGAGACATGGGCAGGCTCTATAATGAGAGAACATGCAAAAGAATCAATGGATTATGATCGCATACTCACGATGGAAAAATACTTGAAAGAGGCGAAAGAAAAGATTTTTGACATCGCCAACAAATAGGATCGAAACGGGGGTGACCTAGCCCCCGAATCGCACCATAAAGATTGCACAAGTTAACACCGATAAAAGGAACGACACAATGACACCCGAACAAACCCTAATCAAAGGCTTAGACGATGCAGCGATTGCGCGAGTCTACCATCGCAAACGTAACCCCGCCCCCACGACACCCCCATTCATGGAACGACTCGCAAGTTTTCTTGCCAAGTTAACTGGCATTTTATATTTCGGCTTTTTGTGCTTCTGCCTTGGCTACTTCTCGACTCTATATTTTGACGGACTCTTGTTTGAGATTCCTGGTCTCTTGTCATATTGGATTGATTTTGGGGGTGCGCAGTAATGGAAACTCTAATCAAAAACATCATTGCCACACGGCGCAAGGCAACATCAGACGATATCAAGGACGGAGTCGAATGGTATGCCATAGCGCAACAGAATTGCCTAGACATTGCCGAGTCGCATTGTATGCCTCTCAATATCGTCGTCGGTGTTGTTGCCGCCCTATCGCCTAACAACAAGTGGTCCCGCAACATTGCAAACGCAAACGATTTGATTGGCGCTTTCATGAATGGTGACACCATCGAGTCGGTCAAGGTGTCCACATATAACACGATGAAACAGAAGGCTTGGGGTATCCTTGAGGCTATGCCAGACGACAACAAATCCATTATGCGAATGTTGAATGGTCAGAAAATCATCGCCTTCTTTGAGTGCATCATGGACCTAGACTCTTGCTGCATCGACGGGCACGCGCGGAACATTGCTTACAATGAGCGCATAGGCTTGACAGACGATAGAACCAACATCGGAAAGCGTGAGTATAAAGAACTTGTGCAAGCCTATGTAGCGGCCTCTAAACGATGCTCTATCTTAGACAATGGCAAGCGCCGCAATCTTAAGCCCTATGAATTGCAAGCGATAACATGGACAGTCTGGCGCAAACAGTGGGGGATTGTATAATGAGAAAAGTTATACAGCACAGGACAAACAAACACAGCAGACTCGAGTTTGAATATCGCAATCTAGTATTCCGCAAGGACTCTGACAAGTGGCATTGCTTCTATGTTTACGATTGCCCTAACGCTTGCCGCTTACACGCAGAAGAATTGAGGATCGACAAGCCACAATTGGACTTCATGCCTGTATCGTGGCGCTTGGACGTCCACACCTATAGCGTTCTGCCAGACTGGGACGACGATTAGATTCTATATCATGTGACTCCCTAACTTGGGGCGCTTTCGGGCGTCCCTTTTTTTGTGCCTTGTCATTGGCTTGACTCTTGTTTGTGTCTTGATTGTGTCGAGATTGTGACACTTGTCAAAACGTAAAGAGAGTCATGGGGTCCAGCCGATTCGCGCCCCGAGCGCAAGAAAAAACCTTTGTCAAGGAATCTTTTGGGTTGACTCAAGTTGGGACCCCCATTTTTACTGGGGTGATTCGGTCGGGGGGTGCGCTACACTGATGATTTCCAACATAAAAAAAAATAAAATGGAGGGGTTATATGCGACATTCCGTCACAGGGGCGGCACTCTTACGACCGACACGGAGTACCCACACACGACAGAACATGCGCTACCCACTATAGTTACATATAAAATAAAAAAAAGAATGTAGACTAATCAACGACATATAAGATAGTTAAGATACCTTGGTTGCGATTCTACTTTTTTAAGGGTTATATATAAGTAAGAGGTACTACTTAAGTTTCCCACATAAGAGAAATTACATATCAGTTTATATATACCAATTAGATTATAGAACGTAAGTATATACTATAGTAGCGCCTGACAGCTTTCCCCAACCATGACGAACCTTTCCATCATATAGATTACATAACGAGATGTGGTCATGCCGATGGGGTAACCTTTACTTAAGAGAGAATACTATGTCGATCCAACCAATACCATATAGTGAGGTTGTCGCTAAGAACGTAGTGGCTGGCATCAGGAATGGTGTTTCAGTTAAGGACATCATAGCTTCAATCCAGAAATACCAAAATGCACCATCTAGCACAGCTACCTTCTACAAGTTGTATGGAGAGTTGATTGCAGAGACTAAAGCTGAGATAGTAGGAGCTATTGGTTCTGTCGTTGTCCAACAGGCTTTAGACGGTGACTTCAAGTCACAAGAGTTCTACCTACGTTCTAAAGGTGGGTGGTCACCAAACAGTACACTCAATGAAGTGGAACAAGAAGTAGACCCAGACATGGACGAAAGTGCCATTGACAGTTTGATGGGTCTGCTAGGAAAGAACCCCGATGAAAGCCAAACCTGCGATTGCGAAGGCGACTGTAACTGCTGACGATCTACGCTCTTTACCTGATGGTGAAGTAGTTAAGATACTCAGAGACCTTGGACCTGCTAAGGCAGAGGAACTAAGGTACAACTGGGAGTTCTGGGCTAGACCTGAGCAACTAGAACCTAAAGGGAATTGGTCAACATGGTTAGCACTTGCTGGTCGTGGATGGGGCAAGACCCGTGCTGGTTCTGAGTGGGTGCGTCATCGTATCAAGAAGGGCGATAAGATCGTTCATTGTGTCGCTCCCACTAAAGGGGATGTGAGACGAGTTATGGTTGAAGGCGACAGTGGACTTCTTAATGTCTGCTGGAAGGGTGATAAGACATATAGAGGTAAGGCTATAGGCTTTCCTGTGTGGTCACCAACAAACAATACACTGACTTGGGAGAATGGAGCTAAGGCTGTTTTCTTCTCAGCGGAAGACCCAGAGCGACTTCGTGGTCCACAGGCATTTAGTGCTTGGACTGACGAACTGTGTGCTTGGCGTAACGCACAAGAGACTTGGGACATGATGATGTTCGGTCTACGTCTAGGACGTAAGCCACAAGTCTTCGTAACAACAACCCCCAAAACAACCAAGCTGCTTCGTGGCATCATTGCTGACGAGAACACCCTTGTCAGTAAAGGTTCTACGTTTGACAACTCTGCTAACTTAGCGGGTTCGTTTCTTGATGCAGTAAAGAAGACCTACGAAGGTACGCGCCTTGGTAGACAAGAACTATACGCAGAGATATTAGATGAAGCGTCAGGTGCGCTTTGGAATAGGCAGCTGCTACACAAGTGCGAGATAGACAAAGACGATGTGCCTCAACTTAGTCGTATCATTGTTTCTATTGACCCTGCTGTTAGCTCCAATGCTGAAAGCGATATGACAGGTATGATTGTCGCTGGCATTGATGTAAATGGCATTGCCTATGTACTAGAAGATCATACTGATCGCTACACACCTCAACAGTGGGCTGCTAAAGCCATTGAACTGTATCACAAGCACATGGCTGACCGCATTGTCGCGGAGAAGAACCAAGGTGGTGATATGGTCCGACATACTCTGCACACCGAAGATGAAACCGTTCCAGTCAAACTTGTACACGCTAGTAGAGGTAAGATGGCACGGGCTGAACCTGTATCCGCTCTATATGAACAGGGTAAGGTCAAGCACATCAAAGGACTTAATGACTTAGAGGATCAGATGGTACAGTGGGAACCTTTAGGGTCCACAGGCTCACCAGACCGTCTTGATGCTATGGTATGGGCTATAACGGACCTCTCACTCAATGGGTATGCAAAACCACAGCTAGTGCTGGCATACTCAAATGCTAAAGGCTTGAAGTAAAATGGCAAAGAAACTCTCTCAAACGGAATCCACTGGCGTCTTGGGCGTTGCTGGTGACAATACATATAACGGTCAAATCCGTGCTGACGAGTTTCTGGCAGAGCTTCGTGGTAAGAAGGCTATTAGCAAGTATCGTGAGATGCGTGATAACGATAGCACTATCGGTGCTGTCATGTATGCTACTGAGCAAGTACTGCGTGACGTTGATCTAAAGGTTTACCCTTGCAATGACACAGAAGAAGCAAAGCGGGAAGCAGACTATGTACAGAGTGTTCTTGAAGATATGGATCATTCTCTTGACGACCATGTGGCTGAGGCTCTATCCTGCTTATCTTACGGTTTTGCTTGGTTTGAGGTTGTATATAAACGCCGTGTTGGACCTACTCAAAGTAGCGACAGGAAGCGTAGTAAGTTCACTGATGGTCGTATGGGTGTTCGTAAGATTGCAATGCGCGCGCCTTGGACGGTTTCTCGGTTTGATGTAGATAGGAAGACTGGCGATGTTCTCGGAATGTACCAAGATACTGGATACGGTGTTAGCAAGCACTATATCCCAGTCCGTAAGAGCTTATATTACCGTACTACTTCTATTAACGGTGATCCCAGCGGTCGCAGTATCCTCCGCAATGCTTATACGTCTTATCAATACCTAAACAACTTACAAGCTATCGAAGCGATTGCAGTAGAGCGTGAGCTTGCTGGTATCCCAGTTGCCCGTATTCCATCGGAGTACCTGTCAGCTGATGCCACACCCTCACAAGCTGCCTTTAGGCAGAACCTAGAGCAAATCCTTCGTGACGTTAAGTTCAACGAACAGGGGTATATCATTACTCCATCGGACACCTACCCTGATAAGGATGGTAGCCCAACTAACATCAAGTTGGTTGACGTTGAGCTTATGTCTTCTAGTGGTTCTAGGAACATCGACATTGACCCCATTGTTCGTCGCTACCAGCACGACATTGCTAGGAGTGTCTTGTCTGAGTTCCTAATGCTCGGTAGTCAAGGTGGTTCTTACGCCTTGTCTAAGAGCAAGACAGACCTGTTCCTTCGTGCGCTTGAGAGCTACGTCCAACAGATCGTTGACGTACTTAACAAGCAGCTGGTTGAACGCCTATGGGAGTTGAACGGTCTGGACTATTCACTGATGCCAACCATCAAGGCTGGTGATGTTGCTCCGCATGATCTTCGTGAGATTGCAGGGTTCCTGCGTAATCTTAATGGCGCAGATATTAACGTCAGTAATCACCCAGAGGTTATCGCTAACCTTATGGACATTGCTGAACTTAACTATGACCCTGATGGGGCTACTCAAACAACTCTTGAAGAAGAACAGGAAAATAAATAATGGCATTTCTTAATGATCGTGTCTTTGACGAAGGACTTTCAGTCCTCGACTTAGAAGCAAACGCAGTCCATGTAACCTCTGCTGAGGCTACTGACTACACAGAAGCAACCTCTACTTACAGTCTTGGTTCGTCCTCCTCACTTTCCATCGCCGCTCCCTCTGATCGTACAGGTGGTGGACGTAAGGTGTCTGTTACAGCTATCGACGATGGGACCATCTCAGGTACTGGTACAGTTACTCACTACGCACTGGTAGACACTACAAACTCTCGTTTGTTGGCTACAGCTGCTTTGACAGCATCTCAGTCTGTAACATCGGGTAACACGTTTACTCTTGCTACATTTGACATCGGCATCCCTGACCCATCGTAAGGAATAGACTATGGCACTTGTTATTAAAGATCGTGTAAAGGAAACCACTACGACTACTGGTACTGGTACTTACACACTAGCAGGTGCCGAAGTTGGTTTCCAAGCGTTCTCTGCTATTGGTGATGGCAACACAACCTACTATACCGTTACCGATGGTGGTGATTGGGAAGTAGGTATTGGGACGTACACTGCCTCTGGAACCACTTTGGCCCGTACTACCATATTGTCGTCATCTAATGCAGGTTCAGCGGTAAGCTGGTCAGCTGGTGAGAAAGCTGTATTTGTAACTCAACCATCATCTAAGGCTAACTACCTAGATGCAGATGGCTACGCTACAGGTATGGATTTCAAAACAAGCCTTGACTTAAACACTACTGTTGCAAACAAGCCTTCTTACTCTGAGGGACGTTTGTTCTACGACAAAGCCTTTGGTGCGTTAGCCTTCTATAACGAGGAGAGTGACATCACACTCCAGATCGGTCAAGAAGATTACATCCGTGTATATAACGACACAGGTTCTACCATTTCTAACGGCACTCCAGTCTACCTAACAGGGGAATCTGGTGCTACTCCAACCGTTGCTGTCTCTAGGGCTGATGGCACTTTTGCACAGTCACAGGCTGCTGGTATAGCAACTCACGACATTGAAGACAGTTCTGTGGGTTACATAACCACACGGGGTCTTATAGCAGATGTTGATACGTCTCACCTCACTGTTGGTCAACCAGTACACGTTGCTATTGGTGCATCTGGTGGTACACAGACTGCTTCCCCTACATACCCTAACTTCCCAACAGAGGTTGGTATTTGCTTAATCAGTGGATCAAATGGTTGTATATACGTCAGTATATACCATGAGTCATTTGAGACTATGCGGGTTGAAGGTAATGTACACTTTGATGCTGACCTTACTGTAGACGGTGACCTTACTGTTAACGGTACTCAAACGGTTACTAACAGTAACAACATCTCCTTGTCTGGTGCTTTTAACTACTTCAACTCTGGTGATACTATAGGGGAAAGTGGTACAACCCACACTGGTACTGGTTTAGATGATGCTATCTTCACTGGTCACTACGATGGTACTAGCTCTAACAAGACCTTTAAGGTAAAGATCACAACCCTAAAGACTGGTCAGACAGAAGACTTCTTCCGTTGGTCAACAGACAATTTCGTCACTCAGTCTGCTGAAATAGAGATTACAGGTTCCGACCAAGAGTTAGAGGATGGCGTAAACATTGAGTTCAATGCCACTTCTGGTCACACCCTAAATGACATCTGGTCAGGTACAGCATCTCCCACTAACGTAGATACAGGTATTGCATCTAACCGTAACACAGGTACTTCTGGTGTAGGTTACACCCACGTTGGTATGTACTACGATGTGTCCACTAACTACTGGACCTTCTTTGACGAGTACGCACCAGAGCCTACTGGTACTATTGACACTTCTCACGCTTCATTTTCCTACGGGGACATCAAGGTTAACACTGTCATTGGTAACGTGGTTGGTAACCTTACGGGTATCGCCTCTAGTGCCACTCAGCTGTCAACCAACCGAAACATTACCCTAAGTGGAGATGTTACAGGTACAGCCGTGTTTAACGGTGGTGCAGATGCTAACATCACAGCTACAGTAGTAAACGACAGTCACACACACGACACACGTTATGTACAGCTTGCTGGGGACACTATGACAGGGACACTCAATGTTCCTACGGTAGACTTTGGCGACTGGACTATCACTGAGAGCGGAGGTTCACTCTACTTCGCATATCAAGGTACAAACAAACTTAAGTTAGACACAAGTGGCACATTGTCTGTCACTAACGATGTCCAGACTGACCAGACTATATAAAAACAAGAACAAGCTAATAGTGGGTACACGAAGATGGCAGTAAAAATTAACGGCGTAGAAGTAATCGACGATAGCCGTAACGTCACTAATGTAGGTACAGTAGACGGGCGTAATGTGTCCTCTGATGGTACTAAACTTGATGGTGTCGCTACGGGTGCTGACGTTACAGCCGATAACATTGATACTGCCCTCACAGGTCTATCCACTAACGCTTCCCCTGCATCTGACGACATCATCCCTGTCTATGACACCTCCGCTGGTAGCTGGAAGAAAGCTACGATTACCGCTTCTGCATTGCAGGGTGTTAAGGGTCAGAAGGGTGAAGTTGGAGCTACAGGTTCTACTGGATCAAACGGCGATAAAGGACAGAAGGGTGAGGTTGGAGCTACAGGTTCTACTGGAGCTAAAGGTTCTACAGGTGCTACTGGAGGAACGGGAGATAAAGGGCAAAAGGGCGAGGTCGGTTCTACTGGCGGCACTGGTGCTAAAGGTCAGAAAGGCGAAGTCGGGGCCACTGGTGGTACTGGGTCTACAGGTGCTACTGGAGGAACGGGAGATAAAGGGCAAAAGGGTCAAACTGGAGCTACGGGTTCGGCAGGAGCAACTGGTGCAACTGGAGCTGCGGGTTCTAACGGCACCAACGGCTCAAATGGAGCCAAGGGCCAAAAGGGTGAAGTCGGGGCTACGGGAGCTGGCGGTTCTACAGGCGGCACTGGTGCTAAAGGTCAGAAGGGTGAAGTTGGAGCTGGCGGTTCTACAGGTGGCACTGGGGACAAAGGCCAGAAAGGCGAAGTCGGCGTTAAGGGTAACACTGGTCAGAAAGGCCAGAAGGGTGAAGTCGGCTCGACTGGCTCTACTGGAGGCACTGGACAAAAAGGTGAAATTGGCAATACTGGCCCTACTGGCGCTACAGGCTCGACTGGCTCTACTGGAGGCACTGGACAAAAAGGTCAGAAGGGTGAAGTAGGAGCGGGTGGCTCGACTGGAGCTACTGGCGGTACTGGCGCTAAAGGTCAGAAAGGCCAAAAGGGTGAAATTGGTAGTACAGGCTCGACTGGCTCTACTGGCGGCACTGGACAAAAAGGTCAGAAAGGTCAGAAGGGTCAAACTGGAGCTACGGGAGGTACAGGCTCTACTGGAGCCAAAGGCCAGAAAGGTGAGGTTGGCAATACTGGCCCTACTGGTTCCGCTGGTTCGACTGGTAATACAGGTTCTACTGGGCAAAAGGGTCAGAAGGGTCAAACTGGCTCTACTGGAGGTACAGGTTCTACTGGTCAGAAAGGTCAGAAGGGACAAAAGGGTCAAACTGGATCGGGAGGTTCTACTGGCTCTACTGGTGCTAAAGGTCAAAAGGGTGAAATTGGTAATA
>Ga0222717_10000201_pt1 | contig 52856 bp, 43 predicted proteins | sample C33_18DmetaG_FD_165053 | JGI IMG/M metagenome (GOLD analysis project Ga0222717, IMG submission 165053) | Estuarine water microbial communities from San Francisco Bay, California, United States - C33_18D | ecosystem: Environmental > Aquatic > Marine > Unclassified | place: USA: California... | reverse complement strand
ATTTTGGCTCTTCCTTTTCGTACTAATTGTGAAATTGTTGGCATATAAACTTTTTATATAATAAAATACCCTTTTTTAAGGGTTTGCAAATGTAGAAATAATTTTATGTAAAAACAACCCTAATAAATTAATTTTTTAAAGTATTTAAAAGAGTCTTCAATTAGACAAACCTATCAAATTCAAATAGCAATGCACTAATTTGCATATTTATACAAATCAACGATTGCATTATGATTAAAAAAATAATTGATTATATACAAGAATTAACATAAAGGTGCGTTAGTTTTACAAGTCTAATTTTATTTGTTTTTGAAATCATTATTTTACATTTTAATATACCTTAATATATATGCCGCATTTTTTTCTAATGTAAATGCGCAAAATTTACACCTGAAATTTAAAGCTCTTGACACCATTTCACAATCAAACATAGATTCTTTAAATTTAAAGAAAACATTTAATAATTATATAAATTTAAAGAAAGAAGCAGATACTTTACATCACTACTTGGAATCCATTGGTTATATAGAAAACGAAATGCGTTCCCTTGAAAAAAAGAATGACAGCACTTATGTTGTGCTTTATTATCTAGGCTCCAAATACAAATCAATTCAACTATTTTATTCAAAAAAAGATTTCAGTAAAAGAGAACTTTTACAAATATCAAAAAAAGTTACTGACACTTATTTCATCCTACCATTCAATGCCATTGAAACTTCAATCGAAAAGTTAAATTTATTAAAAACAGAAAATGGTAATGTTTTTGCAAGAATTAAATTAGAAAATATAACTAAAAAAAGAAAAACTTTATTTGCGGATGTAAAATTACTAAAAGGAGACTCTAGAACTATAGATAGCATTATAGTTAAAGGTTATGATAAGATTTCAAAATCTCACATCAAGTATTATGCTGGAATAAAAAAAGGGAAGGAATTCAATAAATCTAAATTAATTGAAAAAAACAATATTTTAAATTCTTTGGGTTTTGTATCCGTAACAAAACCTCCAGAAATCCTTTTCAAAAAAGACTCAACAGTAGTCTACTTATATTTAAAAAAAGAAAAAAACAACCTCTTTGATGGAATCTTAGGATTTGCTACTGCTGAAAATTCTCAAAAATTAATATTCAATGGCTATTTAAATTTAGAGCTCAATAACAATTTAAACTTTGGAGAGCAATTTTTATTGAACTTTAAAGCGGATGGCAATGATCAACAGAAATTTAGAGCAAGACTAACATTACCCTATTTGTTTAAAACTCCATTCGGTCTAATAACAGAGTTAAAAATATTTAAAAGAGACAGTACATTTTCCACTTCAGATCAATTTATAAAGGTAAAATATCAAATTAGCACTAGCTCAAAGACTTATTTAGGATATAAAAGTTACGAATCCAATGATTTAAGGGAAAATAATTCTTTAAACATTGATGTGGAGGATTATACATCAAGTTTCCTTCTTACGGGCGTATCATATACAAAAACACAAAATAACATACTTTTTCCAATAAAAACTGAAATAAATCTGGATGGTGAAATTGGCTCAAAAGAAACTAAAAACACAAATGAAACTCAAGTAAGAGCAAGTTTAATGCTTCAATATATATTTAATTTAAACTATAAAAACTCTATCTATTTAAAAAATAGTACTCAACTATTAAACAGTGAAAATTATTTAACCAATGAACTTTTTAGGTTTGGAGGTATAAATAGCATAAGGGGGTTTAATGAAAATAGTATTGACGCATCTTTTTATTCAGTTTTAAATTCGGAATACCGTTATCAATTTAATCAAGATATGTTTGTACATAGTATTATTGATTTTGCATATTTCGAAAATCAAATAATAGCACTGAAACAAAAATTATATAGCTTTGGTGTCGGTATCGGCCTACAAACTGGTACTAGTATTATTAAATTTAGTATCGCTAACGGAAGTGCTCAAAATCAAAATTTTGATTTTTCTAATACAAAAATTCACATTGGCATTTCTTCTAAATTTTAGGAAACATTCAAGAAAAACAAGACATAAGAGTTAAAAAAAACTAAAATTTAGGTTTAAATAGTTGTGTATTTAACTTTTTATTATGATTTTTGCGAATGGTTAATTCAAATAAATCTTAAAAAATGAGAACAAAGTTTAGTGGAATTTTGACGCTTTTATTAGCGTTTGTAGTGCAACTTACGTTCGCACAAGAAAAAACAATCTCCGGTACAGTATCCGATAATAGCGGATTACCATTACCAGGAGTAAATATTATTGTAAAAGGCACAAGTAGTGGAACGCAATCAGATTTTGATGGTAATTACACTGTCAACGCTGATGTAGGACAAACGATTGTGTTTAGCTATGTAGGATTTAATTCAGCTGAAAGAGCTGTAACTGCAGCTACAAGCAACATAAGCCTTCAGATGACAGAAGATGCGGCTGTGCTAGAAGAAGTCGTTGTGACTGCTTTGGGTATTAAAAAGGAGAAGAAAGCATTAGGTTATGCAGTATCTTCGATTAGTGAAGAAGAAATACAAGATAATCCTGAAACAGATTTAACTCGTGTACTTCAAGGAAAAACTGCTGGTATAGAAATTACTACTTCAAACGGTTTGTCTGGATCTGCTAATAAGGTTATCATTAGAGGTATGAACTCATTCTCTGGAAACAACAATGCACTTTATGTTGTAGATGGTGTTCCTTACAGTAGTGATGCAAATGCTGCAGGTAATTTCGTTGACGGTAACTCAGGATCAAGTAGATCTTTTGATATTGATCCTAATAATATCGAGAATATTGATATTCTTAAAGGTTTAGCTGCAACAACATTATATGGTACTCAAGGTCGAAATGGTGTAATATTAATTACAACTAAAACTGGAAGTGGGTCCGCAAATATGAAAGCAAAGCAAGAAGTTGAAATTTCAACTTCCTATTTCTTTAATGAAGTAGCTTCACTTCCTGATTATCAAGATCAGTATGGAGGTGGATTTGATCAAGCTTTTGGTTGGTTCTACAGTAACTGGGGTCCTGGATTTTACGAAGATGGACTTGGTGGATATGGAAGTGATACTGCAATAAATGGAGATAACACAGTTCCTGGAGCTGCTTCTGGATCGGTAGCACACCCATACTCTACATCTGCTTTTTTAGCTTCTAATTATCCTGACTATCAAGCTACATTTTTTGAGGCTAATGGTGATAACAAACGTTATGAATGGAAACCTAGAAATAGTGTTGAACAATTTTTCAGAACAGGTGGTGTTGCTAGTATATCAACAAACTTTAGAGGAAGAAGTGAAGATAATAAATATAATTATGGAATGTCTTTCGGACACGTTAGTGACGAAGGTTTTACACCTGGTAATGAAATTTCAAGAACTAACTTAACCGTTTCTGGTGGAGCTAAACTTACTAACAAATTAAATGTTAGAGGTTCTATGACTTACACAAAAACTGATTTCAAAACCCCTCCAGTAGCAGCTAGTTTTGGTAGTAGTACTGGCGGAAGTGGATCTTCTATTTTTGGTGATTTATTTTATACTCCTAGAAGTATCGATTTTTATGAATTACCATATGAATTACCTGATGGAGGAAGTATCTACTATAGAGATGACAATGCTATCCAACATCCGCTTTGGACTGTTCAAAATGCTAAGTTTTCACAAAAAGTTAATCGTGTAAACGGATTTGCTGCTTTAGACTACAACTTTAATGACAATTTGAACCTTATGTATCAAGGAAGTGTAGATACCTATTCAGAAAACAATGTTAATTCACAAAACAGAGGTGGAACAACTGGAGATATTATTACAGATTCTGGAATTTATGAAACTTGGAACAATACTAATTTCATAGAGGATCATAACCTTGCTTTTAGTGGAAATAATTATTCTTTTGTGAATGATCAACTAAATTTTAACTTTTTGGTGGGTGCAACTTCAAGAAATACAAGATACGATAGAATTGGTGTTAACAGTTCAGACCAACAAGTTTTTGATTTTTTCGCACATGAAGGATATGTAAATCATGGTTATATTGAATATCATGAAGAAAGAAATATTATAGGTTTATATGGTACATTAGGATTTGATTGGAATAATTGGGTTTTCGTAAACTTTTCAGGAAGACAAGATTGGGTATCTAATACAGAAAAGAACAATACATTGTTTTACCCATCTACTAGTTTATCATTCATCCCAACTTCTGCTTTCCCAAGCATTAGATCAGATAATTTTTTAAATTACATGAAGCTTAGAGCTGGTTATGGAACTTCTGCAAACTTTGCTACAGGATACCCAACAGTAACTGGATTATCTCTTAATACTCAAGGATGGGTTAATACTACAAGTAACACAACAAATAGTTTTGTTGGAAATCCAAATATCAAACCTGAATTATTCACCGAGTTAGAATATGGTTTAGAAGCTAAATTATTTAGTAGATTAAATATTGACTTCACTTATTATACAAGAATAACTAATGATTTAATTATTCAATCTGCTCCAATTCCATTAAGTACAGGAGCAGGATTTACAAGTACAAATATTGGTGAAATCGAATCTTGGGGTATTGAAGCTATCGTAGGTCTTGATGTATTAAAAAGATCTGAAGGGTTTAACTGGAATATCGGCGTAAACTTTACTAAAAACGAAAGTAATGTTACCGATATAGGAGATAATGACATTATTATTTATGAAGGATTTACTAATTTAGGAAACGGTGCCAGAGTTGGTTACCCATTAGGTTCTATATTTGGTTCTTCTATTGCTAGAGATGAAAATGGGAACTTAATTGTTGATGGTGTAGGAAACTATGTTTCTACAGAAGTTGATGATGAAGGTATATTACCTTTTATAGGTGATCCAAATCCTGATTTTGTAATGAATTACACCAATACTTTTTCTTACAAGGGCTGGTCATTGAATTTGAGTGTTCAACATACTTCAGGTGGTGACATTTATTCAACTACTATTGCTACGTTAATGGGTAGAGGTTTGACTACTGATACTGAAGATAGACTGTCTACTTACATATTACCTGGTGTTACTGCAACTGGAGAAGTAAATGATGTTCAAATTAATAACTCAAACTTTTATTTTGACAATGGATTTGCAAGTCCTGCTAATGAATTATCAGTATACGATGCCTCTGTAGTAAGATTAAGAGAAGTTAGTTTCGGTTATTCTTTACCTTCGAAAATGTTAGAGAATACTCCATTTGGAAAAGTTGTTTTTAAAGCAAGTGCTTACAATATGTGGTATGATGCTTATAACACTCCAGATGGTATTAATTTTGACCCTAACACAACTGCACTAGGAGATTCAAATGGACAAGGGTTTGATTACTTAACCGGACCAAGTAGTAAAAGATACGGTATGAGTGTAAACGTATCATTCTAATAATATAAATCAAGAATAAAAATGAAAAATTTAAATAAAATATCAATATTATTAATTCTACTTCTTGGCTTGACCTTCACTTCATGTGAAACAACTGACTTAGATTTAATAAACGATCCAAATCAAATTACTGTAGATAATGGTAATTTAGATAGATACATGGTAGCTATCCAAGTAGACTTTGCACGATTTGTAGACGCAATGGGTACTAACGGAGCTAGACTTACTAGAATAGAGCAAATGGGAGCTGTTAATTATGTTACTGCTTTTGAACCAGTTCAAACTAATTTTGAATGGAGATTGGCATATGTTAATATGTTCTCTGACATGAAAAATGCTACTGCTTTGGCTGAAAGTACTGGAGAAAGAGGAAATCATATTGCAGTGATGGAGATCCTAAAAGCATATACGCTTATGACCTTAGTTGATTATTTTGGACCTGTGCCAAACACCGAAGCTAATAATTTAACTGATTTTCCTGCACCAACAGTTGATGCCGGTAATTTAGTATATGAAAGTGCTTTAACAATGTTAGATAGTGCTATTTCAAGACTAGGTCTTCTTGGAAATCTTGGCCTAACAAATGATTTTTACTACAACAATGATTTTGATAAGTGGAAAAAACTTGCTAATACATTAAAAATGCAAGCTTTTCTAAATCAGAGATTATACAACCCAAGTGCTGTAGGAGCATTTAATTCAATTGCATCAAATCCAAATAACTTTATATCTTCTACTGCAGATGACTTTCAGTTTCAATATGATGCATTAATTAATGATCAAATTGATGCTAGAGCACCAGGATATCAGAGTGATTATACAGCTGGTGGTGTTACTAGTTATAGATCAGACTGGTTGATGAATAAAATGTTAAAAGATAACGATCCAAGAAGAAGGTATTATTTCTTTAGACAAAATGATTGTACTCCAGGAGCTCTTGGCATAAATGGAGAAGAGTGTGGAACTGATCCTGAAAGATTATTTTGTTCAACACAACCAAGACCTGTACACTATCCTGGTTCTATGGTATTTTGTAGTGTAGATAATGGTTACTGGGGAAGAGATCATGGATTTGGCGGTGGTATTCCACCTGACACATTTAAAAGAACTGCTAGAGGTGTTTATCCAGTAGCTGGTAATTTTGATGATAATCGTTTCTCTAGCGTTGGTATTGGCCAAGGTGGAGGTGGAGCAGGAATTACTCCTATTTATTTAGCTTCTTGGTCTCATTTAATGCTTGCAGAAATGGCACTAAATGGTGGATCTGGTGATGCTGGTTCTTTTTTAAGAGATGCGATGAGTATATCCATTGATAAAGTGATGAGTTTTGGATCTAAAGATCCAGACGCTGACTTATCAACATATGCACCATCAGATGCAACAGTATCAGATTACATAAACGACAAAATAGGGATATTCAATTCAGTATCGCCTGAAGAAAGAATGAACATATTAGGTCAACAACATTTTGTTGCTCATTATGGTAACGGAACTAATTCTTATAATTTTTATAGAAGAACAGGATATCCAAATACACTTCAATTTACTGTAGATCCTAATCCAGGAAAATTTGTGAGATCATTCTTTTATCCTGCTGATGAAGCTAATACTAATCAAAATATTGCTCAAAAAGCAAATGTTGATGTACAAGTATTTTGGGATACCAATCCTCCTTCAGCTCAAACTGGTGGTTTTCCAAGTTCTAATTAATAATAAAATAAATAATTATGAAAAACATATTTAAATCAATATTAGTTGCAATTATTGTAATAGGAGGATTTACTTCTTGTACTGAAAGCGACTTAGCAATAGACAATTTATACGACAATGTAGATACAAGTGGATCGGCATTAAGAATATTATCTTATCCTGAAGACATTATAGGTTTACCAGGTGGAAATTTTGACAGCTGTTTATGTTTCACTGTTGAAGTACAACAAGGAGATGGTAGTTTCTACCCTGAGTTCAAAGAGGTGAGAGTAAGATTACAAGTGTTTTCAGATCAGGATACTGAAGTTCCAATATCAGAACAGGTTTTGTACAGAACAATACCTAGTTCAGAGTTTGTAGAATTAAGTCCTGTTAATGGACTTCCATATATAGAAATTGCTATGGAATCTCAAGATGTTTATGACTTATTCACTAATGAAGGAACAGAGTTTAGTATACCAGCATTTATTCAAACAAATTTTGAGTTAGAGATGACAGACGGAAGAGTTTGGGACGTTAGTAATGCAGGAGCTACATTAAGTGGTCCTTATTTTGAATCACCATTTGCATATAAAACTATCGCTATATTTAATTAAAAAATATAGATAATTTAATAAAAAGCTAAGTTTCTGTTTAGAAACTTAGCTTTTTATGTTTATTTAAAATTTAATAATAAATAATTGTTAAATATTAACAATTTTAATGTAATAATTATATATATTTGTTATTCATTAACTTTTAAAAACAAAATTATCATGAAAAAAAATTATTTTTTATTAGCGATCTTTTCACTAGTTATGGTGTCAATGAACGCTCAGTACACAGACGACATGGAATCTTACACACCTGGTGAACCAATTTTTGTTAATTGGTGGACAGACTGGGGTTGTGGCGGTGGACCAGGTTGTGCTATGATGTCCTCTGATGCTCAAGCTTACACAGGAAACCAATCTGGTTTTATACCAGGTGATGGTACAACTGATGCTGTATTAGATTTAGAAAACAAAATCTTTGGAGAATGGGCATTATCATTTTGGATGTTAGTTCCTAATGATAAAGAAGGTTACTTTAACTTACAAGGAACAGTGCCAATTGGTTCTGGAGAATGGGCTGTAGGTAACATTTTCTTTAATCAAGATTTATTAACTCCAGGTGAAGGATCAATAGATGATTCTGCTTTAGGTTTAGTTACATTTACCTATCCTCAAGGAGAATGGTTTAATGTTAAAATGAATTGGGATATTTCTGCAGGTATTTCTGCTGCAACATGGGAATTTGTTGTTGCTGGTAACGTAGTACTTCCAGTTGGAACTGCTTACACAAGCGCTGACGGAACTTCTCCAACTTCTGTTGGTGGATTTGATTTCTATTCAATTTCTACAAACCATGAAGCTTATTACGATGAATTCGTATACGTAGAAGGATTCTTAGGTAGTGAAGATTTTTCATCTAAAGGATTTAGATCAGCAATGAGCAATGGAACTTTAACATTAAGAGCTCAAGAAAACATTAACTCTGTAGCTGTTTATAACATGTTAGGTCAACAAGTTTATAATGCTAATGTAAATGCAATGCAATCTACTGTAGATATGTCTAACTTATCTAACGGTACTTACATTGTAAAAGTTAACATTAATGGAACTGAAGGTTCTGTAAAAGTTATCAGATAATACAAAGGTTTTTTAAAATTTAAAAAAGACTGTCTTTATAAGGCAGTCTTTTTTTTATCTCTATATTTTTATTAAAAATGGCAAATAAACAAAATACAATTTTCGGCATACATCCTATATTAGAAGCATTAGGTTCAGATGTGGTAATTGATAAATTATTTATTCAAAAAGATTCAACGAATCCTAAGATTGAGGAAATAATTAAAAAAATTGAATCAAGTGATGTTACTGTAAACCATGTTCCAGTTGAAAAACTAAATAGATTAACTCATGGAAATCATCAAGGTATTATAGCCATTACCTCTCCTATTCCATTTTATGGGCTAGAAGAAATTGTCGAGAAGATACTTTCAGAAAAGGAAAAACCTTTATTTATTATATTAGATCAAATTAGTGATGTGCGAAATTTTGGTGCAATTATAAGAACCGCAGAATGTACCGGAGTTGATGCAATTATAATACAAAAAAAAGGGGGTGCACCAGTAACTGGTGATACGGTTAAAACTTCAGCTGGGGCTATATTTAAAATACCTATTTGTAAAGTTGATCACATAAAAGATGCTATTTTTTATTTAAAGGCCTCCAATATCACTACTGTTTCAGCTACTGAGAAAACGGATAAAAGTGTCTATGATTTAGATTTAAACCAATCACTAGCTATCATTATGGGATCTGAAGGTAAAGGTGTTTCTAAATCTGTTTTAAACATTGTAGATTACAAGGCATCACTACCACTTTTAGGAGATGTAAACTCTTTAAATGTTTCTGTAGCATGTGGAGCATTTTTGTATGAAACCATTAGACAACGATCTTTATAAATCTTTCTTTTCTTCGGGAATTGATTTTTTAAAAATATAATTTATTGATGAAGGTTCTTTTTGAGGCTCAACAATTTCTGTTTCCGGTACAGTTTCTATAAAATTTCCATCTTTATCAAAATTTTTCATAAAGGGATCTTCTTCTGGATTGTAATCTTCATTTTGCCAAACATATTTTTTAACAGGCAAGGTTTGCTTATTAAATATTAAAGCAAATATTATCCCTACTATAAAACCAGATAAATGACCTTCCCAAGATATTTTAGGGTCTGTTGGAAATATATACCAAATAAAACCACCATATAAAAATATAACACCAAATGATAATGCAGTTAATTGATAGTGTTTTGACAAGATACCTCTAAACATTAAAAATGCTGTTAACATATAAATTACACCACTAGCACCAATGTGTATATTTGACCTTCCTATTAGCCAAGTAAATAATCCTGTTAATAACAGACCGTATATTAAAACTTTCCACCTTATCCTTCTATAAAAATAAAATAATGCAGAAGTTAACACTAATAAAGGGATTGCATTATTAAATAAGTGCTTTACATCACCATGTATAAATGGACTAAATAGTATTCCTCTTAAGCCTTCTATTTTTCTTGGATAAATTCCTAAATGATTTAAATTAATATTAAAACGCGATTCTATCCAAAAGACAACAACGATAGCTAGCAAAAAAAGTAACGGAAATAGCAGCACATCATTAGAAAAATATAAATTATCTTTTTTAGTCATAAACGTTTAATTTCAAAAAACAAACCCTTTTTCAAATTTCGGTTAAATTGTCAGTATAAGCACGTTAATAAAATTGTATTTTTACAGCTATGAGTATTCCATTGGCAGAACGTATAAGACCTAGATCCTTAAATGACTATTTAAGTCAAAAACATTTAATAGGCAAAAATGGTGCAATAAAATCTCAATTAGATTCACAGATGTTATCCTCTATGATATTTTGGGGACCCCCAGGTACCGGGAAAACAACACTTGCCACAATTCTTGCTGAAGAATCAAAAAGACCTTTCTATATGTTAAGCGCTATAGATAGTGGTGTAGCTGCAATTAGAGAAGTTATCGAAAAAGCTAAAAAAAGCGATTCTCTTTTTAGCACAAAAAATCCAATTTTATTTATTGATGAAATTCACCGATTTAGTAAATCTCAACAAGATTCACTTCTAAAAGCGGTAGAAAAAGGATGGATTACCTTATTTGGAGCTACTACAGAAAATCCAAGTTTTGAGGTAATACCTGCACTTTTATCTCGTTGTCAAGTGTATGTCCTCGAATCATTCAACAAAACTGACTTAGAAGCTCTTTTAAAGAGAGCTATAGACAAAGACGAGTACTTATCTAAAAAAAAGATAACTCTTAAAGAAACGGAAGCTATATTAAGATTATCAGGCGGAGACGCAAGGAAGCTTTTAAACATTCTTGAATTGGTCGTTCTTTCTGAAAATTCAGATGCTGTTACCATCACAAATGGTATGGTATTGCAAAAAGTTCAAAAAAACACCGTTTTATATGATAAGACAGGAGAACAGCATTATGATATCATATCTGCTTTTATAAAGTCAATTCGTGGTAGCGATCCAAATGCAGCTGTTTATTGGCTTGCAAGAATGATTGAAGGTGGAGAAGATTTAAAATTTATCGCAAGACGATTAGTGATATTAGCTTCCGAAGATATAGGAAATGCTAACCCCACTGCCTTAGTCCTAGCCAATACCACCTTTCAATCTGTAAACATAATTGGCTATCCAGAATCGAGGATAATTTTAAGCCAATGTGTAATATATCTTGCTACTTCTCCAAAAAGTAATGCTTCTTACCTAGCCATTAAGGATGCTCAGAAAGTTGTAAAACAAACAGGAGATTTATCGGTACCACTTGCGTTAAGAAATACTCCAACAAAATTGATGAAAGAATTAGGCTACGGACAAGAATACCAATATGCCCATGATTTTGATCGTAATTTTATATTGCAAGAATTCTTACCAAAAGAAATTAAAGGAACACGGTTTTATACTCCTGGGAACAATGGTAAAGAAAATAATTTTAGACAATATTTAAAAAATCTATGGAAGGATAAGTATGGGTATTAATTAACATAACAACTTATATCCGTCAAGTATATAACAAAAATCATATTATAACTTTACCTGTGCGATTTAGGTTCCCCTATTATTATCAATTGCAAATTTTAAATTTTGTTTAAGAAAACCTACCATTTCTGAAAGAGTTTTGATTCTATGAGTTCAAAAAATTAATTAAGGTATTGCATACCATTGTGGATTAAGTATAACTTCGGAATGCCATAAACCTGTACTGGCCCTACCACTTATCCCTGCTTGAGAGTAATGTATATCCATTTTTGTTTTAAACCACCAAATAAAACCGGTTTGTTTTATAGCACCATTTTCCATAATGGTACCATTTGTAAATTGAGATTTAGTCCAAAAATTATTACCTTCTCCAAACATTGGTGAGTTATATCCTCCAGGAGGAAGATTTGTTGTAACAATAGGTGCATATGTAAAAATAAAAGAAACTTTATCTAAACGGCTCGGAGGATCACTAGATGCTGGAAGAGCTCCAACACCTCCCACACCCGTAATAAGTGGCACCATACTTTCTGCAATTAGTTGTGCCCGCTCTCCACTATCATCTGCTGTATTTACACCGCATAAACCGTTTGCAACGGTTCCTCCAGGTGGAGAACACATATCGTACATTTGGGCATAATAATAATCTGCAGAAGTTGGAAAGTAGTTGCTTAACCAATCACCTGTTGCTGATATTGTAACACTGGGATCATTCATATAAGTTTTAAATGAAGTAAATAAAACATTCAAAGCGTCAGCAGTTGTATGCGGCATGGTAGTACCATTACCTGTCTCTATTAGTAGTTCTGTCATTGGTCTAAGCCCTTGAGGAAAAACTGGAGTTTGAACAACAAGTGTGTCATTAAGTTCTTTAAAATAATTTATAAATTTTTTCCAGCCATCGGCAGGAACATCTGTTGATCCATTATTCCAATCATGAGCCCATTCTGTATAAGCTGTATCTGGATGCATTACTAATGTACCGGTATAACCAGAAGTAGTTAAATCTGTGATAAATTGATATAATTGAGCTTTATTAGGTCCTGTGGTTGATGAACTATCTGCACCAGGTCCTTCTATACTTATAACAAACTTAGCAGGGTTTATAAGAGCTACCTTCATAGCTGTTATACTATCAAACCTTGGTGGAGATTGCCAAAGAACATTTATATCAACAGAAGGAGCAGGGACTCCAACATCAACTTGTCTTGATGCCGAACCAACATTACCAGCTGCATCCGAAACGCTATGCACAACAGTATAAGTACCTAATGTACTTGTGTCTAAATCAGAAGTCGTTACGATACTAGAAGTTAAATCTCCATCTTGATTATCTATTGCAGTTGCACCGGCATCTACATAAGTTGAGCTTTGAGAAACAGTTATAGAGGATTCTCCAATTAATGTAACTACAGGAGCCATTGAATCATTGTCATCATTATTACAAGCAATTATAAATATTGATACTACTAAATAAAGTAATTTTTTCATTCTAAATTAGTTTTATATTGAAAGTAACTATAACTGGGTTTTAAGCAAAAAAAAAATTAATTAATATAATTATATGCCTTTCTTTTATTTCCGCTACCTATAATTAAATTATTAGACTCATCGAAAAAGACCTCAAGTATTTTATCTTTTTCATTTTTAAAATTAATATCTGAACCTTTTACGGTAATCTTACCAATTAATAATAAATCGTCATCAGTGTCTATTAATTCTTGATAAAGCGTATAGCCTACAGCAGTTTTTCGCAATAAAAAAACCGTTCCCATGTGATTATAATTGGTATATTTATTTAAAGGAAGATTTAAATTTATTGTTTTCTCTATCGTTGGTTCCACTTTTTTTAATGACTCATTATTTATAGAATTTGTAGTTGCTATAACAGTTTTAATAACAGGTGAGCTTTTAGTATTTTCTAAAATTACTAGTGGATCAAGAGTTGTTGTTACATCCATACCTTCAATTTCTTTTTGCATTACATTAAGAGCAATTATGTCATCAAATGCGTTCCTAACAGATTCGTAATATGCTTTTTTATAATCTTTAACTTTACTTTTTCCATAGTTAGTTCTATATATAACTTCTCCAGTACAATCCCTTAAAACCAATTGAACTTTAGTTATAATAAAGCCAGGTGTTCCTTCAGCTTCAGCCCAAAGCCCATCACATCTAAATACATTTAAGGGAACTTCCCTATCAAAATAAGCATGAAACCCATATTTATTAAATAAAAACTTAGTCAATGAATTTAATTGATACTTATCTTTTTCTTGTTGAAATTCAAATTGTTCTGATACAATGACATAACTGTAATCACTTAAAGATTTTTGTGAAAAACTTTTTGATATTATACCCATAAAAAGAAATGTCACTGCAACTAATTTATTCATTTTTGTCTATTATAATATTTAATCCAAACTGTAAAGATACACTTTTAGCCTTGGCCAAATTAGAGTACCATTGTAGATTATCGGCCACAATATAAAAATTAACCATTTTAATCGTAGTGACTAAACCCAAACCAATATTTGAATAGGAATAGGAATCTGCAGAATAAGTTGCTTTCAAAGAAAAATAATCTGATAGTCGGTAATAATAAAATAAGGTTGCAGCAATTTGTGGGCCTTTTGGCCTAAAAACACTAAAATACTGAAAACCAACAGACTGATTGTATTCTTGATTTTCCCCCATTTTTAAACAATTACAAACTTCATCACCTCCTATCTCTTTGCCAAAATTATATTTAATAGAAGCATACATTTTAACAGGACGCATTTGAGTATAAGAATTATAAATAGTATCTACTATAAAATTATCTTCAATATCGTCAATTAAATCATCGTAATAAGGTGTTGAAGGCGTTCCAACTTGCAAAGGCGGAAATAATAATTCTATTCCATCCAAGGTATATTCGCCGGTTACTTGATAAGATTCAATGTCTTTTTTATGAAAAATAGCACCTAAATCTAGTATGCTGGCACTTGCAGTCCATTTTTCATCTATTTCATAAGTAGCGCCTAAATCAACTCCAAGCCCCAAATTTCCTCCAAATAATGCATTATCTACGAGCTTGTCTATAACTTGCTCACTAGTATCTAAATCACTTAAAGAAGTGATCCCAGAAGTATTTACATTCATATTTAGATTGCTCAAAATATGCTCATAAATATTATTTCCAGATTCACTAAGTCTGGTCAGAAGAGTACCCGAATTACTGGTACTTCTAAAATTTAATATACTGGAATACAATTTTACTCTTGCTCCAATAGTAATTTTTTTATTTAACTTTTTATTGATCCCAAAATGATACACTGTTAAAAAATCTCCTGAAGCACTTATTTCCCCTAAATCAAACTCTTTACCAATGTAATTAGCATTTCCTTCCCAAGCTAAAATTGCTAAATCTTTAGGAAAATATAATACAAAATCGAATTCTTGGTAAATACCTCCCGAAAAATAATAATTTTTCTTGTTTTTCCATCCAAAATTCAATAATTCTAGTTGTTGAGTTGCAGTAAAGAAATCTGTATTTTTTAATTCGAATATTTTATTGCTAATGAGAGTATTGATATCGACACTTGATTCTTGAAAAATATCGTATACTGAAACACCTGATGAACCACCATTGAAATGGATTTGAGATATAAATGGAACTCCAAAATGATAATCGTAAGAAATTCTACTCCCCGGATTTAAAATCATTCCTTGAGGAGTTTCTTCTAAACCATAAAGAACTTCTTTGTTTTGAGAGAGTAATGAGATTACCCAAAACATAAAGAAACATGTAATCAGATTTTTCATTCTTCAAGTCTTAAATAATAAGTGGTTTTAGATTCTAAGTTTAATATTCCATCAAGATTAATTAAGGAAGATGTCGCTATTATATTGACAACCAATTTATTAGATAACACTAAATCACCTATAGAAGCTTCATCAATTATTTCAGTATACTCCGTAATTACAGGGTTACTTATAGTGCCTGAATTTACTGGAATGGTGATTTCATAATGCAATACATTATTTTCATCTAGAAACTGATATTGAGTAATTAATTGACTTGGAAGACTGTTCGTATTTTTAAAATAAAAATCGGCTTTTATTAAATTGTCTACCAAAAAGTCTTCATTTAAAAAATCAAAAGAAGTAGTATCAGTTACTATTAAATTAGTTGGACTTATATCCGAGAAGTTTTCAGAATTTATGTTAAAAAAAATAAAATCAAGCGCTACCACTGGGCTTAGTATTATATCATCTGTTTGATCGAAATCGATATCTTTTACACAAGCCATAAATAATGTACTAATGGCTGTAAATAAGGAAAGTATGTGTAATCTCTTTTTCAATGATGGAGAATTTAATAGTTAACGATAAAATGATATAAAAAGTATCACTACAAGTAAGATTTGATCTCAGATAAGGCATTAATTATTTTAAATTCATCTGGTCTTTTTTCATTCCTATAATTATAAAAAATGGTTTCCATACCAATATTTTTAGCTCCTAATATATCTGCTTCAAAAGAATCTCCAATCATGATACTATGTTTTGCACTCGCATTGGCTTTATCCAATGCTGCCATAAACATGAGTGGATTGGGTTTTTTTAAACCAAGCCCTTCAGAAGTAGTAACCGTTGAAAAATAATGCAAAATACCACTGTTCTTTAATTTTTTAAATTGAACTTCTTCAAAACCATTAGTTATTATGTGAAGCTGGTACTTTTCATTTAAATAATCTAATATATTTAAAGCTCCATCAAAAAGATAATTGTCTATTGGAAGTTCTTCAATATATGAATCTGCTAATTTATCTATAGTAATAGTAGCATATTCTTTATTAAATATTTTAAACGAATCTATAAGCCTACCTCTACGTAATTCTTCTTTAGTTATTCTTTCTTCTCTGAATTTTTTCCAATACGCAAGATTAATAGGCTCGTAAATTTTAATAAAATCATCAAAATCTACATCAATTTCAAATTTATTAAACACTCTCTTATATGCAAGCATTGAGTTCTTATCAAAATCCCATAAAGTATGGTCTAGGTCAAAAAAAACATCTTTTATTTGTAAGTTATTTGTCATTAAAATTTATTTATTAATTTCTGAGAAAATTGTTTTTAGAACCGTATTTTTTTTACTATTCATAAAATTATAATTGTCAAATATCATTGAAAAAGTTCCATTTACTTTGTTAACAGATTCCATCATTTTTTGAATAGTTTCTGTTTTTTTTGAAGTAGGAGTTTTATTTAAACCTTTTGAAGTCAATGATATAGGATGTATTTTTAGAGGAGTAACTATTTCATAATCTAAATCATAAAATAGAAAAGGAGAACATGTACTCGCTCTAAATCCTATTACATTTTCGTAAACCATGGTATAATCTGTTGCAATTTCTAATTCTATTAAATTTCGGTAGTTATGAGGTAAACTTACTAAATATTCATTATTCATTGAACGTCTTAAGGTTCTATTGGTAATCGCTTCAATTTTTTCTTTTTCTTCGTTTAAAACCACTAAACTATTTAGTGCTTCATCCGAAAATATTAAGCCTATTTCTTGATAATCTGAAACATTTTTAATCAATAATTTAAAAGATTCTTTTTGAGAATTTAAACTTTCTTCAAAAATTTTAGATGCACCTAATAAAAAGAAAACAGTCAAACTAGATTTACTATTTTTTACTGAATTTATGATCCAATTAAAGGTATTAAATGGATCTTTTCTAAATCCAAATAGTACAGTACTTCTATCAAAAATACTTTTCAAATTAAAATTGAACAAGTCATTGAAAAAACCAATTAATGTTCTTAACAAACCTTTATTCTTGTACAACAGTGGTTGGCTGGCGTTAATAATATTATGAACACAAGGCTTCCTTGTCGAATACTTAATATCGGGAAAAGTTTGCAGTAATAAATCTTTGAACTTATAAGCCCAAATATCAACTACAGGATATTGTAAAAACCCAGCTTTAAAAGCGATACTTTCTGAAGCTAAAAATCGCCCTTTTTCGTCTTTAACTTGAGGTAAATACTCTTCATATCTAGATAATAAATAGAAGCTAGCAGCGAAAATATCAAAGGGCAAGGAGCTATTTTTCCCCACTGCAAAGAAACATTTTGTTTCTCCCCAATCTTTAACTGTAATATCAATACTTTCAAACCCATCTTGCATTAATAATTCGGTGCTCTGAATAAATAATTCGTCACCTAATTTTTTTTTACCATAGGATAATTTTGGCCCAGAATAGGCCATAAAATCTTCTATTACATTGGTAAAATTCACTTCAATACCTAAAATTCTAAAACAAATATGCTTAAAAATATAGGTAATTCGTTGTGTGGTTTTAAGAGAATAAATTAATAACATAAACAGTACTATAGAAGGTTTTCATCAGCAAAGCTAAAATAAGCTTTTTCAGTAATAATTAGATGATCCAACACTTTTATGTCTATAGTTTCACTTGCAATTTTTAATTTTTGAGTAATTTTTTTATCAGCTTGGCTTGGTATGAGTGAACCAGAGGGGTGATTATGAGTTAAAATAAGGCCAACCGCACCAATTTGTAAAGCAGCTTTTAGTACCAATCTAACGTCAACTAATGTACCTATGATTCCTCCTTTACTTAACTGTATTTTTTTTAATACTTTATTGGAATTATTTAAATAAACAATCCAGAATTCTTCATGAGATAATTCACCAATAAGTGGTTGCATTAATTCAAAAACCGAGGAACTGGATGTTACTTGTTTCTTTTCTATTGCTTCTTCTCCCCTACGTCTTCTTCCTAACTCTAAGGCTGCTATAATACTTATTGATTTTGCCTCTCCGATACCTTTAAATTTCATTAGGTCTTTTACCGACAATTTTCCGAGTTCATTTAAATTTAAAGCTACAGAAGCTAGTATTCTTTTACTTAAGGCTACTGCACTTTCTTCTTTATTACCAGAATTAATTAATATAGCAATTAGTTCTGCATGGCTTAATGCATTTTTTCCTTTTAACAATAATTTTTCTCTTGGACGGTCATCTTCACTCCATTTTTTTATGGAAAAAGAGAATTTGTATTCTTTCAAAATAAATGGTTTTTATTACCGGGAAGTAATTAAAGGTAATAAAGTATCTGCAAACTGAAAAATATATTTACATAAAACAAGAGAACTTATAGCATGCCTAAAATATATACTTTTGGTTTTTATGAAGTGGTATCAGCTAGTTTAGATAGTTTTATTTTAAAAATAACAATCATTAATTCAGTATTGTTATGCTATCAAATTCTTTAGCTCATCAAAATCCAATCCTCCGTAATTACCACTACTCATCAACAATATTGAAATATCATTAAATTGTTGAGAAAACAAAAAGTCTTTAAACGCTATTGGATTGGTATAGATAATTAAATCATCTCTTTGGAACGCATCTGCTATTTGTTGTTGCGAAATGGCTTTTAGCTTTTTAATTTCTAGAGCATGTGGTGAATAAAAAACTACTGCTACATCTGCAGCGTCTAATGTTCCCTTATATTCGTTAAGAAATTCAGGATTTAAACTACTATACGTATGCAACTCTAAACAGGCAATTAGTTTTCTGTTTGGAAACTGGTTTTTCAAGGCATTAGTAGTTGCCAAAACTTTTGAAGGTGAATGTGCGAAATCTTTATAAGCAACACAATTTTCTGTTTCTGTTATTTTTTCTAATCGTTTACTGGCTCCTTGAAAAGAAGAAATTGCTTCATAAAAATCGTTTTCATCAATTCCCATTTGTTGGCAAATCCATTTGGCACCGGCTAAATTATTTAAATTGTGTTTTCCAAATATTTCAATAGGCATCGAACCTTCCTCGGTTTCTAAAATGGTAATTCCGTTTTCAACCTGATATTCTGGAGTTTGATAAGGAAATTTTCTAATGGTATTTTCTGAACCTTCTACCAATTTTTTCACCTCAACATCTTCTATATTATAGGTGATACTCCCTCCTTCTACTATGGAATCTACAAAAACACGAAACTGTTCAACATAATTTTTCCAAGTAGGAAAAACATTAATATGATCCCAAGCGATTCCGCTTAACAAAGCAATATTTGGTTTGTAAAGATGGAATTTTGGTCGTCTATCAATAGGAGAGCTCAAATATTCATCTCCTTCTAAAATAATAAAATCATTATCATCGGTAAGCTTCACCATCACGTCAAATCCTTCCAATTGAGCACCTACCATATAATCTAGATCTCGATTAAAATAATGCATCACATGAAGAATCATAGAAGTAATAGTAGTTTTACCATGACTTCCCCCTATTACCACCCGAGTTTTAAATTTGGATTGTTCGTATAAAAACTCAGGATATGAATATATTTTTAATCCCAATTCTTGTGCTTTTAATAATTCGGGGTTGTCTGCTTTTGCATGCATTCCTAAAACTATTGCATCTAATTGTGTTGTGATTTTTTCTGGAAACCATCCAAATGCTTTTGGTAATATTCCGTAGGCGCTTAACCTGTTTTTTGAAGGGTCAAATATTTCATCATCACTCCCGGTAATGGTATCTCCTTTTAAATGCAGTGCCAAAGCCAAATTATGCATTGCTGCTCCACCAATAGCAATAAAATGTATGTTCATAAGTAAAATTAATAAGTATCTTTAAATATCTTTAGAAGGTAAAAAATATTTTTTTATTTATCAAAGTTTGGAGTTGTTTAACATTCCCCAAAGCTTATCTTTAAGTTCCATTAAACCTTGTTGAGCAACTGAAGAGAAAAATAGATATGGTATTCCTTTAAAGTCAATATCCAATTCTTGTTTCATTTCAGCTTGTAATTCTTCATCCAGCATGTCACATTTAGAAATAGCTATCAATCGATCTTTATCAAGCATCTCCGGGTTGTAACGTCTTAATTCATCTAATAAAATATCATATTGTTTTTTAATATCATCGGCATCAGCAGGAATTAAAAACAATAGTGTAGAATTACGTTCAATATGTCTTAAAAAATAATGTCCCAAACCTTTTCCTTCTGCGGCTCCCTCAATGATTCCAGGAATATCTGCCATCACAAACGTTTGATGATCACGGTATTTTACAATACCAAGATTAGGTTTTAACGTTGTAAACTCGTAATTCGCAATTTTTGGCTTTGCAGCAGTAACAACAGAAAGTAAAGTCGATTTCCCAGCATTTGGGAAACCCACTAGGCCAACATCGGCCAATACCTTTAATTCTAGAGTGATATCTACTTCTACTCCATCTAATCCAGGTTGAGCATAACGAGGAGTTTGATTCGTTGAACTTTTAAAATGATCATTCCCTAATCCACCTTTGCCACCTCTAGCAATAATCACTTCTTGACTCTCTTCAGTTATTTCAAGAATTATATTTTGAGTTTCGGAATCTCTGACTACAGTTCCTAATGGGACTTCAATAATCACATCTTCCCCATTTGCACCAGTACTGGTCTGTTTGCTTCCAGCCCCTCCATAACCTGCCTTATAATGTCTTTTAAATTTTAAATGATAAAGTGTCCAAAGATTAGAATTTCCACGCAAAATCACGTGACCTCCACGACCTCCATCACCTCCATCCGGACCCCCTTTTGGAATGTATTTTTCACGGCGTAAATGGGCACTACCCTGTCCTCCTTTACCTGAGGTAAGGTGCATTTTTACATAATCTACAAAATTTCCTTCAGTCATAATTAATACCGTGAATTTTTTCTGTAATTGGTTAATAATTTACTAAAGTTTATCAATAATTTTACATAACCTTTCTGTAATAACATCAATACTTCCTATTCCATCAACTCCAAAATACTTATTTTGATCTTGGTAATAATCTTTTAATACAGCCGTTTTTGTTTCGTATTCATTAAATCGATTTCTAATTTTAAGTTCGTCTTGATCATCAGACCTCCCACTTGTCTCCCCTCTTTTTAACAAACGTGTAACCAATAAATCTTCCGTTACTTCTAAAGCAACCATACCATTAATTCCCTCTCCTTTTTCTGCTAAGAAAGCATCTAATGCTGCAGCTTGTGAATGAGTTCTTGGAAATCCATCAAAAACAAAGCCTTTGGTATCTGTATTTTTATCAACCTCGGCTTTAAGCATATCTATTGTTAGTTCATCTGGGACTAAATCGCCTTTGTCCATATAAGATTTGGCTAATAATCCCAATTCCGTTTCATTCTTTATGTTATATCTAAATACATCACCTGTAGAGATATGCGTTAGATTGTATTTAACTTTTAAATATTCTGCTTGAGTTCCTTTTCCAGCTCCTGGAGGACCAAATAAAACAATATTTTTCATTTTTCGAGTTTTTAACTTATAAATAGTATTTAAATTTCTTCCTAAGCCATTATAATCCAATCCATATCCAACAATAAAATCATTTTCAATTTCCATCCCTATATAATCAACCTTATACGTTTTCGTAAATGCAAGAGGTTTGTAAAACATGGTTGCAATTTTATAACTTTTAACGTATTCTTGTTCAAGAATTTTCAAAATAGCTTCTATCGTATTACCAGAATCTACAATATCTTCGATAATAATTACATCACGACCTTTTAAAGAAGGGTCTACTCCCATTACAGTAGATACATTTCCAGTTGATTGTGTTCCATCGTATGAAGCAACTTTAATAAAGCTAATTTCACAATTTCCATTAAATTTTTTAATGATATCTGCACCAAAAAAGAAAGCGCCATTTAATACAATTAAAAAAACCGGGGTCTTATTTTTATAATCATCATTTATTTTTACTACAACATCATTAATCACTTGATTAATCTGTGTTTTAGAAATATATTTTTTGAAGAATAAATCGTGTAATTGAATCATTTTAAAATCTAAATTTTATAATAATTAGTCAGAAAAAGTAGCGCTAACAAATAAAAATGCAAAGATACATATTAACTTATTATTTCTCGTAAACTTCTCTATCTGATTAGAATGATTTATTTTTGCAATTAATTATAAACCCATGACTCATTATTTTTCTTCAGAATTTACATTAGGCATTTTAGGTGGCGGTCAATTAGGAAAGATGCTCTTATATGAAACTCGAAAATTTGATATTAAAACTAGCGTACTAGATCCAAGTAATGAAGCACCTTGCAAAATCGCTTGTGATCATTTTGAAATTGGTGACTTAATGGATTTTGATACTGTTTATAATTTCGGAAAAAAAGTAGATGTTCTTACTTTTGAAATTGAACTTGTAAATATAGAAGCATTAGAAAAATTAGAAAAAGAGGGTATTATTGTTTATCCCAGACCGAGGACATTAAAAAACATCAACGATAAAATAACCCAAAAACAATTTTATCAAACTCATCAAATTCCCACTTCTCCATTTCAAGTTTTCGATTCAAATACTAATTTATTTTTAGCAGTTTCTAATCAAGATTTAGTTTTCCCTTTTGTTTGGAAACAAAGTAAAGGTGGCTATGACGGTATGGGAGTGAGTATTATTAGAAATAAAGAAGATCTTAATAAATTAATAAACGTACCTTGTATTGCGGAGCAATTAATTCCTTTTAAAAACGAATTAGCAGTAATTGTTAGTCGCAATCCAAAAGGTGAAATTAAAACCTATCCGGTAGTAGAAATGGAATTTCACCCCGAAGCTAACCAGGTAGAATATGTTATTTGCCCCGCACGAATAGATGACAAGGTAGCTGAAAAAGCTAGGGCTATTGCCGAAAAAGTTTCAGAAGCGTTTGAACATGTGGGACTTTTAGCAGTTGAGTTATTTCAAACTGAAGCTGATAAAATTCTCGTAAACGAAGTAGCTCCCAGGCCACATAATAGTGGTCATTACAGCATAGAAGGTAGTGTAACCAATCAATTTGAACAACATTTACGTGCTATTTTAAATCTTCCACTAGGAGAAACCAATAGCAAACTTGCTGCAATTATGGTAAACCTGGTAGGGGAAGAAGGGCATCGAGGAAATGTTGAATATAAAAATATCGAGAACATATTAAGTCTTGAAGGCGTAACGCCACATATTTATGGTAAAAAACAAACAAGACCTTTCAGAAAAATGGGACATGTTACCATTGTAAATCAAGACATAAATAGAGCCCATAAAATTGCTGAAATAGTTAAAAATACGATTAAAGTTATCAGCAATTAAAATCAGTATTAAATCCAGAATTGAATTTAAAATAATAGATTATGAATAAAGTAGGAATAATTATGGGAAGCACCAGTGACCTTCCAATCATGCAGGAAGCAATAGAGATTTTAAAAAGTTTTGATATTGGAATTGAGGTAGACATTGTTTCTGCTCATCGAACTCCAGAAAAATTATTTGATTATGGAAAAAATGCTCATACCAGAGGGTTTTCTGTAATTATTGCAGGTGCAGGTGGTGCAGCTCACCTCCCCGGAATGATTGCTTCACTATCTCCTTTACCTGTTATTGGCGTACCTGTTAAGTCTAGAAATTCAATTGATGGATGGGATTCTGTTTTATCTATTTTACAAATGCCTGGAGGCGTTCCAGTAGCAACAGTTGCATTAGACGGAGCTAAAAACGCAGGTATCTTAGCTGCTCAAATAATTGGCATAAGCGATGCTGGTATTTTAGAGAAGATAATCACCTATAAAGAAGGATTAAAGATAAAAGTTGAAGAAAGTGCAAAAAATATTAAATAGCCCATTATTAAAAAAATAGTTCCAATAAAATAAAACTTTTAATAGTTAAGGAATACCTATGAAAAACCCTCTACTAACACCTTTCGATACTGCTCCATTTTCAAAAATTAAAAACGATAATTTTTCTCCAGCAATAAAGCATTTTATAAAAATAACCAAATCTGAAATTGATAACATCACTAAAAACAATCAAGATCCTACTTTTAATAATACCATTGAAGCATTAGATATTTCTGGAAAAGAATTGGATCGTGTTACCAGTATTTTCTTTAATTTAAACAGTGCTGAAACCAATGATGAAATTCAAAAAATTGCTCAAGAAATATCTCCATTACTTTCAGATTTTAAAAACGATTTACTCTTGAACGAAAACCTTTTTAAAAGAGTGAAACAAGTTTATGACACTAGAGACTCACTATTTTTGAATGAAGAGCAAAAAATGTTACTTGAAAAACAATACAAAAGGTTCTCAAGAAATGGTGCCAATTTATCTGATACTGGTCAAGAAACACTTCGTGAAATTGACAGCCAACTTTCGCAACTTAAATTAAAATTTGGAGAAAATATATTAGCAGAAACGAATGATTATCGGATGCAAATTACCGATAAAGAAAAATTATCAGGTTTACCTGAAGATAGTATCGAAATGGCTGCTCAGACTGCTAAAGAAGAAAATTTAGATGGATGGGTTTTTACATTAGATTACCCAAGTTATGTTCCATTTGTGACCTATGCCGATGACCGTGAACTTCGCAAAAAAATTACCATTGCTTTTGGAAGAAGAGCTTTTAAAAACAATGAATTTGATAATCAAACAACTATTTTAGAAATAGTAAAACTCCGTTTTAAAAGAGCTCAATTACTTGGTTATAAGTCTCATGCCCATTTTGTATTAGAAGAGCGAATGGCAAAAACACCCGAAAAAGTGTTTGATTTTTTAAATGAATTACTTGAAAAAGCAAAGCCTGCTGCTAAAAATGAATTTGATAAACTAAAAGCATTTGCTAATGAATTAGATGGTTTAAAAAAACTTGAAAAATGGGATAGTGCTTATTATTCAGAGAAATTAAAACAAAAACTTTTTGATTTAGATGATGAACAATTAAAACCATATTTTAAATTAGATAATGTGATAGAAGGTGTTTTTAATATTGCTGAAATACTTTACGAACTCAACTTTAAAGAAGTATTTGATATTGACAAATATCAAGAAGACGTGAAAACTTACAGAGTCACTGATAAAGATCATAATTTAATTGCTCTTTTTTATGCCGATTTTCATCCTCGGCCTGGCAAACGTGGTGGTGCTTGGATGACTTCTTTTAAGCCTCAATATAAAAATGAAAATGAAAATATACGTCCACACATTTCTAATGTTTGTAATTTCACCAAACCAACTACAAGTAAACCTTCCTTATTATCATTTAATGAAGTAACTACTTTATTCCACGAGTTTGGACATGGATTACACGGAATGCTTGCAAATACTACCTATAAAAGTTTATCGGGAACCAATGTTTCATGGGATTTTGTGGAATTACCCAGTCAAGTCCTAGAAAACTGGTGTTATGAAAAAGAAGCATTAGAGCTTTTTGCAAAACATTATAAAACAGGTGAAGTAATCCCGATGGAGTTGATTGAAAAAATTAAAGCTTCAGCTACTTTTCATGAAGGAATGCAAACGATGCGTCAATTAAGTTTTAGTTTACTAGACATGGCATGGCATGGCAATAATCCATCAGGAATTAACAATGTCAAAGAATTTGAAAATCAATCCTTTTTAAACACACAACTTTATCCAGATGTAAAAGAAAATTGTATGAGCACCGCTTTTTCTCATATTTTTCAAGGTGGCTATTCTTCAGGATATTACAGCTATAAATGGGCAGAAGTATTAGATGCTGATGCATTCGCATATTTCAAAGAAAATGGTATTTTTAATAAGGAAATTGCAAGCAAGTTTAAAGACACCATATTGTCTCAAGGAGGAACTTTAGATCCACTAGATTTATATATTAAATTTAGAGGAAAAAAACCAAATCCGGATGCTTTGTTGAAAAGAGCTGGTTTAATGAAATAATATAAAATTAAGAATTTGAAAATCTTTTCTATTTTTATAAAAAATCCAAAATGTCCAATAATCAACTTAAGCCTAATTTATGGGTGGATAAATATTCCGATTATTTGTTCAATTTCACGATTATTAAAGTAAATGACAGTGAAATAGCTAAAGATTTAATTTCTGAAACATTTTTAGCTGGGTTAAAATCTAAAGATAATTTTAAAGGAGAGGCTAGCGAACGTACTTGGCTAATTTCAATTCTTAAAAGAAAAATAATTGATCATTATCGAAAAATAAATTCTAATAAAGGCAAAACAGAGGTTCGCATTACATATTCTAATGAAGAATCTGAAGGAAATTGGTTAGAAGAACAACTAAGCGATACTTATGATAAAAATGCTGAAGATTTAATTCTAAATACTGAATTAGGAACAGCCATACATAATTGTTTAGACCATTTAAACGAAAAACATGCACTCATTTTTAAGATGAAAACAATAGATAATTTTGATACAGAAACAATTTGTAAAGAATTTGATATTTCTCCGTCTAACCTTTGGGTAATTATACACAGAGTAAGAAAAACAATGATCGATTGCTTAAATCAAAACTGGTTTTAAAAATATTATGAAATGTGAAGATGCTGGTCAAGTATGTGATAAAAATCAATATGAAGAAGCTTCTTTTTGGGAAAAACTTAAATTAAAAGTTCACCTATTTTATTGTAGAACGTGCAGAGAGTACAGCAAAAAAAACGATAAGCTCTCCATCGCTTTTAAAAAATCGAATCTTAAAATAATGTCATTACAAGACAAAGAGGATTTAAAAGAACAAATTCATCAAGAAATAACCAAGTAAGTATTCAAAAATAAGAGTATTACAAACCAGAAAACTGGAATGCTCTCTACCCAAAAAGAAGAGAAAAACTTAGATTGTTTTTTATTAGCGTTTAATAAAAAGGCCAATAAAACAATACTAATAATTCCTAAGCTTACTAAATAATTGAGTGTTGATGAATCTTTAAATAGTTCTATTAAAAGTGCTAAAACCAGTATTACTGTACCTATAATTTTAGTTTTTTTAACACCAACTCTCTGAGGTAATGTCTCTAAGGTTGAATCGTCATATTGTAAATCTCGTATTTCGAATGGAAGGGTTAATACAAAAACCAAAAGAAACCTTTGAAAAAAAGTTAGGTAAATAACAGCATCTAACAATACACCCTCATTTATAATCGGCATCAAAACTGTAACTCCTGCCCAAATAAAAGCAACGATCGTAATTTTAATTCCTGTGAAGTTTCTTAAATTTTTATTTTTGAGTAGCGGGATTGCATATAAAAATGTAAGTATCGCAAAACTTCCGAAGAATGCTAAAACAGTCCAAGAAAGTTGAAATGAAAAATAAAACATTGCAATTACTGAAATCAGTTGAGTGACTTTTAAATAAAAATATAAATCATGGTAATTTTTTATAAAAACAGCAACATATTTCACAAAATTATATCCAGTAACTGTTGCGAAAAAAACAAAACCTAAAAGGCTTATTGTACTGTTAATATCAAATTCTAAACAAGTAACTCCAACTAATGAACAAACGGAAAAACCCACATGAACACTACTACTAATATACCTATTAAACCATAAACTGAGCGTTTTCATCAAACAAAAATAATCAATGTATTATCAAACACCATTTTTCTTTTAAAATCAATTATTTTTACAGTAAAAAATACTCGGATATTGTTAAAAATTGTAAATTTGCTGTTTAAATTTTCTAACTAAGAAAAATGAACACAAATTCTTTTGCTCAAAGGCATATTGGTCCTAGAAAAAGTGACCTAAATAAAATGCTGAAAACGATTGGTTTAGACTCTATGGAGAAACTAATAAACCAAACTATTCCAGAAGATATTTTATTAAAAGAAAGGCTGTCGCTCAACAAGGCAATGTCTGAGCAGGAGTATCAAGAACACAACAATCTTCTTAGTGTAAAAAATAAACTATTTAAAACCTACATTGGTCTAGGATATCACAATAGTTTTTTACCACCGGTAATACAAAGAAATATTCTTGAAAATCCAGGATGGTATTCAGCTTATTCCCCGTATCAAGCTGAAATTGCCCAAGGAAGGTTAGAAGCTTTGATAAATTTTCAAACCACAGTTTGCGATTTAACAGGGATGGAATTAGCAAACGCTTCTTTATTAGATGAGGCTACGGCTGCAGCTGAGGCAATGTCTTTACTTTATTCTTTAAGAGACCGTGCTCAGAAAAAAAAGAATATTGGTAAATTTTTTGTTTCTGAGGAAGTTTTACCTCAAACCATATCTTTATTACAAACGAGATCGATTCCTTTAGGAATAGAATTGGTAATAGGCAACCATCAAGAATTTGACTTTTCCGCTGAATACTTTGGAGTATTACTCCAATACCCCGGAAAATTTGGGCAAATTTATAACTATCAATCTTTTGTGGAAAAAGCAAAAGAATCCTCAATAAAAGTAGCAGTCGCTGCAGATATATTGAGTTTAGTAAAATTGGAATCTCCAGGTAATTTTGGAGTAGATGTAGTAGTTGGGAGTACACAACGTTTTGGAATACCATTAGGTTATGGTGGACCTCACGCTGGATACTTTGCCACCAAAAGCGAATACAAACGTAATATTCCGGGACGTATTATCGGTATTACAAAAGACATGGACAATAACATGTCGTATCGCATGGCTCTTCAAACAAGAGAGCAGCATATTAAAAGAGATAGAGCAACATCAAATATTTGTACAGCTCAAGTTTTATTAGCAGTAATGGCTGGTATGTATGCAGTGTATCATGGTCCTGAAGGATTAAAGCATATTGCAAATAATATCCATAACACTGCAGCAACCTTAGCAGTAGCTCTAGAAAATAGTGGGTATTCACAATTAAATTCTGCTTTTTTCGACACTATTGTCATAAAAGCTGACAAGAAACAAATTAAGCCTATTGCCGAAAAACATGAAATTAACTTTTATTATATAGACAACCAAACTATTAGTATTTCCTTAAACGAAACCACTTCGTTAAAAGATTTAAATGCAATTATTGCTGTTTTTAATGAAGCAACAAACAAAGATTCTTCCTCAATAGAATCTTTGTTAGATTCATCTTTCATCCCTGCAGAATTAGAGAGAAAAACACCCTTCTTAACAAATGATGTCTTTAATTCTTATCATTCTGAAACTGAAATGATGCGATATATTAAAAAATTAGAACGTAAGGATTTATCATTAAATCACTCAATGATTCCTTTAGGGTCTTGCACTATGAAATTGAATGCAGCTTCTGAAATGCTTCCCTTAAGCAATCCAAACTGGTCAAGTGTTCATCCTTTTGTTCCTGTAGAACAAGCACAAGGATACCAAGAAATGTTAACCAATCTAGAAAATCAATTAACTGAAATTACGGGTTTTGCAGCAACTTCACTTCAACCAAATTCAGGTGCTCAAGGAGAATTTGCCGGCTTGATGGTAATTAAAGCATATCATGAATCTAGAGATGATCACCATAGAAACATCTGTTTAATTCCATCTTCTGCACACGGAACCAATCCAGCAAGTGCAGTAATGGCTGGAATGAAAGTTGTAGTTACTAAAGCTACAGAAGAAGGTAATATCGATGTTGATGACTTACGTGAAAAAGCAATTTTACACAAAGACAATCTTTCAGCACTAATGATTACATACCCCTCAACCCACGGAGTGTATGAGGCATCAATTATTGAAATTACAAGTATCATTCACGAAAACGGTGGGCAAGTTTATATGGATGGTGCCAATATGAATGCACAAGTTGCACTTACTAACCCAGGTGCTATTGGTGCTGATGTTTGTCATTTAAATTTACACAAAACATTTGCAATTCCTCATGGAGGAGGAGGTCCTGGAGTAGGCCCAATTTGTGTTGCAAAACAATTAGCACCTTTTTTACCCAGTAATCCAATTATTAAGACTGGAGGAGAACAAGGAATTACAGCAATCTCTGCGGCTCCTTGGGGTTCTGCATTGGTTTGCTTAATCTCTTATGCATACATCTGCATGCTAGGGGAAAAAGGATTAAAAAAATCTACTGAATTTGCAATTTTAAATGCCAATTACATAAAAGAAAGGTTACACGGATCCTATGAAGTTTTATATTCTGGAGAAAATGGCCGTGCTGCTCACGAGATGATTATAGATTGCAGACCTTTTAAAAAAAATGGAATTGAGGTTACCGATATCGCAAAACGTTTAATGGATTATGGTTTCCACGCACCAACTTTATCCTTTCCGGTAGCAGGAACTTTAATGATAGAACCTACAGAAAGTGAAAGTTTAGAAGAGTTAGATCGTTTTTGTGATGCCATGATATCAATAAGAAAAGAGATTGATGAATCTACCTTAGAGGAGCCAAATAATGCTTTAAAAAACTCACCACACACCCAAGAGATGGTTACTAGTGACTCCTGGGAATTTCCATACTCTAGAAAGAAAGCAGCCTTTCCATTAGCTTACATAAAAGAAAATAAATTCTGGCCAAGCGTAAGAAGAGTAAATGAAACTTTTGGAGATCGAAATTTAATTTGTACTTGTACTCCTATTGAAGATTTTATGACAGACTAAAATATTTAAAATTAAATTGAATTAAAAGCTTTTCTTCGGAAAAGCTTTTCTATTTTTACAAATAACAACAAAACTAATAGCTCATGGCTATAAAAATTACTGGTGTTGGAAGTTATATCCCCAACTTAATAATTCCAAACCAATCGTTCGAAAAGAAAGATTTTTACAATGAAGATGGTACTCGGTTCAATGCTGAAAACAAAATAATTATTGAAAAATTTAAATCTATTACAGGCATTTCTGAAAGACGTTATGCTGAAAATAATTTAAATAATTCAGATATAGGGGCAATGGCCTCTAAAATTGCAATATCGGATTCTAGTATTGATCAAGAAGATATCGATTATATTATAGTTGCACATAATTATGGTGACATTAGTTTTGACTCAAAACAAAGTGATGCGGTTCCTAGTATTGCTTCTAGAATAAAGCAAAAATTAAAAATTAAAAATCCAAGTTGTGTTGCTTATGATATTTTATTTGGATGTCCAGGTTGGATAGAAGGAATGATACAAGCAAATGCTTTTATCAAAGCGGGAATTGCAAAAAAATGTTTAGTTATCGGCACAGAAACATTATCTCGAGTTGTGGATGAAAACGATAGAGATTCAATGATTTTTAGCGACGGCGCTGCAGCAGTTATTTTAGAAGAGTCAGAAAATACTGGAGGTATTATTGCTCACGAATCTGCTACATATGCTCTTGAAGAAGCAAATTATATATTTTTCGGCGAATCATTTAAACCAAATGATTCTAGTAAAAATAAATATATAAAAATGTTGGGTCGTAAAATTTACGAATTTGCTTTAATTAACGTCCCATCAGCAATGAAAGTATGTCTAGAGAAATCAAAAGTAGACATTACAAAGGTTAAAAAAATATTAATTCATCAGGCTAATGAAAAAATGGATGAAGCAATCATAAAAAGATTCTATAAGCTTTATGGAATGGTGATGCCTAAAGACGTTATGCCGATGTCTATAAACAAATTAGGCAACTCTAGTGTTGCTACCGTACCTACATTATATGACTTAATACTTAAAGGTAATCTAGGAAATCATCGAATTGATCCTGGAGATGTAATTATATTTGCAAGTGTGGGTGCAGGTATGAATATTAATGCGATTGTATATCAAACCTAATCTCAATTTCTAAATAATTGTACGAGAATAATTTTCCAAATAAACGATTTCGAATCACTTTAAGTTTTCTAAAGCAATTTATTTCTAAAAAAGAGCATATTTTAGATTTAGGCACCATTAACCCATTTTCAGATATTTTAACAAAGGAAGGTTATAAAGTAACAAATACTGAAGGAGAAGATTTAGATATTGACACCACTATCGTTAAAAAAGACGATTTTGATGTTATTACCGCTTTTCAAATATTTGAACATATGGTGGTTCCTTTTAATGTTCTAAATGATATTAAAGCGACTAAATTAATTGCTTCTGTACCTCTTAAATTATGGTTTGCTTCAGCTTACAAGAGTAAAACTGATAAATGGGATCGTCATTATCATGAATTTGAAGACTGGCAATTTAATTGGTTATTAGAAAAATCTGGTTGGAAAGTAAAGAAAAGTATTCAATTTACAAGTCCAGTAAAAAAAATAGGATTTCGGCCAATACTGAGGCTATTTACTCCTCGTTTTTATTTGATTTATGCGGAAAGAATTAAAAGTTAATCTTATTAATTAGAGTAAAATAAATACACCTTTTTTTGTAAATTGATGTTTTAATATGAATATCTGCATCATCATACCGGCCTACAATGAAGAAGATTATATTGCTAACACACTAGAATCTTTAGTTAATCAAACCTATCCAATAAAAGAAATAGTTATTGTTAACGATAACTCTACAGATAATACAAGAGCAATCATTGATTCTTTCTCTGAAAAGCATTCATTTATTAAAAGTATTACCACTAAATCTGAAGCCATTCACCTACCTGGAAGTAAGGTTATTAATGCTTTTTACAAAGGATTCGAATTTATTGATAAAGAGTACGACCTCATTTGTAAAATAGATGGCGATTTAATATTTCCATCAAATTATTTTGAATCAATTATTGCTATTTTTAATAACAATCCCAGTTGTGGAATAGCTGGAGGGTTTTGTTATATAAAAAAGAAGGATGCGTGGGTTTTAGAAAACCTAACCAATAAAGATCATATTAGAGGAGCATTAAAAACATATAGATCTGACTGCTTCAATCAAATTGGAGGCTTAAAAAACACCATGGGCTGGGATACTATAGACGAATTATTGGCGCAATATCACGGTTGGGAAATTAAAACAGATGCAAATTTACATGTAAAACATTTAAAACCTACTGGCGCTAACTATTCCAAAGAATCTAAACACAAACAAGGCGAGGCTTTTTATAAAATGAGGTATGGCTTAATATTGAGTTTTATTGCTTCAACAAAATTAGCTTTTAACAAAAAGAGTTTTTTATTTTTTTTTAATACCATTTATGGGTTTTTAAAAGCTTATAATAACGACTTAGCCTTCATCGTTAGTAAGAAAGAAGGTGTTTTTATTCGGAATTTAAGATGGAGAGGCATTAAGGAAAGATTATTTTAATCTTTATATATTTATTCTAAAAACTTTAGATCACAGTCAATTATAATAACTAGTTTATATGTATTTTTGATTTATAAATAAATCAAAAAAATGAACTACTCACAAAAAAAATACACAATAGCTTTCTTTATTTCATTTTTATTTATTTCAATTTTTTTTTCTTGCAAGTCACAAAAAGAATTTGTTAGTATAGAAACTTCTAGTATTAAAGCAATTACACCTCCAACAAAAAAAGTGAAAAACATCATATTACTTATTGGCGATGGCATGGGTTTAAGCCAAGTTTCAGCGAGCCAGTTTTACAATAAAAATACATCAAATTTTGATCGTTTTCCTGTTGTTGGTTTAATTAAAACTTCTTCTTCCAGTGATTTAATTACCGATTCAGCGGCTAGTGCTACTGCATTTGCTAGTGGAATAAAAACATACAATGGAGCTTTGGGAGTAAATACCGATTCACTTGCAGTTAAAACAATTGTTGAAGAAATTTCTAAAATTGGAATTTCAACAGGAATTATTTCCACCTCTTCCATAGTTCATGCAACTCCTGCTGCTTTTTACACACATACAAAAAAAAGAAGTATGTACGAAGATATTGCAACTCAATTAGTAAACTCAGATATTGATTTTTTTGCCGGTGGAGGAATTGACTATTTTAATGATCGAAAAGACAAAAGAGATTTAATTTTAGAATTGGAAAAAAACGGATTTTCAATAAACTTAGAGGCACTTCCAAATTCTACCAAACTAACTGATACAAAAAAACAAGGTTATTTACTAGCTCCAGATGCAATGCCAAAAATGGTTGACGGTAGAGGTGATTTTTTATCAAATGCAACACATTTGGCTATAGAAAGTTTATCGACTAACGAAGAAGGTTTCTTTTTAATGGTTGAAGGATCTCAAATAGATTGGGGTGGTCATGATAATGATGCAGCATATCTTATCAGTGAATTAATTGATTTTGACAATACGATTGGAGTTGCTTTAGAATTTGCAAAATTAAATGGTGAAACTTTAGTTATTGTTACAGCGGATCATGAAACGGGTGGATTTACATTAGCAGAAGACAATGGTGATTATAATAAGATTAAACCTTTATTTTCAACTGGTGGCCATTCTGCAACTATGATTCCGGTATTTGCTAAAGGTCCAAATTCAGAGGATTTTGGAGGTATTTATGAAAATACAGTTATCTATAATAAGATGAAAACTTTATTTTTTGAAAATAATAATAATTAAATCGTAATAATATATTTGATACCTTGCATAAGTGAAAAAACTAATTAAATACATATCCGATATAGGCTCCTACTTTTTAATGTTAGGAAAAGTTTTTAAAAGCCACACGAAGAGTTCGGTAATGAAAGAATTAATTATGAAAGAAATTGATGATCTAATCATTAATTCTTTAGGGATTGTAGCATTTATATCTTTTTTCGTTGGAGGAGTAATATCCATACAAACAGCACTAAATCTTGAGAACCCATTGATTCCAAAATCCTTAATTGGCTTTGCAACTAGACAATCCATTATTTTAGAGTTTGCTCCGACTTTTATGTCTATAATTATGGCTGGTAAAGTAGGTTCATTTATTACCTCAAGTATTGGTTCAATGAGAGTAACAGAACAAATTGATGCCCTTGAAGTGATGGGTATTAACTCCTTAAATTATTTAGTTTTTCCAAAAATAATAGCAATGTTATTTTATCCCTTTATCATAGCTATTGCAATGTTTTTGGGAATTTTCGGGGGCTTCCTAGCTGGAGTTTACGGCGGATTTACAACAGCAGCCGATTTTACACAAGGACTTCAAGACACCTTTTATCCATTTCATTTAGTGTATGCTTTTATAAAAACATTCTTTTTTGGAATGATATTAGCAACCGTTCCTTCTTGGCAAGGATTTTATATGAAAGGTGGTGCCTTAGAAGTTGGTAAAGCAAGTACCAACTCATTTGTTTGGACTAGTATAATAATAATATTAACCAATTATATTATCACACAATTACTATTAAGTTAATGATAAAAGTAGACAACATTACAAAAAGTTTTGGGGCAGATGAAGTATTAAAAGGTATTTCAGCAACATTTGAAAAAGGCAAAACTAATCTTATTATAGGAAGAAGTGGAAGTGGTAAAACGGTAATGCTAAAGTGTATGATTGGTCTTTTTACTACAAATTCTGGAGAAATATTTTTCGAAGATCAAGCCATAAGCAAAATGGACATAGAAGCTCAAAGAACTTTAAGAGAAGACATCGGAATGTTATTTCAAGGTGGCGCTTTATTTGACTCTATGAATATCGAAGATAATGTTATGTTTCCATTGAGAATGTTTTCGAATGATAAAAGATCTGAAATGCTTAAGAGGGTTAATGAAGTTTTAAAACGAGTTGATTTAGAAAATGTAAATCATAAATTTCCCTCTGAAATATCAGGAGGAATGAAAAAAAGAGTATCCATTGCTAGAGCAATAGTAAATAACCCAAAGTATCTTTTTTGTGACGAGCCAAATTCAGGATTAGATCCAAAAACAGCAACAGTAATTGATCTACTAATTCAAGAAATCACAAAAGAAAACAACATCACAACTGTTGTTGTTACTCATGATATGAACTCAGTAATGGAAATTGGAGAAAAAATTGTTTTTCTTAAAAATGGAACGTTAGTATGGCAAGGGTCAAATCAAGAAATTTTTAAAACTGACAATGAAGATGTAACAGATTTTGTATATTCATCTGATTTATTCAAAAAAATTAGAGATATTCAGATTAAGGAACACTAATTTTTATCTATTTGATAGTTTAAAGTAAAATAATTATTTTACTTTTAAACTCTTATAAAAAAATTACTAGCAAAAAACAGTATTTTTATGGTAACAATTAAGGTATTATCATCTTTGCTTGTCTAATAAAAAAAATGAAAATGAAAAAATTATTACTCCTTAGTTTTACTATTTTTAGTTTAACCAATCTAATAGCCCAACCGAGTTTCACCAATAATAATGATTTAATTGGAAATTATGATGGATATACCTCTATCACGGTAGACATGAACAATGATTATTTAGATGATTTTGTGAGGGTTTCAGAAAATGGTGTAGGTATCGATTATCAACAAGCAGACGGAACCTTTGAATCCGTTTTTATTGCAATGATTATTCAATGGGTACCAGATTGGAGTGCTGCTGCTGCTGATATTGATGGTAATGGATATACAGATCTTTTGCTTGGTAATGGACAAAGAGCTTCATTCTTATTTGCAAATGAGGATGGTACCGCATTTACCGAAGTGTTTGAGGATTTATATATATTTTCTCAACGAACAAACCTAGTAGACATTGACAATGACGGAGATTTAGATGCATTTGTATGTCATGATGTTGATGGAAATCATAATTATAGAAATGACGGAAATCAAAACATGGTCTTAGATTTTAATTTAATTGAAACTCTAAACCTTGCTGGTAATTACGCTTCTTTATGGGTAGATTATGATAATGATGGAGATACGGATATGCATTTAACAAAATGCCGACAAGGATCAACGCCTGGTGATCCTGAAAGGACCAATGCAATGTATCGTAATAATGGTGATGGAACTTATACTGAAGTGGCAGCTGCTATTAATTTAGATGACAATGAACAATCTTGGGCTACTGTATGGCAAGATTTTGATAACGATGGAGATTTTGATGCTTTTTGCGTAAACCATAGTGAAGCTAATCGTTTTTACGAAAATGATGGAACAGGAGTTTTTACGGATATTATAGTATCTACAGGTATCAATCCAACAGACCTAGGAGCCTGGGAAAATCACGGTGCCGATTTTGATAATGACGGTTATGTAGATATTTTTTCTGAAATGGCGAGGGAGTTATATATGAATAATGGTGATATGACATTTACTGGTTATGATTTACCTTTTGATGAAGGTGCGGTTGGAGATTTTAATGGAGATGGTTATCTTGATGTAGGTAGAGCGGGAGATTTATGGATGAATGATGGTGGAACTAATAATTGGGTGAAATTTGCTTTAGTAGGTGTTGAAAGCAACCTGCATGGTATTGGAGCACGAATAACTATAAACGGGGATTGGGGAACTCAAATACGAGAAGTGCGTTCAGGAACTGGGTATAGTCATATGAGTACATTAATCGCACATTTTGGTTTAGGAACAAGTACAGAAATTGAATCTGTCTTAATTGAATGGCCTTCTGGAACTGTAGATTTAATTGAAAATGTGGATATTAATACACAACATGTGTTTATAGAAGGTGAAAATGTTCTTGGAACATCGGATTTCGCATTAAACGGGATTAGTTTATACCCTAACCCAACTAGCGCTATGATCAACTTTTCATTAAAAAACATGGAAGGAACTCCAGTAAGAATTATAGATGTTAATGGTAGAACAGTACTAAAAACCTCAATTTCTTCAGATAACAGTATCAATATTGAAACACTAACAAACGGAGTTTATTTTGTTCAATTACAAATTGAGAACAAAGATCTTAGTTACAAGTTTGTAAAAAAATAATGATTGCGTTATTGAATAAAAAAAGGTTGTCTAAATAGACAACCTTTTTTTATTCAATAATTTGTAGTGTGTCCAATTTTAATTTATATCGCAACCAATTATTTAAACTTTTAGCATCCTTATCCCTATACTTTTTAGCATATTTTTTATCCCAAGTAATCGCAATTACAGGAATCGTATCGGTGGTTTTAAAATTTGTAGTTACTTTGTTATAGTAACTTAAAGCTATTATCTCACTGTAATTAATCTTTACTTCCTTACTTATTTCATCAAATCTTAATTCTTTAATTTTTAAACTAGTAAGTTTATTTTCTAGAAATTTAATTTTAGCTTCTTTATCCATCAATAACTGTTCATTTTTTTCATACAACTCATCCAAGATATCAAATTTTAATTTCCCAGATAATTCCATAGCCATTTCACCACTTTGGTCTGCTGCTTGAAATACCTGTAAATTAGTATTCTCTAAAACAGTATTTTTTTTCAACTCTTCTTTCCACTTATTAATCGTAAAATTAGGAACCAATCTCCCAATCAAAAATATTTCTATTTTATTAGTATCATGATCTTGATTAGACTTTAAGATAACTGTACCATCATATTTAATATTAGTTGCAATAAATTCTTTTGCTTTGTTATCAAAGACTTCAATTTCTAATAAATTTAAAAACAAAATTATACTGGGAACAATTACAATCACTGAAATGATAGTTGCGATTTGAGCAATTCGTTTTCTATGCTTTGAGTTCGCATATTTAACCATCGGAAAACGTAAAATTTTGGCTATTAAAAAAGAGGTAAGTGCTATGAAGACTGCATTTATTGAAAATAAATAAATAGCACCTCCAGCGTATTGGAAATTACCAACTGCCAAACTATAACCTACTGTACATAAAGGTGGCATTAATGCTGTGGCAATAGCTACACCAAAAATAACGCTGGCCATCGTTCCTTTTTTAGTTTTGGCAACAATTAAAGCTAAGCCTCCAAAAATAGCAATTAAAACATCTAAAATCGTAGGATAAGTTCTTGCTAATAATTCAGGTGTTTCTTTTGTTAATGGTGAAATAGTAAAATATAAATAAGCAGTAATAACACTTAAAACTACCATAACACCTAAGTTAATTAATGATTTCCTTAATGTTTCTACATCATTAATTGCAACAGACAGGCCCAAGCCTACAATCGGCCCCATAAGTGGAGAGATTAACATCGCTCCAATTACAACAGCAGTATTACTTACATTTAAACCAATAGAGGCTACAAATACTGAAAATATTAAAATCCAAGCATTATGACCTTTAAAAGAAATATCTTTTTTTACTCCTTCAATAGTAGCTTCTCGATCCGTGTCTTTACTAATATCCAGTAACTCTTTAAAAAATAGATTTATTCCTTTCCAGGCAGAATCTTTTACATGGTCAAATTCTTTTTCTTCTATTACAGAATTTTCATCATTGGTATTTTCATCAATAGTTTCCATTAAGAATATTTATTATTAAATTTTTGTTTAACTGCTGCTAATAAACTTTTTATTTCTTGTTCTTTTTCTTTGGGATAAATCATCAAAACATCTTCTTTATCGACCACTATATAATCTTTGATACCATCAATAACTACTAACTTATTCTTTGAAGTGAATACCATATTACCCGTAGCACCATTAAATTGGGGTATAGCTCTAACCAAGGCATTATTGTTTTTATCTTTTTCTAATTTATCGTGCAATGCTCCCCAGGTACCTAAATCGTTCCAATCAAAGGAAGCTTTTTTTACATATACTGCATTAGACTTTTCAAGAATACCATAATCAATTGAAATGTTTTCAGATTTTTCATAATTATTAAGAATGAAATTTCGCTCTTCAGCGGTATTTAATTTTTCAATTCCTGAAGAAAACAATTCATACATTTCTGGTAAATTTTCCTTAAATGAATTGACAATACTTTCTGCGCTCCAGATAAATATTCCAGCATTCCATAGAAAATTTCCATCAGCTAAAAACTGTTTAGCTGCTTCATAATTAGGTTTTTCTCTAAACTGATTTACTTTTTTAATCGTTTCTATTTCTTCTTTATTATATTCAATATATCCAAATCCTGTATTCGGAAAAGTGGGCTTGATTCCCAATGTTAATAATTTAGAAGTAGTAGCACAAGCTTTAAAACCTATTTCAACATCTTTTAAAAAGGAAATTTCATCTTCAATCCAATGATCACTGGGAGCTACTATCATCATAGCATTTGGATCAATCTTTTGAATTTTTAAAGCTGATAACAATATACAAGGTGCTGTATTTCGCATTGCAGGTTCTAATACCACTTGACTTTTTTGAACGGTAGGCAATTGTTCTAAAACAATATCGATGTACTTATCATTTGTTAAGATATTGATATTATTAGTTGGGATTAATCCTTCTAACCTAGCAAATGTTTTTTGTAACAAAGTCTGTCCACTTCCTAACATATCATGAAATTGCTTAGGAAACTCAGTTGTACTAACAGGCCAAAAACGAGAACCAATTCCTCCAGCCATGATGACTGCATAATAATTTTTATTTGTTAATTGATGCATGTTTTTTTGTGTTAATTAATCTAATAAAACCTGATTTATAAAAATAATTATTTTTATAAGAGAATATATTTATAGGAGTTCAACCTCTGCATTAGGATTAAATAAGTAGATTTTTCCGGTAGCTACCTCAAGGCATTCGTGACGTTTAACTAGTTTTTTTCCTTTTTTAAAAATCTTTCCGTTATGCAATCTAAAATCCCTACCCAAGGGTATTTCAAAGATATAGTTTTTATCATTAGGAGCATCATAATGTTTTAATGCCAAAGAGAGTTTAGCATCTGTATCACTACTTGCTTTGGGATTTTTAAAATGTATTGCTAAATAAGGCAGTAATTGATTAGGAAATATCTCAGGTCGTAAATAGGGCAACATAAGTTGCTGGAAGGTATGCTTCCATTCATTGCCATGGGGTTTAACCATACTTCCATACTTTTTAAACGCTATTAAATGAGCAATTTCATGAATTAATGTGATTAAAAATCGATAGGAATTTAAATTTGAATTAACAGTTATTTGATGCTGACCATCAGGCATTTTTCGGTAATCCCCGTGACGAGTAACCCTTTCATTAACAATTTTAAGATAGATGTTATGCGCAGTAATTAATTGAAAAACAGAAGCAACTGATGCTTGAGGAATATATTTTTCAAGAGTTTTTGGCATTGTTTAAATTAAGGGGTCGAATTGGATACTTGTAGTATTTTACCATTGTACATTTGATTTCCAGAAATGGAAAATTGCATAATATATTGAGCCATTCCTTCAGCAGTAACGTTAGCATTAAAACCTGGAAATGCTTCTTCTAGCATCTCGGTTTGCACAGCACCTAATGCCAATACATTGAAAGAAGGTCCTGTTTCTTTATATTCCTCAGCTAGTAATTCTGTTAGCGTGATTAAAGCTCCCTTACTGCTACTATAAGCACTTAAACCTGGGAACTTCATACTTCCTTGTACCCCACCCATGCTGCTAATATTTACCACGTGTCCATCTTTTTTCATAAAAGGGAGTATCGCTTTAGTTAATGCAGCTGCACCAAAAACGTTTACCTCATAAACACTTGTAAAATCATCAATTGAGGTTTCGGCAAAAGGTTTGTTAATTAAAACTCCTGAGTTGTTTATTAAAATATCTACTTGTCTCCAATTTTCTTCAACAAACTTCGAAACCATTTGAATATCTTTTGAATCTGTGATATCAAAAGGGAAAATAGTACATCCGTCAAGATCAATACTTGAAATAGGTGCTGAATTTCTAGAAAGAGCTAAAACATTATAACCTGCATTCGTAAACAAGGGTACAAGTTCGTAACCAATTCCTCTACTCGTTCCTGTTATAATAACATTTTTCATCTATACAAACATGGTAACAGGGTTCTCTACGTACTTTCTAAAGGTCTGTAAAAATGCAGCTCCAGTTGCTCCATCAACAGTTCTATGATCACAAGCTAATGTAACTGTCATTGTATTACCTATCGCAATCTGCCCATTTTTCACAACTGGTTTTTGCACAATAGCACCAACCGATAAAATTGCTGAATTTGGTTGATTAATTATAGAGGTAAACTCCTTAATACCAAACATTCCTAAATTGGATACTGTAAATGTACTTCCTTCCATCTCTAGAGGAGTTAATTTTTTATTTCTAGCTTTTCCTGCCAGCTCTTTTACATTTGCGCCAATTTGACTGTAAGTCATTTGATCTGTAAATTTTAATACAGGAACTAGCAATCCTTCATCTACTGCTACTGCAACACCAATATGAATATGTTTTGCTATTAAAGTAGCGGTATCTGTCCAATGAGAATTTACTTTGGGATGTTTGCGCAATGCCATAGCACTTGCTTTAACTACCATGTCGTTATAGGACACTTTTACATCAGGATCTAAATTAATTGCAGTTCTGGCTGCAATAGCATTGTCCATGTCTAACTCTAAAGTTAAGTAATAGTGTGGAGCCATAAATTTTGATTCCCCTAAACGCTTAGCGATCACTTTACGCATTTGTGAATTCTTCACTTCTTCAAAACTTTCTTCACCAACAGGAGTATAAGCAGAGTTACCTGCAACTACTGGCTGATAATTCTCAATATCACGTTTTATAATACGTCCATTTTCTCCACTTCCTGTTAGCTGTGATAAACTGATCCCTTTTTCTTCAGCAAGTTTTTTTGCTAAAGGTGATACAAATACTCTAACATTATCTTTTGGTAAAACAGGAATTTCACGTTTAGGTGTTTCTACTTTAGTTTCGACTACTGCTGGGATTTCTTTTTTTACTGGATTCTCTTTTACCACTTTTTTACCTCCAGTACTATAATGATCTAGTATTCCGGCAACATTAGTTCCTTTAGGTCCAATAACTGCTAAAACAGCATCAACCTTTGCCGTTTCTCCTTCTTTAACTCCTACCTCTAACAAAACTCCAGTATAGAACGATTCAAACTCCATCGTAGCCTTATCGGTTTCTATTTCAGCTAGGATATCGCCTTCTTCAACAAGGTCACCAATTTTTTTATTCCAAGTTGCAACGGTACCTTCTTCCATGGTATCGCTTAATCTTGGCATGGTAATTACCTCAACCCCATCAGGAACAGTAAGTGATTTATTTTGAACATTCACTTCTGGTTCAATGATGACTTCTTTTTTATTTTCAGAAATCGCTTCAGCATTGGAATTCCCATTTATAAACTCAGAAATATCTTCACCTGCATCTCCTATAATTGCTAAAAGAACATCAACAGGAGCTGTTTCTCCTTCTTGAACTCCTACATAAAGCAAAGTTCCTTCGTTAAAGGACTCAAACTCCATCGTTGCTTTATCAGTTTCTATTTCAGCTAAAATATCTCCTTCAGTTATTTTTTCACCTACTTTAAAAAGCCATTTAGCAACAGTCCCTTCTTCCATGGTGTCGCTTAATCTTGGCATTGTTATTACTTCAGCCATGTAAATTATAATTTATGTGATAAAAATGGATAATCTTCTTGTTCGTAGACAACATCGTACATCAGACTTTTTTCAGGATAAGGCGAGTCTTCTGCAAACTGTTCACATTCGCTAACCAATTCTTTTACCCGTTTATCTATTTCATCCAACTGCTTTTGTGATGCGTATTTTTTATCTAAAATAATATTTTTCACATAGGTAATCGGATCTTCTTTTTGCTTTTCTGCTACTTCTTTTTTTGTGCGGTAATGTTGTGCATCACTCATAGAGTGACCTCTATAACGATAAGTTCTAATTTCTAAGAAAGTAGGACCCTCTCCCTTTCTAGCTCTCTCTATTGCCTCATCTAAGGCTTCTGCAACAGTTTCTGGGTTCATACCATCTATAGCTTTACAAGGCATGTCATACGCCAGTCCCATTTTCCATATCTCCGTACTATTTGAGGTTCTTTCTACAGAAGTACCCATTGCATATCCATTATTTTCTACACAAAATACGACCGGCAATTTCCAAAGCATTGCTAAATTCATTGTTTCATGAAGGGAACCTTGGCGCATAGCACCATCTCCCATAAAAGTTAGGGTAACAGCATCACTATTAAAGTATTTATCAGCAAAAGCCAATCCTGCTCCTAAAGGTATTTGACCCCCCACAATACCATGACCACCAAAAAAACGATGCTCCTTAGAAAAAATATGCATGGAACCACCTAATCCTTGAGATGTCCCAGTACTTTTCCCATACAATTCTGCCATCACTCTTTTAGGATCTACACCCATACCAATTGGTTGGACATGATTTCTATAAGCAGTAATCATTTTATCTTTTGTAAGATCCATCACATGCAATGCTCCAGCTAATATTGCTTCCTGACCATTATACAAATGCAGAAATCCTCTTACCTTTTGTTTGATATACACTTGAGCAAGTTTATCTTCGAATTTCCTCCAGAAATACATATTTTCGTACCAATCTAAATATGTTTGTTTTGTAATTTTTTTCATAATAATTTATAGGAAAATTTATAAATAGCTTACAAAAATACTATAATATTCGGTTTTATTAAACTATAAATTCTGAAAAGAATGCGAAATATTTAATTGCTTTAATAAGGAACTCTTAAACAATGGTAATTAGTGCTAAAATTGAAAAAAATAATTATAAAAAAGCAGCATCAAAAATAAGCGGTAATAAATCCTTTACCGAACTGGCTTTTATTATTTTTCCGGTTTCTCCCATAAAATAGATTTCAATGAAAGCGTCTTGTTTTACTTCATATTCTGCCAATACTTGTCGGCATGCACCACAAGGTGCTATAGGAGAAGACAATACATGATTTAAGGATTTTGCAGTAATTGCCATGGAAACAAAAGTAGCATCTGGATGTTGTGAGCCGGCATGAAATATAGCAACTCGTTCTGCACATAAACCAGAAGGGTATGCAGCATTCTCTTGATTATTCCCGGTTACAATTTCACCAGATTTTAATTGCAGGGCTGCCCCCACCTTAAAAAGCGAATAAGGCGCATAAGCTTTTTCACGTGCTTCATGCGCCTTATTCATTAGCTTTTGTATCGAAACAGGAAGTTCAGATACCGCATCAAATTCTTTTAAATTTATTTCAATTTTGATATTTTTCAATTTTTTTAGTATTCATCATATTCATCACCGAAATTAAACGTTAAACCAAAACGAAGGGTTCCTTCTAATGGACTTACTACTTTGGAGGTAGAAATTAAATAAGATAAATCTATATTAATCGTGGTGTATTTAAACCCTGCTCCTACAGAAAAGAATTGTCTTGCCCCTTTATTTGGATTTTCGTTAAAATAACCCATTCTAAATGCAAAAACATCTCTAAACCAATATTCGGCACCCAAAGCCCAGGTAACTTCCTGTAATTCTTCGCTAATCCCATTTGGCGCATCTCCAAAAGATTGAAACATTCCTTTAAAGAATGCTACATTAGGATCTTTACCTTTATAGATTGAATTATTTTCTATCCTACCTGTTATTTCATCACCTTCATCATATTGTCCATCATCATTTGCATCGATGTAAGATATTTCTGTTCCATATATTGGAGGTGTTGGCACTAATAATTTACTAAGCTGAGCAGTTACACCTACCGTATTGTATTGATCCAAAATAAAATCAAATCCAGCTCCCAACGCTAAGTTGGTTGGTAAAAAACTTTCTGAACCAACTTCATCGTATTTTAATTTTGGTCCGATATTAGAAATATTAATACCTGCCCTCCATCGACCGTCAAAACTACTCATAGGCATCTCTTCACTTTGGTAATACGAGGATATGTCTACTGCAAATGAATTTGCGGCATTTGCATCTTCTATAGCAGTTTGTAACTTCAAATCAGATCTAATGTACCTACCTGTTACCGCCATCGCAATGCGTTCGCTTAAACGCAAAGAATAGGTAAGATCAAAAAGTAATTCGTTGGGTTTTACTATAAGAGGCTCTTGATCTATTGTCTCTCTTAATTCAATTTCTCCACTACTAAAGTACCTAAAACTAGCTGCTACAGCACTTTGTTCATTCAGCCTATTATAATAGGTAATATTTCCTAAAAATACATCATTTACTAATTTGCCCAAATAAGGGGTATAGGTAACTCCTATGCCTTGTTTTGATAAAGCAAAAGCTGATTTCGAAGGATTCCATTGTTGTGAAAAGGCATCTGCAGAAGTTGCAACTCCAATATCTGCCATACCAGCAGACCTTGCATCTGCAGCAATTAGTATAAATGGAACACCCGTTGTAATAACTCTTGCATCATCAGCTGCCCCAAAACCAGGAATGACAGCTGTAGGATCACCAGGAACAAGTTGTGCAATACTGTTAATTGAGAAAAAACTTAATAATGTAAGGAATAATATTTTTTTCATTTCTTTGAAATTTTGAGCAAATATAAATTTAATTTTATAGAATAACGAGTTTTTCAATTTTTTCAACACGTTTGTTAGTTAACGATGAGATTACGCTAATTTTATAAACATAGACACCTTTTCCGATTCGGTCTCCAAAACCATCTTTCCCATCCCAAACAATGTCTCTAGATAAAAACCCATCTGTATTTATGATTTGATTCTTAGTCCAAACTACTTTTCCAGTAACCGTAAACACTTGTACTTGTACCTCTAGAGGCTCGAAAGGACGATTGTGATTGAACCAAAACTCGGTGTAACTAACAAAAGGATTTGGGTAATTGAGCACATTAGTAATTTCCAAATCATCATTACCCGCAACTATAAATTGAATTTCTGCAGTTGAAGAATTATTATAAACATCCCAGGCCTTAAGGGTTAGTGTATGCATCCCTTCTTCTAAGTCTCTAAAGGTAAAAGACGCCTCACCCTTTGAATAATCATCTATCTCTGCTTGATAATACTCATTAATAACAAAAGGATTGGACTCATCACCATCTAAAATTGCAATCATATCATGTCCTATTCCACTTGAGGTATTGATTCCATTATCGTCAGATAATTTTGCGATTAAAACAGGTGAATCGTTTGTTATTCCTCCTGTAACAAAACTTTCATCATTCATAAATAAATTAATTAAAGGACCTTCATTATCCTCTGGAGCATCCTCATTTAAGCCCCCAATCTTTAAATCTAAATTATAACCTGTTTGGTCCTTTAAGGAATTATCATCTTGAGAATAAAAACTTATTCGACCGGTATCAAGAGGTATTTCTGTATCTCTAGGCATTACAAATTCAAATTCAAACATACCGTCTACTACACTTGCTTTGCCATTAAACAAAACTTCTCCTAAAGTAATGAAATCTAATATCAATAATTCTCCATTTATTGAAACACCATCATTCCCCAAAGTGCTTCTTTCTAAATTTTTATCGAAAAGCTTCGCTTCTAAGACTCCTTTATAACTACTTATTAAATTTCCATTTACATCCTGAATTTCGCCAGTTAACTTAACTTTATCAAGCGCTTTCAATACCGCTGTAGATTCGGTAATAGGGACTCCGTTAATAGACGTTAACTCAATTTTTTGTGTCGGAAAAGCAAGATGCATGGAAGGATCGCCAATATAAAAAACAACTCTTCTATTTTCACTACCTATCGAATTCTTTGTAATTCGAACGGCTTCTGCCGGTGTATTTGGGATGTCCAAACCATAACCAAATAATTCTGGAGTTAAAACTTGATTAAATTCACCACCTACTGAAACAGATATAGATCGGGTTGTAGTAACTAAAGATATCGCACCACCTTCTTTATTCCAAAAAGTAAGTTCGCCCGCCGTAACTCGTTGAGGATTGTCAAACTTAGTAAACTCACAAGTAACTGTAACCATGCAGGGATATCGATTCTTGTTTTTTAAATCCTGAACTGTTTCTTTAGTGAAAATATATTCGGAAGCCAAACCATCTTCACCACCATGGCCAAAGTAATTTATTACAAGAGCACCTACTTCAATAGCATTCTTAAATTCATCATTTACTTCTGGGTATCGGTCTCCACCGGAAGAAGCAACTTGGGGATATGAATCTGAATGTATTTTTTTAACATTAATTGTAGGTTTTTCTAGAGAGACTTCATCTCCCAAGATATCTAGGTTTTTTTCTATCAATGAATATTCCCATGAATCATCAACATCGTCAGACACTAAAACAAAATTATTTCTCCAGTTTCCATAAGATTTCTTTGAATCGTAACTTATAATTTTGTCTACCATTTCATTTGCAAGATTAACATCATCTACAAGTATTCGACCTACAGCAATATCTAATTTTTCATTAGGTAACATTAAACCCTCTTCAAGGTCCATATTTCCATAAAAGTCGTCAGACATATAAGATTTAAATGTACTATTACTACTATAGGTATGATATGTCGGAACGGTATTATTATTATTGGGTATTCTATCTTTATAATCGACGGAAGCATCACCAAATAAGCATAGGTACTTGATTCGCTTATCCTCTGTGGAAGCATTTTCGTATATATATCGAACAAAGTTACGAATGGCAGCAATATCTTGTTTTCCAGAACTAAATTCTTCAAAAATTTTATCTGTTGTAACTACTTTAACATTAATTCCATCAACGGTTGCTCTATGGTCTGCTAATTTCAATGCTGATTGCAATAAAAAAGCAGGAGTGATAATTACGAAGTCTATGTCTTTAAAATTTCCTGACTCATCATTAAAAATAGTTCCTTTTAAATTCTGGTTAGCAACATAGGATCTATTTATTTTAATCGGAGTAAAATAATCATTAGGATTGATCGCTACATATTCTCTTAATTCACCTAAAACTGCTTTAAAAGAGAATTCAGCCGAATTACCCACGTTATTTTTTGCAACAATAAAATTTGGATTGGTAACATCCCAAACTTGCGAAAATTGAGTTGCACTACTAATTTGATACTCTCCAATACCTGGAATAGAAGCTGCTTCAGTCCACCTAAAATCCAATTGACCATTGACTCCTTTTAATTGCACTAGGGCATCAACACTTATATAATCTAAGTAGCCAATACTTGAAGGATTTCCTCCATTATTATAATTTAAATTAAAAACAACATTTTCATTCCCAGAAGGAATCTCTCCAGAAAACTGATTGGAATCCAATAAAAAAGGATCGTTAATTGGAGAAAAAATCAGTGGATTTAAACTAGTCTCATTTACAGTAATAGCCATAGAAGTAGAATTTTCAGAAGCGGAAGCAACTTTAATATTAACTTCCATTTGTTGACTTGGAATAATATTTGGGAAGTTTAAATTAAAAGTTTGATTATTTTCAATGTCAAATCGATTACCAAACCACCTTCTTCCAACTTTAACTGGACTTTCTTCATCAAATTCAATAAATTGATACCTATTGTATTGATCAATAATCTTTGTTACATTTCCTGAAGGCTCTGGCATTTCTTTCACCCTATTTCCTAGACCTCCAGCTATAGTAACATAATAATAAGATTCATCACTGTATGGATTTATATTTGTATCAAAATTAGTCCCTTGATACCCTTGCGCACTTGTTCCATAAAATAAAACAAAGTCATTGGTATCGAAACTCCCATCTAATTCACCAACCACTTGAATTGAATTCTCAACTAAATCAAAAACGGTATTGTCTATATTTTTAAACGGCAGTGCTTTCCCTCCATTTCCATAAACTTTAATAGTTCTTGGATCAATACCATCTGTATTCATTCCTATGCTATTTAGAAAACTTTTATCTAAAATATGAACTCCAGTTTGTTCAATCTTAAACTTATACCAATCACCAGTTGCTAAAACTGAATTTGTAATGGGTATCCTTTGTGCTGATCTTTCATAATTTTTATATTGGTATGATAAAGTAAAAGATGAAATTTTCTTAAAAACCCCATTAATTCTTATTATGGGATTAATAGAAACTGAAGTGTAATAAGTCTCCCTAGCTTTTCCGCTTCCTAGATAATAAGTATGTTGGTCGGTAATTAAATTCTTATCTATTTTTTTTATTTCACTCGTAGATAAAGGCTTATAAACTATATCACTTACCGCTAAAGAGCCTTCCTCAGCAAGGCGAATATCTTGCCATTGCTCAACGAAAAGCATTTCTTGATCTATGAGAAGGTCCAACAATTGTGTTGCGGATTTCCTATTTGAATTAGAAGCTTTATTTTCATTAGAGAAAGCTCTTTGATTACTTTTTTCAGTAGTTCCCCAATTAATTTCAATTGTTTTATTTTGAGAAAACAATACAAAAGGTGAAAATAATATGCTTAGTATTAGTATGTTTTTTTTCATCTTAAATATTAACGCTTCAAATATAAACTTAGTATAGTTGTTTTTTTTAATTTTTTTTAGTAAAAAATTCTTTTTATAAAATAAACATAATAATAATTCGTTAATTTATTCATCGGCCTTAAATCAAAAGTTTAATGTTGCTTATTATAATTTAAAATATTATTGAATTATTATCGTTAATTACTATATTGCGAACCCAATTTTTTCATATCTGAAAACTATGAACTTTAAAAACAACCTAGCTTTAAAGCTATTTATTTTACTAATTTCAACTGCTCTTTTAGTAAGTTGTAATAAATCTAGAAACTACAACGATAGTTCTAGAGCAACCGGATGGAAAGTCAATGCCAAAGAAGGAGGCTTTCAATACAATCCAGAAGCAAAAGAACAAAAAACAGGTCCAGGACTTGTTTTTATTGAAGGTGGAACATTTACGATGGGTAGGGTTCAAGATGACCCAATGCATGACTGGAACAACAGTCCTAATAAACAACACGTTCAGTCATTCTATATGGACGAGACAGAAGTTACCAATTTAATGTATTCTGAATACTTACATTGGTTAAAAAAGCTATTTCCACCTAGCGATGAAAATTATAGAAACATTTACAGTGGAGCTGTTCCTGATACATTGGTTTGGCGAAACAGACTTGGTTACAACGAAGTAATGACTAATAATTACTTACGTCATCCAGCCTTTTCTGATTATCCTGTAGTAGGAGTAAGTTGGATTCAAGCAGTAGAGTTCAGTAACTGGAGAACAGATCGTGTAAATGAATTAATTTTAGAAGAAGAAGGATTTACCACTAGAGATGCTCGATATGGTGTTGAACCTGGTAAAACTTTTAGTACTCAAACTTATTTAAATTCACCTACCCAAACCTATGGGGGTAACGATTCTATCATAAAGCAAGGAAGAGCTACTCAAGATAGAATGAGAAGAAGTAAAGATAGTTCTGATATATACGTTCAACGTAAAGATGGTATTTTATTGCCAGGATACAGACTTCCTACGGAAGCAGAATGGGAATATGCAGCTCTTGGTTTAGTTGGGATGCGAAACTATAACGTTTATAGAGGAAGAAAAAAATACCCTTGGGAAGGTCAATACACTCGCTCTGGAGAGAGAAAATCTCAGGGTGATCAATTGGCTAACTTTAAACAAGGAGATGGTGATTACGGAGGTATTGCAGGATGGAGTGATGATGGTGCAGACATTACAGCTGAAGTAAAATCTTACCCACCTAATGACTATGGCTTGTACGATATGGCAGGAAACGTTGCTGAATGGGTTGCAGATGTCTATAGACCTATTGTTGATGATGAATTTAGCGATTTTAATTATTTTCGAGGAAATGTATACACCAAAGATTTTATAGGTGAAGATGGAAGAGTAAAAATTGTAACTGCAGATTCTATCGTTTACGATACATTGAGCACTGGAAAGTTAATTGCTAGAAATTTACCCGGAGAAATATATCAAGTTCCTATCGATGAAAATGAAACTTATTTAAGAACTAATTTTTCAAAAAGTGATCAAATAAACTTTCGCGATGGCGATAAAAAATCAAGCAGATATTACCAATCATTTAATGATGAAGATGATGAAAGCAATGGTACTAATGCTATGTATAATTCACCTAATCATTTTGTAAAAGCAGATAGTACAGGTATAGATCGTCAATACGATAAATCATCTACTAGAACATCTTTAATTAATGATAACGTTCGTGTTATTAAAGGAGGTTCTTGGAGAGATCGAGATTATTGGTTAGATCCAGCACAAAGACGTTATTTCCCTGAAGATATGGCTACAGACTATATTGGTTTTAGATGCGCGATGTCTCGTGTAGGTTCAAAATCTAAACAAGGTAAAAGACCAAGAAATTAATAAAATTTATAATTATATCAAAACCTCTTCAATTACTGAAGAGGTTTTTTTGTACCTTTATTTTTATGATTATAGAAGCGCTTCACAAAGATTTTTTAAAGTCCTCTGGAATTTGTACTGATACTAGATCTATTAACAATAATTGTCTTTTTTTTGCTTTAAAAGGAGCCAATTTTAATGGAAACACATTTGCAAATAATGCTCTTAAAAAAGGAGCATATAAAGTAATTATAGATGAAAAAGAATTTCTAAACGATCATTCCATTTTGGTTCATGATGTTTTAGAAACTCTACAAGAACTTGCAACATTTCATAGAAATTACTTGAAAATACCAATTATTGCTCTTACTGGTAGTAATGGAAAAACAACTACAAAAGAGTTGATCAAGGCTGTACTTTCTAAAAAGTACAAAACCATTGCCACCAGAGGAAACCTCAATAATCATATAG
>Ga0222717_10000198_pt1 | contig 53140 bp, 50 predicted proteins | sample C33_18DmetaG_FD_165053 | JGI IMG/M metagenome (GOLD analysis project Ga0222717, IMG submission 165053) | Estuarine water microbial communities from San Francisco Bay, California, United States - C33_18D | ecosystem: Environmental > Aquatic > Marine > Unclassified | place: USA: California... | reverse complement strand
AAAAAGCAGTTCATAGGCAGTTAATGAGTGATGTTCCATACGGAGTTTTATTGTCGGGAGGATTAGATTCTTCAATAACTTCTGCTCTTGCAAAAAAATATTCAAAAAATAGAGTAGAATCGAACGATAAAAAAGCAGCTTGGTATCCTCAGCTACATTCTTTCGCAGTAGGTTTAGAGGGTTCACCTGATTTAAAAGCTGCTAAAAAAGTAGCAGATCATATCGATTCAATTCACCACGAAATTACTTTTACAGTTCAAGAAGGTCTGGATGCTATAAGAGATGTAATATATCACCTTGAAACTTATGATGTTACAACCATAAGAGCATCAACTCCAATGTATTTAATGGCTAGAGTAATTAAATCCATGGGAATAAAAATGGTTCTCTCAGGTGAAGGTGCTGATGAAATTTTTGGAGGATACCTATATTTTCATAAAGCTCCAAGTGCTGAAGAATTTCATAAAGAAACTGTGAGAAAGCTTGAAAAATTATACCAATACGATTGTTTAAGAGCTAACAAGTCGCTTGCGGCGTGGGGTATTGAAGGAAGAGTACCTTTTCTTGATAAAGAGTTTATAGATGTTGCAATGCGCTTAAATCCTAAGGATAAAATGATAACATCTGAAAAAATGGAAAAATGGGTACTTAGGAAAAGTTTTGAAAAGTATTTACCTGAATCTGTGGCATGGAGACAGAAAGAACAATTTAGTGATGGTGTAGGCTATAATTGGATTGATAGTTTAAAAGAATTAGTAGAAGAAAAAATTGATGATGACATGTTTAATAATGCAAAATTTACTTTTCCATTTCAAACTCCAATGTCTAAAGAAGAGTATTTTTATAGAACAATTTTTGAGCAACATTTTCCATCAGAAACTTCTGCTAAAACTGTTCCATCCGTCCCATCTGTTGCATGCAGTACTCCAATTGCTCTTGAATGGGATAAGGCTTTTAAGAATTTAAATGATCCGTCGGGACGTTCTGTTTCTAACGTCCATAATGATGGCTATTAAAGTCTAGTTTTTTTATAATAAAATTGTTGATAACTTATACTCATTCTTCTCTGATAATTTAACAATTTACACTCCTAATTAGTTATATTTGTTTTAACCAAAAATTTATAAAATTCAATTAAAAATGAGCGAAGAAATTAAGAAGAATCAGTATTCTGCTGACAGTATACAGGCTCTTGAAGGAATGGAGCATGTTAGAATGAGACCTTCAATGTATATTGGGGACGTTGGTGTCCGAGGTTTACATCACTTAGTTTACGAAGTTGTAGATAATTCAATTGATGAAGCAATGGCTGGTCATTGCGATGAAATCAATGTAACTATCAATGAAGATAATTCAATTTCAGTAGATGATAATGGAAGAGGTATCCCTGTTGGAATTCACAAAAAGGAAGGGGTTTCAGCCCTAGAAGTTGTTATGACTAAGATTGGAGCTGGAGGTAAATTTGACAAAGATTCCTATAAAGTATCAGGTGGTTTACATGGGGTGGGTGTTTCTGTGGTAAATGCATTGTCTGATCATTTGATAGCTAAGGTTTATAGAGAAGGTAAAATATGGATTCAAGAGTATGAAAAAGGAAAGTCACTTTATCCTGTAAAATCTGATGGAAAATCTGAAAAAACCGGGACTGAAGTTACCTTTAAACCTGACAAATCTATTTTTAAAGAAGCCCAAGAATATAACTACGAAACTTTATCAAATAGATTAAGAGAATTGTCTTTTCTAAATAAAGGAATAACACTTTCAATCACTGATAAAAGATCAATGGTGGATGGTGAGTTTGTTAAAGAAGTTTTTAAATCTGAGGAAGGTTTAAAAGAATTTATTAGATTTTTAGACGAGAATAGAGAACCATTAACTTCTGAAGTGATTTCTATGGAGGGAGAAAAAAATGGAATTCCAGTTGAAGTTGCAATGATTTACAATACTTCTTTTTCTGAAAACCTTCATTCTTATGTAAATAATATTAATACACATGAAGGTGGAACTCATTTGGCTGGTTTTAGAAGAGGTTTAACATCAACCTTAAAAAAATATGCTGATTCTTCTGGAATGCTTGATAAATTAAAGTTTGATATAGCTGGAGATGATTTTAGAGAAGGCCTAACAGCTATTATTTCTGTAAAAGTGGCTGAGCCTCAATTTGAGGGGCAGACAAAAACTAAGCTAGGTAATAGGGAGGTAAACTCTGCTGTATCTCAAGCTGTTTCTGAAATGTTAGAAAATTATCTTGAAGAAAACCCTGTTGATGCCAAGACTATTGTTGAAAAAGTGATTCTTGCAGCTCAAGCTAGACATGCTGCTAGAAAAGCTAGAGAAATGGTACAAAGAAAAACTGTAATGAGTGGAGGAGGTCTTCCAGGAAAATTATCTGATTGTTCAGAACAAAATCCAGAACTATGTGAAGTTTTTTTAGTTGAGGGTGATTCTGCAGGAGGTACTGCAAAACAGGGTAGAGATAGAAATTTTCAAGCTATTTTACCATTAAGAGGTAAAATACTTAATGTTGAAAAAGCTATGCAGCATAAAGTTTTTGAAAACCAAGAAATTATTAATATTTACACTGCGTTAGGAGTCACAATTGGAACAGAGGAAGATAGTAAGGCTTTAAACTTGGAAAAATTAAGATATCATAAAATTGTGATTATGTGTGATGCTGATGTTGATGGAAGTCATATTGCAACTTTAATATTAACGTTCTTTTTTAGGTATATGAAAGAACTAATTGAAAATGGTAATATTTACATTGCAACTCCTCCATTATATTTGGTTAAAAAGGGTGCAAAAAAAGAATATGCTTGGGACGATCAAGAAAGAGACAAACTCTTAGAAGAATTTGGTCAGGGAGCATCAATCCAACGATACAAAGGGTTAGGTGAAATGAATGCCATCCAATTGTGGGATACAACTATGAATCCTGAATTCAGAACCTTTAGAAAGGTTACTATTGATAATGCTGTTGAAGCAGATAGGGTTTTTTCTATGTTGATGGGTGATGAGGTTCCTCCAAGACGAGAATTTATTGAAAAAAATGCAACGTATGCTAATATTGATGTTTAATTAAAAATTGATAATAAATGAAAGTAACAATTGTAGGTGCTGGAAATGTAGGATCAACTTGTGCTGATGTAATTGCCTCACAATCTATTGCTAGTGAAGTAGTTTTATTAGATATTAAAGATGGTTTTGCAGAAGGTAAAGCTTTAGATATGATGCAAACCGCTACAACTATTGGATTTGGAACTAAAGTTGTTGGTACAACAAACGACTATTCAAAAACAGCAAATAGTGATGTAGTTGTAATTACTTCTGGAATTCCAAGAAAACCTGGTATGACTAGAGAAGAGCTAATTGGAATAAATGCAGGAATAGTGAAAACTGTTTCTGAAAATGTTTTAAAACATTCACCAGATACCATAATTGTAGTTGTTTCAAATCCTATGGATACTATGACATACCTGACATTAAAATCTACTGGTTTACCTAAAAATAGAGTCATTGGTATGGGGGGTGCTTTGGATAGCTCAAGATTTAAAACTTATCTATCTCTAGCTTTAGATAGACCTGCTAATGATATTCATGGAATGGTGATCGGTGGTCATGGAGATACAACTATGATTCCTTTAACAAGATTGGCTTCATACAATGGATTACCTGTTTCTGAACTAATATCAAAAAATGAATTAGAGGATGTAGCAAGTAAAACAATGGTTGGAGGTGCAACATTGACAAAATTATTAGGTACTTCAGCTTGGTACGCACCTGGTGCTTCAGTAGCGTTCTTAGTAAAATCAATTTTAAACGACGAAAAAAGAATAATTCCTTGTTCAGTTTTTTTAGACGGTGAATATAATCAGGATGATATATGTATTGGAGTCCCTTGTATTATAGGTAAAAATGGTTGTGAAAAAATTATAAACCTTAATTTAAACGATCAAGAAATGGTAAAATTTGCTGATAGTGCTTCGGCAGTACGAAAAATGAACTTAGCTCTATAAATACTTATTTGACATTTAAAAGGCTTGATGTTTAATTATAGAATTGTTTTATCATCAAGTAAATCCTATATTTGCTCGTTTTTTAATAAGAATAAAAATAAATATTATGCATAATAATGGTCTAATTAAGTTTTTTGCTTTTTGTTTCACTTTAGTAAGTGTATACCAAATATCATTTACTTTTATAACGTCTAACGTTGAAGATAAAGCATCTCAGTATTCTATCAATGCAATTTCTGATTCGAATGAAAATTATGCTGATTTAAGAGAAGAGAAGTATAATAATTATTTAGATTCTATATCAAATGAAAGTATTCTTGGTTTTACATCTTATAAAGGTGCAAAAGACAAGGAATTAAACAAAGGACTTGATTTAAAGGGAGGTATTGATGTAACTCTTCAAGTTTCTGTTAAAGACATTTTAAAAGGTCTTGCAGAATATTCAAAAGATCCTGTTTTTAATAAAGCATTAAATGATGCAGATGCATTACAAAAAGAATCTGATGATACATACGTAGAATCCTTTTTTGAAGCATTTGAAAAAATACAAGGTGAAACAACTTTAGCTTCACCAGACATTTTTGCAAACAGATCTTTAAGTGATGAAATTAATTTTGAAATGTCGGATTCTGAAGTTAAACCTATTATTAGAAGAAAAATTGATGAATCAATAGTTTCTGCTTTTGAAGTTTTAAGAAAAAGAATTGACAAGTTTGGAGTAACTCAGCCAAATATTCAAAGATTAGGTAATTCTGGAAGAATTAGAGTTGAACTTCCTGGAGCTAAGGATGTTGCAAGAGTAAAAAACCTTTTGCAAAGTACAGCACAGTTAGAGTTTTGGTATACTGAAACTAATGATCAGTTTTTACCTTTTTTATCTCAAGCTAATGAAACTTTAAAAAATCTATTAGATGATGAAGAGATCAAAACTGAAAATGATGAAAGTTCAGAAATAGATGATTTACTAGCAGATGTTGAGGCTAATGATTCAATTTCAAATCAGAAAAACCCTCTTTTTGATTATTTAGTTGGAACAGGTTATCAAGGTGGACCTGTCATAGCACAATTTTTAGCAAAAGACCAAAACAAAATTGAAGAGTTTTTGTCCATGCCAGAAATTAGACAACTACTACCATCAGAAAAAAGATATACTAGATTTTTATTTGGTAAACCTGATGTTACTAATAATGTAGTTGATTTATATGCTATCCAATCTAATAGAGATAATAAACCACCTCTTGGTGGAAGTGTTGTTGTTGATGCTAGTCAGTCCTATGACCAAGTTGGTGCCCCTGCAGTATCCATGCAAATGAATGGAAAGGGTGCTAGAAAGTGGGAAGAAATGACGGGTAAAGCTTATAAGGATAAAAGCAATATTGCCATTGTTCTGGATGATATTGTTTATTCTGCACCTGGTGTTTCTAGGGGTGCAATTTCAGGAGGAAGATCTGAAATTTCAGGACAATTTACGTTAAACGAGGCCATCGATTTAGCAAACGTACTTAGAGCAGGTAAATTACCAGCTTCTGCTGAAATAATAGAATCAGAAGTTGTTGGTCCTTCACTTGGTAAAGAGAATATTGAAAAAGGGATTAATTCATTTATAATTGCTTTGATATTGGTATTAATTTGGATGATATTTTATTATGGAAGAGCGGGGATATATGCTGATGTTGCGTTGGTATTGAACTTAGTTTTAATATTTGGAATTTTAGCAGGATTAGGAGCTGTATTGACGCTTCCAGGTATCGCTGGTATTGTTTTAACTATCGGTATGTCTGTTGATGCTAACGTTCTTATTTTTGAAAGAATTCGTGAAGAATTAAATAAAGGCAAAGGATTGAAACAATCTGTTGGAGACGGATTTAGTAATGCATTATCTTCAATTCTAGATGCCAATATTACTACTGGTTTAACAGCATTGATTCTTTTTGTTTTTGGTTCGGGCCCAATTAAAGGATTTGCAACAACATTACTTATTGGTATTGCTACTTCCTTATTTACTGCGATTTTCATTACAAGAATGTTGGTTGATTCAAGACTTTCAAAATCCAAAATTTTAAATTTTTCAACCCCAATTACAAAGTCTTTATTCAGAAATATGTCTATAACTTTCTTAGTAAAAAGAAAAGTAGCTTATTTTATCTCGAGTACTGTACTTTTAATAAGTATTTTTTCACTTTCTACTAACGGTTTAAATCAAGGAGTTGATTTTGTTGGAGGAAGAACTTATACTGTGAGATTTGACAATGATGTAAATCAAAGTGAAATACAAGCCTCATTAATTGATGTTTTAGGTAATGCTGAGGCTAAAACTTTTGGATCTGATAATCAATTAAAAATTACAACAAATTATAAAGTAGATATTGAGGGAACTCAAGTTGATGATGAAATTCAATTAAAGATGTTTGATGCTCTTAAAAGTGTTCTTCCATCTAACTTGACCTATGATGATTTTGTTAATGGAGCTGATGATAAGTCTGTAGGAATAATGGGATCTTCTAAAGTAGGACCTACGATAGCTGACGACATTAAAAAGAATTCATTTTTAGCAATATTTGGTTCTTTAGCTGTAGTATTTTTATATATTTTATTTAGATTTAGAGATTGGCAATATTCACTTGGTGCAGTTACCGCTGTATTTCATGATGTTTTAGTTGTTCTAGGAATTTTCTCATTAACATATTCATTTATGCCTTTTAATATGGAAATTAACCAAGCATTTATTGCAGCAGTACTAACTGTGATTGGTTATTCTTTAAATGACACTGTGGTTGTATTTGATAGGATTAGAGAATTTAGATTAATAAATAAATCGTGGGAGTTTACTAAGACAGTTAATGGTGCATTAAACAGTACATTAAGTAGAACTTTGAATACTTCATTTACTACTTTAGTAGTGTTATTAGCCATATTCCTTTTTGGCGGAGAATCAATTAGAGGGTTTATGTTTGCCTTAATTATTGGAGTACTAGTTGGAACATACTCTTCAGTATTTATAGCAACTCCAGTTATGTTTGATACCCTTAGAAAGAGTTTAAAAAAATAATTTTATTTGATTTTTTCTAGAATAAATCATAAGGATAATACCAATTAATATAAATGGTATACTTAGCCACTGACCAGTAGATAGAATTCCTAAAGATTCTTCAAAGCCACCTTGACTTTCTTTTACGTATTCTACCAGTACACGAATAGTAAATAAATAAGTTAAAAATAGACCAAAAATAAATCCTTTGTATTTTTTTAAATCAGTTTTCCAGTAAATTTTCCACAGTAGAATAAATAAAAGTAAATAACCAAAAGCTTCATATAATTGTGCAGGGTGTCTTGGAAAAATTTCTCCTCTGTTTTTAAAAACAACTCCAAAATTGGAGTTTGTATAATTACCAACAATTTCAGAGTTAAAGAAATTACCTATTCTTACAAACATTCCACCAATAGAGATTGGAATAACAATTCTGTCAAAAATCCATAAAACCGAATCGTATTTAAATTTAAATTTATAAATAAACATTGCTGTTATTATTCCAATAGTAGCACCATGACTAGCTAATCCTCTATACCCAACAAATTTATACCCATCAATTAATCCAAATAACATAGAGCTATTTGAATCATTTTTTATTGGTAATAATATTTCAACTAAATTATTTTGAAAATAATCCCAGTTATAAAAAAACACATCACCAAGTCTTGCTCCAAGTAAAGTGCCAAAAACCACATAAATAAATAATGGTTCAACTAATGCAACAGGTTTATTATCATTAATATATATTTTTTGAACAATGTAATATCCTAAAGAAAAAGCAATAATAAACATTACGCTATACCAATATATGGTAAGCGGACCAAGGTTTAAAAAAACTTCATTTGGTGCCCAGTCGATTTTAAATAATATCATTTTAAAAATTTATTTATTAATACTAAGGTACAGGATCGTATCCATTTCCACCCCATGGATTACATTTTAATATTCTTTTAACGCTCAATATACTTCCTTTTATCAGACCATGTTTTATTAAAGATTGTTTGGAGTATTCAGAACATGTAGGAGAAAACCTACAAGTTGAAGGTAATAATGGAGAAATTAAGGTTTGATATATTCTAATAAGAATTAAGAAAGGATATATAAAAATATTTTTCATCAGATAAGTTCATAAGAAGAACTGTTTTTATCATCATTTAATTGTATTCCAAGTTCTAATAATTCATCTCTTATTTGATCAGATAATTCAAAGTTTTTATCACTTCTGGCTTGAGATCTTATTTTTATTAATAATTCTATTAGTTCTTTTTGAGAATCTGATTTTTCAACCTTTTCATTTTCCTTATTAAAACCTAAAATATCAAATAAAATATCATCAAAAGTTTTTGTGATTTTTACTTTATCAGTTGTATTTAATTTTTTCGAATTGATATTAACGTTATTAATATACTTTACACAATCAAATAAATGGGCTATAAGCATTGGTGTATTGAAATCATCATTTAATTTTGAGTAACAATTTGATATCCATTCATCTACATCAAAATCAGAATTTTCATTTGAAGATTTTAATTCAGATATCAAGTTGTATCCTGAAATTAGTTTTTTATAACCTTTTTCAGAAGCCAATAATGCTTCATTACTTAAATCTAAAACACTTCTATAATGAGCTTGATAAATGAAGAACTTAACAACATTTGGATTGAAACTTTTATCAAATATTTTATTTTGCCCATTAAAAATTTGAGCTGGTAAAACGTGATTGTCTAGTGATTTAGACATTTTCTTTCCATTTAATGTAAGCATGTTAGTATGCATCCAAAATCTTGCTGGGTTACATCCGTTTATTACCTCAGACTGAGCTATTTCACAATCGTGATGTGGAAATTTCAAATCAATTCCACCTCCATGAATATCAAAAAAGTCACCTAGATACTTCTTACTCATTGATGTACATTCTAAATGCCATCCCGGAAAACCTTTGCCCCAGGGTGATTCCCAATTCATGATATGATTTTTGTCGGCTTTTTTCCATAGTGCAAAATCTTGTGGACTTTTTTTGTCAGAAGATCCATCAAGTGATCTTGAATTATTCATCATTTCCTCAAGTTTCCTTCCACTTAATTTTCCATATGAATTTGATTTGTTAAACTTGGCAATATCAAAATATACAGAGCCATTTTTTTCATACGCAAAACCAGAACTTAAGATTTGTTTAATACTTTCTATTTGTTCAATAATATGTCCTGATGCATTAGGTTCTATACTTGGTGGAATAGTATTAAATTTTTTTAATATATCATGAAAGTCTAAAGTGTATTTTTGAACTACTTCCATTGGTTCAAGCTTTTCTAATCTAGCTTTTTTGGATACTTTGTCCTCTGCTGAGTCGTCTTCGTTTTCTAAATGACCAACATCAGTTAAGTTTCTAACATACCTGACTTTATAGCCTAGATGTTTAAGATATCTGTAAATTAAATCAAAAGATATAAACGTCCTGCAATTTCCTAAGTGTGCATTGCTATACACAGTAGGACCACAAACATACATTCCAACATTATTTTTTTCAATAGGTGTGAAATTTTCTTTTTGGCCAGTTAAGGAATTATGAATTTTTAGATCTTTGGCGAAGTTGGAAATCATTACAATTTGTTTCAGCTTTCGGTACGAATATAATCTAAAAATTCTCTTTTTACGTTTTTATCTTTGAATTTGCCTCCAAATTCTGCGGTCACTGTACTGCAATCAACGTCTCTAATTCCTCTTGAATTTACACATAAATGTTTAGCATCAATAACACATGCTACGTCCTCTGTTCCAAGAGCCTTTTGAAGGGCTTTAACAACTTGCATAGTAAGTCTTTCTTGAACTTGTGGTCTTTTAGCAAAATAATCTACTATTCGGTTCATTTTTGATAAACCTATTACAGTTCCTTTGGAAAAATAAGCTACATGAGCTTTTCCGATAATAGGTAATAAATGATGTTCACAGGTAGAATAAACTGTAATATTTTTTTCAACCAACATTTCAGTGTAAGAATATTTATTATCAAATGTTGATGTTTTTGGCATCTTTTCTGGCTTCAACCCACCAAAAAGTTCATTAACCCAAGCTTTGGCAACTCTTTTAGGTGTACCCTTTAAACTATCATCAGTTAAATCCATCCCAAGAGTTTCTAAAATATTATAAACATTTTTTTCAATAATAGAAATTTTTTCTTCATCAGAAATTTCAAATGCATCATCTCTGATTGGTGTTTCGGGTGAAGAAGCAAAATGGTCGTCACCAATTAAATCAAACTCTTCTTCTAAAAATTTATCGTATTTCATATTCGTTGTAATCTATTTGCAAAGTTAATTAAAGATTGATTAAATAGTTCTAAAATTTAAAAATAATAGAAAGTGATGTAATTAAATTACTTGATTCTAAAAAAGCTTTGTCCGTCAATCCACTATCAAACAGTTGATGGTTTCTATTTTGATCAATTGATTTATGAGACAAATTAATTATTGTAGAACCAAAATCATAACCAATTCCGTATGACAATGAACTACTATCTTGGATTAATTCTTTGTATGGACTTTCAGTTTTGTTGTAACCTCCTCTAATACTAAATTTGTTTAATCTAAGTTCAGAACCTAGTCTAAAGTTAAATGTGTTCTGTAATTTAGATTTTATTTGATTATTTGAACCAGTAAACTCGTCACTAGGTTTAATTTTCATTTTTGAATAATCAATAGACATTAAGTCTATACTAATTAGTCCTATTTTTCCAATGACTAGAGCAGAGCTTAAAGTTAGTGATGATGGAGAGTTAACTTTATATTTTGGATACATATTAATAACTCGTGGATCAACAATATCTCTGTAACTTACCCCATTTACATCAACAGATTCAGTTTCTAAATATTGGGTTGTTTCGTCCCAAAGTGTATACCAGGTTGGGGATTGATAAGAAAAACCAATCCTAAAATTATTAAACTTTCTTATTGCACCTAATTGAAATGAAAACCCTTCTCCATAGGTTGTTAGTCTATTTTCAAGTAAAATTGATTTTATTGCAGAAATTTCATCAAAATTTGATTCGTAGTGACTTAGAAAATTCTCTAAAAATATCTCATGAGTATTGATGTTAATTCCAAAATAAAAATCTTCTTTAAATTGTATTGCTACATTTAGATTGTATTTATTGTTGTAACCTTTTGTGTCACTTGTGTATTTCTGGCTCACACCATTATTGTAAAGCGCAAGGGAATAAAAATTATTGTTGGATTCATCATAATTTATCAAATAACTTTGGTAGGCCATAAATGATTGTTGTGCTGAAAAGCCATAATACTCGCCTAAATACCTATATACTTCTGCTACACTTTCATTTGAACCAACACTTAAATCGGCAGAAGTCAGACCAGAGGAGTTGTTTATAAAAAATTTATCTATCGAATTTGATTTGTTTATTCCTTTAATTTCAAAGTTCTCATAAAATGAATTATTGGTTTGAGCATTTACGCTAAAAGTGATTTTATTAACATCACCACCTCCAAAATTTTCAAAAACCCAAACACCACCTCCTTGATTCACACTAAATTTGCTTTTGTTTTTGCTTGCTGAGCTTTCAAAATAAAAGGATTTAACTGATTTTTTATTATTTGAAAAGCTAAGTTCATATTGATTATCTATGAAAACAGCACTTCCAGCAGGATTTATATTGATGGCTGATAAATCCCCGCCTAATGCGCCAAAGGCTCCTCCCATAGATTGAAATCTGGCTGAACCAACTGTGTTATCCATTGAAATTCTGATGAAGTCATTTAAACTTTGGGAATTAATAATTGATGGAAATAAAAGTAAAAAAAGTATTATTTTTTTAATCACATTGTATCATTTATCTTTTTCCTCTTGAAATAGAAGCACTAGATGATGAACTTGAAGATGTTCCTCTACTCACACTAGACGATGGTCTTGAGCTAGAACTGGATCTAGAGATTGTAGAAGATCCTGAGGAATTTGATGAAGTTCTAGATATATTATAACTTCTACTGGATGCATTATTACCACTAATTTCAGGTCTTGGATAACCACGAGAACTTCTATTGTTAGAGTCTACTCTTGATTTATTATAAGACCTGGTATTATTTCCATATTTAACTGGTTGAAAATTGGATCTAGTTCGGTTTGTATTAGAGCTTCTAGAACTATTGTTACCTCTCCCACTAAGTTCACCTTTATTTAAATAATCTCTTGGCTTACCATTATTTAAGGTTTGTCCGTTAAACCTATCTCCATTTTTCAGATTGTAATATATTCTATTCAGTTTTCTACTTTTTAATAAATCTGAACGTTGTTCTGATCTGTCGCTAGCCTTTGAATTATCTATTTTTGTTTCATTTCTACCAACATTGTATGAAGCGATAGACCTTCCATTAGATGATTTTTCAATATATCCTGATTTAGAGGTATTGTTAGAATTTCTCCTACCGTTCATATACGCTATGTTGGAATTATTATTTCTTTGATAATAAGGATCACCATAGAGAGGATAATTATAATAAGGATAATTCCAATTTCTGTAATTATATCCATAAAAATCATTGTAGAATCCCCAATGTCTGAATCTCCATGGATTGTATCCATATCCCCAACCAAACCAGCTTCTATTATAGTATGGACTATACCACGAGTTGTAATAATCGTAGTAACCGTAAGGATAATAATTAGAATATGGACTGTAAATATACCTGTCTCTAAAAATGAAATTTACGGAAGTTGGATTATCTCCCCAGGAACCGTTGCTATTATTATAAGTTAGGTTAGTGTTTGAAGAATAATTTGAAATATCTGTTAATACACTATCATTAATTTGATTATCAAAACCATATTCTTGGTACTTTTGGTCAAAATAATTTTTATAATAGGTACCATTGTTGTTTTGACTAATCTTCATGTTATTGTTATCATAAATACCATCACTTTCAAATGAATCGATTGTGTTAAAAGGTCCGCATCCTAGGAAAATAAATGTGATTAGTAATATGAAAGTATATCTCATTTGTAAATTATATTAATTAATTTAGCATTACATAAAATTAAACAATAATTATGCCAACAACAATATATGTCCAAAAAGTTAACTAAAAGAGAAGTTGATTACTCCAAGTGGTACAATGAGCTTGTAGTTAAAGCTGATTTAGCTGAAAATTCATCTGTAAGAGGCTGTATGGTAATAAAACCTTATGGATATGCAATATGGGAAAAAATGCAGGCTCAGTTGGATAAAATGTTTAAAGAAACTGGACATCAAAATGCTTATTTTCCATTATTTGTTCCAAAGAGTTTATTTGAGGCTGAAGAAAAAAATGCCGAAGGTTTTGCCAAAGAATGTGCTGTTGTAACTCATTACAGATTGAAAAACGATGAAAATAATCCAGGTAAATTAGTAGTTGACGAAAAAGCTAAACTTGAAGAAGAATTAATTGTGAGGCCAACAAGTGAGGCAATAATTTGGAATACATATAAAAATTGGATTCAATCTTATAGAGATTTACCAATATTGATTAATCAATGGGCCAACGTAGTTAGGTGGGAAATGAGAACTAGATTATTCCTTAGAACTGCAGAGTTTTTATGGCAGGAAGGACATACTGCTCATTCAACAAAGGATGAAGCAATGAAGGAGGCAGAACTCATGAATAACATTTATGCTGATTTTGCCCAAAACTTTATGGGTATTCCTGTAATAAAAGGTTTAAAATCTGAAAGTGAGAGATTTGCTGGTGCAGAGGATACTTTTTGTATTGAAGCCTTGATGCAGGATGGAAAAGCATTACAAGCTGGAACTTCTCACTTTTTGGGTCAAAATTTTGCAAAAGCATTTGACGTAAAGTTTGCAAATAAAGATGGTAAACTAGACTATGTTTGGGCTACATCTTGGGGAGTGTCGACAAGATTAATGGGGGCTTTAATTATGACTCACTCAGATGACAATGGATTAGTTCTTCCTCCAAAACTAGCGCCAATTCAAGTAGTTATAATTCCAATCTATAAATCAGAAGATCAACTAAATCAGATATCAAAAAAAATTGATCCTATTATTGATAAATTAAAATCAAAAAATATTTCTGTACTTTATGATAAAAGAGATACTCACAAGCCAGGTTTTAAATTTAATGAGCACGAAATTAAGGGGGTGCCAATTAGAATAGTAATTGGTCCAAAAGACTTGGAAAATTCAACTTTAGAAATATTTCGAAGAGATAATATGAAAAAAGAAATTATCGATTTGGAAAATGTTTTTGAAAAAATCGATTTTCTATTAGAAGATATTCAATCAAATATTTTTAATAGTGCACAAAAATTTACTCAGGAAAACATTAGAAAAGCTAATACCTATGATGAATTTAAGTCTATCATAAAAAACAAGGGTGGCTTTGTTTCTGCCCATTGGGATGGATCTTCTGAAACTGAAGAGAAAATTAAAAAAGAAACTAAAGCTACAATTCGATGTATTCCAATTGATTCAAAAAAAGAAGAAGGTTTTTGTATAGTTTCAAATAAACCATCATTTCAAAGGGTTTTATTTGCTAAGGCCTATTAATTAATCTTTTAATAAAACAAAAAAATTAAGTTGCAAGTTTGTAACCTTTCAATTACATTTGCAATCGTTAAAATTTTGGCCCGTTCGTCTATCGGCTAGGACGCCAGGTTTTCATCCTGGTAAGAGGGGTTCGATTCCCCTACGGGCTACTAAATATATAATATGGCTAATCATAAATCAGCGTTAAAGAGAATTAGAAGAAATGAAGCTGTTAGACTTAGAAATAAGGTACAGCATAAAGCTACTAGAAACGCTATTAAGAAGTTAAAAGATTTAAGCTCAAAAAAGGAAGCTCTGAAAATGTATCCTTCAGTGGCATCTATGCTTGACAAATTAGTAAAGAATAATATTATTCATGCTAATAAATCGGCAAATTTAAAATCAAAGCTTTCTAAATCTGTAGCTGCTCTTAAATAATTTTAAGAATTCATTGATATAAGAAATTCTTCGTTGTTAAGAGATTTCTTAATCCTATCATTTATAAATTCCATTGCCTCAACTGGATTCATATCTGCTAAATATTTACGCATAATCCACATCCTTTGAACTGTGTTTTCGTCAAGTAAAAGATCATCTCTTCTTGTTCCTGAAGAAACTAAATCTATAGCAGGGAATATTCTTCTATTTGAAATTCTTCTGTCTAATTGAAGTTCCATATTTCCAGTTCCTTTAAATTCCTCAAAAATAACTTCATCCATTTTTGACCCGGTTTCGGTCAGTGCAGTTGCAATAATAGAAAGTGAACCTCCACCTTCAATATTTCTAGCAGCTCCAAAAAATCTTTTTGGTTTATGAAGAGCATTTGCATCAACACCACCACTCAATATTTTTCCTGACGCGGGTTGAACTGTGTTATATGCTCTTGCAAGTCTAGTTATAGAATCTAACAAAATAACCACGTCGTGGCCACATTCTACTAATCTTTTAGCTTTCTCCAAAACTATATTAGCTACTTTTACATGTCGATCAGCAGGTTCATCAAATGTAGAAGCAACAACTTCTCCTTTTACGTTTCTTTGCATATCTGTGACTTCCTCTGGTCTTTCATCAATAAGTAGAATAATTTGATAAACCTCAGGATGATTAGCGGCTATTGCGTTTGCAACATCTTTCAGCAACATAGTTTTTCCTGTTTTTGGTTGTGATACAATCATTCCTCTTTGTCCTTTACCAATAGGAGAAAACAAATCCATTACTCTTGTAGAAATAGTACTGTTTTTTTCGGCAATATTAAATTTTTCATCAGGAAATAATGGAGTTAAATGCTCAAAAGAGACTCTATCTCTAACAACATTTGGACTTAATCCGTTGATCTTTGATACTTTAATTAATGGAAAATATTTTTCACCTTCTTTTGGCGGTCTTACATGTCCTAAAACTGTATCACCAGTTTTTAATCCAAATAGTCTTACTTGTGATTGTGATACGTAAATATCATCTGGAGACGTTAAATAATTATAGTCAGAAGACCTTAAAAAACCATAACCTTCTTGCATGATATCTAAAACACCTTCACTTTCAATAATTCCATCAAATTCAAAATCAGGTTCTTTGTATCTATTTCTATTGTCTTTATTGTGATTCTTTTCTTTTTTAACAAATCTATTATTCTTCTTGTGGCCAGAGTTATTATCAATCTTTTTTGATTCAACTAAATCTTTTTTTTCATCAGAAACATCTTTTTTTACTTCATCTTCTTTTAATTCAATAGTTTTGTCAGAAGCTTTAGGATCTGATGCATAATGATCAATAATTTTGTAAGCTAGATCTAATTTTTTTATTCCAGCAGTTTTTTTGATTCCTAGCTCATTTGCAATTTCTTGAAGCTCAGAAATTTTTTTTTCTTTTAAGGTTGAAATTTCAAACATTTATAAAATTTAGGTTATTTAATGGTTATGTTGAAGTGTGAGTAATAAATATAATGTGGGAATGATTATTAAAATCAATTCAAATATAAGAATATTTATTTACTTTAGGTAATATTGTATTTTTATATAAAAATATTCAGATGATACAGCGAGTTCAGTCAGTTTACATGTTGCTATTAATTTTAATAAATTTAATTATAGTTGCTCTCATTGATAGTAATCCTGAAATGTCTTTACTTGAATCATATTTTGGATTTTTTAGACCATATATAAACGATTATTTCTTCTTAGAAATTTTTAGTGTTCTATTGTTAGTTGTCATATTCTTGTTTAAGAAACCAAAGATTCAAATTAACCTTCTACGAATTTTAACTCTTTCATTAATTTTTGGTGTATTTAACTTGTTTGACGAGAGGTCTATTGAGAAATCAATTACTGATCCTGCCTTCATATACTTTTTAATTTCTTTTTTACTAATATATTTATCTATCCGTTCAGTAAAAAAAGACTTAAAAATTATTAGTTCTTCAAATAGACTCAGATAATTTAGATCTTTCGCCAAGCTCAATTATTTCCATATTCTCAATGCTAGATTGATTAATTTCTAATCTAATCATAGTTCTTTTGTGGTGAAAACCATGTCTGCCTGCTGCTCCGGGATTGATGCATAAAACATCGTTTTTTTTGTCAAATTTTACTTTCAAAATATGTGAGTGACCATAAACAAGTATTTTAGGTTTTTCAATTTCTATAAGTTTTTTGGCGATTTGATTATAATATGGTGGCTTGCCAGCAATATGTACCATAGATACTTTGACTTTTTCACAAAAAAAGCTATTAGTTTCACATATCGATGAACGAATTATGTGATTATCAATGTTCCCATAAACCGATTTTAATTCACTTAATTTTTCAATTTGATCTAAAATTTTGATTTTACCAATATCCCCTGCGTGCCATACTTCATCTGATTGCTTTACATATTTTAAAATTACATCATCAATATGACCATGTGTATCAGAAATTATTAGAATTTTTTTCAACTAATTATTTTTAGAATTTTTTATTAAAGCTATATTTGAACTCAACAAAAGTAATATTTCCTTGAGATATTTATTAGAATTATCTTACAATGGCGCGCCTTATCATGGTTGGCAAAGACAACCTAACGCAATTTCCGTTCAACAAGTTATTGAGGAATCTCTTTCAATTATATTGAATGAAAAAATTATTGTAGTTGGAGCTGGTAGAACTGATTCTGGAGTTCATGCCAAGTATTTTTGTGCTCATTTTGATTATTCTAAAAAAATTATTGATAAAAATGATTTTTTATTTAAAACTAATTCTTTTGTTAGTAAGGAGATATTCATAATTAATATCCATGAAGTTCAAGAAAATTTTCATGCAAGATTTGATGCTCTATCCAGATCATACGAATATGTTCTAACAACCCAAAAAGATCCCTTTTCAATAAATTCTGCTTATTTTCTTAAAAAAAATATTGATTTTGGTAAAATGAATTTAGCAGCAATGGCACTATATGATCACACTAATTTCAAGTGTTTTTCAAAGGCCAACACAGATGTTAAGACATATAATTGTGAGATTTCTAATGCAAAATGGTCTTTTAATAATGGTCAATGGATTTTTAAAATTTCTGCAAACAGATTTCTTAGAAATATGGTCAGAGCAATTGTAGGAACATTAATCGAAATAGGTGAAAATAAATATGAAATTGATCATATTGAAAAAGTTATAATGAGTAAAAACAGAGAGTTAGCCGGTTATTCAGTTCCGGCACATGGTTTGTATCTTACTAACGTAATTTATCCTGATTTTAAACTTTAATGAAAAAAAACACATCTTTCCTTGATTTCAATTTGTTTAAGAGACTTTTAGATTATGTGTTAGTGTATAAGTTAATTTTTGTCTTTGTTGCTGTATCTGCTATATTAATTTCACTTTTTTCTACTTTAACCCCTTATCTAATTAAAGTAGCAGTTGATGATTACTTAGCTGTTGGAAAATATGAAGATTTTTTTTTACTGATTTGTTTAATGATAGGCAATTTAATACTGACCGTAGTATTTATGTTTTTATTTAGCTATTACGCAAACCTATTAGGTCAAAAAGTTATATACGATATTAGGGTTAAGTTGTTTAATCATATTCTAAATTTTAAAATGACCTATTTTGATCGATCCTCTGTGGGGAGATTAGTTACCAGAGCTGTTAATGATATGGAAACTATTGCAAGTATTTTCAGTCAAGGTCTTTTTATGATTGTAGCTGATTTAATGCAAATGCTTGTTGTAGTTTTAGTAATGCTTGCATTAAGTTGGAAATTATCACTTACAATTTTTTTAATTCTTCCATTTATTCTTTTTGCTACAAGAAAATTTCAAAAATCTATGAAAGTTGCTTTTAATGAGGTTCGAACAGAAGTAGCTAATTTAAATTCATTTGTACAAGAAAGAATTACTGGAATGAAAATAGTGCAGCTATTTAATAGACAAAAAATTGAATACGATAATTTTGTTAAGATTAATGAAAAGCACAAAAATGCGTGGTTAAAAACAGTTTGGTATAATTCAATTTTCTTTCCAATTGCTGAACTGTCGACATCTATAACTATTGGTTTAATTGTCTGGTTTGGAGGTCTTAATGCAATTTTAGAAGATTCCTCAATAACGTTAGGGGTTATATTTTTATTTATACAATTATCTCAAATGCTTTTCAGACCACTTCGTCAAATAGCAGATAAATTCAATACTTTACAAATGGGTATGGTTGCAGCCAATAGAATTTTTAAAATAATTGATACTGATAGTAAAATTCAAAATACTGGTAAAAATATTGGAGAATCTTTAGATGGAAGTATTTCATTTAAAAATGTTAACTTTTCTTATAATCAAAATGAAACTATAATTAATAACCTTTCATTTAATATTAAAAATGGTGAAAAAATAGCTATAGTTGGATCGACTGGATCTGGAAAAACAACTATTGTAAACTTAATAACTAGATTTTATGATATTCAGGGTGGAAGTATTTTTCTTGGAAAGAATGATATCAAAGAATATAAATTATCATCTCTTAGAAGTAAAATAGCCTTGGTTTTACAAGATGTTTTTTTGTTTGCTGATACAATTTTAAATAATATTACTCTATATAACCCCAACATATCTTTCGATCATGTTGTAAGTGCAGCAAAAAAAATTGGAATACATGATTTTATCATGTCTATGCCTGGGGGATATAATTACAATGTAAAAGAAAGGGGAGTAATGTTGTCACAAGGACAACGACAGTTAATTTCTTTCTTGAGATCTTACATTAAAAACCCGTCAATTTTAATTCTAGACGAAGCAACATCAAGTATTGATTCAAATTCAGAAGAGTTGATTCAAAAGGCTACTTTAAAAATTACAGAAAATAAAACCTCAATTATAATTGCTCACCGTTTGTCAACAATAGTAAACTCTGATAGAATATTTGTTATGAATGGGGGAGAGCTTGTTGAAAGTGGTTCACACAAAGAATTAATTAAAAAGAAAAATGGATATTATAAAAATCTTTATGATGTGCAGTTTAAAAATGAGAAATTTAGCCAAGTTCCTCTTCCAGTTTAGATTTAAAAGATTCAATACTTTTTATTTGTTTTAATTCCCCGTTTTTAACTAAAGAGAGTTTTCCATTCTCCTCTGAAATTACAATAGCAATTGCATCTGTTTTCTCTGTTATTCCTATAGCAGCTCTATGTCTTAAACCAAGTCTAGAATTAATATTTTCATTTTCTGAAACAGGTAAAATGATTCTAGAACCAGTAATGTAATTTCCTTCAATAATTACTGCACCATCGTGTAATGGACTATTTTTAAAAAATATACTTTCAATAACTGGAGCAGAAATAATACAATTTAATTCATCACCTGTTGTTCTGACAAAATCTAAACTGTTATTTTTTTCAATTACGAAAAGTGCTCCTGTTTTATTTTTTTTCAATATCTCACAAGCTGAAATAAATTCATCAACATCCATTTTTGCTTGTTCGTTTGAAATTTTAAAAAATAAATTAAACCTTCTGATTATATTCTTGTTATTAGTAATATTTGACGACCCCAACAGTAAAAGAAATTTCCTAATTTCTTGCTGAAAAACAACAATTAAGGCGATTAATCCAACACTTATAAACCCACCAAGAATATTACTGAGAATAGGCATATTAACAAGTTCAGTAATTGACCAGATAATATAGATTATGACAAAACCTAAAAAAATATTAATTGCAGCTGTTCCTTTAACTAATTTATAAGCATAGTAAAGCATTACCGCAAAAAGAATTAAATCAATCGTTGGCATTATGTAGCTTTGAGCAATGTTAAGGATGTCTTCCATTTTCTATAAAATTAGTTAAAATAGTTTTAAACGTTCTCTTGTAAACAATTAAATAATTTTATTGTTTCCTTAGCTTCTTTTACATCATGTACTCTTAGTATGTTTGCACCATTTATAAGAGCAACTGTATTAAGGCTGATAGTGCCGGTTAAGGCTTCTACAGGACTGTTTTTTAAAACTTTATAGATCATCGATTTTCTTGAGATACCAGCCAGTATTGGTCTATCCAATATTTTGAATAATTTCAAATCGTTCAATAGTTTATAATTGTCATTTAAAGTTTTTCCAAAACCAAAGCCAGGGTCTATCAAGACATCAATAATTCCAGAATTTTCTGCTTTAATTATTTTTTTTGATAAATTCTTAATAACCTCTACAACCACATTATTGTACTTTGGGTCATCCTGCATATTTGAGGGATTTCCTTTCATATGCATAATAATATAGGGGGCTTTAAATTGACTAACTGATTTATATATTTCAGGATCCAATTCTCCACCTGAAATATCATTTATGATACTTGCTCCATTATCCAATGCTTTTGTAGCTATTTCACTTCTAAATGTATCAACAGAAATTATTGTTTTACTGAAAGTCTTTGAAATAAGCTTTACAATTGGAATAACTCTATCCTCTTCCTCTTTGATACTAATATTTTTAGCCCCAGGTCTAGAACTATATCCTCCCACATCAATAATATCAGCACCTTCCAAAATCATTTTACTAACGTGTTTAATTATTTCATTATGATTGGAAAAATTACCACCATCATAAAATGAATCTGGTGTAACGTTAAGAATACCCATCACTTTTGGAGATGATAAGTCAAAAAGGGATCCGTTAATATTTAAAGTCATGTTTTTAATAACTTTTAACAAAAGTAAACTACCTAATTCAATTTTTTCAACGAAATTTATACAAAAAAAATTAGTGGCCTCAAATACATCTAAACAATACGATCAAATCACCACAATTTGTAGAGATCTTTTTTTAAAAAAAATGACTGATTACGGAAGCGCGTGGAGAATCTTAAGATTAACTTCATTAACAGATCAAATTTTTATAAAAGCTCAAAGAATAAGAGGACTTCAGACCAATAAGGAAAGAAAAGTTGATGAGGGACAAATTTCAGAGTTTATTGGTATTATAAATTACTCCATAATGTCTTTAATTCAAATCGAAAAAGGAATTGTTGAATCTCCTGATTTAAATTTAGCCCAAGCATTGAAATTGTATGATAATCAGTTGTCTGTGACTAAAAGTTTAATGGAAAATAAAAATCATGATTATGGAGAGGCTTGGAGAGAAATGAGAGTAAGCTCATTAACTGACTTAATAATACAGAAAATCCTCAGAATTAAACAAATTGAAGATAATAAAGGTAAAACTTTGGTTAGTGAAGGTATTGATGCAAATTATCAGGATATGATAAATTACTCTGTTTTTGCATTAATCCATCTGCAAAAAAAATAAATAATTAATGTTTTGGTCTTGAAAAAAATATTTGATATTTCTATAACACTTTTTGGTGTAGTTACAATTATTTTCTTTCTTTTTAATGTACTTCCTGGAGATCCTGCCCAAATGATGCTTGGTCAAAATGAAAATTCTGAACAATTAAATATTTTGAAAAAAAAATATGGTTTTGATAAACCTGTTTTCAAACAGTATTTATATTATTTGAATGATTTATCCATAGTTTCAATTCACTCAAAAGATCCTGTAAACTTATCTTATTTAAAAGAAGGAAAATACAGTTATTTAGATTTGATAGAAACCAAAAAAAATAAGATTGTTTTAAAAACTCCATATTTAAGAGATTCTTATCAAAAAAATGGGTTATCAGTTTCAGAAATAATAAAAAACACATTACCCAATACTGTAGTATTAGCAGTTTCAGCAATATCTATTGCTATTATATTTGGATTGTTACTTGGGATTTTTTCAGCATTAAACAAGAACACCTGGATTGACTATTCGATCCAAATATTTAGCACATTAGGTATGAGTATTCCTTCTTTTTTTAGTGCAATTATTTTTGCATGGTTTTTTGGATACGTTTTAAGTGACCTAACAGGTTTAAATATGACTGGAAGTCTTTATGAGCTTGATAATTTTGGAGAAAAAATGAGTTTACAATTAAAAAATCTTATACTTCCTTCAATAGTTTTAGGAATTAGACCAATTGCAGTAATTTCTCAAATGATGAGGAATTCTTTATTAAAAGTTCTTACTAAAAATTATATTACTACTGCTTATGCTAAGGGTCTATCAAAATTTGATGTAATTAAAAATCATGCAATTAAAAATTCACTTAATCCAGTTGTTACTGCCTTGTCTGGATGGTTTGCTAGCATGTTAGCTGGATCTGTTTTTGTTGAGTATATTTTTGGATGGAACGGACTTGGAAAAGAAATTGTTGACGCTTTAAACAAATTAGATGTTCCAGTTTTAATTGGATCAGTTTTAACAATTTCAATTATTTTCATAATGATCAATATCTTTGTGGATATTATATATACTTGGCTTGATCCAAGAACAAAAATTAAAAATTAAAAATAGATGAGAAAAAAAATAGTTGTAGGTAATTGGAAGATGAACAATAATTTAAGCGAAACCATCAAACTTATTGATGATTTGAAAATTCATATTAATGGAAATAATGTAAAGGTCATGATTGCTCCAGCATTCACTTTTCTCCAAACGGCAGTAAAACAAATTGACGGCTATGATATTGAGGTTATTTCTCAAAACGTAAACAATAATGATTCAGGCGCCTACACAGGAGAAGTTTCTACAAAAATGTTAAAAAGTATAGGAGTTAATACAACTTTGATTGGTCATTCTGAGAGAAGAGCGTACTATAATGAATATGATGAGTTGCTATTAAACAAACTTAAACATTCAATTGAATGTGGAATGAATGTTATTTTTTGTTTTGGTGAAGAACTGAGTGATAGAAAATCTCAAAACCATTTTAATGTAGTTAAAAACCAATTGGATAATACAGTAATGAAAGTTGATAAAAATTCATGGAAAAAAATTATCCTAGCTTATGAACCTGTGTGGGCTATAGGAACAGGTGAGACTGCATCTGCTGAACAAGCTCAAGAAATGCATGAATATGTTAGAAAATGTATTTCAGAAAGTTTTGGTAAAGAGATTTCTAATAATGTTTCAATACTCTATGGAGGGAGTGTAAAACCAAATAATGCTTCCGAAATATTTAGTAAAAAAGATGTTGACGGTGGTCTTATTGGAGGGGCTGCACTAAATGCAAGTGATTTTTCCAAAATTGTCGAATCAAACCGATAAGTCATAATTTTCGTATTTTAGAGTGTTTTGGGCACAAAAGAAAAAATTTCAGAAAAAATATTAAGCGATACTGATAGTTTACATGAAAATGAAATCATTTTATTTAATGATGATGTTAATACCTTTGATCATGTAATTGACACTTTAATGAGGGTTTGTAATCATACTTTAGAGCAAGCCAAACAATGTTCTATTATAGTTCATTATAAAGGAAAATGCAGTGTCAAATCAGGATCATATTCAGATTTAAAACCCAGATGTATAAAATTATTAGAAGCAGGTCTTTCTGCTGAAATCATTTAGGTTTTTTTATGGCATGAGTTTTGATAATTATTAATAGTGAAAAAAATAATTTTCTTACTTATGGGTTTATTTACAATATCTTGTAATTCTCAAGATAATAATGTCGCTGTTCAGAAAGAAAGCGTTCACCAGTTCGTGTTAACTGATTTAAACGGAGATACTTTTAATATGTCAAGTTTAAAAGGCAAAAAAGTTATGATAGTTAATACAGCATCAAAATGTGGCTTAACCTATCAGTACGAAATTTTAGAGAGAATGTATAATAGTTACAAAACTGATAATTTTGTAATAGTTGGTTTTCCAGCAAATAATTTTTTATGGCAAGAACCTGGAAGCAATGAAGAAATTGCAAAATTTTGCTTAAAGAATTATGGTGTTACTTTCCCTATGATGGAAAAAATATCTGTCAAAGGGAGTGATATGCATCCTCTTTACAAATTTTTAACAAACAAACAGAAAAATGGTTACAAAGATTCTTCTGTTAAATGGAATTTCCAAAAATATTTAATTAATGAAAATGGTTATCTTGAGAAAATAATTTCACCAAGAACTAAACCAGATGATCCATCTGTTATTGAGTGGATTAAAACTTAAATTAAATGAAAAAAATCAATGGAGTTGGTACAAAATGCGTTCACTCAGGAGATTTAATCGATGATCGTTTCAAAGGTGCTACTTCACCAATTTTCCCATCAACTGCTTATGATTTTATTGATGTTGAAGAAGACAAGTATCCACGATATTTTAATACTCCAAATCAATTAGCTCTTTCAAAAAAAATTGCAGACTTAGAAAATTGTGATTCTGCACTATTGTTTGGATCCGGTATTGCTGCAATATTTACCTCACTTTTTAGTTTTTTAAAATCTGAAGATCACGTTATCTTTCAGGGCTCCATTTATGGTGGAACTTTAAACTTAGTAATTAAAGAATTTAAAAAATTTAATATTGAATATTCTCTTGTTGATAGCTTTGATATCAAAGAATATGAAATGGAGATTAAGGAAAATACTAAGATCATTTTTATTGAATCACCGAGCAATCCATTATTAAAAGTTATTGATTTGCAAGCTATTTCAAATCTGTCAAAAAAAAATAATTTAATTTCTATTATTGATAATACTTTCTCAAGTCCTATAAATCAAAACCCCTCTGATTTTGGTATTGACATAATTATTCATAGTGCCACAAAGTATCTGGGAGGACACAGTGACATATTAGCTGGAGCTTTAGCTTCAACCAAGTCTAACATTGATAAAATCATAGAATCATCTATTAATTACGGAGGAAATTTAAGTGAATACACAGTCTGGTTGCTTGAAAGAAGTATTAAAACTCTATCATTGAGAGTAAATAAACAAAATCAAAATGCCTTGATGGTTGCAGAGTATCTTACAAATCATGAAAAAGTAAATGCTGTTCATTACCCTGGCTTGAAAACTCATCCAGATTATAAATTATCTAGTAAACAAATGAAAGGGTTTGGAGGAATGCTTTCTTTTGAACTTTCTAATTTGGAAGAAGCTGTTTTATTTACAAGAAAGATAAAATTAATTAAATCAGCAATGAGCCTTGGTGGAGTTGAATCAACAATTTGTTCTCCATCATTGACATCTCATTCTAAAATTTCAAAAGAGGATAGGGAAAATTTAGGTATTTTTGATGGATTATTAAGATTCTCTGTTGGTATTGAAGATCATAATGATATAATTAATGATTTAAAACAAGCCTTTAGTAAGATATGAGCAATATTAAATTAGATATATTAGCTTTTGGAGCTCATCCAGATGATGTTGAATTGGGATGTGGAGGTACTATTGCAAAAGAAATAGCCAATGGCAAAAAGGTTGGTATTATTGACTTAACAAGAGGAGAGTTAGGAACCAGAGGTGATTCAAAAACAAGAGATAAAGAATCTTCAGATGCTTCAAAAATTTTAGGTCTAGAAATAAGAGAAAACTTAGGTTTTAGAGATGGTTTCTTTATAAATGATGAAATTCATCAGTTAGAGGTCATTAAAATGATCAGAAAATATAAGCCAGAAATAGTTTTATGTAATGCACAAGATGATAGACATATTGATCATCCAAAAGGAGCAGAGCTGGTCAGTGATTCTTGTTTTTTAAGTGGACTGAGAAAAATAATGACTAAACTTAATGGTTCTAATCAAACTGAGTGGCGTCCAAAAAATGTTTATCATTACATTCAATGGAAGAATTCTTCACCTGATTTTTTAATAGACATTTCTGGATTTATTGAAAAAAAGTTACAGGCTATTCAAGCTTATTCTAGTCAGTTTTTTGACCCTAATAGTAATGAACCTGAAACCTTAATTAGTAACAAAAACTTTATAAGCAATGTTATAAATAGATCTGCAGATTTAGGTAGACTAATTAACGTTGAACATGCAGAGGGTTTTACTTCAAAAAAATCAATTGGCATAAATCGTCTTCACGATCTTAAATAAATAAATAAGCCCAGTAAATTAATAGACCTTGAATCGGTAGTCTTAATACTGTAGCAATTACATTTTTTCTTTTTTTAACAGAAAGTTCTAAATGTCTGACATTGGCTGGAAATACTAAAATCAATAAGATTATAATTCCTATTGCTGAGATTGATCTAAATTTTTCAAATATTAAACCAATTGCTAATACTATTTCAACTATGCCAACAATTATATTAACTGTTTTTGGAAATAAAACCCACTTAGGAGTGATTATTAAAAAAAATATAGGGTTTCTAAAATGACTGATTCCAGCACCAAAATAGAATAAAATCATTATGATTAATGAAATAGAATTTATTTCTGGCATTTTTTTATCTTTTTTAATAAGATAAGAAATATCAAAAATATTTTATTAGAAATATTAGATAAAATAATATAAATTTGCGCGTGTTAAATGGTGGTTGTAGTTCAGTTGGTTAGAACGCCTGATTGTGGTTCAGGAGGTCGCCGGTTCGAATCCGGTCTTCCACCCAAAAGTAAGCCCTCGAGATATCGGGGGTTTTTTTGTTGTTCTAACTACTGGATGTCCTCAGACATAATTACCTTTAAATTACTATAACCAAACCATAGGCATATCTTCTTCTTTTAATTCTGCAATTCTTATATTTAGTTAAACTAAAATTTTACAAAATGAAAAAACTCCTTCAACTATTACTATTTATTCCACTTGTTTCTTTTGGGCAAACCTTTGAATTGACAAACGGTCAGAGTATGTGTATGATTGGTAAAGGTGAAGGGCAAGATGCAACAATAAATCCCTATTCTAATAAAGAGTTTTCATATGCATTAATAGAAAATATTGGAACTGTTGAATTTAATATAAGAGTAGAATCTATTGATAAAGAAATAAGAGAATTTATAATAAAACCTTACGATAAAGTTGTAATTAAACTTTACAGAGCTGAAATATTATATCTTGATTCGCTAACATTAGACAAAGCTGAGGCAAAAATAATGTATACAATAAATGAGAATGAGCTTCCTCCTCCGCCTCCTCCAGTAGAATAAACATTTTAAACCATAGGCATATCTTCTTCTTTTAATTCTGCAACTTCTAATCCTCTTAAGTAGATTAAACTAACGTTTTGTTAAGAATGTTTTTTTTAAATTTTTTAATAATAGTTATTTAAAATAGAAATCTGGTTGGAAAATTTTTAATATTACTGATTCAAAAAGAGTAAATTGTAATTACTAAACTTAACTTATTTTCTATTAATAAGGTAGTAGCCCAAACAGATGGATAGGATGGATAATCCAAAATATAGAAGATCCATTGGAGTTGTAAAGTTTTCTGAATATTTAAGGACTTTTTCAAAAAACTTGACTATAAGAACAATAATAATAACCTTGATTATTTTATTTTTTAATTGGTCTAAATCTCTAATTTTTAATGTTGACTCTGTAAACTTTGCATTTGCAAAATCAATTTCACTAACAAATAATTCGTATATACCAAATCCAAATATTAATAGCACAATTCCAATTAGAAACAAATCAATAGCTGAAATTATTTTAAATAAAAGTTCATTATTATTCGAAATAGAATCGTCAAAAAGAGGATTATAGAAAATTACAGCCTGAATTATATCCCAACTTCCCAATACAATTAATGAAAAAGCAGAAATAATAGAAAGCAATACTGCTAGGACGGTTATATATCTAAAATTCCACAAAATTTTTTCCAGTTTATTACTCATACTTTAAATTTATTAGAATTATTTTTTTATTGCAATAGCATTATCCATTATATAAACTCCACTGCTTACATCTTCCCTCTGGAGCCTAAGAATTCCAGTTACTGTTACAAGTTCATCCATCAAAAAATCATCATAACCAGGTTTTAATCTCAATTCTATAGCTGATTCAGGACCTCCAAAACCACAAAAGAAACAATCTGCATATGGATTTTGAGATAATACGAATACACCTTCATCGGGTGCAAGGGTAAGCATGTAACCTGTAATTCTAACTTCTTTGTTGTCAAGTGATTCAAGTTCTTCTCCAAAGTATGGAATTTGAAAATATCCATACATTTCTTCTCTATATTCGGATTTATAGTAAACATCTCTCAATTTTAACCAATCAATTTCGATTTGAGAAAATATACTATTGGAAACAAAAAACACTAATATGAAAATTATTTTACGCATCAGCTAATATTTTAGATATATTCATTTTGTAAACTTGAACTGCTGGAATTAATGAAGCTAGTAAACCAATAATGACAGATAATAATAGTAGCCAGTATTCTTCATTTAAAATCCTAAAGGAACTCAAATTATAATTAATGCTTTCCTCCATTAGACTAGATACAAACATCACTCCAAATCTACTAAATAATAGTCCTAATATAAATCCACTAATTGTTAAAATTATACTTTCAAAAATTATCATTGTAGATAATTGTAATCTAGAGGCACCTAAAGTTCTAATTAGAGCCATTTCATATTTTCTTTCTCTCATTGAATTAAATAAGTTAATAAATAAACTAAAACCAGAAACAACTATAATTAAATATGCTAAATAGCTTAAAGTTTCAATACCAAATCCAAAAAGTTTAAATAATCTAGATATTTCATAAGATGGGACTGCGGCTTGTAGGTTTGTAGTTTCATTAATTTGCCTTGGAAATTGAATAATATTCATTGGACTTTTAAACTTAATTAGCATAGCAGTAATTTCCCTATCGTCATGTTGATGTTTTTCATCTTGATCGTGTTCATGTTCTTCCTCAAGATTATGATTTCCATGAACATCCCAAACACTCTGTGGAAGAGTAATTATTAATTGATCAATAACAGAATTTGAAGGTTCCAGTAACCCAACAACTTTAAATGATTTATCATCATGAGATTCTCCGGTTTCTCTTAGACCGTGTGAGCTAATTAAATCATCTCCAATATCAATTTTTAATTTGCTGTAAACTTTTGATCCTACCAAGACTTCAAATGGTTTACTTAAATTTTTCCCTTTTTTGATTTTTCCATTATATAATTCAATAAATTTTTTTTCTGTACCAACAATTCTATATCCTTTAAAGTTGTCTCCATAAAGAAGTTTGATACTAGATCCAACCATTCTATTTTTACTAATTTCCTCTGCTTCTTTAAGAGAGATATTTCCGGTTGGAGAATCTATATGATATACAGATGAAAGTATTAATTGCAGTGGACTTCCTTTAGCACCTACAACCATATCAATACCTTTTAAATTGTTATCCATTTGATCTTTAATTAATGTATTTAATTGAAGTAAAAGGGATATAATTCCAATACCAAGTATTAATAAAGCTAAACTGATAGTAGAGCTTAAAGGTTTGTTGAAAATATTTTTTAAACTTAATTTAAAGATGTTCACAATTCAATGGAATTTTTAAAGTGTTTTTTTAATCTGCTGTCATGTGTTATTACGATTAACTGTGCTTCAAAATCTGTTGCTTGTTTTTTTAAGAGTTCTATAACATTATTACAATTAATATCATCTAAACTAGAGGTTGGTTCATCAGCTAAAATTAACTTTGGAGAATTTACTATTGCAAGTGCTATTGAAGCTCTTTGTTTTTCACCCTGACTTAGTTGATTTGTTTTTTTATCAGATTTATTCAAAATATTCAAGTTTTTTAGAATATTTTCAATACGATTGCTGTCTTTTTTGTTTGCTATGTATTGCGCAAGTTCAAGGTTCTCTTTTACTGTTAGAGAATTGACAAAATGGGGTCTTTGAAATACAATTCCAATATTATTTTTTCTAAATCTATCTAATTGATGTGAAGATAATTCACTAAGCTCTTTTTCAAACAATTTAATAGATCCAGATGAAGATTCAAGTAGACCTGCTAATAAATGTAATAAGGTAGTCTTTCCAATTCCCGAACTACCAATTATTAGTAAGTTTTCGGAGCTTTTTAAATTAATGTCTTGAAATTTAAAAAATACTTGATTATCGTAATTAAACTCAACCCCTTTGGTTTTAATCATTTGCTAAAGATATAATATAAAAACATTTGATAAAAGCATTTAAATAATTAGCTAATGAGTTATATTTACTTTAAAATAATTCTTTAAATACTTTGAATCTACTAATTCTATACGTTACCCTAACAATTATTTTATCTTTTTTATGCTCTATTCTTGAAGCAGTTCTTTTAAGTGTTAATTCAACTTTTTTAAAATTAAAAATAAGCGAAGGCAAAAGATATGCAGAAAACCTTCAAAAAATGAAAAATAATATTGATGAGCCATTAATTATTATTTTAACATTAAATACTATTGCTCACACTGTTGGAGCAATATTAGTTGGAGTTCAAGCTAAGGAGGTGTATTCATCTCTAAACAATAATTCATATGAGTTATTTGATGTTTTTTTGACTGAGGACATAGTAGTAGGAATTGTTTCAAGTGTTATGACTGTTTTAATTCTTTTAGTTTCAGAAATAATCCCTAAAACTTTGGGAGCCACTTACTGGCATAAGCTAGTCAGTTTTACTTCAATTTTTTTGAACTCGATAATACCACTTTTTAGGTACTCAGGTATATTATTTTTGTTACAGTTTTTTACAAGGCTAATTGGAAAGTCAGAAAACAATAATGTATTTACAAGAGAAGATTTTTCAACTATGGCTGAAATAGCAGAGGAGGAGGGTATTATTGAGGAGACTGAATCAGATATCATCAAAAATATGGTAAAGTTTAAAGATGTTAAAATTAGAAATATCATGACTCCATTTTCTGTAATGAAAATTGCATCAGAGTCCGAAACAATTGAAGACTTTTATAAAAAAAATCCTAAATTATCCTTTTCAAGAATTCCGATTTATTCGAAAAAAACGGATAATATAACTGGATATGTTTTGAAAGATAATATTTTGGAACAAATTGTTAAAAAAAATGGAAATTCTCAGTTAGTTTCAATAAAAAGAAAATCTATTTTTTCTAATTATGAATCCTTAATTCCTAAAGTTTTTGATAGGTTAATAAAAGATCGAGAACATATTTCTATAGTTACAGATGAATATGGAACTGTTACAGGAATTGTAACTATGGAAGACATTATTGAAACTTTATTAGGTCGTGAAATTATGGATGAAACAGACACTGTAAAAGATATGCAAGTTTTAGCTAAGACTAAAGAACAAATATCAAAGAATAACAGTATTTAATTATTTTTTCCAAGTACCTCCGTACCTGTAGAATGTGTTGTCTTTTTTTACAGTCTCTAAACACTTTTCACATGTAAAAAACCATTGTCTAACGGCTTTGTACTGAATTCTATACAAAGTTGAAAAATCTTTTTCGCAAATTTTACAATATTTAACTCTAGGTTTATTGTTTTTCAAAATAGAATAGTTTTTCAATTCTAATATTAAGTTGTTCAGCTATTTTCATAGCGAGCTCAAGAGTGGGTTTGTACCTGTACCTTTCAATTGAAATAATTGTTTGTCTACTAACTCCAACATTAGTACCTAGTTCTTCTTGGGTTAAACCCTTTTTCTGCCTAATTTCTTTCAAGTTATTTTTTAATATCATTTTAAACGGTTCTATATAAGTAAAACTGATACAATGACTTTATAACAGATATAAATGCAAGAAGTACAAGAATTAAAAAAACAATTCCACCATCTGTTAATTGGAAGCTATTATATAATTCATGGTTTCCTGTTAGGTTCAATAATTCCTTATCTTGAAATTTAGAACATACATATCCAATAAAAATAAATAATGATAATTCATAGAGTAAATAACCTAATTTATAGGATTTTGAATTTATCATATCGTCTCTCTCGTCTCTTGTTTCCTTTTTTTTAAAAGTAACCTCTAATACAGAATAGGCAATAGAAAAATATATTACAGTACATATTATAATTTGTACTATTTTTTCAATTAAACCATCCATTAAAATCAGATTTTTTTCTTGGTTTTCATAAAAATAAGGAAGGAATATTAATGCAAATACAATTGAATATATAATTTCAATTAAAATTGATATTTCTTTTTTTGACAGTGACATGATTTTATTTTTGAATAATTCTAAGTGTAAGTATAGAAAGTTTAGAGATAGAATAGGTAAATAGTCCAAATAGAGTTGATAACAAAGCAACTTTTAATCCTCCAGCTATAATTGAAGGTTCGCCAGCTCCTGTAGCTTCAATAGCATCAAAGGCAGTTATAAGTCCAATAAATGAACCCATTACACCTAAAGCTAATCCAAGTGTTCCACTGTCGCTTATATGTTTAAGCATTTTTTTTGAAATTTCAATATTTTTTTTGAGATTGAAAAGAGATTTCACAGTAAAGAAAATTGATGTTAACAAACAAACTAGAATTAGAGACATAAATAATGCCCCTCCCTCCATAAATCTATTAAATAAAGTTGTTCCGATTAATCCTATAATTATGGCCATAATTCTTAAAATTTTAAGTTTCATTGATTTTTACATGTTAAGTTAGCTTTACAAATGTACATAAAAAATGTTAAGTCAACTTAACATTTATACCTTTTTTCATTTTCGTATATTGTAACCATGTCATTATATAGATTTTTTTGTGTTTTAACTATTTTTTTATTTATTACTTGTAAGAATTCTAATGACAGTGTAAAGCCTAATATCGTTTTATTTTTGGTAGACGATTTGGGTTGGCAAGACACTTCAGTTTCATTTTGGGACAGGGAAACCAAGTTCAATAGGCTTTATAATACTCCTAATATGGAAATATTGGCTGAAATGGGCGTAAAATTTACTAATGCTTATGCAACTCCAGTTTGCTCACCCTCTAGAATTAGTCTTATGACTGGAATAAATGCTGCCAGACATAGAGTAACTAATTGGACTCTACATCCTGACGTAAAAAAACCTGCAGAAATAAATCATAATACATTAAATTTTCCCAATTGGAACTACAACGGATTGTCAGTTTCTGATTCAATTCCTAATTCAGTATTAGCGACTCCTCTTCCCCAAGTTTTAAAAGAAAACGGTTATTTTACTATTCATGCTGGTAAGGCTCACCTTGGAGCAATTGGATATCCTTCTTCAAATCCTTTAAATATTGGATTTGATGTCAACATTGCAGGACATGCAGCAGGAGCACCTCAAAGCTATTTGGGTATTGATAATTTTGGAAATAATGATTTGAAAAATAAAATATGGGCAGTTCCTGGACTTGAAAAATATCATGGGCAAGATATTTTCTTGACAGAAGCATTGACCTTGGAAATTTTAGAAAATTTAAAGGAACCTATTGAATCTAAATCTCCATTTTTCCTTTATTTTTCTTTATACAATGTCCACACCCCTTTAATGCAGGATAATCGTTTTGTTGAAAAATATCAAAATATAGGTCTTGAAAGTTCCGAAATTAAATATGCTTCAATGATCGAAAGTATGGATCATGCCTTGGGTTCCATTCTAAAAAAGTTAAAACATGAAAATATTTTAAATAATACAATAATTATATTCATGTCTGATAATGGAGGACTAAGTGCAGTGGTTAGAGAAGGGGAGAAGCACAATCATAATTATCCATTAAAAAGCGGTAAAGGATCTATTTATGAAGGTGGAATAAGAGTTCCCATGATTGTATACTCTCCTTTTAATAATAACAATATTAAAAAAGTTGATCATCCAATAATAATTGATGATTTTTTCCCCTCAATATTAGAATTAACTAATTCTGATACAAAATCGATTATTCAGAAAGTTGACGGTAAAAGTTTCGTTCCGCTTTTAAAAAATGAAACCTCCGAATTAAAACCTCTTTTTTGGCATTACCCAAATTGGTGGGGACCAAGTGGCCCAGGAATTGGAAGTTATAGTGCAGTTCGGAAAGGAAATTGGAAATTAATATATTTTCATCATAATCAGACAATAGAGTTATATAACTTAAAAGAAGATATTTTTGAAAATGATAATTTAGTAACAAAAGAACCTTCTAGATCAAGTGAACTTTCTAATTTATTAACAGATTATTTAATTTCTGTAGATGCGCAAATGCCTTTTAATAAAATAAAGAATTCTACAGTTCCTTGGCCTAATGAAATTTCAATTAATGATTAAAAAATCTAATCTTCCTCACAAAATTTGTCCAATATGTAATTTTTCATTTTCCTGGAGAAAAAAGTGGGAAAAAAATTGGGATAGCGTAGTTTATTGCAGTAAAAAATGTAGAATGTCAAACAAAAAGAAATTATGACCAAAAGGTGGTGGAAAGAACAGGTTATTTATCAAATATATCCAAGATCTTTTTACGATTCTGATGGAGATGGAATTGGAGATATCAAAGGAATAATTTTAAAGCTAGATTATTTAAAGTTTTTAGGTGTAGATATAATATGGATTAGTCCACATTTTGATTCTCCAAACGATGATAATGGATATGATGTAAGAGATTATAAAAAAATAATGAAAGAGTTTGGGACTATGGATGATTTTGATAATCTACTGAGTGAAATTCACAATAAAAAGATGAAGCTAGTTATTGATTTGGTTGTTAATCATACAAGTGATGAGCACTCATGGTTCATTGAAAGTAAATCTTCACAAAACAACAAATTTAGAAACTATTATATTTGGCGACATGGAGGTCAGGAAACTCCTCCAAACAACTGGACTTCTTTTTTTGGAGGATCTGCTTGGGAAAAAGATCCAAAAACTAATGACTATTACTTACATTATTTTTCAAAAAAACAACCTGATCTAAATTGGGAAAATGAAAACGTGAGAAATGAAGTTTACGAAATAATGAAATTTTGGCTAGAAAAAGGAGTAGATGGTTTTAGAATGGATGTAATTCCTTTCATATCAAAAGATCAAAGTTTTAAGAACTTATCAAAATCTAAGTTAGTTAACCCAGAGTTTTCATATGCTAATGGATCCAGGTTACACGAGTATTTAAAGGAGATGAATTCTAAAGTTTTATCTAACTATGATGTTGTTTCAATCGGCGAAGCTTTTGGAATAAGCAAAGAATCAATGATGAAAATAACTGATGAGAGAGAATGTGAGCTAAGTTTAGTTTTTTTATTTGATATAATTAGAATAGGACGAGATAATTGGATTCAAAATGATTGGAATATTACTCATCTTAAAAAACTTTTTGATGTACAGTCAAGTACGGATAATTTTCACTGGCCAACTGTTTTTCTAAATAACCACGATAATCCTAGAAGTGTTAGTAAATTTGGTAATGACTCTAAGTATAGAGTTAAATCTGCAAAACTTTTAGCTATGCTTGTTTTAACACAAAGAGGAACACCTGTTCTATATCAAGGAGAAGAAATAGGAATGACTAATTACAATTTTAAATCATTAGACCAATTCGACGATTTAGAGGTATTAGGCAACTTGCCAAAAGCACTAAAGTCAGGAATAACTAAAAATAAATATCTAGATTATTTGAATCTATCCTCAAGAGATCACTCACGAACAACCATGCAATGGAATAATAAATCGCATGGAGGTTTTACAATTAACGATAAAAACTGGTTTGTATCTAATTCAAATTATGACTCCATTAATGTTGAAAACGATATGAAAAACAGTGATTCAATATTTCATTTTTATAAAAATTTGATTGACCTTAGAAAAAAATCTGATGACCTTATTTATGGAAAATATTGTGATTTAGATCCTAATCACAAGAACGTATTTATATATCAGAGAAAAGGTAAAACATATTGTTATTTAATAATTTTAAATATGTCTGAAAATTTAATGACTTATGATGTTCACAATTTAAATGACTACTCATTAGAGATTTCCAATCGAAATATGGATATTAATTACTACTCAAATCAAATAGAATTACTTCCTTGGGATGCTCTAATATTTAAAAATAAATTATGCTGAAAGAAAATGAAGTAGAAATTTCTTGGTTTGCTCCAATATGTGATGGTGACGATGATATTCTAGGGTCCAGAAATCCCAAATATAAAAGTACATGGGAAAATACATCTAATATTATTAAAACAGCTGATGAACTGGGTTATACAAATGTTTTATGTCCATCGTCATATCAAGTTGGCCAAGATACTTTACCTTTTGTATCAGCTATGGCTCCATTGACAAAACAAATAAATTTTTTAGCTGCAATTAGATGTGGAGAAATTCATCCTCCAATGTTAGCAAGAACACTAGCTACATTAGATCATATACTAAAAGGAAGATTAACAGTTAATATAATCTCTTCAGATTTACCTGGAACTAAATTAGAATCACCAAGTCGTTATGCTAGATCAAGAGAGGTTATCGAAATTTTAAAGCAAGCTTGGACAAAAGACGAAATAGATTTTAAGGGAAATTTTTATAATATAAAGCTTCCTTCAGCACCTGTTAAACCATATCAACAAAATGGAGGCCCTTTATTGTATTTTGGAGGCTATTCTTATGAAGGAGTTGACTTATGCGCTGAACATTGTGATGTATATCTAATGTGGCCTGATACTGAGGAGAAAATTATGAGTTCAATGTCTAATATGAAAACAAAAGCACTTGGATATAATAGAACTGTACAGTTTGGCTTGAGAGTTCATGTTATTGTAAGGGAATCGGAAAATGAAGCAAGAGATTATGCTAGTAAACTAATTTCAAATTTAGATCTTGATTTTGGAGAAGATATAAGAAATAGAGCTCAGGATTCAAAATCACTAGGGGTATCTATACAATCAGAATTAAGATCAAAAGCAGATAAAGATTTTTATGTAGAGTCTAATCTTTGGACAGGGATTGGCTTGGCTCGATCTGGATGTGGCGCAGCCATAGTTGGAGATCCTGATCAGGTCTATAATAAGCTTAAAAGGTATATGGACTTAGGTATAAAATCTTTTATTTTATCTGGATATCCTCATCAAAATGAGTGTGAATTATTTGCTAAATATGTTTTACCAAGATTCAATAATGTGCATTTTTCTAAAGTATTTGGTAGGGTACCAAAACTTACACCAAATACTCCATTAGGAACAGGAATTAGAAAATAGAAAGATATGTTAGATTTTAGTATAGTAATTTTCTATTTCATATTAATTTTTTTTGTGGCTCTAAAAGGAAGAGTAAGTAATAAAAGTTCTGCGGAAGAATATTTTTTAAGTAATAGAAATTTAAAATGGTATTCTATAGCTTTATCAACAATAGCTACCAATATTCAAGGTTATCAATTCTTGGGTATGATGGGTTCAGCATATTTATTTGGATTAGCTCAAGCTAACCTAGAAATAAATGCAGTTCAAGGTATCTTAATTGCAACTTTTATTTTTGTTCCGATATTTTTAAAGGAAAGAATTACAACTATAACTGAGTTTATTAAAAAAAAATTAGGGAATAAAATTGCGTTATTTTATTCTCTTAGTAACATTGCTTTATTTTCAACAGTTACACTAGGAGCTGCACTATTTTGGGGAGCTTATGCAGCGGAAATGGTATTTGGAGAGCAGCTTTCTTTTTTACATGAAAATAGGATAGTAAGAATTGGGATATTAATTGCTATTTTGGGTCTTTTCTCTGCAATTTATACTTATTTAGGTGGGTTAAATGCAGTAGTCAAAACAGATATAATACAGTTTTCAATATTACTTTTAGGAGGCATAGTTGTTTGTTTAATAGCTGTAAATGAACTTGGTGGATGGAACCAATTATATGTTAAAACTCCTGAAAAGATGCATCTTCATTTGCCATCGAATCATTCAACACTACCCTGGACACATTTGCTGGGATTGTTTTTTTTGAATATTAATTATTGGTGTGCAAATCAAACTGTAATGCAAAGGGCACTCGCTGCTAAAAGTATTTCTCACGCACAATCAGGTCTTATGATTGGAGGATTAATAAAATACCTCATGGCTATTATAATCGTTATTCCAGGGATTGCTTTATATGGGATTTTAGGTGATGGTTTAGGTGAACCTGATTTAGCCTTTCCATATCTAGTAAAAACTTACTTACCTGTAGGTTTGAAAGGAATTGTATTGTGTGGATTATTTGCTTCTTTGATGAGTACTATTGATTCTACATTTAACTCATTGGCAACACTTTGGTCCGTGGATATTTATTCTACATACATAAACAAAAATGCATCTGATACAGAGAAAATTGAATCTGGAAGAAAGGCAATTGTATTTAGTTTTTTTACAGCTTTACTTATGTCAATGATTTTATTGTATTTAAAGTTTGATGATCCAGATTCAGCATTTACTCATACATTAAATAATTTAAGATATTATATAAATTGTGGAATAGTGGTTTTGATTTGTAGTTCAGTTTTACTTTTAAAACCGTCAAAAAATTCAATATTAACTGCTTTTTTAATAACTATTCCTTTAAATATTTCACTTCAATATTTAATTCCTGAAATGAATTATTTTTTAAGAGCTTTTTGGGTTATTTTTTCTGGATTATTAATAGCATTAATATTTAATTTACAAAAGATTCAAAATCTGTATAAATTAACATATGTTTCATCAAAAAATAATTTAATATTGGGTTGTTTTTTATTGATTAGTTTGATTATAATCCATATTATTTTTCATTAACTTTAATTATAATGATAAATAAATTCTCATTTAAGCAATTACTCTATTTTGGAATTATAATTGAGATTATTATTTTTTTTATTTTTTATTGTACTAAAGAAGATATTGGAGATTTATTCCGTTATTCAGCTAGGTATTCAGGAAGATTATCATTAATAGTATATCTTTATTGTTTTTACTCTTACGTTTGTACTTTTTTAATTGACCAAGATCTAAAAAGGGTCAAAGATTTAGTATTTATTTTTGGAGTTTTACATCTGATTCATTTTGGGTTTTTAGCCCTATCGGTTTATCTTAACGATTTGCCAATAATTCCACTAAAAGTAATGGGTGGTGCTATAGCTTATTTAATGATTATTGTCTACCCATTTTTAATAAATAAAATTAAAAAAACTAAATACCATCTTATATATTTCTATTATGTAGGAATAGTAATGTTAATGACTTATGTGGCAAGATTAAAAGGTGATTTTGAAGGAGCTGATCCAGAAATATTTCATAAAGTCGCTTTTTTCGTTTTAATTATAGCCTTTTTGAGATTTGGTTTAAGTTTTTATAAACACAGAGAAAAATTTTAATTATTATGAAAAATTTGAAATTATATCTTTTCCCAATATTAATTCTTTTATCATTGATTTCTTTAGATAACCCTATGTTATGGGGTGAAATTGGACATAAAGTTGTTGGAGAGATTGCAGAAAGAAAACTTGATCCAGATGTAAAATACATAATAAATGACTTGTTAGATGGAGAATCAATGGCCAGTGCTAGTACGTGGGCTGATGAAATAAAATCAGATCCATTATACCAAAAATACAGTCCCTGGCACTATGTTAACATGCCGCTTGATTTGGAATATGAGAATGCAAAAAAAAACCCAAAGGGTGATATAGTCTTTGCTTTAAAGCAGTGCATTAAAATTTTAAAGAACCCTGATTCTGCAATTGAAGAAAAATCTTTTTATTTAAAATTTTTAATTCATTTAGTCGGAGATATTCATCAACCTTTGCATACAGGAAAATTTGAAGATAGAGGTGGAAATGATATAAAGCTAACTTTTTTAGGAAAACCAACTAACTTTCATATTATATGGGATGTTCATATGATTGAATATTTGAATATGGATTACAAACAATTATCTGATGAATTAATGCAAATGAAAGATGAAAATTATTCATTAAATCCTGACGATTGGGTTTATGAAACACATCAAGATGTTAAAAGATTATATGCTGAAATTCAAAATAAAAATGAAATAAATATTGATTATATAAATCGTAAAATTCCTTTTGTAAAGCATAAATTATTTAAAGCTGGATCAACTTTAGCCGGTGTTCTAAATGATATTTTTTCATAAAAAAAACGCCCATGAAGGACGTTTTTATTTTTATAAATATAATTCGAATTTTTATTCAATATCAGTTGCTTTAGAATCTTTTAGAGTAGGGGGGACAGCTTTAAAAGTAATTTCTCTACCCTGCATTTTTAACTTCATAGTACCCTCTTCAAATGTAACCTCAATTCCTGCAATTTCTTGTTTGAAAGTGTTTTTTGATGTAGCTTCAAGTACTAATTCTTGATCCATTCCAATTGGATTCATGGCTAATTTTGCTGATTTAGTGTAAACCTCAAATTTTAAAGGCATCAGTTCAGAAGCATAAACACCGTGAAATTTTTTAAGATCATCTCTTGAAATTTCAAATGCAACTTTTTCTGGTTTTGGATCAACAACCAATCTTTTTTCTCTATTAGCAATATTCCATGCAGTATAAAAAATAAGTCTTGATCTCATTTCAAGTAAGTCGTATTCTATTTTGTCAGGTGTGTCTGTGACTTTATGATAATCGGCATGGGTTCCGGTAAAATAAAAAATGATTGGAATTCCATTTTTTGCAAAATTATAGTGGTCACTTCTATAATAAAACCTGTTAGGATCGTTTTTGTCATTATACCTGTAGTCTAATGTCATATTCACGGACTCCGCATTGGTTTGTTCAGATAAATTATGAAGATCAACACTGTCATGATCTGATCCAATTAAATAAATATAATCTCTGTTCTTTTCTCTTCTGCTAGGGTCAATTCTCCCTATCATATCCACATTTAAATTTACTACTGTATTTTCCAGTGGATAAATCGGGTTATCTGTATAGTAAGCAGATCCAAGTAAGCCTTTTTCTTCACCAGTCACATGAAGAAAAACAATTGATCGTTTTGGTCCTTTTCCTCTATCGGCAGCTTTCTTAAAAGCTTCAGCTATTTCTAATAATGCAACAGTTCCAGATCCATCATCATCAGCACCATTATATATGCCCTTATCATCAACTCCGACATGATCAAGATGTGCAGTAATTACAACATATTCATCAGGTTTTTCTGATCCTTTAATTATAGCAACAACATTTTCAGTTTCAACTGTTCTTGGTTCTTGACCTCTTCTTCCTCTCATGGTTAGGGTCATCTCTTGAAAATAATCACCTTCTAAATCTCCAGGTTCTATTCCGATAGATTTGTAATAGTTTCTTAAATATTCAACTGCTTTTTTTTGTCCAGGTTCTCCAGTGTCTCGTCCCTCAAATTCATCGGAAGCGTAAATATACAGATGCTCACTTAATTCTTTTTCAGTAATAGATTTTGCAAACTTCTTTGCTTTTGAGGTTTGAAAAGAGTATGAAAAATTAATTGTTAGAAGAGAAATAACAATCAGTGATAAAATTTTATTATTCATAATATATTATTTTGTGCGTTGCAAGTTAAAAAAAATAAGTTACTATTTGGATTTTAATCTTTAATTTAGAATAAATATGGGTTTTAAAAAATATATATTTTTTATTGCATTATTATTCAATTTTTGGTCTTTTTATGGATTTCAAAATAATAACAGTCCAAACTATATAGTAATTTTTGTAGATGACATGGGGTATGGAGATTTGGGTGTTTATGGAAATCCAACAATTTCCACTCCCCACCTTGACAAAATGGCTTATGAAGGACAAAAATGGACTCAATTTTACTCTGCTGCCTCGGTATGCACTCCAAGTAGAGCTGCTCTCTTAACAGGAAGGCTTCCTGTTAGAAGTGGAATGGCTAGCTCAAAAAATCCTGTTTTATTTCCAAATTCGTTAAGTGGTCTTCCCGCCACCGAAATAACATTAGCAGAAAAACTCAAAGAAAAAAATTATAAGACTGCAATTGTAGGAAAGTGGCACTTAGGTCATACTAAAAATTATTTACCAAATAATCATGGTTTTGATTATTATTTTGGTATTCCCTATTCAAATGATATGGATAAGATTAATAATAATAATTATTGGTCTGAATATGAAAATAAAGAACTTAGTTCCGATAGCTATAATGTACCGTTAATGGAAAATTTTGATATTATTGAAAGACCTGTTGATCAAACTACAATAACCTCAAGGTATGTTGACAAAACTCTTCAATTGATCAATAATTATAAAAACGATAATTTTTTTATTTATCTATCTCATAATTTACCACACATTCCCTTATATGCTTCAAAAAGATTTTTGGGAAAAAGTAAAAGAGGACTTTATGGTGATGTAATTGAAGAAATTGATTATGGTGTTGGATTGATAATTAATGAGCTAAAAAAATTAAATCTTGATAAAAAGACAATAGTTGTTTTTACTTCTGACAATGGCCCTTGGTTAGTTTATAAATCTCACTCTGGCAGCGCTGGATTACTAAGAAATGGAAAAGGTACAACTTGGGAAGGTGGTGTTAGAGTACCTACAATTTTTTGGGGTGCTAATATTAAGCCAGGTTTAATAAATGAAATAGGTTCAACATTAGATATTTACACTACATTTTTGGCCTTAGCAAAAATTGATACTCAAAAAAATATGATCGTAGATGGATATGATTTGTCAGAAACTTTATTAAGAAAAAAAGAAAGTCAAAGAGATGAAATGTTTTTTTATAAGGGAGATGAGTTGTTTGCTGTTAGACTTGGAGATTTTAAATTACATCTAAAAACAACAGACTGGTTTAAGGAGCCAAAAAAACATAATCCGCCACTTTTATTTAATTTGAATATTGATCCCTCTGAAAAATTTAATATATCATCAAAAAATCCTGAAAAAGTGAAAGAAATTTTAGAATTAATAAAAGTCCATAACTTAAGGCTCGTAAGGGGAAAAAATCAGCTAGATATTAGGTCTTAAGAAATAATTTCATTAATTGAATCCCACAGCTTGATTCTTATGTTCAGTGCTTCTATTGAGGCAGTTGTAGCTTCTTCCCATTTTTTTTCGTCATTGCCACACAGTTCTTCAATCATTTTAAGTGCCATTGGTCCGTGCTCATCAGCATCTATTTCAATATGTCTTTCTAAATAATAAATTAAGTTGTCAGCTTTAATTTCATTTGAACTGGAAAGTTTTTTTACTATTTCAATAAACATGTCTGGAATTAAGTCTTCTCTTCCAAAAGTAAATACACTTGCGATAACATGATTTTTATTTGTTGCTATAATATCAAAAGTAAAGTCCATAAAATTTTTGACAGCTTTATTAATATCAATTTCATTAACAGATTTACTATATGATTTTGATTCTATAATTTTTAAAATAAAAGAGTTAATCAAATCAGTACTTGCTCCAATCTGAGACATTGAATCTAAATAGAGTTCGAAATGACTTTTGGTATTACCGTTTAAATCTATGTCACTTTCTTCAGCTAATACTATATCGTTTACTAATCTTCCGGCTAAATTATTTTTATTTGGAGTCCAAGGTACCTCAACACAAGTTAAGTTATTTTGTAGAGCTTTAATTAAAGACATAAAGTCCCAAACTGCAAATACATGATTTTCCATGAATTTTACGATTTTCTCTTTACTGTCAAGATTTGAATAGAGTTTATGATTAATTAATATATTTCTATATTCGGAAAGGTCGTTTTCTAGCTTTTGAATATGTGACATGAATTTTTTTTGTGCAAAAATAATTTATAAACCTTAAATTACGGACATAAAGTCAATATTTTTTTAATGGATTTAGAAACATTAATAACCTTTTTGTTAGCTTCTTTTACTTTAACAATTTCACCTGGTCCAGATATTTTGTATGTTATTTCTCAAAGTATAATTAAAGGAAAGAAATCAGCTTTCATGATATCTTTAGGGTTAACCACTGGATTATTAGTGCATACTTTTTTAGTAGCTGTAGGATTGTCTGTTATAATTTCACAAAATGAAAATATACTTAACATGATTAAACTATTAAGTGTGTTTTATTTTTTCTATTTAATAGTAATGGTGTTTTTAAAAAGAAAAGATAATTTAAAACAAAGCGAAGAAGGGTTTAGTGAAAATCAATTTAAAAAGGGTTTGATTATGAATCTGCTTAATCCTAAAGTAAGTTTGTTTTTTATTGCTTTTTTTCCAAATTTTTTATTTCATGACCAAATCAGTAATCAAATTCAATTTTTAATATTAGGATTAATTTTCTGGTTACAAGCAACTATTATTTTTTTATTGGTTTCTGTATTTTCATCAAAATTTGCTTCAATTTCAAATAAAAAAAGTTTTGTTAATAAAAATATTTATATAATTGAGATTTCCATATATCTGTTTATTATTTACTGGATTGTTGGATAATTAGAGTTAATTTTATAGAATGTCAACAGTAAAAATCATAGAATGTCCAAGGGACGCTATGCAAGGAATTAAAGAATGGATTCCATCTGAAGATAAATTATCTTACATACAATCCATATTATCTGTTGGTTTTGATGTAATTGATTTTGGAAGTTTTGTGTCTCCAAGAGCTATTCCACAGATGAGAGATACTGATTTTATTATAAATAATCTTGATTTATCAAATTCTAAATCTAAATTATTAGCTATTGTTGCGAATAAAAGAGGAGCTATTCAGGCAAGTAAATATTCATCAATATCCTACTTAGGTTATCCTTTTTCAATATCTGAGACATTTCAAATGAGAAACACCAACAAAAGTATATCAGAATCTTTACAGGAATTAAAAGAAATTAAATCTATAAGTGAAAAATTTAACAAAGAACTTGTTGTTTACTTATCTATGGGTTTTGGGAACCCCTATGGTGAACCATGGAGTTTTGAAATTGTGGAAAAATGGATTGATAAACTAAGCGAAATAAGTATAAATATTATCTCAATTTCAGATACAATAGGTCTTGCAAAAAAATCAGATATTCAAACTGTTTTCACAAAATTAATTCCCAAATATTCGAGAACTGAGTTTGGATCTCATTTTCATACTAAGCCTGACCAATGGTTCGATAAAGTTAATTCTGCCTACCAATCAGGATGCATGAGATTTGATGGAGCAATTTTAGGATTTGGCGGTTGCCCAATGGCTAAAGATGACCTTACAGGAAATCTTCCTACTGAAAAATTAATTTCTTTTTTTAATTCTGTCGGTGTTAAAACCAGTATAAACTCATTGAATTTTGAATCTTGTTATAATCATTCTTTAAAACTATTTTCTAAATATCAGCTTAAATAGTGATTTTATTTATATTAATTAAAAATAGTGTAGGTTTTAAATTATTTATGAATTATGTTTTCATAGCTTTTTTAATAAGAATTATTCTTTGATAGAAGCCGCACAAATAAAATTAATTGGAGCTTTATTTTATGACATATTCATGTATTAATCTGCAGTTCTATTGATGACTTATAATTATTTACCTAACTAATCTTTTAGTTTTCAGTTTTTAAAAGGTGCTAAAGCCTTAAATTTTAGTATATTTGCATGCAATTAATTAATAAGTTAATTGCTATGAAACTCCCATCAAATAAATTTACTGGTATAGGTTTAACATACGATGATGTGTTATTGGTTCCATCATATTCTGAACAACTTCCAAATCAGGTAGATATTAAATCCAAATTTTCAAAAAACATCAATTTGAATATTCCTATTGTTTCTGCTGCTATGGATACTGTTACTGAAAGCAAAATGGCCATTGCAATGGCTCAAGAAGGTGGACTTGGAGTTTTACATAAAAGCATGACTATTAAAAATCAAGCAGATAAAGTTAAAAAAGTTAAAAGATCCGAATCCGGAATGATATTGGATCCTGTGACATTAAATGAAAATTCATTGGTTTCTGAGGCTAAAAATTGCATGCGAGAATATAGTATTGGAGGTATTCCCATTGTAAATAACAAAAATGTTCTGATAGGAATAGTAACAAATCGTGATTTAAGATTTGAAAATGATAATAGTAAAAAGTTATCTGAGGTAATGACAAAATCAAATCTAGTGATTGCTAATGTTGGTGTTACTATGCAAGAGGCTGAAAGTATTTTACAAAAACATAAAATAGAGAAACTTCCAGTTGTCAATTCTAAAAATGAACTTTCGGGATTAATAACTTTTAGAGATATTCAGAAAATATCCCTTAAACCAAAATCTAATAAAGATGACTTTGGAAGATTAAAAGTTGCTGCTGCTATAGGAGTTTCTGATGATTCTATTGACAGATGTAAAGCACTAGTCGATGCAGGAGTTGATGCAATAGTAATTGATACTGCACATGGACATTCCAAAGGTGTTATAAATGTTTTAAAACAAATTAAAAAACAATTTTCAAAAATAGATGTAATAGTTGGAAACATTGCCACAGCTGCAGCTGCAAAATTTCTAGTTAAGGCAGGTGCTGATGGAATTAAAGTTGGAATTGGTCCAGGTTCTATATGTACAACTAGAGTTATTGCCGGTGTTGGTTATCCACAGTTATCCGCTATATATGAAGTATCAAATGCAATTAAAGGGTCCGGTGTTTCAGTAATTGCTGATGGAGGTGTTAAATACACTGGTGATATAACCAAGGCTATTGCAGCAGGTGCAGATTGTGTAATGCTGGGTTCATTATTAGCAGGAACAAAAGAATCTCCAGGTGAAACAATTATTTATGAAGGAAGAAAATTTAAAACATACCGTGGGATGGGATCCATTGAGGCTATGCAAAAGGGTAGTAAAGATAGGTACTTTCAGAGCTCAGTAAATGAGTCTAATAAACTTGTTCCCGAAGGAGTTGTGGGTCGAGTTCCATATAAGGGAGATTTAGTTGAAAGTATCCATCAATTTGTTGGAGGAATTAGATCAGGAATGGGCTACTGTGGATGTAAAACAATAAATGATTTGAAAGAAAATGGAAAATTTGTTCAAATTACTGGAGCAGGTTTACAAGAAAGTCATCCTCACAATGTTATGATTACTCAAGAATCACCAAATTATTCTAGATAAATTAATTTTGAAAAAATACTTTTTTCTTATTGTTATATTTTTTTACAATTGTGATTTATTAGAAAATAGACCAGATCAAGTTTTAGCAAGAGTAAATGATAAGTTTATTTATGAATCTGATTTAAAAAATGCCCTTCCAGATGATTTGTCAAATGAGGATAGTATCTTGTTTGCAAAAAACTTTATCAATAATTGGGCAAAAAAAAACTTACTTTTTGAAAAAGCACTTATAAACCTTGAGGATTCAAAACAAAATGAGCTCAATAAATTAATAGAATCCTATAAAAACGATTTATTTTCATTTACCTATCAAGAAAAAATTGTTAAATTTTCCATGGATACAATAATTCCTGATAGTGCTATTATCAAGTATTATGATATTAATAAGTCAAATTTTAAATTAAATCAAGAAATTGTTAAGGCTAGATATTTAAAAATAAATAGTGAAAATTATAATTTAAAAGATGTTACCAAGCGTTTTAGAAGTTTAAAATTCAATGATTTGATGTTTTTAGATTCAATTTCTCTGCAATTTTCTTCTTACTATTTCAATGATTCAATATGGATAAATAAAGATCTTTTTTTTAGCAAGTTTCCCCCAGTTAGTGACAGACTAAAACAAAATATTGTTAAAAATAATTTATTTTATAAAATAAAGGATTCTTTGGAACTATATTTGATTAAGATTAATGATTATAAAAACAAAAATGATATTGCACCATTTGATTTTATTAAGCCCACTATAAAACAAGTGTTAATTAATAAAAAGAAATTGGACTTTATTAGTAAATTTGAAAAAGAATTAATTGAAGATGCCCTTCAAAAAAATGAATTTGAGTTATATGAAAATAGTTTATAATATTTTATTTGTCAGTTTTTTAGTAAACTTTTGCTTTAGTCAAGAGAATTCAAAGAAAAATTTTGAATCAAAAATTAAAATTGATGGAGTTTCTGCTGTGGTTGGGGACTATGTTATTTTGGAATCAGATGTTGATAAAACCTTAATTGATTTACAATCACAAGGTGTTTCAACTCAAAATATTACAAGGTGTAGTTTATTGGGTAAGTTGATGGAGGATAAGCTTTATGCGCATCATGCCGAACAAGACAGTTTGCAGGTTGATAGTAATCAGATTTATTCCTATGTTGATAGAACTATTGATTACTTCGTAGAACAGTTAGGAAGTGTTGAAAAAGTTTTAGCATTTTACAAAAAAAATGATGAACAAACATTTAGATCTGAGCTTTATGAAATAAATAAAGTAAGACAACTTTCTGAGTTAATGCAAAACAAAATAGTTGAGGAAATTGAAATAACACCCGAAGAGGTTCGTCAATTCTTTTTCTCAATACCAAAATATGAAAGACCAGTATTTGGAGCGGAATTAGAATTGGCCCAAATAATTATTGAACCTGAGGTCTCAGATGAAGAACAAAAAAAATTAATGAGAAGGTTAGAAACTATAAAAAACGATGTTGAAGTTAATGGTTCTTCGTTTGCAACAAAAGCAATATTATATTCCCAAGATCCTGGCTCAAGAGCCTCTGGTGGAATGTATACTCTAAATAGAAATAGACCTCAAATGCATAAAGAATTTAGGGATGCTGTCTACAGGTTGAGAGAAGGAGAGGTTTCTGAACCATTTGAAACACCAAGTGGATGGCATATCGCAAAAGTTGAAAAAATAAGAGGACAAGAGGTTGATGTGAGACACATATTACTAATTCCAGAGGTAACTAACCAGGCATTAATGGAGGCTAAAAGAGAAATTGATTTAATTAGAAAAAGAATCGTTGATGGAGAACTAACATTTACTGAAGCTGCAAAATCACTTTCAGACGAGAAAGAAACTAGTTCCAATGGAGGAGTATTAATAAATCCCACTACTGGAGATACTCGTTTTGAATTAACTAAGATGGATCCAGTTCTCTATAGTCAAGCTCAAAGATTAAAAGATAATGAAATCTCTATGCCACTTTTAGATGAAGATCAAAGAGGCGTTAAAAAATATAAATTAATTAAGGTGAGTAACAGATTTGATGAACACATCGCAGATTACTCTAAAGATTATATTAAAATTAAAGAATTGGCCCTAAAAGAAAAACAACTTAAAAGAATTCAAACTTGGATGGTTGAAAAAATTGAGGATACTTACATTAATATAAACAAAGATAACCAGTCTTGTAATTTTACTAATAAATGGGTAAAAAATTAATTTCTTTTTTAGTTTCAACTCGTCTTACCGCCATTTTGTTTATTGTATTTGCAGTAGCCATGGCAATCGGAACATTTATAGAAAGCTATTACAGCACAGATACTGCTAAAATTTTAATTTACAACGCAACATGGTTTGAATTAATTATGGTTGTATTTGTGATAAATTTTATATTCAATATAAAAAGATATAATCTTTTAAAATTCAGTAAATGGCCAGTGTTGATGCTTCATATTTCTTGGATTTTAATTATTCTTGGAGCGTTTGTTACCAGATACATTGGATATGAGGGTGTTATGCCAATTAGGGAAAACTTATCTTCTAATAGTTTTCTCTCAGAAAAAACTTATTTAACTGCTTATGTTGATGGAGAAGTTGAAGGTAGTCTTGTAAGAAAAAAATTACAGGATAATTTCTTGTTTTCTGAACATACAAATAATAAAATATCTTGGAATTATGAGTTAAAAGGACAAGATTTTTCGATTGAATACTTAGACTTTATAGAAAATGCAAAAGAAGGATTGGTTGAGGATGAAAATGGAAAAAAATATTTGAAAATTGTAGAGGCAAGCAAAGGAAATCGTCATGAACATTTTTTAGAATTTGGAATAGTCACTAGTATCCATAATATTTTATTTGCATTAAATAAACCAACTGAAGGTGCTATTAATATTACACAATCAGGTGATGAGCTTATTATTAATAGCCCATTTCCTGGAGATTTTATGCGAATGGCAGACCAAATGCAAGGAGATCTCATTGAAAATGAAGATCAAGTTTTACAACTAAGATCTTTATACAATACAGCTGGTTTACAATTTGTTTTTCCTGATCCAATAATAAACGGAAAATTTGAAGTTGTTAAGTCTGAAGAAGAGACTCAACAAGATGGATTATTTTTAAAGGTAAGCTCAAAAAATGAGTCTAAGAAAATAGCTTTACTAGGTGCTAAAGGAGTAGTTAATGACCCTAAGAAAGTTACTGTTGGGGGATTAGATTTTTTATTAACCTATGGATCATTAGAAAAAACTCTTCCTTTTCAAATTAGATTGAACGATTTTATTGCTGAAAAATATCCTGGAACAGAGAAAAGCTATAGTAGTTTCATGAGTAAAGTTACTGTGATTGGGGAAGAAACTTTTGATTATGATATTTACATGAATCATATTTTAAATCATTCAGGTTATCGCTTTTTTCAAGCTAGTTTTGATCCTGACGAAAAAGGAACAATACTTTCAGTTAATTATGATTTTTATGGAACATTAATAACTTACATTGGATATTTTTTACTTTACATTGGATTGTTAGGAATTATGTTTTTTGGTAAAACTAGATTTAAGGATCTAGCCAAACAGCTTGAAAAAGTAAAGCTTAAAAAACAAAAACTAACCTTAATTTTATTTTTAGTTTCAGGAACTGTTTTTTCACAAGAAAAACACAACCACCAAGAAAATAATTTATCTCAAGTAGATTCTATTATTATAAATAATTCAGTTGATAAAGTTCACGCTGAAGAATTTGGAAGTTTAGTAATCCAAGATTCGGGCGGAAGAATGAAACCTTTAAACACTTTTTCATCTGAACTTTTGAGAAAAGTAAGTAAATCGGATACCTATAAATCTCTAAATGCGGATCAAGTAATGCTTTCTATTACGAAAGATCCTGTATTATGGTATAATATTCCAATAATATATTTGAAAAGAGGCAATGATAGTTTAAGAAAAGTTATTGGAAGAGATAAAAAAGAAAAATATGCAGCTTTTGTTGATTTTTTTGATGATAAAGGAAATTATAAACTTGCAAAAAATTTAGAGACAGCTTACAAATCATCTTTACCAAATCAGTTTGAAAAAGATTTTATTGAAACTGATAGAAAAGTTAACCTTTTGTTTTCTGCCATTGACGGAAAAATATTAAAGATATTTCCAATTCCAAATGATAAAAGCAATAAATGGGTTTCTTTCAAAGAATTAAATATTGATGATTTTAAAGGAGTTGATTCTCTTTATGTTAAAAATATTCTCCCACTTTATTTAGGTTCTTTACAAAGAGATATTGAATCTAATGATTATACAAATTCTAAGAAATTGTTAGAGAGTATTACAGGTTTTCAAAATAAATATGGGGCTTCTGTTTTACCTTCAAAAAATAAAATTAAAGCTGAAATTCTATATAATAAGTACGATGTTTTTAGAAATTTATTTAGCTGGTATATGTATGTAGGAACTTTCATGTTTGTTTTTTTAATTATTCAAATATTTAAAGACAATAAATTTTTAAAGTATTTAATTAATTTTTCAAAGTACTCAATCGTTTTTTTATTTATCCTTCACACTTTAGGTTTAATTGCACGATGGTATATTTCTGGTCATGCCCCTTGGAGTGATGCTTATGAATCTATGATTTACGTAGCTTGGGCTACTGTTGGAATTGGGCTAGCCTTTGGTAGAAAATCTGATTTAACTTTAGCCTCAACATCTTTTGTTGCTTCAATGATTTTAATGATAGCTCATTGGAACTGGATGGATCCAGAGATAGCTAATTTGGTACCAGTTTTAGATAGTTATTGGCTTATGATTCATGTTTCTGTTATAGTTGGTAGTTATGGTCCATTTACTTTAGCAATGATTTTGGGAATAGTTTCTTTATTTTTAATTCTTATCACAAATGAAAAAAATAAGAAAAAAATAGATCTTAATCTTAAAGAGTTAACTATAATTAATGAACTAGCTATTACTGTTGGTTTAATCATGTTAACTATTGGGAATTTTCTTGGTGGCCAATGGGCAAATGAAAGCTGGGGAAGATATTGGGGATGGGATCCCAAAGAAACCTGGGCATTAATTAGTATAATGGTTTATGCTTTTGTTTTACACATGCGACTAATCCCTGGTTTAAGAGGCAAGTGGATTTTTAATTTGATGGCTATCGTCTCATTTGCAAGTATTATGATGACATATTTTGGAGTTAATTTTTATCTGTCTGGACTTCATTCATATGCAAGTGGAGATAAAGTAATTACACCTAACTTTGTTTATTATTCTGCAATCTTTGTTTTTCTATTGGGTTTTGCTTCATTTTTCAAGTATAGGAAGTATTATAAATAATTTAACTTTATTTTTAGAAAAAATTATTTTGTAGGCACCATATTT
>Ga0222717_10000195_pt1 | contig 53542 bp, 61 predicted proteins | sample C33_18DmetaG_FD_165053 | JGI IMG/M metagenome (GOLD analysis project Ga0222717, IMG submission 165053) | Estuarine water microbial communities from San Francisco Bay, California, United States - C33_18D | ecosystem: Environmental > Aquatic > Marine > Unclassified | place: USA: California... | reverse complement strand
TTCGAACGTATGGACTATGAATGGTGGGTTGAAGTTCAGCCTGGCGACATTGTAGTTGATGTAGGTGCTTGTGTAGGATTCTTCACATGCTCTGCACTTGACAAAGGTGCTGCTAAGGTATATGCTATTGAGCCTAACCGTGAACTCCTACAACTTGTGTTAAAGAACTCATTTGATTACATTGAGAATAACCCAGAGGGATGCCCTGTTGTTCCTGTTCATGCCGCAATGGCAAGTGATCCGAAGCACACCAAACACGTCTATGACGATGGCAGTGAGTTTCCCACTATGTCGTTCCGCGATCTTATTACCACGCATAAGCTTACTCACATTGACTTTCTCAAGGTTGATTGCGAAGGTGGTGAGTATAGTTTCTTGACTAAAGAGAACTTACCTTGGATTACTAAGAATGTACGTCGCATAGCGATTGAAGTACATTTGAGAGCAACCAAGACAAGTAAGGAAGACTTCATTAAATTCCGTGATGAGTTTATTGCACCTTTCTTTCATGCAGGAAAAGTAAAGTTTCAAGTCCCAGAGTACAAGAAAAACATCTGGGATAACGATGCTATTATGGATGAGGACTATGAAAAACTCCTCTCTGAATTTATGATTTACATTGACAATGGTTAATACATGAGTAAACAGACTGAACAGTTTCGTATCTTAACAGCTCGACAGCATGTTCGAGAACGCATTGGTATGTACATGGGTTCAAGCTCCCAAGAGGATATTGAGCGCTTTGTACTAGGTCAATGGAAGAGTGCTAGGTATGTACCTGCTTTATCAAAAATGGTCGATGAGATTCTCGACAATGCTATTGATGAAGCGATTCGTACTGAGTTCAAATTTGCTAACAAAATTAACGTGTCAGTCCGTGGTGATACAATCACGGTTAGCGACAACGGTCGAGGTATTCCTCAAGACTTTATTCACGATGAAAACATGGGTGAAGAAATTATGCGCCCTGTTGCAGCTTGGACTAAGGTCAATGCAGGTACATCGTTTGATGATGAACGAGTTACGATTGGAACCAATGGTGTCGGCTCAGCTGCTACCAACTTCCTATCAGCTCAGTTCGTTGGTCGTACTTGGAGCAATGGTAATGAGGTATGCGTCAAATGTAAAGATGGTGCTGACACTCTTGCTATCGCTACTAAGGAACGAATTGGTACTGGTACTGAGGTATCCTTTGTTCCTGACTTTGAGTTGTTCGAAGTAGATAGTCTAGAGGACCTTGATACCGTTTCGCTTATTGAAGATCGTTTGATTAGTCTTCAAATGGCATTCCCTGAGATTGCTTTCTCATTCAACAAGCGCCGAGTCAAAGTAACTGATATGAAAAAGTATGCAGCTTTGTTTGGTGACACTTGTATCATAGAAAAGAGTGATGATCTATCGTTCTTCTTTGCTACATCAGAAGATGGATTCCGTTCCAACTCGTTTGTGAATGGTGTAAACACTCGCAGTGGTGGTAACTACGTCGACTTCTTGGTCAACGGTGTTGTTGATGAACTAGGTACAATGATTAAGCGTAAGCATAAAATCGAGGTAGTACGTTCTACGATTAAGAATGGTCTTACCTTCGTCAAGTTTGCTCGCAACTTCGTGAATCCTAAGTTCGACAGCCAAACCAAGGAAAGGTTGACGAATCCTTATGGTAACATTAAGGAACATGTCGAAAGTGCAGGAGTCAAGGATTTTCAAACTCTGGCTCGTAAGATATTGAACTCACCTGACATTATTGATCCTATCATCGAGGCTCAACTTGCTAAGAAGCTAGCTGCTGACAAACGAGCAGCAACCCTTGCTCAAAAGAAATTGCGTAAGGTCAAGGTAGCTAAGCATATTGCAGCTAACAAAGATGATGCTACTCTCAAGATTGTTGAGGGTGATTCGGCTATGGGATTCTTATTGAAGGTACGTGATCCTAACAAGGTTGGTGCATTCCCACTTCGTGGTGTAATCATGAATACATGGGATATGAAACCTGCTGATGTACTTAAGAATAAGGAACTCAGCGAGTTGGTAGCAGTATTGGGACTTGACATTAACAATCCTGATAGTGTTGACGATATGACATATGCTCGAGTAGCTGCATTAACTGATGCTGACCACGATGGTATTGGTCACATTAGTCCATTGCTTATTGCTTTCTTCTATAAGTTCTGGCCTAGGCTACTACATGAGCGTCGAGTTATGATTACTCGTACACCTATTATGATTAGCTCAAAAGGTGACGAGATTGAATGGTTCTACACATATGAAGAAGCATCTAAGTTCAAGAGTTCAAATCCTCAGTACAAGCATAGATACATTAAGGGTCTGGGTTCTTTGACTGAAGACGAGTATAGTACTATTATTAATTGTCCTACCTATGATACGGTGACTGTTGATGATGGTGAAGTATTCCAAATGATGTTTGGTAAAGATGCCAACCTTCGTAAAGAGTACATGTTACAATGAATGATATGAAATTTACAACCGCAGGTGATTATATGAATGATGTAACGATGTTTGCTGGCGAAACAAATGATTATCCAATCTCGTTGGTTGCAGCTAACGAATGGTTAAGCTTTGCTAAGTACACCGTTGAGTCTCGAGCGATTCCAAACATGATTGATGGGCTTAAGCCTGTGCAAAGGTTCTACCTTTACTCTTCGATCATTAACTCAAAGCGTGACTTTAAAAAGGTATCTGCAGTGAGTGGTATCATATCCGATTACGGTTATAACCACGGTGAAGGTTCTGCGGCAGGCTCAGGCCAACTTATGGCTGCAGTATGGAATAACAACATTTGCTTGATTGAAGGTCGTGGATCATTTGGTACTCGGCTTGTTCAGGAAGCTGGTGCTCCTCGTTATGTCTATACTCGACTGCATGACAACTTCAATAAGTACATTAAAGATGTTGAGCTTTCACCTAAGCATGAAGATCCTGAGCATGAGCCACCTGCATTCTACCTTCCTGTTATTCCACTCGTATTGGTGAATGGGACTAAGGGTATTGCTACTGGCTTTGCTACTAATATTCTTCCTCATTGTCCTGCGAGTATTTCAGCAGCATGTGTTGAGTACATTACGACGGGTGACATACAATCGAGTATAGATATTAAGTTCCCTGAGTTTACTGGGCGAGTCGTACAGAATCTTGAAGAACCTAATAAGTACACGGTCATCGGTAACTATGAAAAGAAGACTAAGACACAGTTAACGATTACTGAAGTACCCTATGGCTTCGATCGAGAAAGCTACGTCAAGGTACTAGATGGCCTCGAGGATGACGGAGACATCGTATCCTACGAAGATCTATGTGACAAGACTGGATTTAAGTTTGAAGTAAAGCTGAAGCAGGTTACATCAGCTAAATGGAATGAGAACAAAATCATTTCCAAGTTTAAGTTGAGTAAGCCATTATCACAAAACCTCACAGTAATCGATCAGTTTGGTAAACTTCGTGAGTACGATGATGCTCGACAAATCGTAAAGGACTTTTGTGACTTCCGTATGGAGGTACTCCAAAAGCGTATTGAATTACGACAAGAAGAAGCCCGTGTACTAGGTGGTTGGCTCAATGTTAAAATGCAATTCATTCAAGCGGTACTTGACGACAAAATCGTATTCAAGAACAAAAAGAAGACTGCGGTTGGTAAGCAAATACTAGAGCATACTGATGCTACACAAGATCAAATCGATCGACTACTTCGTATTAACATTATGAGTTTGACAGATGAGATGGTCAAAGAACTGAAGAAAGAAATAGGACAGGCTCAACGAGACTATAAGTTTTGGAGTCGAGAAAAACCACAAACCCAATTTGCATTAGACCTCAAGGAGATAGTAAATGGCCAAGAGTAATATTATAGAGTTCCCAATGGATCGTGTTCGATCATTTACAACAACTACTGTTGTGGATGAAACAGGTCCGTTCACTTGGTATTCAACTCCAGGCCAGACCGAAACACTTGAAGAGGATTATGTAACTGGCTTAGAGTGGATATGTATTCAGTCTAAAGAACTTGAAGAACAGTCAGAAAGACTACTAGCGTTAGCAGAGCTTTTACTTGAAGGTGATGAGGGTAATGACTGAAGAAGTTGAAATTAGTTCTGAGGTAAAAGAACAATTTAAAAATAGTACAATGGGTAAGGCCGGTCGATTGGCCATGGAACTCAATGCTGAACGAAAACGTCTTAAACAAGAGATGGAAGAACTTCAGTTGCAGGTTGAAGACCTATCACCTTCTACACCTACTGGTACTATTGATAGTTACGTAAAATGGGTAGCAACCATTTTTGCTGTTGCCGGTGTCTTTGCTCAAAGCGCTGGATTTATAGTCGAAGGTAAAATGGCTTATGCAATATCAGCCATAGCATGGATTTACGTTGGCCATTGCTGGAATGATAAAGCAGTTATGATCGGTAGTGCTATCACTGGCACATCGGTGTGTATGAATTTAGCGGAGTATATAACATGAATGTAAACATTGGACCTTACCTTGATGCTGAAGATGTTTCACGCCAAGTCGAAATCAAAATAGACAACTATGACACATGGAGTATGGACCACACTCTTGGGCTTATTGCTTTACCACTGCTGAAGCAATTAAAAGACACTAAGCACGGGTCTCCACTTGTTGACCTTGAAGACTTACCTCCAGAGCTTGCTTTTACAGGTGATGCTAAAGGTGAGCACCCACAAACTGACATGTTTGCAAGCCCTGAGCATGATGATTTAGTATGGGAAATGCTACACAAAAAATGGGACTGGGTACTTGATGAAATGATTTTCGCTTTCGAACATATTTGTGGTGAAGACGAAGATTGGGATATAGGTCTGTGGAAAGCTGATGTAGTTGAGTGGACCTCTGTCGGTAATCGAGTACAAAACGGTTTAAGACTATTTGGTAAGTATTATAGAGGTCTGTGGGATTAATGAAAAACGAATGGGACGACTCAGAGGATAAGAGAAAAGAACGCGAACGTAAAGAACGTGTTCAACATCCCCATCATATTAAATCTAAAAGCCACTGGGGCTGGGATGCCGGCTACGACATGTACGAAGAGGAAGAAAAGAAAAAAGATGAGTAAGTTTGACGATAAACTGGACGCTCTTGGGCTTTGGTCCTTACGTATCTTGCTACTTAGTGGTATCGGTCTGTGGATCGTAATTGCTATTGTATTGCTTAAGGAGTATGTTTTTGTTTGGTAAGCTTTGGAAAATTTGGCAATACAGCCTAGGTGGATACTCAGATGATAAAACCGAACCTTACGATAAGTACATTACAATAGTACGAACCGTAGTGGTAGGAGTCAACTTTATCACCTGCTTCTTTATCATGGCGAACGCCGTACACCACTGGTAATTAGTAATTAGTAATGTAAACCATAAATGCTGCAGGTAGTAACTCAAAGAAGTTCTCCTCAAAAGCAAACTTACCATACCTATCATCTTGGAATCTTACTACACCTCGATCCATTAAAGGTTTTAGTAGCTTCTCTCTCCAAGTCTTGAATTTTTCAATCGCTCCATATTGTTGATCTAAATGAATGACCGCAGCAATGTGACGAACTCGTGTGGTTAGAAACTCAATAGCATTTGGATCAAGAATACTCATCTCAGCTCCACTCGCATTGATTTTAAGAAAGTCGATTTTATCAAGCTTTTGTTCTTCAGCAAATTGCATCAATGACATAAGCCGTGGCTCAGCCGTTTCCCTGCCTGGTATCTTATGAATTTTTGAAAGGTCTACGTCGGTTTTACCTATAGCAGCGTTGATAGGAAATACCTTACGTGCTTCTTGATCCATGATGTAGTCAGAAACATTTGCAATTGCTGTTCGTAAAAGATCACGGTTAGGTTCAATCATATAGACTTTGGTAGCATCTGCATCAAGCGCTTTGGCTGAGAAAATACCAACCCCTGCACCAACATCAACAACTACATCGTCGGGTAGTACTTCGTACCACCAATCATAATTTTTACTAACGTTCATAGTATGCCAGATGTGAGCAACGTGGTTCATACTTAAACCAGTTGTGTCAATCTCATTAGTAAACGCTTTCGGTCGAAACATGTTATATCCTCAATGAATAAATAGTATAGAATCAGTGTATGGAACCATTTTTATTATGTCCACGGAATATATATTCACAAAGAGCCCGTTCAGATTATCGGCAAGTGGATATGAGGATAATTTATATCTAGGACGTAAACAATTTTGGGAGCTTCATCGAGAGACCGGCTACCATCGATACGGCTTCATACATATTAACAAATGTGCTGGTACTTCGATTGTAGAATACTTAGGTGGACCTAAATGCCACTACAAGGTTGATGAAGCGATTCGTGAAATTGGTATGGAACAATGGAAGAGCTATTACACATTTACTGCTGTTCGTAATCCTTATGATAGAATGATATCGTTGTATCAATATAGGATCAAGCACAACTATAATAAGATGAAAAAGGATCCTCCTTGCATTAACGAGTGGATTTATAAGGTGTTAGTTGAACGAGATAAAGATCTTATACACAGTAAGTTCGACCCGTGGTTCTCACCTGCTCTTGATTGGATTACTTATGAAGGCGAGATTTGTGTTGACAAGGTAACTAAGGTCGAACATATAGATAAAGATTGGAAAGAAATTTGTGAAGGGATTGGTTGTAAGTATTATCCGTTACCTCATAAAAATGGTACATCTAGAGATGCCGCAATACAAACATTCTCTGAACTCTCATCTGAGAGTGTAACAATATTAACCGAACATTTTGCTAAAGACTTTGAAGCGTTCGATTACAAAATCAAAAAGGTATAACACATGATCACTAACTATTTGTCTACCGCTGGATTCGATATCAAAATCACTCGTCTTCCCGGTGTCGAATTCTTTTCTCAAAAGCTTTTATTGCCTGGTGTAAATGGTAATGCGGTCGAGACTGTTACACCATTGCGTGCTTACTATAGCGTACCAGATCACATCAGGTATCTAGACTTCGATCTCACCTTTATTATCGATGAGAACATGCATAATTATCAAGAGATCTTTAATTGGCTCAAAGGTTTAGGAACACCAGATACTCTTCAACAATATAAGGATCTTGAAGCTTCGAAAGAAGGCCTGACCTCTGATGTATCAGTCATCCTATTGAACAGCCATAAGAATCCTAACATCAAGTTTACCTTTATCAATGCACTCCCTATTGGTTTGACTCCAGTCTCTCTTGATATGACAACTCAGGACGTGACGTACGCGGAGGCGACAGTCACCTTACGATACGACGCATTTGAAATCGAAAATATGTAGTTGACATTTGCACCTAACTGTGGTATAATGGTGTATTCAAAATTGTTACAAGTGGATTAGTTATGGATACAAATGACATCTCAGGTATGTGGGCGGCCGACGCTCCTATTGACGAAACAAATCTAGTCGGCGAAAGCAAACGGATCCCCTTGCTCCATAGTAAGTACTATAATATGTACTATAGGGAAGTCTTGCGTGTTAAGAAACTCAAAGCCGAATATAAAGAACTCGAACTCGCAAAGCGAGAATGGTTCGACGGCAGCATGGCTGAAGAAGATCTTCGTGATCGTGGATGGCGTCCATACCAGAAGAAAATCATTCGTCAGGATATGGATAAATATCTACAGTCGGATAAGGAAATTATTAAGCTTAGTTTGACTATTGATTTCCATACCGCTAACGCAAATTATTTGGAAGATATAATTAAGACAATACACAGCAGGAACTTTATTATCAAGTCAATGATTGATATGCTGAAGTTCCAAGCAGGTGATTATTAATGTGGAACAAAATCGTTAAGTTGTTATCATCGCCAATCGACAAGAATAAGGTCGACAAAGCGATTATGACTTCTTTACCGACTATGGACGAAGAGATTGATCCTAATGATGTCAATCTCGAAAACGCTTATAAGACCCGTTGGATCTGGTATCATACTATTCTCGCCGTTCTTATATTTTTTACGAATCTAATATTATTTGGTATTTTTATATTACTGGCAATTAAGTTATAGGAGAACAAAAATGAAAACATTACTTCTAACTTCTAGCCTATTCGTAGCATCTTCTGCGATGGCTCACGAAGGAGCCCATTCCCACCCCCACGGCGTAGCATTTACTATAGGTGTTTTACTTGCATTTGTTTTAGTTGGTGCAGCACGCTATATTAAGATTAAGAACTTCAAAATCAAATAAGAAGCATTTTTTTATTATGAGCGAAAGGATTGAAATCGAAAATATAAACTCAGTACATATGAAAGTCAAGGCTGACTCCGGCACCTTGATGGAAATCTCTGAGCACTTTTCTTTCCGACCTGAAGGCTACCAATTTAATCCAAAATTTAAAGCTCGAGTGTGGGATGGAATCATTCGTTTATTCCAGCCTATGAGACCTAAACTATATGTAGGTCTGTTCCCTCATCTAAAGAAATTTTGTGATGACCGTGGATACACTATCGTAGCTCCAGATCATATAGGAACAGAGGAGCAATTTGATGATGATTACCCTATTGAACTCGCTAAAGAAATCAATTGCAAGTTTACACCAAGAGATTACCAAATCGAATACATCAATAACGCTTTGCGTAACCGTCGATCTTTATCTCTATCACCGACATCATCTGGTAAGTCTTTAATCATTTATTTGATTCAACAACATTACTACCAAGCCTTCGGCCATCGTACACTGATCATCGTTCCCACGATCTCGTTGGTACATCAAATGGCTGGTGACTTTGTTGATTATGGGTGTGACGCTAGTATCATCTATAAGATACAAGGTGGTGTTGACAAGAATACAAAAGCACCTATCGTAATTAGTACATGGCAGTCGTTAATTAAACAGCCTAAGGATTGGTTCGATCAATTCCGCGTGGTTCTAGGTGACGAAGCTCATACATTCCAAGCAAAGTCACTCACCACCATTATGGAAAAGTTAACTGATTGTGAGTATCGACATGGGTTTACTGGTACGCTTAAATCAGCAGAGAGTAAGACTCACCGGCTAGTACTCGAAGGATGCTTTGGTAAAGTCAAGCGATATGTGAATACTAAAAAGCTTATGGACGAGGGAACGGTTGCAGACTTTAAGGTTAAAGCAATTGTACTCTCTCACAATAACCAAGCTCGTAAAGACTTTAAGAAAGCGATGGGTACTATTAAGGAAGGTGTAAAGAAGTGGCCTGCTGAACGTGAGTTCATTGTAAATCATCCAGGCCGTAATAACTTTATTAAGAATCTCGTTCATAGCCTCGAAGGTCAAAACAATTTGATCTTATTTGACTTAGTTGAAAAGCATGGTAAGGTACTTGAGCCACTCTTACAAAAGGAAGGGCGAGTACTACATTTCATCTATGGTGGAACAAGTGGTGACGAACGAGAACGCATTCGTAATCTTGTTGAGAATGATTCCGAAAAGCGCCACAACATACTTGCTAGTTACGGTGTCTTCTCAACTGGTGTTAACCTCAAGCGATTAGACAACGTGATCTTTGCTTCTGGCTCAAAGTCAGAGATCAAAGTACTTCAATCAATTGGCCGTACGCTACGTAAGGCTGATGACTCAACTCAAGCAGTTCTATATGATATAGCGGATGACTTATCCGTAGGTGAATCATTTGAGAACTACACGCTTAAACACTTTAAGAAACGTATTGAAATCTACGGCGCTGAACAGTTCTCATTTAAGATATTCACAGTAGACATTTAACAGTTGACAATTGACCTTAACTGGTATATAATAGCATCTTAAATTAATCAACATGTGAGGTAACAATTAGACCATGGCTAAGAAACGGAATTACGTAAACAACCCTGATCTCTTACAAGCACTCATCGACTACCGAACAAATGTCGCTGAAGCTGAAGACTCGGGTGAAAATCCGCCAAAGGTTCCAGACTATATTGGTAGTTGTATCATGCTAATTGCTACTCGACTAGCAACTAAGCCAAACTTCTCTGGCTATTCTTACAAAGATGAAATGATTTCTGATGGCATTGAAAACTGTCTGCAGTACATTCACAACTTTGATCCTGAAAAATCTAGTAATCCTTTCGCGTATTTCACGCAAATTATTTGGTACGCGTTTCTACGACGCATCCAAAAAGAAAAGAAGCAGACTTATATTAAGTTCAAAGCTTCACAAAACATGATGACAGAAGCAATCATTAATGACTCAGCTGATATGGTAATTCAATTGAATGAGCCACCTGAGTACATTAGCGAGTTCATCGACGACTTTGAAAAGAAACTAAAAAAGTAGGAGACTGCAATGTTTAAGAAAATAGGATTTGGTATCTACGACCTGTATCAGTATTTTTTCAGCCTAAAGGTAAACCCATTAAGACACATTCCGAATGAACTTGTACAGTTTATGCTTATGTTCTATTTGTCGGTAATGTGGACAGTAGTATTTACTTTCTGGGCTGGATACACTTGGATGTATGGAATCTATAGTGTAGGTGGCCACCTTCTAGTCCTTGGTGCGTTCTTTATTACTGTCGCTATATTTCATGATGCAGAAAAGAATGGACACCTTTGGGTAAAGCGCGACATCAATAAGAAATAGAGAGGCTAATGGCAGAATCAGTTAGTGCAAAGAGACACCTGGCAAAGACACTTACATGGAGAGTACTTGCCACCACAGACACATTTCTTTTAGCTTGGCTCATTACCGGCGAACTCGACTGGGCTGGAATGATAGCAGGCTTTGAAGTGGTAACTAAAATGGTGCTGTACTATTATCATGAGCGAGCATGGTACAAGCACATAAGATACGGATTGCGTGATGATTGACTATGAGAACGCTTTTGATTGGAAAAAGCCTTCCGTTAACATTATAGGAAAGTGGCAGCCCTGGCATGAAGGGCATACACATTTATTCAAAAAAGCCTTGACATATACAGGGCAAGTTGTTATAATGGTACGTGAAGTATTTAAAGCTGATGGAGAAGACGCTCCGTTTGGTGAAATCAATGTCGTTGAATCGATCCACGAAGCTTTAGATAAAGAAGGCTACTATGATGGGCAGCATTACGTAATTGTATGTGTACCTAACATCGTTGGTTTTCTAAATGGGCCGGGCAATGGTGTGCATGGTTATTGGCACGTAGTCCCAGAGGGTGAAGAACAAATATATTCATCCGGTATAAGAAAGCAACTAAGAGAAGAAGGTAAACTATGAAAATAGCAATTGTTACCGACATTCATATTGGTGCAAGAGGCGACAGTCGTGTTTTCCACGAAGTTCAAAGAAAGTTTTTCCAAGAAGTATTTTTTCCATACTTGGATGAGAATGGTATTACCACTGTATTTGATCTGGGCGATACTTTTGACCGTCGTAAGTACATCAACTATGTAAGTCTTCAACGAGGTAAAGAGTTCTTATTTGATGAACTCGCTAAACGTAAAATTGATTTCCATGCTTTGATCGGTAATCATGATACGTATTATAGCAATGTGAATGATGTTAATAGCATGAATCTATTGCTACAAGAATATCCCACCTTTAAGCTTTATCAAGATCTAGGTGAGCATCTGACGCTTGGTTCAACTAAGTTTCTAATGCTACCTTGGATCAGTAAAGAAAACGCTGAAAAGAATCTACAGATTGTAGCTGAGTCTGATGCTAATATTCTAATGGGTCATCTCGAAGTAAAAGGTTTTGAAATGATGAAAGGTGCATTATGTACACATGGTCTAGACATCAATGTATTCAAAAGCTTTGAGTCTGCATTCTCAGGCCACTTCCACCATCCATCTCGATATGGCAATGTCGAATATCTTGGCTCACCTTATGAAATGACTTGGTCTGATTATGGTGGTAGCCGTGGGTTTCATGTATTTGATACTGAAACTCGTGAGATTGTTAAGATCGAGAATCCAAATCGTGTATTCTTTAAGATTGATTATGATGATGAAGAGTGGACTGTTGAAGATGTAGCAAACTTCGATGTAGATAGATATAAGGATACGTTTGTAAAGGTGATTGTAAAAAACCGAACCAACGCTTATCTTTATGATCTGTTTATGAGTCGACTGAGTGAGTGTGGTGCTGTTGACGTCAAAGCGATTGACGATAATCTCAATCTCGAAACTGCTGGGGTTGATGAGATACTGGATGAGACAAAAGACACCACTGAGATCTTACATAACTACATTGATTCGCTCGACACCACTATTGAACGTCATAAAATCAAAACATTAGTAGATGAATTATATAATGAGGCACTAAGCTTGTAATGCGAATACATTTCAAAAAAGTAAAATACAAAAACATACTTTCAACAGGTAACGTATTTACAACGATCGAGTTAGGGTCTGCACCAAGTACTTTGATTACAGGTACAAACGGTGCAGGCAAGTCGACACTTCTTGATGCTGTTGTTTATGGTCTGTATGGAAAGCCCTTCCGTAAAATTACTAAGCCACAGCTTGTTAATTCAATTAACAACAAAGATATGTTAGTTGAAATCACTTTTGCTGTAGGTGGAAATAACTATATGATCCGTCGTGGCATGAAACCAAACATCTTTGAGATCTATAAGGATGGTGGTCTAATCAACCAAGACGCGGCTAAGCGTGACTATCAGGACTACTTGGAGAACAATATCCTTGGGATTAATTATAAATCCTTCGGTCAAATTGTCGTCCTTGGTAGTGCAACGTATGTACCTTTCATGGAACTACCTGCTCAACAACGTCGAGAAATCATTGAAGACTTGCTTGACATTCAAGTGTTTAGTACTATGGGACTTCTTGCTAAAGACCAACTGAGTGATAACAAGAAAGACATTCAAGAGAATGCTTATAAGATTGAGCTCACAGAATCTAAAATTGAAAGTGCTAAAGATAACAACGATGCTATCCGTAAGATACGTGAGACTGAGGTCGAAAAGATACGCTCTAAAATGGCCGGTCATATTGAAGACATTGAGACTCGGGTTAAAAAGATCGAAAGCATCGAAAGCGAGATACAATCGCTATATGAAACAATCTCTGATAAGAAATTTGTTAAGAGTAAGTTTGATAAAGCGTCCTCTTTACTTGATAATTTAGAACGACAGCAACGAGATCGTTCTAAGGAACTACGTTTCTATCATGATCACGACAATTGCCCAACATGTAAACAGGGTATCGATCATGAATTTAAAGAAAAGGTCAGGTCTGAACAATATGTAAAGCGTAAAGAAGTTGATGAAGCTATTATAGAATTACAGGCTAAGATCGCTGAGTACCAAAAGCGACTCAACGAGATTAGTACAGTTGAAGATAATGTTCAAACTAAAAGCTTTGAAACATCCGAAGTGAAAGCCGAGATTAGAAGTTCTAAAAATGCTTTACTCGGATTTAAGAAAGAACTTGAGGATGCTGAACGACAGGTTGAAGAGGTTGATACTTCAAAGCTCAAAGGTTTCGAAGAAGATCTTGAGAAGTTGCAGGCTGCTCGAGTCATATTACTGGATGATCGAGAAGTCCTAGGTGTTGTAAGTACTATTCTCAAGGATGGTGGTATTAAAGCTCGTATCATTAGCCAGTATATTCCCGTTATGAATAAGCTGATCAATAAGTATTTAGCAGCCTTCGATTTGTTTGTTGACTTCCAGCTTGATGAAAACTTCAATGAGATTATCAAGTCTCGATTCCGTGACAAGTTCTCTTACTCTTCATTCTCGGAAGGTGAGAAGCTTCGTATCACGCTTGCTATTATGCTATCATGGCGTTCTGTCGCTAAGCTACGTAATTCAGTATCAACTAACCTCCTCTTACTCGATGAAACGCTCGATGGCGCTTTGGATGGTGTGGGTATTGAAAGCCTGATCGAAACATTACATAGTCTCAACTCAGATGACAACATCTTCGTTATCTCTCACCGTGGAGATCAGTTAGCAGATAAGTTCGACACGATGATACGATTTGATAAGATTAAGAATTTTAGTGAGATTGCAGCATAAAACGGTGTACAAATGCACTCAAGTGTGTTAGAATGGTACCCTTCATTATACAATATGGAACTACTTAATGTCTGAATTTTATACTTCAGTTGAAAGATATGGTAAAAATATCCTATGGCGAGGATACAAAGATGGTAAGCGCTTCTCTTACCGAGTACCATATCAACCTACTTTGTACGTACATTCTCCTAAGAAAGATGGTGAGTATCGTTCGTTGGTAGGTAACAAGAAGCTCAATCCAATGAAGTTTGGTGAGATGCGAGAAGCAAAAGACTTTATCGAAGAGTACAAAGGTGTAGCTAACTTCGAGGTCTATGGTACAAACAACTTCGTCACTCAGTTCATCCAAGAACATTACCCTAATGATATTGAATTCAATGTAGACGATATCAACATCGTTTCGTTTGACATCGAGGTCGACATCAGCGATGGCTATCCTAACGTCGATCAAGCTGATAAAGAAATTACTTCAATTGCTTATAAGTCCTCGAAGAGTAGTAAGTATGTTCTACTCGGTCGTAAAGACTATGATAAGAGTAAGACTCTACTTGACATCGATCAAGATGACATTGAGTTTATTAAGTTCGACAGCGAAGTTCAACTCCTTCAAGCATTCGTAAGATTATGGACTCACGACTATCCAGACATTGTGACTGGTTGGAACGTCGAGTACTTTGATATTCAATACATCGTAACTCGTATTATGAGACTTCTCGGTGATGAAGTTGCTAAGCGTTTATCTCCTTGGAAAAGCATACAATCCACCACTCGTGAGTTCTTCGGTAAAGTACAGGGTACATACAAGATCTCAGGCATGACCATTGTCGATTACATGGATGCATTCAAAAAGTTTGGTTATAAGTATGGTCCACAAGAATCATTCAAACTCGATCATATTGCTAATGTCGTATTAGGTGAGAAAAAGCTAGACTATTCTGAGTACGGTACACTTACTGAACTGTATGAGCAAAACCCACAACTCTATCTCGACTATAACCTTAAAGATACGTGGTTGATCAAGCGTTTCGAAGACGAAACAATGCTACTATCTCTTGTAATGACTGTTGCTTATGGTGGTGGTGTAAACTTCTCGGATGCTTTCGGTACTGTAGGAATCTGGGAAAGCACGATCTATCGTCGACTTATGAAAGATAAAATCGTTCCACCAACTAAAGGTGGTCCTGGCATGCGAGCTGGTGATCTTGTTGGTGGTTATGTTAAAGATCCAGTACCGGGCATGTATCCTTGGGTCGTATCATTCGATTTGAACTCTCTGTATCCTCACCTTATGATGCAATACAATATGTCACCAGAAACTTATCTTTCTGATGAGCGTGAGTATGTTACTCAGGAAATGGTACTTAGCAGTCAATTCGAAAATACAAACAAAGCATACTCAGTCGCAGCTAATGGTGCTTGTTTTAGTAATGAGAAACTCGGTATCATTCCCGAGATTATTAATGAAAACTACGATGCCCGTTCTAAGATTAAGAAACAGATGTTAGCAGCTGAGCAACAGTATGAAGTCGAGAACGATCCTACTCAAAAGGCTGAGCTCAAACGAGAAATCAATCAGTTGCATAACTCTCAGATGGCGATTAAGATTTCGATGAACAGCCTCTATGGTGCAACGGCTAACATCTACTTCCTCTACTATATTAATGACATGGCTGAAGCAATCACTACATCCGGCCAGCTCAGTATTCGTTATGCTCAAAAGTCTGTGAATGATTATCTCAACAAGATACTCAAGACCGAAGACGTTGACTACGTTGTATACATAGATACTGATTCGATATATGTTAACTTCGGTCCTCTCATCAAAGAGGTATTCGGTACTACTGACATCTCTCGTAAAGATGGTGAAGAATTCCTAGATAAGATTTGTTCTACTAAGATTGAACAGGTCATTGAAGATGGCTATGAGAAACTGGCTGCTTCGTTGGGTTCTTATCAGAATAGGATGGTGATGAAGCGAGAAAAGATTTCTGATAAGAGTATCTTCATCGCTAAAAAGCGTTACATCATGAATGCTCTCAACTCAGAAGGTGTTCATTATGAAAAGCCAAAGATCTCAGTAACAGGCATTGAATCAGTTCGATCATCGACACCTGAAGTATGTCGTGAAAAGATGAAGCAAGTCTTTGATGTTATTATGAACGAAGGTGAGACAGCTACTCAAAAGTTTATTGCAAACTTCAAAGACGAGTTTCGTCAGCTTCCTCCTGAAGAGGTTGGCCGGAACTCTGGCACAGACAATATAGATAAGTATCTTGATCGTAGTACTGGCTCATACAAGAAAGGATGTCCCATGCATGTTCGTGGCTGCATTCTATTCAATAATCTGTTGAGTCAGAAAAAGCTAAATAAGAAATACGAAACCGTACAGGGTGGTGACAAAATCAAGTTTGCCTACTTGAAGTTACCTAATCCTCTACGTGAAAACATCATTTCATTCCCAGGTGTTCTTCCAAAAGAACTTGGGCTAAATGACTATATAGATTACGACACTCAGTTCCAAAAGGTGTTCTTGAGTCCGATTGAAAGTATTCTCGAAGCAGTGGGTTGGTCTTCAGAAAAGAAAGATACTCTCGATGATTTTTTCAGTTGATAAACAATACAATGGTAAATAGGAGCCATAGATGAAATTAATAAGATTAGTAACAGGTGAAGAGCTCATTGCTCAGGTAAGTGAATTTGCAGAATGCGGTAACGTAGTAATTGATGAAGCAGTAATGCTTATTCCAGCAGGTGAAGGCAAGATTGGAATGATTCCTTTCATGCCTTACTCAGACGGCTCACCCATAACAATTGATAAGAAGCACATCATGTTTATGACCAAGCCTAACGACGAACTCTATCGTCAAGTCTTAAAGCTTACTACAGGTCTTGAAACTCCATCCTCAAAAATAGTGGTATAACGCATGAAAGACGGTATCAAAAAAGTTTGTATTGTTACTAACTTTAGAGCAGCGAGTACAGCACTTACTTTACTCAAAGCCGAAGAGTATGACATTCCTTATGTTGGTGAGTTATTCTCTCACGAGAAACCTTTTAACATTGGTTCAACCGTAGACCTCCGTCCTAAAGAAAAGACTCACCCTCGATATATTCAAGAGTTACGTGAAAACAAAGATCTTGAGTGCTGCTTTAAACTCATGCCACAGCATGCACAGTTTAACGTTGAAATGATTGGTGAGATTCTCGCGACCGTTGATAAAGTTTACTACCTTTATCGCTCAGACTTTAAAGGTCAGCTGATAAGCTATATGGCAAATCGTGGGTACGGGCGCGAACAGGAAACAGGATTTAAGACAAAGACATCACCTGCTAATCGTCAACAACGAGCTCGAGAACTAGTGTTAGGTGAGTTAGGTAAGACTAAGCAACCTGTTATTATTAAGATGAGTCTTACTGATCCTCAACTAGCTGGCAACATCGGTGGTATTAGCATGCCTACTCTTCGCCACGGACTTATTCGTAACTATGAAGTAATGGCAGCTGCTTATCGACTCTACCCAGGCGAGCTTATTCGTAAGGAAGATTACTTTTCTGGTGAGCGATACAATCCATACAACAGGTTCGTTGAGTGGAAAAATGGAGAAGTCGTTGAGATTGAAGACTTTAATGTCGACGCTTTATTCAAATAAACAGTTGACAAGTTGATCAACATAGTATATAATGGAGCAGTTTATGATTACTATTTACGGTAAAGATGCTTGTGGATTCTGTACCATGGCAAAAAATTTATGTGAATCAAAAGGTGTAGGTTACACCTATTTGAATCTGGGCGAGGACTATCAAGCTGATGAGTTTACTGAAAAGTTTCCAACAGCAAGAACCTTCCCACAGATAACTGTTGATGATGCACCTATTGGCGGATTCAACGAATTGAGAGAGCACTTCGCAAATTGAGGCAATACAACATGAGAAATCTAATCTTAGCAACAGCACTTATCTTTTCAGCACAAGCAGCAGCTGAAGATCGGTTCGAAGAAATTCGACAGACTTGGAATACCTGTGCTGCATGTCACGGACCACAGGGTCAAGGTGGTATTGGTCCAACATTAGCAGGGCAATCTGCTGATGATATTATTGACAAGCTTTTACACTATAAGGCAGGCAATAAGCTTGGTCCACAATCTATGCTAATGTGGCCTACGGCTCAAGCATTGACTGAAGGTCAAATTGGTATGATCGGTGTATTCATTCAAGAAGGTCAGCCTGACCAATAACACTCACAACTTTAAGGAAATTTGATGGCTAAAATTTTAATCTTTGGCTTGCCAGGTAGTGGCAAAACATATCTGGCACAAGAAATCGTAAACTTACTAGGTGACAAGGTCGCTTGGTTTAATGCGGATGCAGTACGAGAAGAAGCAGATGATTGGGACTTCTCGGCTGAGGGGAGATTAAGACAGAAACAGCGTATGAAAGATTTATGTTCAGACGCTGAAGCAGCAGGAAAAGTCGCTATTGCAGACTTTGTGTGTCCATTTGATTCAGCTCGGGCTGAGTTTGAAGCTGACTATGAAGTCTTTGTTGATACTATTGACGAAGGTCGATTCGCAGATACTAATGCAGTATTTGAAAGACCGAGTCTATGGGACTATCGAATTGATTCGATGAGAGGTAATGTTGATGCTATTCAAATTGCTTGGGAAATCGGTGATCGATTTATCTGGGACAATAAGCAACCAACAACTCAAATGCTAGGCCGGTGGCAACCTTGGCATGAAGGACATCAAAAACTATTTGATCGTGCAATTGCTAAACATGGTCAAGTATGGCTGATGATTCGAGATATGCCGATGACCGATGACAATCCATTTGATCAAGTTGCAGTGAAACAGAATCTAAGACAAGCATTAGCTAAATATGCAGGCCAAATCAAAATAAGTATTGTTCCTAACATTATGAATATTACTTACGGACGCGGTGTTGGATATAAAATAGAACAAGAAGTTTTTGATGATGAAACGCATGCTATTAGCGCTACAGCAATACGTGCTGAAATGAGAAAGGAAGGTAAACTATGAGTAAAAACTGGGTAGAAGATATTCACCTAATGCAGGGTAAGTATCTTACGAGGCAATGGGTAAAAAATAATCCTGAAAAGCTGAGACAGTTTCTTGAGTTTCGAGTTGCATTCTTACGTGAAGAACTAGGTGAGACTGAGATTGCTTTAGCTCAACGAGATCCAGAAGAAGTTGTAGATGGATTAATTGATCTATGTGTTATTGCCATTGGTACTCTCGACGCATTTGGTGTTGATCCTTATAAAGCGTGGGATGCAGTTTTCGAAGCAAATATGACAAAAGAAGTCGGCGAAAAACCATCAAGACCAAATCCACTTGGAGTACCTGACTTAATTAAACCTGAAGGATGGACTGCCCCTAGTCACGAAGGGAATCACGGCATCCTTACTGATACTCTCAAAGGAGGCTAGAATGAGAGAAGATATGTTAAAAGCTCTACGAGCTCACGCACAAGGTAAGATCGAACTACATAAAATGAATGTAGAAGTCTATCTTCGTAATCCAGCCGGTATCGGCGAGCATCCTGATGTGATGGAGGCGATGGAGAAAGAAATCCAACAAATTGCTGAATATCACGATCAAATTGAAGTAATTGACACTTATTTCAAATAAATTGCAAAAAACAGTTGACAATCACAGCCAGCTGTGGTATAATACTATTTTTACAACGTCGGCCGGACGGAAAGCGGCAAACCATTAAACTTTGAAACAAATAGGAAATATCATTATGAGCAAGACAGCACGAGTACTTACAGCATTCCAAAACGGCGAGCAATTGACTGCAAAGCAGATCGCTTCTCGATTCAACGTAGGAAACCCACATGACGCAGTACGTCAACTTCGCATGAAAGGGTTCTCAATCTATGCAAACCAACGCACCAACTCAAAAGGCGCTACCAAGACTTTCTATCGTCTGGGTACACCTACTCGAGCTACTGTTGCTGCTGGTTATGCAGTATTAGGTGCCTAGTAAAAAAGTGAAAAAAAGTGAAAAAAACAGTTGACAAATGCAGTCAACTAGTTTAGAATGGTATCTTAATCTGGTGGGAATTGGCCACGACGCTCCTAGAGCATGACGGTAACGAACCACCAGGTTATTTTTTATATTGCCGATTAAAGGCAATCCTAACCAATAAGCAATCGGAGTAGAAACGATGCAATATGAAGTAAAAGTAATGTCAGCACAAGAAATTGTTGACCTCCTCAATACTGGGAAACTCAACCCAGATCCTATCGCCCAGCGTCCAGCTGTTTCTTCAGGTGTTAAAAAGTCAGTAGCAATCATCCGAGCTCTTATGAACGGATATGGTTGTGGCATGCTTACTCTACGTGATATTCGTAATGATCCAATAGCTCAAGCTATATACGGATGTGATTACCTCGTAGTCGATGGCGGTCACCGCTGCCGAGCACTGAAGGCTTACTATACTGGTAAGATTCTTATCGATGGTGAAAAGTACATTGATTCAGATTTTGATCTCAGTCAAGTACAAATTCCTGTCGAAGTTCGTACCTGTTCTAGTAAGGAAGCAACTATCCTATTCAAGAACGTTAACACAACCACTCCTACTAACTTTATGGAAATGGTTATGTCAGATGAAGAGTCTAAGGTATGCGAATACATTCGACGACAAACATCTTATGTTCGTGAGTACACTAACGAGCCACATGCAGTCTTTGAGAAAAGCATTAAGCCTGATGGCAAAGTAGTTGTTCCTAACTGGATTGACGATCAGCCGAACCCACGGCGTCGTTGGGACGAGTTTGTAGCAATCGCTATCATCCGTTCTTTAGGTAAAGGTCTTGTTGATGCTGGTCAGTCTGACATTGAACAACTTGTAGATAACGACACTGAGCTCAGTTCTGCTGTTAAAGCTCAAGTTGATAACTTCTTAGATGCTATGTTAGGATTGCGCAAGTTCCGTAAGTTTCAGTTGAATGATGCTACGTTCTCTGCGTTCTCAGTATACTACTTCGGTCTAGTAGGTAAGCACGGCAAGTTCAAGATCTCGAATGAGTCTGACTTCTACAAGACATTCATGGGGACTTACACACGACTTACTGGTAAGCAAGATCACGGTCTTGAAGGTGAGACAATCAAATACAAAGACAATGTGTTCTTTGTTAAAGAATTCTGCCGCAAGTATCGACGACACTCTGCTGATAGTACAGCACAAAAAATTGTGTTTGACCTATTTACAAAGCACGCAAACTGTGATAAAATGGGTATTACTGTTTTGGATAGTGTTCGTTCTCTTACGAAAACGGAACGTGAAGAAGCATTAGCTGCCCAAGGTTATGCATGTGCTATCGATGGCCAACACCTCGAGCTGGACGATGCAGTCTTCGGACATGATACTCCTTGGTGCAAAGGTGGTCGAAGTGAACTAAGTAACGGTGCTATGATTCGAGCTGAACATAACCGTGATATGGGTACGGTCACTCTTGATGAGTACCGTTTGATTTTAAGTATGAGGAATGACAATGAGCAAAGAACAACAGCCCCAGTCCCCGGAGTCGGTTAAAGTTCTACAGGAATGTGTTGACTTGCAGTTGAAAAAGTCTCGTGATTATCAAAATCCGAACTCAACTGTAAAGCAAGCCGACTACTATCCTAATGGTGTAACTACCATACATGACATCATGCATGCTAAAATGCTACGCATGAAATCAGTTATGGAAGCAATGCAAGGTGATGACTATGATCCTAACTTTGAATCTCTCGAAGATTCGGCTAAGGATCTCATTAACTACGCATCTTTCTTCGTGGCATATTGCCGCAGTGGTATTGTAGGTCAAAAGCCTAACAATAATATTTTTAATAAGGAAACTAAATAATGACTAATGTGATAATCCCTTCAAGTGACGAAGATCGTAAGCGTATTCGTGGTGCTATGGAAGAAATTAGTAATTCATACACTCGTACAGAAGCTGAGCGTGACTTTGTTAAAGATGCAATCAACGAACTATCGGAAGAAGTTGACATCCCTAAGAACATTCTTCGCAAGATGGCTCGTATCTTCCATAAGCAAAACATTACTGATGTCGTATCCGAAGTGGAAGACATCGAGGCTTTGATGGAGTCTATATAATGCTTAACGTAGCAAACATGCGCCAATTGATCATTGACAAATATCTCGATGAAGACTTTGTTATTGATCGTACTGGTGCTAAGACTATCGAGGTTATCGGACCAACATTCCTAGTGGATGATGATTGGATAATCCGTAAAGCAAATCAGGAATACATTCAACACGAATTGGAATGGTATCAATCCCAATCTCTTTATGTTGAAGATATTCCCGGTGAAACACCACAGATTTGGAAGTCGATCGCTTCTAACGAAGGCAAGATCAATTCAAATTATGGGTGGTGTATCTTCTCAGAAGAAAATGGTAATCAATACAAGCATGTTCTTCGTGAGTTGCGTGACAACCCAAACAGTCGTCGAGCTACTATGATCTATAACAGACCAAGTATGCATCTCGACTTCAATCGTGAAGGTATGAATGATTTCATGTGTACCTTCGCAAACAGCTTCTTTATTCGTGATGACAAGCTTGTCTCCCATTATATTATGCGTAGTAATGATGCTGTGTTTGGTTTTAATAATGATGCCGCTTGGGCTAAGTATGTCCAACAAAGTTTAGCGGCTGACCTTGGAATCGAGTGTGGTGATTTGATCTGGACAGCATCCAACTTCCATGTCTATGAACGACACTTTAAGTTTATCGAGAAGCTTGTTAATGAAATGGGATAAACGTTTTCTACGCATAGCCCAGGAAATCTCTACTTGGAGTAAAGATCCCAGTAAGCAGATTGGTGCAGTAATCGTTAACAGTGATAAACGCATTCTTGCAACTGGCTATAATGGCTTTCCAAAAGGTATTGATGATGCTGAAGAAAAGTATGACAATCGAGAACTGAAATACGAATTGATTGTCCATGCTGAAATGAATGCAATATATAATGCTACCTTCAATGGAATCTCATTAAAAGACTCCACACTCTATGTGTGGGGTTTGCCAGTATGCAGTGAATGTGCCAAGGGCATTATTCAAGTCGGCATAAATAGAGTAGTAATGTCAGCGTCGAATGTTCCACAGCGATGGATTGATTCGTTTGAAAAGACTCAAGCTCTGTTTGAAGAAGCCGAAGTAGATTGGACTTTCAGTTGACAATAAATAGATTATAGTATATAATGGATACCCTATGAAAAAAGTCGTTGTAATTGACAATCTTACTGAAACCTTTAAAGGTTCTATCGTTAGGTCTGGTCTTCAAAAAAGTTCTAAGCTGGATGCTCGTGCATTCGCTAAACTTGGTTATGATACTCACTACATCTATTGCGGTCATCTCGAAGACGATTATGGTTATACACACCATGTCGTTGACGAGCTTGGATCTAAAGAACGTGCAGTGGTTGAAGGGAAGAATCCATCTCGTGTTTCTCGCTATTACATCAAAGGATATCTTACAAAGGTCCAAGATCTAATACAGTCTGCTGACTATGTAATTGCTCATTGTCACAGTGTTTCTATGATTACCAACATCAATCAACTCGTTAAGAACAAGCGTATTATGTTTGTGATTCATGATGTAATCGATTTGATGTGGTGTTATGGAACAAGTGATGTCATTCGTCGTATGCGTAAGTCTGATCGTAACATGGTCTATATTGCTACGAACTCGAATTACTCAGTTCAACGTATGACTGACATTCATGAGCGAGCAAAGAAAGCTAACTATGAAGATATTCCATTAGCAGGTGAAGATGCTTTTGATGGATTTATCGAGCATTTTGTTTGGACTGACGAGAAGATTACTGATGAAGATATTCGTAAACTGGATACTAGAAGTGCCATTATTGGCCGTTATGAAACCTCTAAGTTCCATCATAAGGTTTACGGCTACTCGAATACGTCGAATACGATTGTACACTATGGGATACAAGATCCACGGCGAGATAAGAATGGTAAGTATTTTGCAAAGCTACAAAAGAGTGCTAATGCTTATGCTGAGAATCTTTCCGATGAGGAACTATTTGATCAAATAAAATCTTCGCAATCTATTATACTGCCCTGCTTCCATGAAGGCTTTGGTTACACTGCTTTCGAAGCAGGTATCTATGGTGTCTGCCCAGTGGTATTCCAACGTGAACTTGAACACTTAGGTATCTGGGCTCATGCTACTTCTGAGTATCTCACTCGAGCGAATGTCAAACACTTTGTCGCAGATTTTAATGATGCAGATGACATATATAAAGCTATAGACGATAGTGTCGCCATCACCGTGGAAGACCGGTTTGAGATCTCTCGCAACTTACTAAATTATTTTACTGTTGAAAAATATGTAGATGAACGTATCGAAAAACTCGATAGCATTCCAGAACGCATGACAACAGAAACTGACCTTGAGGATTTTTTTGTATGATTAAACACGCATCCATTGTTCCACTTATTGGTGGTGAAACAATTGGTTCTGAACTTGCTTTCGGCGAGAAACCTACCTACATGATGTCATACGAAGCTTTCGAGGCTAATGACGCACATGCCCGTAATTACTATAGTGGTACACCTTACTATGTCTTAGATCGACACGAGAGACCAACTGAGAGTGTAGATGTGGTATCATCTGTATGTCCATGTGCTGGTCTATCTCAGCTATCTCACGGCTTTGGTGATGACAATCCTAATAACCAATGGATGGGTATCACCGCTCGCCATGTTCTCGAAAACGTTAAGCCTAAAGTATTTTGGGGTGAGAATGCCCCAGGCTTTGCCGGTAAAATCGGTGAAACGGTTCGCAATGAACTCAAGCAAATCGGTAAAGAGAATGGTTACACGATGTCGGTTTATCGAACTAAGTCTTTACTGCATGGAGCTCCTCAGATTCGCGAAAGATCCTTCTATTTCTTTTGGCGAGATGACAAAGTTCCACTATTAACCTTTTACAATAGAGAGCATAAAAAGATAGAAGATGTTATCAGAAATGTTAGATCGAATTTCCAAACTGAACCCATCAACAAAAAGACACCTAGCAAGGACGATCTTTACTACAAGTATATACTTGAACATATTCATGGTGGTATTACTCATCGTGAGTTTTCTGCTATGGTAGAACCTCAAAAGGTTCGAACTCAAGACGTATTTTCATATATAGAACGTATGGGTTACGATTACGCGACCGTCGGCGAATGGATGGAGGAGCATGGATATGAACGAGAAGTCGAAAAGTGCGCCAGGCGGCATGCTAAACTCGCATCGGGCGGAAACATTATGCGACGAGGTACAATCATACCTAAAGATTATATCGGCGCTTTCGTTGGTCATTATCCTACCATGCTTACTCATCCTGATGAAGATCGTTATATCAACTATCGCGAGGCTATGGCAATTATGGGATTGCCTGAGGACTTTGAACTTCTCGACGCTAAGAAATCAGCGAACCACATCTGTCAAAACGTACCCGTACAAACAGCCAGAGACATGGCTGAAGAAGTAAAAAAATACCTTAATAATGAGTTGACAATGGTAGATACAGATTATATAATACAATATAATCACAAGCAACGTTCTGAATACGTTGAGCGACACAATACACTTGAGGCCTTTATAGCATGAAAGATTTAATCTTTGATTTTGAAACAATGGGAACTGAGCCTACAACGTGTGCTGCCCTTGACGTTTCTGTTATGGTGTTTGATTGGGATCGTATGACTTCATCGAATCCATACACTGTAAAAGATATAAAAGACACTCAGACATTTAAGCTTTCTGTGGCAGATCAAGTTAAGAATTACGGATGGGCTGTTGAGCCCAGTGTAATCGAGTTCTGGCAATCACAACCTAAAAATGTAAAAGCTAAAATCAAGCCTCATGCAAATGATCTTACGGTTGAGCAATTCGTAAAAGACTTCCACAACTATATTATAGATGCAGGTGTTAAGCACTGGTGGTCTCGTAGTAATACGTTTGATCCAATCATTCTTACTAGACTATTTGATTCTCAAGGTAAGAAAGAACATCTCTATAGTTATCTTAAGTACTACCTCGTACGGGACACACGTACTTACATTGATGCTAAGTTTAATTTTGAAAATAAAAAGAATGGTTTCTGTCCAGTGGCAAACGAAAGCGCTTGGGATAACACCTTTAGACCGCACGATAGTTCATGGGATATTTTAGCTGATGTTCTGCGGATGCAAGCAATTGTAAGAGCAGAGAATGATTTGGAGCAAATTACAATATGAAAATTAAAATCAAAGCAGACGACTTACGTGAGCATAGTCTCTTTGTAGGTACACCAATGTATGGTGGTCAATGTGCTGGTATGTTTACTAAGTCGACTAATGACTTAAGCATGTTATGTGCAGCTCACCAAATTCCACTCAAGTATTACTTTTTGTTTAACGAAAGTCTTGTTCAACGAGCACGTAACTATGTCGTTGATGAGTTTATGAGATCTGATTGTAGTCACTTGCTATTCATTGATGCTGACATTGGGTTTAATCCTAAGGATGCATTGACTCTATTAGGTATTCAAATACAAGATCCAGAAAATTATGACGTCATTTGTGGACCTTATCCTAAGAAAACGATTGCTTGGGAAAAGGTAGCAATGGCTGCTAAGAAAGGATATGGAAAGGAAAATCCGTTTGAACTTGAAGCATTCACATCTGACTTCGTCTTTAATCCTGTAAAAGGAACAAAACAATTTGCATTATCTGAACCAGTTGAAGTACAAGAAGCTGGCACTGGATTTATGCTTATTTCTCGCAATGCTTTAGAGAAGTATCGGGATGCTTATCCTGAGCTTCAATACAAGCCTGATCATGTCCGTACGGATAATTTCGACGGATCACGAAACATTACTGCTTACTTTGACTGTGTTATCGATGAAGAGTCCAAGCGGTATTTGTCTGAAGATTATTTTTTCTGTAAGAAGGCTAGAGCTATTGGTCTTAAAGTTTGGATGTGTCCTTGGATGCAACTGAACCACGTGGGATCCTACATATTTAAGGGGAACATGGGATCACTTGGCCAGCTAGGCGCTGCTGCAACTGCTGACGCTTCTTCTAGCAAAAAGAATTATAAGAAAAACAGTTGACAATTACAATTAGCTGTGTTATAATACCCTGTATACAAAACAATTGGAGAAACTCTATACTATGAAATTTTCAAGTGAAACTTTGAATGTTCTCAAAAGCTTTACTTCTATTAACAAGTCAATCTTGTTGCAAGAAGGTAATACTTTGAAAACAATTACTCCTGAGAAAACATTGATTGCAATTGCTCAAGTACCAGATGTGATTCCATCTCAAGCTTGCGTCTATGATCTCTCTCGCTTTCTATCAATTTTAAGCCTCTACGATAATCCAGATGTAGAGTTTGGTGAGAAACACTTTACTATTGCTGAAGGTAAGCGTCGTACTAAATATGTCTATGCAGATGTAAGTATGATCCATACACCTCCAGAAAAAGATATAAATATACCGTCTGAAGACTTTGTAGTGAACGTTACCCACGATGATCTTTCTTCAGTTCTTAAAGCAGCAGGTGTATTACAATTTTCAGAGATCGCATTTGTAGGCGAAAGCGGCAAGTGCTATCTGAAAGCTATCGACAGTGCTAATGCCGGCGCAGATGACTTTGGCGTCGAAATTGGTGAAACTGACGATACATTCAAGGTAATCATTAAAACTGATAACCTTAAACTAATGCCTTTAGATTATCAGGTTACTCTTTGTTCGAAGGGTATCTCTGAGTTTAAAGGTAATGGCGTCACGTATTACGTGGCAATTGATTCCAAGTCGACTTATAACAAAGGATGAAATAGTTATGAACGAACCACAAATGGGCCAAGGCGGCCAACAGCAACAGGAACCGATCTCCATTACTCTTGGTGATCTCAGCACGCTACTACAGATGATCGATGTTGTATCAACTCGTGGCGGGTTCCAAGGGAACGAAATGGCAGGTGTTGGTATGCTTCGAAATAAAATCGAAGGTTACCTCCAGCAGAATGCACCACAGCAGGATCAATCTGCAGCGGAGCAGGAAGTTGGTGTTGAAGCACCTGCTGAAGGTCCTTTAGCTGACAAGCTGGTAGGTTAATTACCAGCTTGACCTTTCTCGAGAATAGGGGGGATCGTCTAGGTCCCCGCCTTTCCGAATTTTTTTATATTATGATTATTGGTGAACTATGTCTATTGATGCAAAATCAAACGAAGTGCTATGGGTGGAACGCTATCGCCCACGATTAATCGAAGATACAATTCTTCCAGACCAAATGAAAAAAACCTTTCAAAAGTTTGTAGCTGATGAAAGCGTACCCAATCTATTACTAACCGGAGGCCCTGGTGTCGGTAAGACTACAATCGCAAAAGCTATGCTTGACGAGCTTGGTTGTGATTACGTTGTTAAAAATGGCTCCCTCAACGTCAATATTGACACCCTCAGATACGAAATATCAACGTTTGCCTCCTCCGTTTCCCTCTCAGGTGGTAGGAAATATGTTATATTCGATGAGGCGGACTACCTCAACGCTACATCTGTCCAGCCCGCCCTCCGTAATTTTATAGAAGAATATTCTTCTAACTGCGGATTCATATTCACCTGTAACTTTAAAAATCGAATCATCTCTCCTCTGCGATCTCGTCTTTCTGAAGTAGACTTTTCTATTGAACAGACCGAGCGTCCTGCTCTTGCTATGCAATTCTTTAAGCGAGTCAATGCTATCCTTCAACAAGAAAACGTTGATTATGATAAAGCTGTTGTCGCTAAAGTAATTGAAAAGCATTTTCCAGACTTTCGTCGTGTACTGACTGAGCTACAATCCTATGCTGCTTCTGGCAAAATTGATGAAGGTATCTTCGTTAATCTTAAGCAAGAAAGTATTGATGAACTCTTTGCTTTACTCAAAGCTAAGAACTTTACTGAAATGCGTAAATGGGTTGCTAAGAACTCAGATCAAGATATGAATGAAATGTTCCGTCGAATCTATGATGCAGCAACTGATAAGATCATGCTTCGTAGTCTTCCGGGGTTCTGTGTAACGACTGCTGACTATATGTACAAAGCAAACTTTGTCGCTGATCTAGAGATCAACATGATTGCTTACCTAACCGAGGTGATGATCGAAAGTGAGTATAACTAACTTCCTTTCTAAAGACACTGACTGCTTCTTTTGTCACGACAAGCTTAAAAAGAAAGAAGCATTTACTGCTAATGTCGATACCGCTGATGGCCGACTCAAAATAATGATGTGTGAATCGTGCGGTAAAGACTTTGATGAACTAATGAAATCTATTGAAGAGGTGAAAAATGTTGGACTCTAACCCAGCTGCGGATAAACCGTATATGCAGTTGATATGCCACCCTTACGAACATAGCTCTTCTGTTAATACTCGTGTTACTATTGATGTGATGCAAAAAGACTTATCACGTGATGATATGCTTGAAGTATTTGAAGGCTTTATGAAGGCAATGGGATATCAATTTAGTGAGAAAGAATCTCTTTGTATTGAGGCATACGACTAATGGCTAAGGGTGACTACAATCCATTTGATTTTATGAACGCTGCTTCTTTTACTAAAGAAGATATCATAGGTACTGCAGACAATCCCGAGCTTATTGAAAAGCAATATAACGCATATATAATTAATCGTGGCTTCGCTAATTTTGAAGATACGATATTACATGCTAATGAAATGAACCAACGGCATGGTGTTTTTGCTGCTGCTCAATTTGATTACTATCGCAGTGTATTACGTAAACGAAAGCGTTTTTCGAAATGGCCTAAAGCTGACAAAAGTGTAGACCTTGATGCAATCCAACAAGTCTATCAATGTAATCGCACAGTAGCTAAAATGTATTTGAAAGCTCTTAGTAAAGCGCAAATGAAGGAGGTTCATAGTAAATTAGTAACAGGTGGTTAAGATTGATTTAGAAATAAATAAGTCTGTATGGCTCTATGTCATTACCACTAATTACTATAATAAAGGTGACTATGTATCATGAATAACGAAGATATTTTTCGGGGAGTAGGAGTTGAAGTCGAGTTACCGACTCCGGACAGTTTCCTCAAAATTAAAGAGACCCTCACAAGGATTGGAATCTCATCTCGTAAAGATAAGAAACTATTTCAGTCCTGTCACATCTTACACAAGAAAGGACGCTATGCAATTCTTCATTTTAAAGAATTGTTTATACTCGATGGCAAGCATAACACATTCACTGAAGAAGACCAAGCGCGTCGAAATACTATCGTCAACCTTCTAGAAGAATGGGAACTGATTAAGATCGTCGATCCTAATCAAACAAAAGAACCAATCGCTTCTCTTAATCAAATTAAGATTATTTCATATAAAGAGAAAGAAAATTGGGAACTTACGGTGAAGTATAATATCGGCAAAAAATAAAATGAGATCTTTACATTATGATTTACAACGGAAATCCTACACCTAAGGCGATACCTCTCCGCGAATATAAACACCTTCCCAATTTAAGCGGAAAGACGATACTCGAGCTTGGTAATAAAGGTAATGCCTACGGTCTTTATCGAGATGACTATCTCAAAGCTGGAGCTAAAAGTTACCACTGCACAGACCTTAATGGTTTAGACGGTGCGATTCTTGTCGACTTGCGCAGTGAAACAGCCGCTGAACGAATTAAAGAAGCAACCGGCATAGAATCATTCGATATAGTAACAAACTTTGGAATGAGCGAACATATTCCAGTTCAACGAACCTTTTATAAATGCGTCCATAATCTTACTCATGTAGGAAGCATCATGGTTCATTGGACTCCTCGAGCTCGAATGTTTCATGAGCATGGAATGCATGGATCGATTTTCCATGCAGAAGATAATTTCTTCGACAAGCTTACTATTGCAAACAATTATAGAGCGCTATCACCTCCATATCCGGATGGTGATAATGGTCGTATTATTACATGCGTCTTACAAAAACAAGAAGATACAGAGTTCGTATGGCATGATTATTTCAGACAACTTTTCTGGTATAATGAGCTATGGGAAAAATCGCCTGATGCCGAACTATTTAAAAAATTGATACAAAGCCAAGATTGGTTTACACCTATCCCTTAAAGGAATACATGATGAATATTTACAAAACAAGAGAAGAAGCCACCTTACCAAGTTATGCAACCGAAGGGTCTGCGGCATTTGATGTTAGTGCATGCTTTGGATTAGGCGAAAAGATTAAGACCTACAATCCATGGAACAAGCAAGTCAACATTATCACCAAAACAATAGGTGGTGTGACTGCTTTTCAGGTTCACCCTGAATCTCGAGTACTCGTTCCAACAGGACTAATCTTTGATATACCTGAAAAGCATGTAATGAAGATGTACGTACGAAGCAGTGTAGCAGTCAAGAAAGGATTGACACTTACAAACGGAGTTGGTATAATAGACAGTGACTACGTGGAAGAATCTTACATCCTCCTGCATAATGTGTCTGATAGTTTAGTAACCATTGCCAACGGAGAAAGGTTAGCTCAGTGCATTCTAGAGCCTGTCAAGCAACACAAGTTAGTAGAAATTAGTGAACCACCAGCTCAAAAAACTGATCGTGACGGTGGAATTGGAAGTACTGGCGCATAAGCCTTATAAATAAATTTCGTAGGATGCCGATAGGGTCCTACTTAATCGATGGGTACAACCATCATCACAATCTAATCTTGCTTAATAGGAGATAAAATCATGACAAGATTTTCAAACAATTTTGACGTTAATAACTTTGCACCATTTGCAGTTGGCTTCGATCGTATGTTCAACAGGTTAGCAGAGTTTCCCCAACCACAAGCCTCCACCGGCTTCCCTCCATACAACATTCGTCGTCACAGAGATGAAGAAAAGTTCGCTATTGAACTTGCTTTGGCTGGTCTCTCAGAAGATGATGTTGATATTGAAATGAAAGAACAAGAGTTAATCGTCCGGTCCACATGGGATGAGCAACCTCAGGATGATACCGTCCTGCTTCACAAAGGAATTTCACACAAGAAATTTACTCGCAGCTTTACACTAGCTGACGATGTTGAAGTTGTTGGTGCTAACTTTAAAAATGGTTTACTTACCATTGCTTTGGAACGAATTATTCCAAAAGAGAAACAGCCTAAAAAAATCAAGATCGATAACAAAAGAGATCTATTATTCACTTAATCTAATGACGTAAGGAAATTTAATTATGAGCTATGCTGGCAAACAATTGCCCAACATACGGTTTCAGACTCGAGCTTTGAATTCTGAAACAAACGAGTATGATTGGGTTGAAATAGAAACCGCGGATTATTTCCTCGGTAAACGTACAGTAGTCTTTTCGCTACCCGGTGCTTTTACACCCACTTGTTCAAACACTCAGGTGCCCGGATACGATGTTTTGTATGATGATATTCTTGCGGCAGGTATTGATGAAGTATATTGCATGTCTGTTAACGATGCTTTTGTTATGAATGCTTGGGCAAGGGATTTGAATGTTCAAAATGTTAAAATGATTCCTGATGGAACAGGAGCATTTACTAGAGATATGGAAATGTTAGTTATTAAAGATAACTTAGGTTTTGGTAAGAGATCTTGGAGATACGCTATGGTCGTAGACAATGGCGTTGTTGAAAAGATTTTCGTAGAGCCTGGCAAGTCTGATGACTGTTTAACAGATCCGTACGGTGAAACATCGCCTGAAAGGGTTTTGGAATACCTTACTACTGATTAAAAACAATGATAATGGACGACACTGATAAAGTCGCACCCATCCATCAGGAGTTTTTGAGGGATCCTTCGGGGAGAAGGGTCCCTTTTTTTAAAACCCCATTACCCCGCCGGGGGTCAATCCATTAGATGAACTACCACCACCGCCACCACCAGCAATTTCAACACGCTGAGGTGAGATGTTTGATTTTGTACTGCTATCTATCTGAGTGCTGCTCTGATCCTTAGCATCAATTACGACATTAACCTGACCAGTACCACCGTTATCCATCGCAGTCGTAATCTTCTTAGCAACTCCAGCAACAGTATCATCACTTGGGCTTATATTTTGAGGATTTCCTCTTATCTCATTTACTGCATTAGTTGCGTATTCATTACTAGCCCTAAGCTGAGCTTCAAGTCTTTCAACGTCATCTCTGAGTTTTTTTGTTCTTTGTATATTTAGTCGTGTATCTTCTTCTAAGGTTTGTGCAAATCTCGTTTCACGCTTAATTACTTCCTTATCTCCATATCTTGCTTTTTCAATTCGACCTTCACGTCGGGCAGTATCTATCATTTCTTGTGTTATTACTTCACCGGTAAATTTATCTCTTTGACCCACTTCAGCAATAACATTATAATCCCTGAGGCCGTCACCTCCTCGGACAGGGGTGTTTTCTGTTCGCTTAGTCAACCCCCGTTGCAGCCGTTCTCGAGCTTTAGCAGCCTCTGCTTTTAATCTTTCTCCTTCAGCAGCTCTTGTAGCTACTATGTCAGCAGTATGTTGATCAACTAAATCCCTTTGAGCTTGTATACTTGCATCATCTAATCCCAACGCTACAAGTTGAGCTTCATTCATGTCTTTGCCGATTTCTGCTCGATCTTTAATTCTTTGTGCCAGCTCATCCTGAGCAAGCTTTTGATTTTGTACTGCTTCTTCAACAGCATTCGTAACTGTACCTTTATCGAGTAAATCGTTTTGTATTTTATCTCGTAAAAATTGTCCGGTTGTCCATGCTAAGCCAGCCACCGCACCAATGATAGCACCTTTAATTCCACCAATCATAAATCCAAGAGTAGCACCTTGTATAATATTACCACCTGCATCAACAATATCAACGCGTTCTTGATCTAGTTCACCCTTAGTCATACTTAATTTGTCACGGATTAATTCTTTAAGAGGATCCATTAATGCGTACATAGCGCTAAATACCAGCCCAGCGACACCTATTCTTAATAATTTAGCTTTCCCTCCAGCTTTACCAGCTGCATCTACATCGCTTCCGTCAGGCGTAAGCAGTTTAGTGATTAAAGTAGTTAATGCTACACCTTGTAATACGTCAGTACCAGTTTCAAGCGCCTGTTTTGCTAGAAATCCACCAGCAACAGCCGAAGTTATCGCACCGACATCAAGTGCAGATAATTCTGCAAAATTCTTTTTAAGCTTTTCCCAATCTGTACTCGCTATTAAATTGCCTAGCTTAGTAGATGCTTCTGCTAACGTTGGTAGAGTGACACCAAATCTTTCTAAGAATCCTGCTGTTAACTCGTATAGTATACTACCGGTAATACCAACAAACAATGCTTTCTTAATAAGACCGAACGCACCACTAAAAATACTTTTAAAGAGTCCATTTTTACCGAATAGACCTTTATCTTTCTTATCTGCTGCATCAGCTGCTTTTTCTCTTGCTGCTAAATCTCGTTCGGCCAGAGCGTTTTCTCGACCTGCTCGATCAGCTTCGGCTCTTAGAATAGCATTACGTTCGTCTTCATTCAGTTCAGCCAACTCAGCAGCGCGCCTTGCCATTTCAGTTTGTTCTTGTGCTCGAGCATCTAATCCCGAGAACGCATTTTGCATAGCAGCAAATGTGTCGTGAAACTTACTGAGATCTTTTTGTCGCAAAGCTTTAATAGAATATTCTTCGCTTTTGTGGCGAGTATTATTCGCCTGCTCTCGAATCTCTTTAATTATACCTTTAGCGTCGTCTGATAATGACATAGTTATTGTCGCTCTTCGTTTTGTTTTTCTATAAAGTTAACTAACATTTGAAAATATAAATCTCGCTCAAATGGTAACATCCTTTCAATCTCGTCTATAGAGTATTTATGGTGCTGTGCCAAGGAGAATACCATTTGATAATAGTCACTCAAATTAATATGGCACAGCGCTAGGAAAAAAAAGTTTGCATCCCCTCAATAACAAATATTTTTTCATCACCGTTTGAGTTGGTGTACTTAATCGAATTTTTTAACCTAGGCATGGTTTGGAAGAATAAAGTAATCTGTTTAATTACGTCACTCGTCAAACTTTCCATAAACTCGTCTACTTCTTCTTGTGAATAATCTTTAAATTCAAATACCTCGTCATCTGATGCAAGCTTATCAATACAGCTACATAGCATTACATAATCAATCATAGAATCATTATCATCCATAGCTGCTAATGTAGCAAACTCATCAATGGTTGGATACTTTAAAAATAAAGAATAGTCATCGTTTACTTTTACCTGATTTGTATGGCCATCATATCTTTCGACTTCAAGCTCACTAATATCAATTTCCAGTGGAACAACTTCATCAGTATCTGGATCTTTAATTTGAAACGATATTTTATTGTCTACTGATGCTGACCTTAAAGTAAGTAAGATGAATTCTAAATCAAACATAGCTAAATTGCTTACTTCAATATCAATTAAACAATTATTAGTAATCTGTTTAGCGGCAAGAACTTCTTGTACCGGATCTCCAGATTCCTGTGCCATTAGCATGATCTTTTCTTCTTTGACCGTAAATGGTCTATACTTTACTACTTCACCAGAAGATGGAAGAGTTAGTTCCATAATTGGTAAATCAATTTTTGGCAAAGCCATAATAAAAAACTCCTATAATATAAATTAGCCGTCTAAGAAACTTGTTAGGTTTCCGTAAGAATTACGCACTCGCTGTAATCGGTTTACAGCATCCTGAATACTATCAGGTTTTCCTTGGTTCACTGTTTGTCTTACTACATCTACAAATCCAGCTAGATCTCCAAGAGTCTCAAGTAAACCTCGACCATTTGCAAATGTCTGTCTACCTGTTCTGTCTCCAGAGTACGATATTTTGTCGTAGTAAAAATTAACAGGAAGTCTCATGTATTGATCGTTTTGTTCCCATGCAAGTTCTACATCACCGATGTTGTATGGATAAACATTTTCTAATAGTACCTCATAAAACTTTCCGCCAGCACTTTCTGTTGAGTAATGCTTAATTGACATGTTACAACTATATCCACCAGCACCAGTTTTATAACCCATTTCGTAAGGTAATTGTAAATCACCCTCAGAACCAATAGCACCCATTGGTCCATTAGCAGAACTATAATTCGTAACACGCTGAATCCAGTTATGCATGAAGGTAAGTACTTGGTGGTTTGAGTCAACTAGGAATGAAGCATTAAGAGGTTCAGTCTGAACACCAGTTGGAAAATAAACCGGTCGTTGAGCAACCGCAGTCATAGGGACTGCTTCGATATTAACACCGGGCATATTAACAGAGCTACAAAAAAACGTGAGATCACGACTCGTAATTTCTGCATTGACTTCTCGTGTTTTCGTAATGACAACTTCAAATAAGGAAGTCCGAGCTGGACCACCAAATTTATCTAGTGTTGATTTAAAATCACTAATGTTGAATGCCATTGAATCTTTATCCTCTTATAGTTTTTCGAGAATCTGCGTAAACTTTTTGCTTTGAAGCTCCAACGAACTTCGCAGTAGGTAAGAATAAAGCAATATCCCATTCAGCCGGATTTACGTAAATTAGTTTAGATCGCATTTGTGCAGTTAGATAATGTTTAATTGCAGGCTTAAAAAATCTGTACTTAGATGTACTATTAAGCAAATCATACGATACTCTTAATCTTGTTGTCTCATCATATTTCTTATTTGTAGTAATACCATAGAGAGCATCCATAAGCTGGGCTCTCATTTGTGGTGGCAAATAATGAAAGTTCAATCCTAGAAATCCGTCTTTAGCCTTATTTATTGGAAATATGAGTGGAAACTTATCGTAATAAGGAAGCGTTTCTTTATGCTTAGGATCATAGGCAAACGTATACATTTCACCAAAGAACTGAGGACTACCACTACGACCTATAGGCTTAAGTCGACTCTTATCCTGCTGAGCTGCACGAATAAATGCTTCACCAGTAACACCACTTTTTTCACCACTCTTTGTAATAGCTTGTGCTTGATCTCGATACCATTCTCGAGAAGCTTTAGTTCTTGCAGGTACTTGACCTTGCCGGATACCTTTAGCTAATATGTCTGAAAATATTTGCGCCATTACTTAGCTCCTGGTATATGTTTTTCTGTCATAATAACAAATTGCCAACCTCTATCGAGACAATAACTACGAGCTGCTTTCCACTTTGCTTCGTTGATACCCCATGTTTTAACTTCGTTGAGATATCGTCTCGAAACTCGTCCCGTCTTTGTCGCATTTTTCTTTTTAGGATCTGGAGGAACACATTGACTACTAGGTTTAATTTCAATCATAATCGTTTCGTTCTTGCCAGTTTGAGGATTGCGTTTATGCACTACAACATCTGGAAAATATCTATGCATGCGACTATCAATTGGCGACCTGTAAGGTACGATCACCTCTTCTGATTGCCACCATATTACATCTTTATGTTTGTCCACCCAACTAAAAACCGTTCGTTCCCACCAAGAGCGATAAATAATCTTAGTTGGATCACCCTTGTACTTAGCAGGATTCACTGGACGAAAACGACCTTTGTACGCCATAAATAATCTTCTAGCTATTCCATATAAATAATTGACAGTTGTCCGAAGTTATTTATTAAATAAGCCATAGCTTAATAGAGAGAATCTAATGTCAGAAAATCAAAGTGGATCAGCAGCTACGTCAAGCAGGCCTGAACAGGTCCGTAAGACTGGTCGCTCTGCCAGGTTAGGTGGAACCAGTTATGTGTTTCCTTCAATTCCACATCCACATGGCCTTCAAATGATTTTTATGGATTACGATTATAATCGATTCATTAATAACATGACTGAAGGTTCTACACTTACTACTTCGAATGCTGACGATCCTAATGCAATTAAAAAATTAGGATTTGTTCCAGCTGCTAATATTGCGCCTGAAGTTGAAAGTTATGTTAATGTTGAACTACCTTTTCCAAGAACCTTACAAGATCAAAACCGTATTAATAACCAAGCCTACGAGCGTAGTTTTATATTCGAAAGGATTACTTCTTCTCTTGCGGCTGCAGGGGATGTTTCTGGAATTACGTCTGCGGTTGGCGGTATTGCTAAAGATGTTTTAGCAGCGGTAAGACAAGCAGCTTCAGGAGGAGGGGACGCAACTGAAGCAATTGGAAAGGCACTAGCTGATAATAAACTAACACAAAACCTTGCAGGTGGAGCTCAATATTTAGCTCGATCTTTTCTACCAGGTGATTTGCAAAAGCAGGCAGCTGGTGTAGGTGGTATCGTTGCCAACCCACTTCAAACTTTAGCATTTACCGGCGTTGATCTTAAGAGTTATAGTTTTACATGGGACTTATTTCCTTCGAGTAAATCAGACTCTGAGCGTATTAAAAAAATCGTAAACATGCTTAAGCATAAAGCATTACCTCAGGTCGGTGCTGGTGATGCTACTGTTCAAGGAATGAATAGGGCATTTCTTAAGTATCCCAGTGTTGTAAGGTTAAATCTTTTAGGAGTAGATGAAAGTCACTTTGTACGATTTAAACCTGCCATGCTAACTGACGTAAGTGTAGATTATAGTGGGCCAGCGTCGCAAGTTGGAATAATGAAAGGTGGACGCCCCGCAGCGGTTACTCTTACACTTTCATTTACAGAACTTACTATTCATACTGCGGAAGATTATCCTATTACTCCAGATGAGGCAGACAGCAGTGCAGCAGAATCTGCTACACCTAAAGGACAGGGAGAGGGTTCAGAAGAGCCAAAAATTAATACCGGCGTAACATCAGTAACGAGTGGACTATAATCAATGACCAAGTATTTTAAACCTTTTCCAACTATAGAATATCAAGGAAGACGAGTTCGAGATATTACTCGACGAAGTTCTTTCATGAGTGCTGTACAAAACAATCCATTCCTATACTATCCTTATACGGTACAAGAAGGTGAGCGCGCTGAAGACATTGCTCAGTTTTATTACGGATCCGTTGACTATATCTGGTTAGTGTATATGGCAAACAACATTATTGATCCATATCACGAGTGGCCGTTAGATCCACGAACATTTAATGCTTATCTTGTCGATAAGTACCAAGATCAGTCTGGTGAAATCGGTGAGAACGTTCTTGATTGGATTAGTGATGAAACAAACGACGACAATATTTTATACTATGTGAGGAGAGTTGACTAATGGCCGCAGTAGATGATATTATATTAGCACCGGAATCTTTCCGAACAATTTACCTTCGTCGAGAAGACAGGGTTATTCTACGCACTGAGCAAGGACGTAAAATTATTGTTAAGCGAATTATTCCAGAAGAATGGAAGCCATACCGAATATATGATTACGAATATGATTTGAATGAAAATAAGAAAGAAATATTCTTGTTTGACAATAAATTCTTGGGCCAGTTAACTAAAGATTACGTTAGGTCTATGAGCGATAATTAATGGAAAAGTTTAATCCTGGCATTTGCGAGATTACACAAGCTATTATAATACCTTATCAAGGGTACAAAGATGGGTACATGGTGCCGCCTCTTGAAATTGGAAAAGATATCACACCTTTGATTACTGGGTTTCAAATTAACCAAGGTATGAATAATGTTTCAATGTCAGGTACCATTGATTGTATCGATAACGTAGGATTCTTAGAAAATCTTCCACTCCGTGGAGAAGAAGAATTACATTTTGAAATTAAAAGCTTTGATCTTGGAACCACAAGAAGTATAGTAGCGCGTATTATTAAAATTAGTAATGTTAACAGAACTGAAAGTGGTAATGGTGTCGGATATACTTTACAATGGATCTCTAAACTTTCTTATAACGCAAACATTAAAAATATCATTACGTCTTATAATGGTAAAGAAGGTCAAAGTGTTATTGAAGATCTATTTAGTAAACATTATAGTAAGCTTACAGCAGGTAAAGAAACTTGGCCTGATGGAACCGCAAAAGAACAACCAAGTGATACGAAATCATTTAAGATCCAATCTGATCCTGGACGCTTTTTGTGGATTGCTCCTACCCGAGGAATACTAAGAGTTACTATACCAGATTATAGTCCATCTGAAGCAATTCAGTTTATCACTAAAAGGATATATTCAAAATCAACCATTGGTCCATCATCAACATTTCGTTTCTTTGAAAGATGGGATGGCTTTCATGCAGTAACCGATGAATGGCTACACACAAAAGCTAAAGCACATGATGACGCACCTACTCTCAACTATTTTACATATTCAAGTAAGCAGCCTGAAGATGCTGCAGTTCAAGTGAGTACAATACAAGAATTTGTAAATGATAAACGAGTAGATGTTGCTGACGAAGTTTTAAGTGGTTCATATACAAATTCGTTTTTAGAAATTGATTTGCTACGGCATAGAACAAAACTATACACGTATAAGTATAACGAAGAAGTTAACAAGTATAAAGATTCTGGTGGAAGAACCGCTAGCTTAAGAAATGATATCCATTCAGAAGAATTCATAAAAGATACATTTAACCAAAATAATTCTAAACAGTTTATGATTATACGAGAGTATAGTGATAAAGAAAGCGGATCAGCTCAAACCGCAGACGAGAAATTCTATCGAGAAACGACTGCACATAAAATCATGTATAATCAACACGCTAACGCAACGAGTGCTACTATTGCTTTAAAAGGTCGATTAGATTTAATGCCTGGTATGGTAACTGATATTAATATACGAGAGCTCGATGCTAGTAATAAATCTGGTAGAAATAAACAGTTAAGTGGTAAATACCTTATCACCGGAGTAATAAACAAAGTTGATGGTAACGTACTAAACACTATTTGTAAAATAGTTAAGTATGATTGGAGTGATGGAGCCGGAGACCTAGGAAAGGAATAATATGAGAGGAATTGGTATACCTAATCCGATGTTCTTCATCGGAGTCGTAGAGAATAATGACGATCGACAATTTCAAGGTCGGGTGCAGGTGCGCGCGTTCGGCGTCCACGGGACCCACGCGGACATTCCTACTCAAGATCTTCCTTGGGCTATATGTGTTTCAGGTCACTACGATCCAAACTCTCCTATACCACCAATCAATTCGTTTGTATTCGGTATATTTACTGATGGCGACGAAGCTCAACATCCAATGATTCTGGGAATGATTCCTACTCAGTATGTAGAAGAAATGTTTCCAACCGCTGACGGATATGGTGTTATTCCTGTTAAGAACGGAGAAGTAGCACCTTTGTTAGCAAAAGGATTTACACCTGAAGATATTGGTCATCATCAAAGATCTAAACTTGCTAGAGGCGAGGATGTCGGAACAACTTTTCACAACCAAGTATCAGCGAATGTAAAAAGGAACCAAGACATTGCAGGTAGAGAAGAAAAGTGGGAGCAACCACCATCTGCTTACTCTGCAGTATATCCTTACAATCAGGTAATCGAAACCAGCCACCACACTATAGAATTAGATGATACACCTGGTGGTGAGCGAATTATGATTCACCATAAAACTGGTTCTTTTATTCAAATCGATGCGAAAGGTACTACTACTGAGCGGGCAGAAGGCGACCGTTATGAGATTAATATAGGAACAAAACACGAATCTTCGTCAGGTAGTATCATTACAATTAATGGCGACGCTTTTGTTAAAGTGAATGGTAATAAAACAGAAGAAGTTACCGGTAACTACAAACTATTAGTGGGTGGCACAACTGAGATTGGTTCAGGCGGAAACTTATTCTTAAATACTGGTGATGGCGCTAACATACGAGGTTCAACTGTTAAAGTTGAAGCAAACACTGATACCCTTACATTGTTTGGTAAAAAGCAAATTAAGATCGAAGCAGAACAACAAATTAATAATGTTTCGAATCATATTAAAAATAACGCGTTGCAAGACTTTAATGTCTATGCTTCGAAAGGTATTAAGCTTACTTCTCCAATGGATTTTCATCTTCAGGCTTCGAATGGCTTAATGACTTTCACTGGATTAGTTCCTCCATCACCGGCTGGTACACCGACATCTCTTGCATCTGGTACTATTGGTGTTCCTACTTCTGCTGGTTTAAGTGTTATAGCACCTACTGTAAACATGGTTGCTGCTAATGGAAGCTTTACCGGTCTATGGAATGCAACTGGTGTAAGCACTGGTATTTTAACAGCAACGGTTGCTGTCAATACAAAGCTTGTAAATGCTACTGCGGTTCAGGCAACAAAGGTAGGAGGAACTCGAGGAGACTTTGCGACATTAGGTGCTCCAATGCCAATTAGTACATCTCCAGGAAGTCCAACCGCGCCTGGGCCTGGTCGCGTTGTTCCATTGACTATACCTACTGTAAGCATACCAACTGTGCCAATATTAAACCTACCGGCCATTAGTAATCCAGCCCCACCGTTGTTTCCGATGGCTTCTGGGTTAGCGTATCCGAAAGGTAATGGACCACTATTCCTAGCTCAAGTTGTCACCTCTCCCTTCACAGCGTTCTTTGGAGGAATCATTCCTCCGCTATTAGGATCCGGATACGGTATGGAAATGATCAAGGCTCCCGAGCCACCAGCGAAAAATATGTCAATTCAAAAAGATCCATTTGTAAATCGAAAAGGACATGTACCCGGCACCTTTAATACGAATCTGGAGGATTAAGCAGTGGCTAATTGTATTGACTTAAGAGATCAAGTTACTCAAAATACTTTATCACTGAGTACAGGTCCTTCCGTTAACTTTAACGGTGAGTATACGACAGCTCAAATCGCGGTTTTTACCGAAGAGCTTTCAAAGAACATTGCAGAAAATGCTAACAACAACGCTTTAACTCGAATGACAAATGCGTTTGGTGATGGACTTAATGATACGGTTTCGTATTTGAATGGATTGTTTAGAGAATTAATGGCGAACAATTTAAACGACTATCCTGAAATACAAACTCGCTGGGCTTCTGGAAATATGACTGCTATTGAAGTAGCGGACTTTATGGAAGCATTTAATTATACACCACAGGGTATTGCAAATCAAACTGATTTTACTAAACTATTACGAGAGCTGAATAATTATTATACTTCTTCGTTTAGTGATAGTTTACTCGGTGGATTTTGTAGTACTATGACAAATATATTTCAAAAGATCGATGCGTTCTATGATCTAATAGGAGTAATTGATGGCATCATTACCGATGCATTAGCTTTCATTCAGAAAATTAATGAGTTTGAAGGATATCCTCCTGAAATTGCTCAGCAAGGTCTTATTAAGTTTTTAATTAAACAAATTAAAGATAAGATGGAAGAAATCGCTGAGAAAGTATTCCAAGAAGTTGAAGATGCGATTGCTAACTTTAATGTTGAGAATATTATCGGTGAGTTTACCGAAGGATCTTTGGCAAGTGTTAAAGCAATTATGACTGCTAAAGAACAATTATGTGCTGTATTGACTGATGAGAATAAAAAGAGTATTAAAGATAAGCTCAAAGGATTCGTTGACTATGCGGTGAGTCTATTAGAAAGCCCAGGATTAGAACAAATTCGTTATCTTGTCTTTAGGTTCTGTGCCCTTGCAGCTAATGTCGAAGCATTACTTAAAGATATCACGAATCCACTCGATGATTATGGATTAAGGTTTCAACGTATTGTTCGCCGGATGGAAGCAATCTCAAACATTAATACATCGACTGCAATTCGTAATGGAGCAATAAGATATTCTCCTGAACGTCGTGAAGAAGCCATAAATAGATTAAGAGCTATGTGGGATGGTGATAACAACGGAGAGGTCGTTACCTCTACTGGCGAAAAGCCCATAGCAGTAAAACCGATTACCGCAAAGGAATATCAAGAACTTCCTGTGTGTGGTAAAGTATTTAAGTCCGGTCATAAAGGGATTAAAGTTTCAGGTGACTGGGTAGAAGATCTTGGAATTACAGGTTATACACGAATTGATTTAGATGTTAAAGTATATCTAATGAGATTGAGAAAAGAACTTGGTAAAGATATTACTATTACCAGAGGGTGGTACAGTACGGAATATAATGAAAAAGTGGGTGGGGATCCAGAAAATAGTCACTTAAGTGGGCTTGTTATAGATATAAAGAACGATTTTAGTTTTGATATTCCGAGCGAAGACTTGGATGTTGTTACTTCAATCGAAAGTATAGAAGACTTTCAAGAACAAGCATTTAAAGCTGGATTTAAATATATCGTCATCAAAGACGATGAGATTCATCTAGACATCAGGAACGTACCAAGATGACAGTAGTAGTTAAAACGCCAGTCAGTAAAAGACCGACACTATATGCGGACTTTAAAAAAGACCTGCAGATTTCTCCTGTCTCTCAAGACCTGACTGTAAACAAAGACGAAGCTGCTGTTAAAGAAGCGATTCGTAATTTGCTATTAACTGATCCTGGTGAACGTCCTATGCAGCCTTTTTTAGGTGGTGGCATACGAGCTTTATTATTTGAAAATGTGACACCGGGTACTCTCAAGTTAATAGAAGAAAAAGTAAAAAACACGATAAAGAATTACGAACCTAGAGCTGAACTCATTGATGTTTTGGTTTCATCTATTATTGATGATAATACAGTAAGTGTAAGAGTAACATTCTACATTAAAAATACTAGCGCACCAATACAACTAGACGTCATACTAGAAAGGATAAGATAAAGATGGCCAATCCAAAAACTCCAATTACGGAACTTGACTTTGAAGGTATCAAAAGTCAGTTAAAAACGTATTTAGCGCAACAGGCACAATTCAAAGATTACAACTTTGAAGGTAGTAACATGGCTGCTTTGCTCGATGTACTCGCTTTTAACACGTTCCAAAATAACTTCTATACTAATATGGCAATCAACGAAATGTTTCTTGACTCGGCCGTCATTAAGAACTCCGTTGTTTCCCATGCTAAAGAATTAAATTATATTCCAAGATCTCGCAGGTCAGCTAAAGCAACGATAAGGCTTGTAATTACAGCGCCTGATGAAGAAAACTCAACCATTACGATTCCAACCTATAGCAGCTTTAGTTCAAACTACCAGGGTGAAACATTTAATTTTGTCACTGAACAAACATATGTTGCTCGTAAAAATATTGATCCAATTACACGTGAAGTAACTTTCATCGCAGAAAATGTAGATATTTTCGAAGGTCAGATGTTAACGAGCTTCCAGCGAGAAGGATTTATTATTGATGCTGATGGAGTATTACGAGTCTATCTTTCAAACAACGAAGTTGATACAAACAGTATTGTAGTATTCGTTGATGCTGAAGCAACTGAAGATCAAAACGTCTTTACACGAGCAACTACGATTTATGGTGTAAAACCCACGGATCGAGTATTCTATATAGAACCTTATTACGATGATCGTTATTCGATTTACTTTGGTAAGAACGAGTTTGGTTTACAACCTGAAGAATTCGAAGATGTCCGTGTAAGGTATCGTATTTGTTCAGGCGACGAATCAAATGGTGCTAGTCAATTCTCAGCCGGATTTTTAGAAAACGCTACTATCGAATGCCAAACAACTACGGCCGCAGCCGGCGGTGAAGAACGAGAAAGTATTGAGAGCATTCGTTACTTCGCACCTAAGGCATTGCAAATTCAAGAACGAGCTTGCACAACTAAAGATTACGAAATCTTATTGCAGCAAAAATTTCCAGAAATTAAAGCAGTTGCAGCTTATGGTGGTGAAGATCTCGATCCACCTCAGTTTGGTAAGGTTGCTATTTCAGTTTACTTAGATAGTACTACTCAGTTAATTAGCTCAACATTGAGTAATGCATTCATTGCTTACCTATCAGAAAAGAGTCCTCTAGGTATTGAGCCTGTATTTGTACAAACTAAGTTTATTTACGCTGAGCTTGACGTTGATACTATATTCACAGTAAAAGAAACAGAAAAGAATGCTTCGCAACTTGAATCATCTATACGTCAAATAGTACAAGCTTATTCAGATAATAATCTTGAGAACTTTAATACTTCTTTACGTAAGAGTAGATTAGCAAGTCAGATTGATAGTATCGATACTGCTATTCAAAGTACATCAATTACAGTCACACCTTACATTGAGTATGCTCCTATTCTAAATGTACGAACCGCTCCTTCATTTAACTTTGAAGCCCAGCTGGTTAGGCCATACCCTTTTAGAGCTGCTAACGGATTTAGTGGTTATAAGCCCGCGGTTACAAGTACTCCATTTGATGTAAACGGTGTATGTGTTTATTTGCAAGACGATGGTATGGGTAATATTATGACAGTCACTGATGATGCAACTGATCCACAAGTTGTAAACCCAACAGCAGGCAAGGTCGATTATAACACAGGTAACGTTGTATTGTCAAACTTTATTGTTGAAGAATATAATGGTAGTGCAATTAAGATTAAAGCAAACATTAAGAGTAGTGATGTTAAATCTCCTCAGGGTCGAGTATTCCTGTTAAGAGATGAAGATATATTTGTTTCGGTATTGGAAGAAGCAGCCATGGCAACTGGAACTTCTTCAAGTTCGACTATTGGAACTCTGCAAACAACAGGATCAAGCAGCGGAAGTTCATCTTCCGGTGGCGGCGGTTATTAAGAGAGATAATTCCTAATGGAAATAGAAAAGAATATATCGTTTTTCATCGATCAACAATTTCCGGATATCTATAAACAAGATGGTCCAGAACTCGTTGCGCTGACTAGATATTATTATAAGTTTCTAGAGGAAGCTACAAATCAAAGTCACCACGTTAATCGAAGGTTGTTTGATTATAAAGATGTAGACTCTACTGTTAAAGAATTACTCGTATTTTTCCACAAAAAGTTCCTAGCCGATTTACCGTTCAAAGAAAACATTGTACCATTTCTAGTAAAAAATATTTTAGATCTTTATCGTCGAAAAGGTACACCTGCAGGTATTGAAACGTTCTTCTCAATATTCTATAATGAGTACGAGATTGATATTACGTATCCTGCAGAAAAGATGTTAAAGATATCGAATTCAAAATGGAAGCGCGGTGTTTATCTTCAGCTATATTCTAATAATAATTCCTTTGTATCGTCGCTTGGTAAAAAATATACCTACGCAGATTTAATTTCAAAAAATATTCAAGGATCGGTTTCCGGTGCTAAGGCAGCTGTAAGCCGCATTAACTTTATTTTAATCGAAGGTACGCGCACTCCTATTATTTACATTGATGAAGTTCAAGGTAACTTCCAAAAGGATGATGACGTTCTTTCAAGTATCGATGGTGAGCTTGTTGACTTTGGTCGAGTCAATGGATCATTAAATGCTTTTGAAGTTGACACTAATAAAGATCGGGCAACAAACAATCGCATTGGTGATATTTTAAATGTTGTATCAGATCAAGGTCGCGGTGGTAAAGCAGTTGTTAAAGGTCTTTCAGATAGTACTTCAGGAGAGATTAGTTACGAACTCATTTATGGCGGTTATGGATACAGTGTTGAAAATACGAAACTTTTAGTTTCACAACAAACATTTATTCTCGATAATCCCGGCTTAGAATTTGTATTATACGAACGAGTAAGAGATACTCAGAACAACGAAGGTATCGTATTAGGTCAAACAGAAAACGCCGTAGGAATATATGTAACGAACATCGTAACTATTCGTGGTGGTTTCCCTATTGCATTCGAAAATACTCGAAACATATTTGCAATAGACAGGGACCCAAGCAATCCAATTGATATTGACTTAGTTACACCTTACAATGTCAGCTCGCCAGGAACACAATATGCTGACGACGGTTTAGGTACGAGTGTTATTGCTGACATTAAAAATGCAGTTTCAATATCAGTTATTACCGATCCAATCCAGCCTTATCTTACAACAACTCTCGATGCTGCAGATTATGAAGCGGCCGCACCAATGTCAGGTGATGCAAGTCCGGTAACGATTACTACTCCGCTTGAAGATGCATTTGACTTGACACCAATTACAATTGGTCGTATCGAACTATTCCGTAATATTGCTTCAGGTGAGAATTATACTACACAGGTTTTTGCTCGGGCTCAAGATGAGGTGATTAAGAATCTTGGACGTAAAGGACAAATAATACGGTTTGAAACACCGGCTGATGCAGGTGTATTTAGTATTGGTGAATTGATTACGGAAAGATCTACTGGAAAGAGTGCTGAAGTAAATGCAATTGATACTACGAAGGGAACAATTAGTATTACACCATTTGCTTATTACGGATTTGATGGTGTTAATGATGTTCAAAAAGCAAACGGAGATCGTTTCAGTGTTGATGCAGTTCAAACAGATTATGAAAGCCAAGACTATGGTGATAACGCAATCGTAGAAACTGAAACAGAGTTTGCTATTGGACAAATTAGTAAAGTCGAGATTATTAACTCCGGCTTTGGATATGTCGCAAATACTGTAGGTGAATTACAAGATGAAGACGGTAACCGTAAGGCTTACGGTATTATTGAACAAAACACACAAGGTTTTACAGAAGGTTACTGGGCAGACTTTACTTCACATCTAAATGGATACGAGCAACAACAAATTACGATAGAAGATCCTATTTTACCTACATCGGATTTTGTAGAACAAACGCAAGCTGCTATTGTTGGTGAGACAACAATTCTTCCTATTGGTAGTGTATGGAATATTGGTGGATTCCAAATTATCTTTGGTAATAATCCCGTAAACATATTCCCAGATCTAGCGCCTCAATGGGCAGCATGGATGGAAAGCACTGCTTCTGATGGGTACGCAATATATGATATGACTAAGCAAGGATTTCCGTTAAATGTCGGTTCATTAATACAATTCCAGCTTCTTGCCTCTGGTACAGCTGCTGAAGAAGTTACTCAAAGATGGAATGAAATTGTTGCACCTAACTTAAAGAGTCAGACTTGGTATGCAGGTCAAGAAGATGTTCTATGGATTCCATATCAAACTCAGTATCTCTGGGATGAAGACTTCGCGAACTGGGGAGCAACTATAAGTTCAGACGGATTTCCTTATTTAGATGCAGATCAAGATGGTACAATTACTCCTGATGATGTTACAATTTATAAGCGGATCGTTGCTGGCGGAGGTACGGTTGAGCAATTAAATAGATGGAATAATATTGTTGCACCTAGCATGAAGCAACAGGGCTTTTATGATTTGAGTCCTGAGTTATACGAATATGTTACGCAGTTTAAATACTTTAATGCTGGTGTACGTATTCAAGATAGCGATTTCTATCAAGACTATTCTTACTTAATCAAGTCAACACTGCCATTAAGTATGTATGAAAGTACACTTAAAGAAAATGTACACTTAGCAGGAACAAAACTATTCGGTGACTTTGTTTATAAGGTTGAAGTACCGAATAATGCAAGAACTCGATTCTTCCGACGATTCAATGACGACGGAAGAGGTTCGCCATTAGACACGGCGAATACTGACAGCCTTGAAGCATCGGTAACGAACTTTACTGTTGATAGTTCTTTCATTACAGTTGACCACGAACCAACTAGTTAATAAATATTTAGTTAACCAAACTCTAGGAAAAAAATGCTATGGCCAAGCAGATAATTAATATCGGTGCATCAGCGAACGACGGAACAGGTGATCCGTTAAGGAATGCATTCGATAAAGCAAACGATAACTTCACGGAATTATATTTCGCATTAGGTAGTTCTACAAATGCAGAAGTTCTTTTCGATCAAAATGGAGCATTCGATCTTGTTGGAAAACCTCATAAAATTTCATTCTTGCATGATACGGAAGAATCATTACTCGCTCTAAGCCCAAGTACTTATCACGGATCTATTGGGCATGCTCACGATACAGGCGCTTTGTATTACGCTCACGGTGAATGGCGTAAAGTGTTAACAGACACTTCAGCTGGTGCAGTAACAAACTATTCCGATCCTTTAAACAACATCGTTTACTCAACCAATATTACTAATAGCGAAACCGTTGATTATGTACTTAAGTCAAATGCAGATGGTACATATACTTGGGTAGCTCAAGGTGGCGGTGGCGGTGGTTCAAGTACTATAATCGGTTTATCTGATACACCAAGTTCGTTTGGCACGGCCGGCCAAGCATTGGTTGTTAACAGTAATGCTGATGGTTTGATATTCGATGATATCTCTGGTGGCGGTGGATCTTATGCTGATAGTGATGTTGATGCTCATATCAATGTAAGTGGCGCTAGCGAAAACGATATATTAAGTTGGAACGGTACTGACTATTCTTGGATTTCACAAAGTGGTGGTGGTGCATATAATGATAACGCAGTAAGTGCTCACCTAAACGTAAGTAGTGCAAGCGAAAACGAAGTACTACAGTGGGATGGTTCAGATTTTGCATGGACCGCATTATCAGGTGGCGGTGGTTCAACTGCTATGGCTGATATTACTGATACTACAATTACAAATCCACAATCTAATGATATTTTAAAATACTTCGGTAATGATGGGACTTGGAGAAACGTAACGTTCACTCCAAATTATTCAGACATTAGTGAACAGCCTTCCAGTGTTTCAGATAAAGCATTATTTGAAAACAGTTTCTTAAATGCTACCACTGTATTAAAGGTTACTCATAATGGTTCAGCTTCATATCGTTTTGATCAATATGGTACAGCTGATAACCCAACAATCTATGCTAAAGCAGGAACAACCATCGGGTTTGATTTAACTGATGCTGGTGGTGCTGTACACCCATTCGTAATTCAAACTGCGGCAGGTTCAGATTATAATGAAGGCCTGGTTGCACTTGATTTAGGAAACTATTATACAGGTTCAGATGCTAATGCAGGAATAGGTGGCGCTTTATTCTGGAAAATTCCAGCAGGTATTTCTGGTAACTATAGGTACATATGTCAAGCACACTCGAGTATGGTTGGTACTATTGTAATTGAACCTGCGGCCGGTAACAGCGGTGGCAGCAGCGGAGGTGGTTCATTATCTCGAGCTACCGAATCTGAACAAGCAACTAGCCTCAACGCTGGATCGAGTACTAACTTAACATTTGCAGACTTAGGTATTTCGTATGCCTTGTATACATGCCAAGTAGATGCACCTTGCTGGGTTCGTATCTATAGTGATACAGCATCTCGAACAGCCGATGCTTCTCGAACTCAAGGTGAAGATCCACCAGAAGGTGGAGGCGTTATTGCTGAGTTTATTGCGACTCAATCAGGAACAACTGAGTTTAAAGTAACTCCGGCAATTTACGGATATGTTGATGATTCAGAAACAACTGTTCCGGTTACTGTTACAAACATAGACTCAGGAACTGCAACAATTACCGTATCCTTAACAGGGTTAGTATTAGAGAGCTAATATGGAAAAGCATAAGCATACAGTTGTTCTCGTAAAAGGAACTAACGAACCAGAGTTTCTAGCAAATGAAGCTGCAGGAATGCAGGTCAAATCTAATCTAAGTTTATTAGATAGTTTGATTTCAATGATGCTAACAGACGAAGAGGTTGCTACGCTTAAAGCAAGTGAAAAGGTCCGAGATGTAGTACCAGAATTACCAGTTGAAGACGCTTCTTATAATACAATCGGGTCACCTAATTATGAAAGAGGAGATGGAACTACTCCACAAAGATTAGTTGCTAATGATTGGGATAACGCCGGTCTCGGAAGTGCGGATGGTTTAGATTATTCTCCAATGGCATTATTGTATACTGGCGGAGCAACCCCTACAGATACAGAAACAACAAATTTTGTGTCTTCCGGCTCGACTGGTTACGGATATCACTCCAATGCAGAAGGAGTCTCACGAAGCTTACCGATTAATGCGACGACTGAAGACCCTTTCTTCGACGGTCAAGTAATACAAAACTACGCAGGCGAATATGTAGATATTGTTGCTGTTGAAGCAGGATCACCAACAACCGCTTATGATAGCTGGCACAATAGTCCACATGTAGACTTTTGCGGATTGGGAGCTAACTCAGGTACATCAAGGTTTGTTCCGATGAACTGGGAAGACTACGAACCTAACTTAGTGAGCTTTAACCAAGTTGATAACGGATCTGAATATTTTAGTTCTCACGCGATCGGTGTATTAAGTGCTACAGGTGGTAAAGCCTCTGGTTGGGCTTTTAACGCATCTTTAAGAGTCGTATATTTGGGCGACGGTGTTGCTGAAGCAATGAATGCAGTATTAGCGTGGCATCAAAGTAAACCTGTTAATCCTAACACCGGTATACGTAACGCAACTGTTGTAACTGGAGCTTGGGTTTACACAAATGATGGGATGAATGGTGGTATCCCAGTAGATAAAGTTGAAGCTATAACGTATTATCCTGATGGTCCAAACAATGCGCTGGGAAATCCCATTGACTCGCCTACAACAATTAACCGAGGCGATCCACAACCAGCAACATTTAACTATACAGTGACTGCTAACGGATCAAGTGCTTATCGTTTTGCAGGATATGACCGAGGTACTTACCGACCAGCTGGCAGCGTTTTAGCTAGTCAAGATAATCCCACGCTAGTTTTAAAAGCCGGTGACACGGTTGTTTTCGACGCAAGTAGTGTAGGTTCTCATCCTATCGAAATTATTGACCACTCGACCTTAGAAGTAAGGACTGACTCGTGGATTACAGGTCAAGGAACTGCTACGGTTACTATTACAGTGCCTGCAAACACCTCAACTCTTCTTAAGTATAGGTGTACATTACACTCTGGAATGATAGGAAGTATAGTAGCCACTTCGTGGAGTTCAACTAGCTGGGAAGGTGATTTAAGACCTTTTGCAAATGCTAATATCGCTCCTCGTTTAATAGTAGATCCTTCTGACAGTACAGCTAAGTGGACGATACCATATAACCTTGACGTTCGAGATACAGCATTTGACACTATCTTAGATAACTACGATACTGTCGGCGGCATATATTATTTTCAAAGTGCTGGCAATAATGCAATAGCAGGTGAGGTAGGTCCAGAACATCAGCATTGGCATAACCAGTTAAGTGTAGCTGCAGGGGAAAGTTACATAGCAATAGGTCTTTCATCTAGCCGATATACTTTAGCTAATTTAACTGCTATTAATGAGGGAGAAGGCCCGCTCGGTTCTGGTTATGAACAATTTTATCCTAACCGCGCTTGGAGAGGATGCTATTCAAACGAGATCACAGTTGCAGCGGCGACTACATCCCGGTTGTATCCTTATTTAGATGGTTTTAGTGATAGAGGACCGGGCATAGACATTTCAGCTCCGGGGTCTAACACATTTAGTAGTTACCCAGTTGGCTCAATGCAAACTACTGATCAAAATGGTTATACATGGTCAGGATTTGGTGGAACGAGTTGTGCAGGACCTAGGGCTGCTGGGGCTGCGGCCTTAATGATAGATGACTTTTACTTGAAGCGCGGAACATATCCAAGCATAGCTCAACTTAAAGAGCAAATACAAAATGATAGCAAAAATATTGTACGGGGCGTTGACTTCTCAAGCACCAATTGGATCATAACTGCATATAACACAAAAACCAATACTACACAAGGGTCGGCCGGTGAGAAAGTTGTCCAGTACCTAGATGGTCCCAGCTCAGATGTTTATAGCATTTACGCAAACGATTTTAAAAACGGCAGCAGTGACATTACTGATTTACACGGGAATACTACTCAAATGATTAATGTTCCGTGGGCTGTTCGTAATTC
>Ga0222717_10000193_pt1 | contig 54167 bp, 47 predicted proteins | sample C33_18DmetaG_FD_165053 | JGI IMG/M metagenome (GOLD analysis project Ga0222717, IMG submission 165053) | Estuarine water microbial communities from San Francisco Bay, California, United States - C33_18D | ecosystem: Environmental > Aquatic > Marine > Unclassified | place: USA: California... | reverse complement strand
ATAAAAAATCAGAGGGGGGAAAAGAAATAATCAGAGGAGGGTCAGCAAGTCCGTGAATTGTGAATTTATCTTGTGTTAGATTGTATTGTTAGTTGGTTGTGTCTGGCGAAATCTACTCTGTGAAGAATAGAAATACTCAACCATAGCATCACGTAAACCGCGGAGAGGGGTCGGTCCGTGGATTGTGGATTTTAGTAGTGTTATGTTATTTTGTTAGCTTTATATGTTAGGGATGGAAAAAACTAACCTGCAAAGACTAGCCGCTGCGCGGATCGAATCAAACTCGCCCCGTCGTCGTCCTGTTAGTCCTCCTTGCCCCGAACCCCACCACGGCGGCCTGATCACGTGTCGTGCTTGCTGACGCGCTCCTTTCAGTCGCTTTCGCACAAAGCAGTGTAATGATGGATGGTGCTTGATCTGGTAGAGCCCTTCCGCATGTGTGCGGCACCTTCCACCAGCGCACCAGTCCCGCCTTTGCCACATGCACGTTGTGCAGCGGCTAGCGGCAGGGACTTCCATCTCTCATTACGCGCAGTTGTGCGAAGTAAGCAGCACGCCCCGCGCCAGTCCGGATGCAGCTTCCCTGCGGTCAGATTCAAAAACAACAAGCTCCGCGCCCCCCTCCGCCTGACTGGCTCCGGTCCACCCCCCACCTCAGTCTGCACCGCGGAGCGGTTTCGACCTCGGCCCCCCGTGCCGCCTGCGGTCGCCACATGTAAAGAGCTGTCCTCGTCGTCGCCTACGCTTCATCCCTGCGGTCTTGCAGCTTGGACTCCTCCTGCGGGATCACTTGACATGCGCTCCCCTCCGGCGGCGAAGAGCACGTATCGTTTCGTTTTTGACAAAACAAAACTTCGTTTTGCTTCGCACGACAGAATCCCCGCAATAACAGATCAAAGTCGTTGTCCGACAGACAGGAGCCGATACCCCGCAGCCAGCCCATCGGTTCAGCCGGGAGGATCTGCTCGTCTGGATAGCCAAACAGAAGCAACTCGCCCGGAAGGTATATAGTTGCTACGAGGCTGGCCCGTTTGGCTACAGCCTTCACCGGGAACTCGAGGCGATGGGAGTGCATAACCTCGTTGTCCGGCCACGCAACTGGGATGAATACGGCAAGAAGGTCAAAACCGACCAACGCGATGCTGAGGCACTCACGGAATGCCTGGACCGCTATGTCAGCGGCAACAAATCGGCACTGTGTGTAGTACGCGTTCCGAGCGAGCAAGAGAAGCGGAAGCGAAGCCTGGGTCGCCAGCGCGATGCGATGAAGCGCGAACTCCAGCGTCTTGCTGCCATGGGCCGGAGCAGCGCCATGTATTACGGGGAACGCATCAAGGGAAGATGGTGGGGGCCAAGGTATTGGAAGCGGCTGGAAGGAGCATTTCCGAGATTTTTGCTGGATTTGCTAACACCGCTCCGCCGTCTTCTTGAATCGGTGGAAAAAGAACTCAAGCTACTGACAGAAACCCTTGAGCAACAGGCGGAGTCGTCGCGCCCCAAGGGACTTGGGGCATTAACGAGCGAGTTGATTCTGCGGGAAGTCGGCGACTGGAAACGGTTTTCGAACCGCCGACAGGTAGGCAGCTACACGGGACTCTGCCCCCGAGAGGACTCTAGCGGCGGGCGACGTTTCCAGGGAAGTGTCAACAAGCACGGCAACCCGAGACTGAGGACTTTGTTAGTAGAGGCGACGTGGCGGATAATACGCTATCAGCCGGAATACAAGAGACTCGACAAGTGGTGGCGCGAGACCCGTGGCAATGGAGGAAAGATAAGCCCTGCGAGAAAAAAGAAGCTAGTGGTGGCCATAGCCCGTCAGTTGATGATTGACCTCTGGCGCATCAACACGGGGAGAAGTAACGGCAGAGATCTTGGTCTGGTGATGGCCGACTAAACGATGTGAGTAAGGAAAAAGGATTTGGAGTGGAGCGCAGCCCGTACTGACCCCTGGGCTTATGATGCCCGTCTGAAAGATGGGGTTGCGCCTCGCTCCTATGCCTGACAATTGAATACGTCAAAGTGCACTCGGAAGTAAAAACCGACGTGCGGATAGCAGGTTAAGACAGGCGACACAGCCTTGATCTTCAACGCGGAGGAGACACTCATAAATAAAAACTAGATCATGAATCAACCACTAACAACAAAATCGATGAGCGACTGAAGAAAAGAAAATCCGATTGAACGAAATTTAGCCCTTGACCCCTAACCCCATAGCAGGGGTGAGGTATCCTAGGGAGGAATGCATTCTTTTGTTGTGATAGTATCCTTCGATGTATTCGAAGATCGCTTGTCGAGCAGCTTCTTTAGTTTCAAAGATTCCGGACGAAGGAAAGCATTCGGTTTTGAGGGTCGACCAGAAACTCTCCATGGCCAGCATTGTCATAGCAATTCCCTGTGGCACTCATTGAGATTTTCAAGCCGTAATCCTGAAGCTTTTGAGCGTATTCTCGACTGGTATATTGGCAGCCTCGATCACTGTGCAGGATGGCCCCTGAGATTCCAGGATTGTTTTTGAAGGCGTTTTCTAAAGCGGCTGTGACGAGGTGAGTAGGCATGCCTTCTTTGATTTTATATCCTTTGATAACACGGGTTTTGAGATCCAGGAAAAATGGCATACCATTCTGCAAGGTAATGGATACAGTCAAGATAGTTGCCGTTACACCGGCCACGCCAGTAGCTTCATGGCAAAACAAATGAAATTTCTACCACAGGGGATTTAATCAAGGAGTTCAGAATAGCACTGCTGTGCCATTGTATTTGAGAGTAATGAGATGTCTGGGCTAGAGCCTGCCTTGAGCACGTCCACCATCATTTCGGAACAATCTTTTTGGTTTAACGAGCGAATCGCCTTTTTGATGCTGGGTAGGTTATGTGATCCTACTGATAGTTCGTCGATACCCATGCCAACAAGAAGAGGTATCATTGAGAGGTCAGCTGCCATTTCTCCGCAGACGCCTGTCCATATACCGGCATCCTTGGCTGCGTTTACTGTAATGTTCATGAGGCGCATGACAGCAGGATGGGTGGGTTTATAGAGATGAGCAACGTAGGGGTTTACTCGATCAACTGCGACGGTGTATTGGATCAGGTCATTCGTTCCTATGGAGAGAAAGTCAACCTCGTTGGCGATCTCTCGTGCCATCATTGCTGCAGAGGGAATTTCGATCATTACACCCACTTCGATGTTGGCATCAAATGGTATACCGTCTTTATCAAGTTCATCCATGGCGATCTTGAGCACCTCTTTGGCTTCTAGTGTCTCGCGCAGGCCTGAGACCATTGGGAACATCACGCCAAGTTTGCCGTGTGCGCTTGCTCTGAGAATAGCTTTGAGTTGTTCCTTAAATAGCGCCTTGCGGGTGAGGGAAACGCGAATGCCTCGCCAGCCGAGAAATGGGTTAGGCTCAGTGTGCGATAGTGGTTCGGCAGGTATCTTGTCGCCACCTGCATCGAGTGTCCGGATAATTGCCTGTTTTGGTTTAACGCCTTTTGCTAATTCAGTATAGACTTCTGCTTGTTGTATCTCGTCAGGCATTTCCCCGCCGCCCAATAAATAAAATTCAGTACGGAAGAGTCCAACACCATTTGCTCCAGATTGATGTACGAGCGGAAGTTCGTTTATGAACTCAATATTTGCGGATAGTGTAATTTCATGACCATCAAGTGTTGTGGTTTTTTCTTCTCTTAGTTCGTCGAGTTTCGCCCGAGCTTGTCTCTTTCGAGTTACTCTATCTTTGTATGTCTGGACCGTTTCTGGCGTGGGATTTAGTATGAGCCTGCCAGTATAGCCATCGAGGATGCAGTCAGCGAGGGTCTTAATATCGATTACTGCTCGCTCCAGACCAACGATTGCGGGGATGCCCATCGATCGCGCCAGAATTGCCGTATGTGAGTTAACACTACCCTGTTCGGTGGCAAACCCCTGAACATGGTGTCTGTCAATTGACGCGGTATCGCTTGGGGAAAGATCGTATGCGACCAGGACGTGTTTATGATCTGGGTGGTCATCAAGGTTATGATGCTCGTCAGTTTGAAAATTTCTCAAGACTCGTTGGCAGACGTCATCAATGTCTGCTGCGCGCTCTTTGAGGTATGGGTCATTGATGCGGCGCATTGCTTCCAGAAAGGTCTGCATCACGGCATAGAATGCATACTCTGCATTCTGCAATCGCTCGTTAATTGCTTTTTTCACCCGAGTTAACAGGGTGGTGTCCTGAAGCACCATGAGGTGTGCATCAAATATCTTGCTCTCTTCTTCACCCGTCAGCTTTTCTATGTGGCTACGTAGCCCGTCGAGCTGATGTTTGGTCTGGGTCAGCGCCTGTTCAAAACGTTCTTGCTCGTTGGGGATTTGGTTGGGTGCGATTTCATACACGTCAGGCGCAGCAAATCCGCGGGCAACGACATGCACTGGACCAAAGGCAATACCCGGTGAGCCTGGGGTGCCTTGGATGACGGTTTCGTGTCCTTGCGTGTGCATGTGCGGTGATTCTGCACAGAACAAACGTCCGGGTCAAAGCCGAATCTGTTCATCTAAGGTATCGCTATTCCTCAAAATTTTTCTCTATGAGCGAACCTATGGCATCGAGGGCTAATTCGGCATCGTCGCCATCAGTCGTGACAATGAGCACGGATCCATTACCTGCAGCGAGCATCATTAATCCCATAATCGACTTTCCGTCAGCTTGCTCGTCATCCTTTTCTACTTGAATATCACAAGAGAATTTACTCGCAGTCTTGACGAACTGTGCTGCAGGACGGGCGTGAATACCAAGTTTATTGGTGACGGTGAATTCGCGTGTGGGCATAAGTATGAGGGATGCGGTTGCTAATCGTTGATGACGATTCTAATAAAAGCTGAGTAATGGGGGAAGAGATTTTTTTCTTTTTATAGGTTGTGTGTCGGTTGGTCAGATTTCCCTGTCGGTCGATTCTGATGACATCTTGTCGAGTAATCGCTGGTTAAATTCTGCGGCCATATCATAGCCGACGCTACGTAGTTGATGCTCGAGGCATGTAATTGCTACCAATCGTGTTGTGTCCCGTCCCGGAGCTACGGGGATTTCTACCAGAGTCACCTCATGATCTAGGATGCGGTAGGTTTTGCGATTTACGCCAAGACGATCAACATTGTTTAAATCTGAATGTGGCTTGAGTTTGATGACTAAGTCGAGCCGCTTGCGCGGGCGTATACTGCCAAGTCCAAAAACATTCGCTACGTTGATGATGCCGACGCCACGCATCTCGATGAAACCTCGGGAAAAGTCTTTGGTGCTTGCCTCTAATTCTCCGCCAACTTGGCGCAAAATCACCATGTCGTCGGCGACAAGCGCCCCTCCGCGTTCAAGTAATCCAATGGCAATTTCGCTTTTGCCGGCTCCGCTTTCACCCATGATTAGGACACCTACACCACGAAAGTCGACCATGCATCCATGACGGGTAGTGCTGGGGGCAAATTCGTTTTCGAGTTGCAATGTTGCGGCATTTACAAATTTCATGGTCACCATCGGAGTGCTAAAAACTGCAATGCCAAGTTGGTGTGCCACTTCCAGAAGCCCGTGTGGTAATTCCTTGCCGCGTGATGTAACGATGCAAGGAATATCACGTTCACAGATTTCTTTAAAGCGCTCGACGCGTTCATCTTCGCTTAGCTTGCGGAGGTATGATTGTTCGGAATTCCCTAATACTTGAATTCGTTTGAACGCAAAATATGTCAGGAAGCCAGCCAGCGCGAGACCGGGATGGTTTACTGTGGGTTCTAAAATTCTACGATCAAATCCGACAGCGCTGCCTTGAAGTTTGAGTTTAAGGAACTTTCCGTGCCGTTCGTAGAACTCACCCACAGTGAGGTGTGATATGCGCTTGCGCTTGTGTTTGATCTTTTTTTTCGGCATGGCGAAGTAGAAATTAGCTCAAAAGCTCGGCAAATGCACGTCTTGAAATACGAGTAAGTTGATTGCTCAAGTCGCAGGGGTGACTCGCTGGAGGAGCAGTGCGAGAAGGAAGAGAGTGATGCAGACACAGGCAACTGATGGAGAAAATGGGGCAACTATTGTTGCGTCAATGAGACAAAACCCAGCCAAAGCTCGGGAAACAAAAGCAGGTTTTGAGGAGTTTAGTCTCTTGAGTGCTAAAAATATCCATATTGTCGTTATTGCTAGGGTTATATAAAAACAAGCAGCATTGGTGGGAAGGTGGCTGTGGAGATAGGCGCTCTGCATGAATGACCATTGATGATCGGCTTTTTGATGATTGAAGATCAGTGGAGTAGTTATGAAGCTCACAAAGGGCAGGGAGAGCATACATGCCCCAAGAAGTTTTCGGTGAGAAAAGCGACCGGGTTGTGATTCGGTTGATGCTACCCAGCTGAGTAACAATGTGTAAACTCCTATCAATGCAGGGTAGATTAGCATCCAGTGTGTAACCCATGATAGGTGGAGTCCAAGAGGTTCGTTGGGTGTGAAATATGTTTTTTGAGTTACTGCGATACCCAAAAAAACTAACAGGAACCGGCATGATGCCATCATGGTTAACGCTGCTTTTCTGTTTCTCTTATGATAATAGGCATACGTAATCACAACAGCAGTTAACAATACACCTATCAACATTTCATGTAATTGAATGGCGTGTAATGTATTTTGATTAGATAGAAGAGTGATGATTTCCTTCAGTGACGGGTCATTATCGAGAGACCAACTGATGAAATTAGCAGCAAGTGTAGATACAAATAGTAGAAAGATAGCGATGGTGAGTAGCAAAAAAGATGTGAGCTTCACCCCTCCGGCTGAGAGAATACCACTGGGGATTGGACGTGCAGGGCGGTTGATGCGGTCAAAATTATGGTCTTGAGCATCACCAAGCATGCAGCCACCTACATAGATCAAAGAGCATGCAACTAAGATGATTAGTAATAGTAGATGGCCAGTAGAGTGATCTTGAAGTGTCTGAAATTCATGAACGCATGAACTAGCAATCCAGAACCCAACCAAGACATTACTCCAAACCGTCGGCAAGTTAGCGATCCGGCCAGTGCCTAAAAGTGCGCAGAATTTTTTGCCGAAGGTGATTTTTTCCATCCGGGTGATTGTTTGTTAGAAGCGAACTTCGAACCACACGCCGCTGAAAGCCTTGTCGCTACCAGGGTCACTGCTATCAAGGAGTGCTGATCCTCCAAGGTAGGGGGTGATCGATACGGAATCGGAAATGTGATATGTGAGGGAAATCCTTCCGTAAATATCGTTAAGGCCGCTGCGGCCATAGTAATCGGAGACATGGCTGACACCAGACATCACAGTCATAAATGCATTATCTGAGAGTATTCTGCTCCACTCCACCTCAAGGTTGCTATACCACCCATCAGCGCCTGTATCATAATATGCGCCTACGGTGCTGTTTAAGTCATGGCTGAAATGCCAAGTGGTAAATACACCGAGATCAACACCATCATTAAACGCAACCGACAAGGGTGGTTTTGCATTACTAAAACTACGGTATGTGGCACTCAATCCGAGAGTGAGCTGGTCAGTTTTTTCATATCGCAATTGAGTGAAAAATGCGGCTTCATGGTAACCACTACTTCCTGATTCTTGCGCATACCATGCACCTAGGTTGAGAAGAGTGTAATCGTTAAGAGCGATTTGCCCCTCAATTTGAAAATCCAGTGTGTTTTCGGCAAGTTCGAAGCCACGGTAAACATAATCACTTCTGTAGCCGGTTACAGCCTCAATCCCGATTTGGGTTTTCTGATCTTCATGCCCCTCGTGGCCGAAAATTGGAGTTGATAGGCAAGCGGAAATGATAGCGAGCGGAAGGATAATCTTCATAGAGAGAATGACAGACTATTAGATTTCGTAACTTAGGCAAGGACGCGTGCTATTTTTTCCAAACCTTCAAGGACGCGTGCATGCGGACATCCATAATTAAAGCGAACGTGGTCAGGTGCACCGAAGAATGAGCCGTCCGAGAGATAGATGGAGGCTTCTTTTTCAAAATATGTTGCCGGATTATTGCAATCAAGTGAGCGGCAGTCGATCCATGCGAGATAAGTTGCCTCAATGTTGGGGACTTTAAAGTCGGGCATGTTGTCCCTCACGAAGGCAGTGAGCGTGTCTTTATTTTTTCTGAGGTAAGCCACGAGTGCTTGTCGCCATGGTTCGCCGTGACGGTAAGCGGCCTCGGCGGTATAAAATGCGATGCAGTTGATTTCCGGCAGCATATGGCCACGGGCAGACTCGAATTTTCTCCGTATTGAGTCATCTCGTATGACAGCAAATGCATATCCCATACCAGCGATATTGTAGGTTTTACTTGGGGCAAGCAGAGTGATGATGCGATTTTGGAGGTGCTCTGGTAACCCTGCGGCGCAGACGTGTGGTGTAGCTACTTCATCGAGCACTAAGTCGCAGTGAATTTCATCAGAGACAAGAATCATGTCATGCCGCTCACAGAACTCGGCAAGTTTGAGTATTTCTACCTGAGTGAACACTCTGCCAAGAGGGTTCTGTGGGTTACTGAGCAAGAAGATTTTTGTTTGTGGTGTTACCGCAGCCTCCATTGCACTCCAATCGAATCCCCAAACGCCATCTTCTAAAATGTGCGGAACAGAGATGCACTGCATACCGGCGTCGTCTTGTACACCGAGAAATGGCGGGTAAATTGGCGTGCAGGTCATGATTTGCTCGCCACGTTTGCCAAAGGCGCGCGCTACCATCGATAAGGCAGAGACAAGTCCTCCTAGATGAACGATTTCACTCTCATGAACATCAAGATTATGTCGCTTCTGCATATATGTGGTCAGAGCATTAACTAATCCGTCGTGTGGATGCGCGTAGCCTAACACACCGTGCTCGGCACGCTGGTGGACAGCCTCAAGAACTTCTGGGGGAGATGCGAAATCCATGTCAGCTACCCAGAAGGGATCTAAATTTGGGAAACGGTCCCACTTTATACTGCCGGAGCCCCGCCGCGAAATTACACGGTCAAAATCGTAGTCGACTGTCATGAGCATGTGCTAGCGAATCGCGCCGTCAAATGCGAGCGATTTATCCTCAGCATTTCTCTTGCTTCTTCGCCCTGTCATCGTAGTGCTCATATTATGCAGATGCGGGAGGCAGCGGAGCGAATCCTATTAGCGCAAACATTGGAGGAGAAACTTCACCTGCCGCCGGCATTGGAGCACGGTGTGCTAGACGACTCTCCAGGGCATGCAATCACTGTTCCAGACACTCCAGCACGACCTGAGCATCTAATCATGTCAAACAAAGGTGTTCGGGTCAGTTTTCCCGGTGTGAACAAGTTGGATGACGAACACGAACGTGGAAAATTGTTACACTTTCTGGCAAATCATGAGTTACTGGCGGCGGAATTAATGGCGTTGGTGCTATTACGTTTTCCCTCTGCTCCAGCAGAATACCGACGTGGTGTCTATGAAGCGATGCGTGAAGAGCAGATGCATACGCGAATGTATCTGCGCCGAATGAATGAGTGCGGTATTAACTTTGGTGACTTGCCGCTCAACAATTACTTTTGGAAACTGGTATCGCCCATGGAGACTCCGATGGATTTTGTGACACGCCTGAATCTGACATTTGAGCAAGCAAATCTTGATTTCTCTAAGCACTACGCTGCGTTATTTCGGCAGGCAGGTGACAAGAGTACGGCAGTGGTATTGGAAAAAATTTATCTTGATGAGATTGGTCACGTTGGTCACGGGGTTAAATGGTTCAGGAAATGGAAGCAGCGTGGCTCGACCGATTGGCAGGCGTTCAAGACATCATTGACCTTTCCTCTCGCTCCAGCCAAAGCAAAGGGAATCGCGCCTTTCAATGCCGAGGGACGTCGACTTGCTGGATTTGATGATGATTTCATTAATCGTCTCGATGTGTGTGAGCAATCGCGAGGCAGAACTCCCGTGGTTCACTGGTTTAACCCAAATTCTGAATCTCACGTAGCAGCCAAGGTGTCGGGGCAGAGATTTCAGCCCAATCGAATGGAGTCGGCGATGGAGTGCGATCTTGAAATGCTCACATTGGCTTGGTGTAGGAAAGATGACATCAGCATGTTACGTCAGCACCCAGGTAACGAGCATCTCTCATATCTCAAGCGGCGCGGGTTTGAATTGCCAGAATTTTTTGGTCTTGATTTGTGTAAAGAGAGGAAACTCGGTGGATTTAGGCCGTGGGCGTGGTCACCAGAGTCATCAAAACAATTTGCAGTGCACGCTAGCCAGGTCTCCGCGAATGTTCCGTGGCAATGGCGTGAGTCACTGCCGTCGCTATGGCTGAGCAAGGAGATTGGTCTTAAACTTGAACATGAACTTGGACGCAAAAGTGAGTCTGGTGTGTTTTGTAGAGATGTCCCGCATGCTATTGATAACATTAATATTCTACTACTATCTGGCGATGTTTTGCTCAAGGCAGCACATGCTTGTGCGGGGCGGGGACACAAGCGCATCAAGATAGGGGAGCCAATCCCAGAGGCGTGGATTGCCAAAAGAATAGAAAAACATGGTGGGATTGCTGTGGAGCCCTGGCTTGAGCGTGTGCATGACTTCTCGATGCTTTATGAAATCAAGCCTGATAGTGTCAGCCTCATTGGAATGACCCACATGGAGAACGATGCTGCAGGGCGTTTTATTGGGAGTCTGGTTTGTCCAAAATGGGGATCTGGGCTGCCACCGAATGTAGCGAAGTTTTTGTTTAGTGATGCCGATATTACTACTCTTTATGGCGAGACAATACCTCAGTATTTTCCCACCCTGCTACCCGGATACGTCGGGCCAGTTGGTATCGATGCCATGGTATATAGGCTGGCTGATGGTAGGCTTGGCCTTCGTGCGGTCGTTGAGCTCAATACTCGGATGACCATGGGTAGGGTAGCTTTAGAGTTACATAAAAAAACGGAACCCTCGCGCCGTGGCAGATTAAGCATTTTGCGTAAAAAAGACTTATCGAAAAGTGTGTTATCCACAATTTATTCACATGATATTAACAATCGAATCACATTTATTAACAACCCATTTATGGCGCGTGAGTTCATCGCTCAGTGGGAAATAGTCTAGTTATACTATCTCATAAAAAATACACACTACTATCACAAGTAGAACGTTATAGGCTTATTTACACGCAAAAAAAGTAAATGCGTTTCTCGTGATGGTTACCATGTGCAGTAGAGCATTATCAACATTTCCAGTCAATTGTGTCTCACCTATCATATGAAGAACTAGTTTTGACGTTGTGGGGCGTATTATCAAGCAACTGGCGTGGAGTCATCTGTTTGCGTGATTAGGGAGTGGGCATCAACTTGCCAGATGAATTATTTTTCGGATGTGGGCTCTTGTTGCCTATCTGGATCAGAAGGATGATGACATGGTAATGGTGCTTATCACAAGTGGTTGAATCTTACTTGAAGACATCTAGGATGAGCACGATTTCACCTTTTGGCGGATGTTCTTTAAAGTATTTCAGTAAGACTTCGGCAGAATCCCTGTGGTAGGTTTCAAATTTCTTGCTCAGCTCGCGAGCAACACACACCCTGAGATTAGGATTGATATCAGTGAGGATTTCCAGCGTGGAGAGAAGTCGGTGAGGGGATTCAAAGAAAAGTGAGGTCTTGCCTGATGTGATTGCAGATTCTAGTGCCTTGCGGCGCTTGCCTTTTTTGACTGACAGGAAGCCGTCGAAGCTAAAAGCGTGTGTAGGGAAGCCTGAGCCCGCTAGGGCTGTGAGAACAGCTGACGGGCCAGGCAGCACGGTATATGGAATATGGTGTTCAATACTTGCTTGCATGAGGCGATATCCTGGATCTGAGATGAGCGGCATGCCAGCATCTGATATGACGGCAATCTTGGTGCCGGTTTTTGCCTTTTCGATTAGTTCAGGTATCCTTCGTGCCTCATTATGATCGTGCAGTGATATCAGTGGTTTATCTATATCGTGATGCTTCAGTAGCGACCCTGAGTGCCTGGTATCTTCGCAAGCAATTACATTAGCATCACGCAATACTTCTAATGCCCGTAAGGTGATGTCCGCCCGATTACCTATAGGGGTAGGGACAAATGAAATCATGGTAACAGCAATATTAGAAGCCTTCTGAGAAACGCATCACCATGGATTCTGAGGCACGGCGAAGGGCATCAGGGAGTGCATTAGTTCGTGCGACATGGAGATTGCCACCGGCGAAGAATCGGGTAGTGCCTCGGGATTCGCCTTCCTCGAGTATGAGTGCTGGATTGCGGGCATCGCGTAACACCCATTCGATGCTTATATCCATACTTAGTTCCTCCGATCTTAAGCTGTCTAGCCGAGAGGAGCGAACCTGGTCGTAGTCAACCTGGGTAATTCGTCCTTCCAGAATTGCATCTGCTCGAGCTGATGTAGCGATCCTGTATGTGCCGTCACGAGTTATAGCGCTCACTGCGCTGTTGGTTGCATGTGACTCAGCGCGCACCAATAGAGTATCATTTTCAAATAATGGTATATGTATAGTTTTAACATGTGAGAGGTGAATGGGTTTTGCTCCTCCTAGGCGATACCCTGAGCAGGATGACAAAAGAAGGGCGAAAGCGAATAGATACTTGAGCATAGTATGGGTGGGTGGCGGGTGCTTGTATTGTTACTCGCGATTATTTAGCCGCCAAGATCTGTTATGCGTTGCTTGGCAAGGTCGTGGTAGGACCCGCTTTTGACCTTACGTAGTAATTCACGGTAGTAAAAAAGAGCGGCTTTGTTCTGGCCTTTCTTTCGGTAGAATTCGGCTGTTTCGTAGCTGCGTTGAACATCTTGGGCTCGGAGGGTGACAAGTCTCTTGCGGGCATCAGTGGCGCGGCTGTGGCTTGGGTAGAGTCTAATGAGCTCGCTGTAAATCTCACGAGCTCGATCCACATGAGCGGTATTTTGATTGCCGCGTTTTGCTTTGAGCGTCAAAATTTCACCCTGCTGGTAGAGTGCTTCTGGGGCGTTACCGCTATTAGGATAATCTAGAGCGATTCGCTGGTAAGCAGCGATTGCTTTATTTGCGTTGCCGTTTCGCTGCCACACGCGTGCGATGGCGTACTGTGCTTTGGGTGCTGATGTTGCGCGTGGGGCATTGTCTCTGACATTACCGAGCATTTCTTCAATATTCTCTGGTCCGATACTTGTTTTCATACCGAGAAAACTATTTTGAATTACGCCATTTGCAGCTGCATGTGCAACGGTCTCTTGGCGGCTAATTGCTGCTGCGTAATGCGGGCTGCTGGGAAAGCGTGCAATCACGTCTTGATAGGCCTCAAAGGCTTTGAGCAGGTCGCCCTGTTGGTCGAGGATTCTTGCTTGTGCATATTTCGCTTCGGCCGCGGAGTTGGTTTGCGGGTATTGCTTAAAGATGGCTTTGTAGGTGGATAGTGCCTTGCTATTTTTCTTGGCGGCTTCGTAAGCACGTCCTTGGGAGAGCATGGCATCAGCCTCTGCGGCTTCATTTTGATTTGATATTCCTGAGGCGATGGGAAGCTGGTCGTCGTCATTAGAGCCGCAGGATGTGAAAGCTGAGACACACATGATACTTATTACCACGTTAAGAAATTTCTTGATGTGCATAGTTGCAAGATAATGAATCCTTTAAGCCTTGCCAAGAATAACTCTCGGGAAAAACAGGGTCTTTATTGAGTCTGATGGGCTATCTTGCATGAGTTGTAGATTTTTTATTGATGACCGGTTTTAGTAACCAAGTTTTAGTCGCCATAGCTGACCATCAATTTTAGAGCGTGCCTTTTAATGATCGACAGGGCACGATTGGTTTTATGCCCGATATGGAACGTGAATGTGCGCTGCAACAGGCAGGTTATGAGCTTGTTGCTGGTATTGACGAAGCAGGAAGGGGGCCTTTGGCCGGTCCTGTATCAGCAGCAGCTGTAATTTTGCCTGAGGGTTTTACGCACGACGTGTTAGATGATTCAAAAAAGATCACAGCAAGGAAGAGGGAGCAGCTTTACGAGGAGTTAACAGGACGACGTGATATTATGTGGTCATTGTCTTATGCAGAATCTGAAGAAATTGATGGGGTTAATATTTTGAGAGCCACGCATGCCGCTATGGGGCGTGCGGCCCAAGGTCTTGTTAGGTTGCCAGATTACTGTGTGATCGATGGGTTGCCAGTTCCTGGTTTCCCCATTGAGTCAGAGGGTATTATCAAAGGCGATGGGAAGTCGCTTTCTATTGCAGCAGCGAGTATTATTGCCAAGGTCTCACGTGACCAGAGGATGATTGAGTATGCGGAGTTATATCCGGGATACGGCTTTGAGCAGCATAAGGGTTATGGAACAAAGCAGCATCTTGAGGCATTACGTAAAATAGGGCCGTGCCCGATCCACCGAAGGAGTTTTGCGCCGGTCAGACAGCTTATGCTTGATATGTGATTCCGTAATTAAGGTGTTTAGCGCAGCTTTGTCTCGTGCATTATAAATGCCGCGGCTATATGACTGAGTCTTTGGCGGTTGCCAATGATTTTGCTGACAGGTTATGTTTGTCCTGCTTTAGATTACTTCAGTGCTTTATCCTTAAAGAAATCCAGGGTAGCAGCGAGGCCCTCCTCAAGTGTATGTTTAGGTCGCCAGCCAGATTTCTTTAGCTTTTCAGCAGAAGCTCTTGAGTGCCTAACATCTCCAGCTCGTTCATTTGCATAGACGATTTTTGATTTTGTTTGAATTGATGCAAGGATATTTTGAGCTAGCTCATTGATGGTGATTTTTTCGCCGTATCCCACATTATAAGTGCCGTGTATGTCATCGTTGAAAGCGGTAAAAACGAGAGCATCAACAATATCTTTAACATAGATGAAGTCGCGTGTTTGTTGTCCATCACCATGAATGGTAATGTCTTGGCCTTTAACTGCTTTTTCTATGAATATGGGTACTGCAGCAGCGTATGCCCCCTTGGGGTCTTGGCGTGGACCAAAAACATTGAAAAACCGGAGCGAAGTGGTTTGTAGCTTGCCTTCAGCTTGGAACATCTTCAGATAATATTCCCCATCGAGTTTGGTGATTGCATAGGGGCTTTGCGGTTCTGGCGGCATGGTTTCAATCTTGGGAACTGTCGGATTGTTTCCATAGTTGGCAGCCGAAGATGCAAATATAATTTTTGTTACCCCAGCGGAGTGGGCCTCTTCAAGCACGTTAAGTAAGCCGTTGACGTTGATTTCTATACACTCGGTAATTTTACTCATCGATTCTGGGACAGAAACCATTGCAGCCATGTGGAAAATGTAGTCAATGCCGCTGACAGCCTTCTTAACGAGCGCTCGGTCTGTAATTGAGCCTTCGATGAAATCACACTCAAGACCATCCAGGTTGTGACGATGTCCAGTGCGTAAGTTATCTAAAACACGAATCGTTTCGGCTTTACCCTGGAAGTGCTCCACGATGTGCGAGCCTATAAAGCCTGATCCACCTGTTACTAATATCCTCATAGTTTTCTTTTATTGGAGCGAACTAGGGTAGTCTCCAGCTTCGATGAGCTTTCTTATATTGGCGACAACGTAAGGTTTATCTTCAGGGTAAGTGACTCCAAACCACGAACTGGAAGTTTCTAGGATTTTGCAGTCAGCTTTACCGTCTCGGATTAATTCATCAATGAGAGTGGGGATGTAGCACTCTGATTTCATTTCTTCACCATGGTTTTTGAGGAATTCGATGAAGTGTTTTTCTAAATGTTTAAAGAGATCTGCAGTGAATCCCCAGAAATTCATCGAAGCGATAGCGCCCTCGGGAATCGCTCTTTTTTCTCCATTTAACCAGTTGCCGCGGATCGCTTTGTCGTCTTCTCTGCTTATTTCAGTGACTTCCTCAACATCTTTCAAGAAGCCATCAGATCCCGAGCAAATACCGCGGTTTACATTACCATGTTCTGAGAGTGTTTTTGTTAACTGGTAGCCCACCATGCCATAATGAGAAATGTCATTGCTGGAATTATTCGATTGCTGAAAATATTTTATCACTTGGAGATAAGAATCAGCTCCATAGAAATCGTCTGCATTGATTACTGCGAATGGTCCAGAAATAGTATCTCGAGCAGCGCGTACCGCATGAATAGTGCCCCATGGTTTGTTACGACCATCGGGAACAGAGAATCCTGCGGGGAGGTCATCCAATTTTTGAAACACGTAGTCGACCTCAATTTTGCTACTGAATTTTGATCCGATAGCTTGTTTGAAAAGCTCCGCAAAATCCTCACGGATAATGAACACTACGCGACTGAAGCCTGCACGTATGGCATCGTAGACAGAGTAGTCGAGAACGGATTCTCCGTTCGGTCCCATGGGATCCATTTGTTTGAGGCCGCCGTATCGGCTGCCCATTCCGGCGGCGAGAACGAGAAGGGTGGAATTCATAAGAAAAAATGAAATTTATTATTACTCACCTGTTATGCTTGGGTGTCTGCTTATTTGCAATGGTTTCTTTTGTGGGATTTGCTAAACATGAAGGGTGATAACCATTGGTATTTGATAAAGAATGCTGTTGCCAGTCTGACGTGTCGCTGTCTTTATAGTCAACAGAATGACTGCCGCTTCCTTCATGCTTATGATTGCATGAAATGAATAATGGTACAAAATCTCTTTCACTACTGCATGGACACATCCAACGAAGACCTCAGTCGCGATCACGTGCGGAAAGTTTTCCGTGCCATGCTCACAGCGCGAGTCTTAGAAAATAAACTCGGAAGTCTGTACAAAGCAGGCAAAATTGCTGGTGGTGTTTACCTCGGCAAGGGGCAAGAAGCTGTCAGCGCCTCGTTGGCAGCCTGCTTGATCAAAGGGCGCGATGTATATGCTCCCTTGATTCGTGATCAAGCGGGGCGAACCGCATTTGGTGAGGAGTTAATTGATTGCACGCGCACCTACCTTGGGTCCGTTGAGGGGCCTATGCGTGGGCGTGATGGAAACATCCACCGTGGTCGACCAAAAGACGGTATGCCGGCAATGATTTCTCACTTGGGAAGTGCGATATCCTTGGTCAGTGGGATGTTGTTAGCAAAACGCCTGCGTGGGGAAATGCAGGGTGTTCTGGGTGGCACGTGCGTGGGTGACGGTTGCACGTCAACTGGATCATTTCATGAGGGCTTGAATACGGCTGCGGTAGAAAATCTGCCTTTAGTTTTAACTGTGGCAAATAATCAATATGCCTATTCTACACCGAACGATCGTCAGTTCGTGTGCGATAATCTTGTTGATAAAGCACAGGGTTATGGTGTTAGGGGGCATAGCGTCGATGGCACTGACATGTTGGCATGTATTCGTGTGATGCAGAATGCCGCAGAGCGTGCTAGGGCAGGGGAAGGGCCACAGCTTGTGGTGGCCTCAATGCTTCGATTAACGGGTCATGGAGAACATGATGACGGATCATATGTGGATGGGAAACTAAGAGAATCTGAATTGGGGCGCGATAGTATTGATGTAGGTCGTGATCAGATGATTGCAAATAAGTTTTCGGATGAAGCTGAAATCGCAGGATGGGAGGCTAAGGCTGCGGAGACAGTCCAAGAAGCTGTTGCGCAGGCACAAAAGGAATCTGAACCCGATCCGTATCAAGACGACTGGAGAGCGTTCGCAACTCCAAATATTCAAGGCAGATGAGCGAAGTTACTTACATTGATGCAATTCACAAAGCGCTGAGCGATTCGCTGTTGGAGGATCCTTCCGTGTTCCTCTATGGTCAAGATATTGGCAAGTTTGGCGGAGCGTTTAAGGCAACAAAAGGCCTGCAGAATCTCTATCCGGAACGTGTTCTTGATGCTCCTATCAGTGAGGATGCGATGGCTGGATTGGCAATCGGTGCTGCGCTCGATGGCGCGCGTCCTGTCTTAGAAATGCAGTTTGCAGATTTTTCTTCGGTTGCCTTCAATCAACTCGTAAACCAAGCGGCTACACACTATTATCGCACCGGGGTTCCAGTGCCGCTTACTGTTAGGCTTCCATCAGGCGGCACGCCTGGCTCAGGACCTTTCCATAGTCAGAGCATGGAGTCGCTCTATGCCCATTACCCTGGATTGATTGTAGTGACGCCCGCCACGGTGGCGGATGCCTACTCTATGCTAATCGATTCTATCAAGCTAGATGATCCAGTAATCTATTGTGAGCACAAGTTTCTCTACCGTTGGCTGAAATCTTCAGGCTATGAGGGCGATCGGCTGCCGATTGGTAAAGCTCGGGTTGCTCGTGCTGGTAAACACGCGACGGTGGTCACCTACAGTGCTATGGTTCACGAAGCGGTCCGTGCGGCAGAGATGCTTCATATGCAGGGAGGATGGGAAATTGAGGTGGTGGATTTACGCTCTGTGAAGCCTCTCGACACCGATACGATTATTGCATCTATTGCACGAACGGGCCGTCTGCTCGCGGTTGGTGAGGCGTTTCCGTGGGGTGGTGTAACAGCTGAAGTTGTCTCGCGGGTCAGTGCCGATGGCTTTCACCTGCTGGATGCTCCGCCTGCAAGGCTAAATGCTCGTGACACTCCAATTCCATATCACCCGAAACTTTGGGCGGCGCATCGGCCAACTCCAGAATCCATTGCTCACGCACTGCATAAGTTATTGAATTACTAAGGTTTATTGAAAATGTTCAAATTAAAATAAAGTCATGCCAAAAGTTCCCATTTTGATGCCGCAACTCGGTGAATCGATCGCTGAGGCCACTATTATTCGTCTTCAAGTAGCTATAGGCGATACGGTGTCCCCTGATCAGGAGGTCATTGAGGTGGAGACGAACAAGGCTACAATGGGAGTGACTACACTCTGTGCAGGTCTGGTAACCGAAGTGATTGCCAAAGAAGGTGTAAGCTATGCTGTGGGCAGTGTTCTTGGTGTGCTGGAAGTCACGCAAGAGGAGGTGGATCGAACTGGCGAGCAGATAATCGATGAGCTCTCGAGCGACGAGAATGTCAAAGCGGTGACGGGTCAGGAGGAAGATGATGACGAGAACCTTCATTTTAAGACTCAAGATGGTGGCTATCATGAGCCTGTGACTGTTGAGCCAAATGTCAAAGGCTTGCCAGTTCCAACAGGCAAAGGTGGTGCGCATTACATTTCACCGCGAATGAGAGCACGCATGACTGAGCTCGGGCTGCGTGCGGCAGATGTCTCGGCAATATCAGGTAGCGGTGCAGGAGGCAGAGTCACAGTGGAGGATTTGGAGCAATTTCTCGAGCATATTAGTGCTTGGCCGCATACTAAAGCATCGCCTATGAGGCTTGCGGTGGCAGACGCCATGCGTCGCAGCTGGACAAGACCGCTGGCGACCGTAGCCCGGCCGCTAGTGATGGATAAAATTCTCGACCATCGCCGTAGTCAGGACCCAAAGCCCGGCCCGGCACTCTATTTACTCCGTGCCTTGGCGCTGGCACTTGCAGAAAATCCTACAACTGCTGGTTATTTAATTGGTGAGAGTGTGGTGCACCCTAGAGCATTTGATATTGGGGTGGCAGTGCAGGTAGATGATGGAGTGCTTGTTCCGGTTATTCGTAATGCGGATTCAAAAACAGTTAAGGAACTTGTAGAGGAATACAACCACCTCGTCGAACAAGCGCGCGCTCGCAAACTTCCAGAGGATGCCACCAAACACGGTATCGCCACAGTAACTAACTTTGGCACATTTGGGCTCACGTGGGGCACCCCAATTCCATTACCCAACGAGACATTGATACTCGGTTTGAGTGCAGGTGTAAAACGTCCTGTGTGGAGCGATGAGACCGGCACATTCATTCCAGTAACCGAGGCTGAGATTGATTTGACCTTTGATCACCGTGTGGTTGATGGTGGCGGTGCTGGAATGCTGCTTAACCGGATTTCTGAGCTGCTACAGAAGCCAGAGGCGTTGTAAAATGTCCGTTGTCCAATAGCTGGAACCGCTAAGGTCTGGCAGGAGTGAGCGCATCACGGCTAGGTACTCGTACTGGTGGTGTTACGGCTGTGGGTTTGGTCTTTGATTTAACAAAATCAGATCGTTTTTTCTGTAATGGTGACACTGTGTTCTGGCTTATCTGATAGATCCTACCTACGTGCACTTTGTGCATGTTGAGTTTGGTTTGATCATCAGAACTTACAACAACACTTAATAGGTAGTTCGGCTGCAGCGCTGGTAACCTAGGGTCATTTTTGGTGCTCATTGGCTTACTCATCTGCGGCCAGAATGTCAGTGTATAAGTTAGATTATCGAAAGTGGTGATCACAGCTTGGCGCTTGAGTTTGATGTCTGGGTTTGCTGTATCGTTAGCTTGGTTTTCGGTGACGACATCTATAAAACTAGCAGCGCTGAGGAGGTTGCGTAGTGGGTTAGTCGAAGTGATTTGCATGATCTCCTCCTCCTCCATGCCCTCAAGTTTAAGTTGGCCATTCTCGTTGACCGTGCCGTCTGTATTCGGGTGGCGGATAAGTTTCCAAGATTTGAAGTTAGGGTCACTTGGTGCAGAAACTGCGATGGTTTTAATTTTTTCTATTTTCAAAAAGTTTCTGCCTAACCATGTTTGAGGGTCAGCGGTAATACCAGGGAAGGTTTCGCTTACGGCATACACACCGGAATCATCAGATGTGGTTCGCACAAAGCGACCCGCTGATTGATTGGTGCCGGAAAATTTCCCCAGTATAATGTGGGCTATGTTTGAATCATCAGATTTTTCAGCCAACACCTGAATCCCTTGTTCGGAATCTTGATCACCAGATGTGGCGAGCCCGAAGTTACCCATGTGTTCGGGGCCAGCTGGATAACCCTGCGCGACTTCAAGCTCTGAAAGCGCACCCAGTAAATTGCGTAATTTGCGATAATCAACTGGGTAGTTCGCGCGCTCAGCGACGCCCCATGTATCCTTGTCAATACGTACGAGCACGGTTGACTGGTCTTCTTTTTTTATGGTGACTTTGGTGATTTCACGGATTGGGAATTTGGGGAGAATTTTGTCTCCGGGAACCAGATTTGTCTTGGCTACAATATCCTCGTTGCCTCCGAATTGAACGATGCAGGCGATAACACCTAGTGTGAGGGCAGCTATCCATAGAGCGATGACGGTGCGAGATTTCATAAGAACTTGGAAGAATGGTGATTTGTGAGTTTTGTATAATTAGACTGCACGAGTGGTGCGACGGCGGTAAATCCATACAGTAAAGCCAGTCAGGGCGATGACGAGAGGGATGACAGCTACAGTCAGCCATGTGATTTTTGAGTAGAGCTGGTCTTTTCTTGATTGAAGGCCTTTTTGTTTATCACGCATATCGCGCCGGAGATTGACAAGTTGTGATTGCAGTTCGCTTATCTTCTGTTCTTGCTCACGAGATAAAACAAGAGCATTGCCCTGATTCTTTTGCGTTTGGAGATTTTGTAGTTCACTGACGATAGTTTGTATTTTTTCCTCTGCCGTTTTGACCTCTTCGCGAATGTCTATTTGGTGATTTGTCTCCATTTCTTGGATGACAGTAAAGGGGCGGCTGGTTGCGGCACGGCTGCGAGACCCTATGAGGTGTCGTGAACCAATGGATTGGTCGATGATGTTTTGGAGTAATGCAGAATTGTTATTGATGGGTGCATATCCCTGTCCCAGTTGTCGGAAACAGGCGTTGTCGTACAAAAAATCGGCGTCGGCAATGAGGTAAACTACACTGTCTTTGATGCCTTGTTTGAGAGGTTTGAATTGATTGTTATCATCACTTAACTTGGATTGATCCGTTGTCTCTTTTTCCTTGGATGGGTCACCCTCAGGAAACGCTGAATTAAACTTACCTTTGAGGCGCATTACGAGAGCGTAGTGCTTTCCTGTGGAATTTTTGCGGGCAAATAAGCCAGGGTCTGGCCTCAATGCTGATGTGCCTGGTGTCATTACGACTTGCTTGGATGTGCGTATGAGCGTCTCTTTCGATACGCCGCCTCCGCTCTTGATTGTGAATGCACCGGGTAATGCAAAGTAGAGGTGCTCAAAGCCCTTGGTGATAATTTCGTCTTCTGAGGTGAGAGCGTCTTTGTTAAGTGTCAGGTGACTGTTGAGTCGCTGATTGCCACCTACGTCAGTAGCGTATTTGCCATCGGCCACTACGGATGTGGAGTCGAATCCAACACCCCAAGCACCCAGTAGGGTGGGCAGAGTTGAGGATTTTGAGACGCCTCCCATACCCCGCATCATTGGATTTCCGCCGGGTGCTGTGAGTGCAAACGGATCTAGGCAAGCAATGACGATACCTCCGTTCATCACATACTGATCAATAACAAACTCCGTTTGTGTGCTTAAACCTGCAGGGTGGATCATCAGCAGAACAGGCATTTTTGCGGGGTCTAGCTTGTCTGGTGATGCGCCTACATATTGCAGATCATAAAGCTGATCTAGCAATCGATAGATAATCCATGGTGGTGCCGGTCGTTGGCCGGGTTGTTGAGCGGGAGCCCCCATCATCGGCAGTGTTGTCATCAGGCCGAGCTTGGGTTTGTCGAAGGTGCTAACGTTCGCAATGGCGCTTGAGAGATCATACTCCAGCATGGTTTCGCCGGCAGGGTCTAATGTAGGTATCGAGCTCTGCTGATTAAGACAGGATAAAGATAACCCGAAAAAGAGATTTTCATCATTGATGCGCTGGCCATTGATTCCATCTAGGCTTGCTGAATCCTCGGCATCGGTATCAGGTTTTGGGTCAAGGTGTTCAATCCTGATCATACCATCTGATATTTTCGCGTATCTTTCTAACATGTCATCAACAACACGCATATAATTACGTACTTGCTGTGGCATTGTTTTACTGTCGCGTGTGGCGTAATAACGAATAATTACTGGGCTGCTGAGCTCTTTAAGAATAGCTTCAGTGCCCTCAGTCAGGGTGTAGCGCTTGTCTTCAGTGAGATCGATCGCATAGCTACCTGCAGACGTTGATCGCATCAGCCAATTGGTAAATATAACGATCAGAACGACGGCCGTAATGCCGAGAATAGCTCGCCGCCTCGGGTGAGTGATTTTAATTTTGGCCATTTTTTTTAATAAATGATTGTAGGATTCCTTGATTAAAGTTTATGAGCGTTTTGAATTGAGGATAGCGCTGGTACAAACTAAGCATGCGATGATAACAGAGAGAAAATAGATCAGGTCTTCAATACGAATCGACCCTTGAATGGCAGGCTTGAAATGCTCAAATGCGGTGATTGATAGTATCGACTCCGAGACGGCAACTGAGAACATTTGTCTGATTCGCATGGCTACTTGTTCGTAACCTATGACAACCAGTATCATGCAGATGGTGCAGGAGACAATGAGGCAGCTCACTTGATCGCGAGTAAAAGCAGATACCAGACATGTAATTGCGAGGAATGTTGAGCAAAGGAGGAAGCTGCCAATGTAACCTGAGAAGATAGTAAGATTATCTGGATCGCCTAATGTGTTGACGCCTATAACCATAGGGAAAGTCAGCGCCAGAGCGATGAGCCAGACAGTTGCTGCTGCGGCAAATTTTCCAATAATAGCAGACCATATGGTTGTTGGAAAAGTTCCAAGCAGTTCGATGGTGCCAGTTCGCTGTTCTTCGGCCCAGATGCGCATTCCAAGTGCTGGAGCAAGCAACATGAGTATCCATGGATGCCAGAAAAAGAACGACCAAGTCAGGCTGGCATCTCCACGCTCAAGGAAGTTTCCGAAAAACATACCAAAGAAAAGTGCTAAAAAGGTAAAGATGCATATCACCGCATAAGCAGTGGGTTGAGTAAAGTAACTTTTAAGCTCGCGTTTGAAAATGGTGTACATGGGTATGATGCGCAGTTAATCGGTTTCCTTAGTAGTGAGGCTACGAAATAAGTCTTGCAGGGAGTTGCTTCCGGATTGTTCGCGAAGCTGTTCAGGGGTTCCATCCGCTACAATACTTCCTTGATCGATAATCACGGCACGGGTGCAAGCTGCATCAACCTCCTCGAGGATATGCGTGGAGAACAGAATCGCTTTTTCTTTACCGAGGCGCTTAATCAAATTGCGCACCTCATATTTCTGATTCGGATCGAGGCCGTCTGTCGGCTCATCGAGAATGAGAACGTCTGGATCGTGGAGAAGCGACTGAGCTAGACAAGTGCGGTGGCGGTATCCCTTAGATAGAGTGCCTATGGACTGGCGTGCTACATTGTCGAGAAAGCATGTGTCAATCACCTGTCCAACCGCCTCTTTACCTGCAGCTCCACAGAGCCCACGCATCTCCGCGCAGAATTTGAGAAAATCAAAAACTGTCATGTCGTCATAAAGTGGGGCTGACTCGGGCAGGTAACCAATGTGACTTTTCGCCTGCTTAGGGTGATCGACGACAGATACACCACAGATTTTTGCATCTCCACTGCTGGGAGCAATAAATCCTGTTACCATACGCATGGTGGTTGACTTGCCCGCGCCGTTTGGCCCCAGAAAGCCGAGGACTTCGCCTTTCGCTACGGTAAATGAGAGATCCTTGACAACGGTTTTAGCACCGAAGTGTTTACTTAGATTAGAAGCTTCGATCATGGGTTTTATGGATATTGATCAATTACAAAAACTAGCGACGCAGATGCAAGAAATTTTCTGTAATTTATTCAGATATCAAGTAGAAAGTAGGTGTAATTATTTTTTCTATAGATAAGTGGCGTTTGACCTTTCTGTGTTGATTAGCTAATAATGAATTATGAACGATGTGGATGCAGCTAAAATGATCCTTGAAAGCTTGCTCGGTAAGCTTGGATTCGAGGTTCAAATCGAGAGGGAAGACACCCCCGATGGCCCGGGGCTGAATATTCTATCAGGAGACAGTAAATATCTAATAGGGAATAACGGCGACCGCCTTGAGGACTTGCAATACCTTACCAACAGGATTCTTATCAGGCATTATCCTGACGCACCACGTGTGCGCGTGGATTGCGATCGATACCGTTTATCACAGGAGGAAGATTTGATTGCCACCGTGAAAGAAATCGCCATGCAGGTATTGGAGGATGGCAAACAGCGAAAAATCAAACCCCTCAATGCTTACTACCGTCGTCTTGCCCACAATTGTTTGGCTGAGGTCAAAGGTGTAGCAACTAGTTCACCACCCGGAAGTGGACGCTACAAGCGTATTGAGGTCACCAAAGCCTCGTAAGTAACCTCTGGAGAATGCTATGAAAACACATCGACTTGTTATGCCCGGTGACCTTAATCAGTTTGGTTATCTTTTCGGTGGGAAAATGCTCAGCTGGGTAGATGAGGCCTGCTGGATTGCAGCTAGCTTAGATTATCCTGACTGTCAGTTTGTCACGGTTGGGATGAACAAAGTTGAGTTTCATCACGGAGTGAATGAGGGAGTGATTCTAGAAATTGATTGCCAACGATGCAGTAAAGGTGAGACCTCAGTGACCTATGCCGTTGAGGTGAATCAAAACAGTGTGGACAATAGCGCGCCTATTTTTTCTACTCAGGTGACATTTGTCAATGTAGATGCTGATGGCTGTAAACGTTCGATCTGACTTTTGCTTATGAGCAGCATTGAAACAATCGACATCATCATGGCTTTGGATAAATCCGAGGACCATGAGGCGCGTATCAAAAAAGCAGCGCGGAAGCTTAAGGTTCATCCCAGCCAGATTCAAGACATCCGTCTGCGAAAGCATTCCATTGATGCACGAAAAAAAGACATTATGGTGCAGCTCCGCATCGAGGTGGGCTTGGGCATGATGCTACCAGCAGATCCGACGATCTCAGCTAATTACGCCTCGGTGGCAAATAATGCAGCGGTAATGATTATTATTGGGTGTGGGCCAGCGGGTATGTTCGCGGCATTACGTGCCCTTGAATTGGGCTACAAGCCTATCATTCTAGAGAGGGGAAAGGATGCTTCTGCTCGCAGATTTGACCTTGCTCCGTTATTGCGTGAAGGGCGTGTCATTGAGGATTCGAACTACTGCTTTGGTGAAGGGGGTGCGGGAACTTTTTCTGATGGCAAACTTTACACCCGTGCAACGAAACGTGGACCGGTGAGAGATGTTTATGAAACGCTGGTAGCGCACGGTGCGCCGAATCGCATCCTCACGGATGCTCACCCACATATTGGGTCGAATTTGTTACCAAACGTGGTTAAAGCGATACGCCAAAGCATCCTTGATTCTGGTGGCGAGGTGCATTTCAAAACTAAGGTTAATGGATTGCTGAAATCAGAAGATGGAAAAAAAATACATGGTGTATCTACCGCTGATGGCAAAGAGTTCATCGGTGATTCTGTGATACTGGCCACTGGTCACAGTGCGCGTGATATTTATTCATTACTCGCGAGTGAGGGTATTCTTATGGAGCGTAAGACTTTTGCTGTTGGCGTGCGTATTGAGCACCCACAACCCCTTATTGACAGCATTCAGTACCACTATCAGCGTGGCGTAAAGAGACCTGACATTCTTCCTGCAGCTCGTTATCGTCTTGCAACAAAAATTGGCGGAAGGGGGGTTCACTCGTTTTGCATGTGCCCCGGTGGATTTATTGTTCCTGCAGCGACGGAGAATGACGAAGTGGTGGTAAATGGGATGTCGCTTTCTCGGCGTGACTCACCATTTGCTAACAGTGGCATGGTTGTGAGTGTTGAGCCTGAGGACACAGCTGAGTTTGATGCTGAGTATGGAATCCTTAGTGGGATGGCATTTCAGAAATCATTGGAGGTGTTGGCATCTAAAGCCGGAGAGGGTGAGCAGAAAGCTCCTGCGCAACGAGTTACCGACTTCCTCAACCAAAAAATCTCCTCCTCCCTCGCAGATACAAGCTATTTTCCTGGTCTGTCATCCGCGCCATTACACGAGCTGATGCCGGAATTCATCGTCTCGCGGATGCAGACAGGATTGAAAAAATTTGGTAAGGGGATGCGTGGCTATATTACCGAGGAGGCAGGCATGATAGGATTTGAAACTCGGACTAGTAGTCCGTTGCGTATTCCGCGTAATGATGAAAATTTTCAGCATCCAGAGATTCATGGTCTTTACCCATGTGCTGAGGGTGCTGGCTATGCTGGCGGAATCATTTCAGCAGCGCTCGATGGGATCAAGTGTGCGGAGGCAGCGGCAGCTGTTAAAAACTGATCAAACATACCTCCAAGAGCGGTTTGGGGGAAATAGCCCTACCAGGACTCGAACCTGGAAATACGGAATCAAAATCCGGTGTGTTACCAATTACACTATAGGGCTTTTATTTTTGCGGACATAAAGACATGAGGAGTTTCGTGCCAGCGGCGGCAGTCTTTACGTTGGCAGGATAATCTTAGCAATCTCGAAATGAAAAAAAATACAATACGCATAGATATTTTCGTGCTGATATTCCAAAATAACTGACTTCACAGGTTTGTTGAATTAGTGCACACTCAGCTAATAATGAGTCTGTCACTGGGAAAGACGTGGAAATATGTGACAAAAATAATCGTTTTTTGTCAAATTCACTCAAGCTAACTTTACAGCCGCTAAAAACACTTCAGTTACTTCATTATCATTGCCCAGCAATAAGTTATATCCCCACATATATCGCATTTCACCATGATCAATTTCCGTTTCCCGATTCTAAGTATTCCACTTTCTTTATTTGTTTGCTTGGTGAGTTGCTCCGATAACGGCGAAAACAATTCGTCATTGAGCAATGATTATCGCACGCAATCACATCGCGGCTCATCCATGCGTAATCCTGACATCACCCTGCCTTCTCATTTTTCAGGTGGTATCAGCGTCAGTCATTCGCGTGGCAGAACTACTATGCCATATATCGCGATGACCTACGATGATGGTCCTCACCCACGCAACACACCGCGCCTGCTTGACATGTTGCGTGAACGTAATATCAAAGCAACGTTTTACGTGGTTGGACGTAATGTAAACATGTATCCAGAGATTGTTCGTCGTATTGTCGCCGAGGGTCATGAAATAGGTAATCACACATGGACTCATAGAAACCTGACGACATTAAGCGATAGCAGTGTGCGTTGGGAAATGGATAAAACTCGCGATGCTATTGTGGCTGCTTGTGGTGTTAAACCCCGCACGATGCGGCCACCATATGGGGCCCTTCGTCAGAGGCAGCGGGCGTGGATTTATAGAGAATATGGATACCCGACAATTCTCTGGAATGTAGATCCAGAAGACTGGAGACGCCCCGGGCTTTCCGTCGTCGCCGGCCGCATCATCAACAATACACGCAGCGGCTCGATTGTGCTCGCTCATGACTTACACAAATCCACTGTAGATGCCATGCCGGCCTCTCTTGATGGTTTGTTGCGAAGGGGGTTTAAGTTTGTGACGGTGTCTCAGCTACTTGCGCTTAATCCTCCTGTGAATACAACTTCCCCTGCAGGGGAGGCTGCGTTTACGCCCGCAGACAACTCACGCACTCCAGCAAGTGCCTTGGCTGCTCCCTAATTGCCTGCTCGTTGTTGAGTCGCTCACTCCTTTCGGTTAGGTGGGCAACACTCCATTTTTACTGTTCACGTGTTATGTTCGGAGAAGATTATTTTAAAACCCGCAAGCGCCTTTCTGATGTAGTTCAACGCGTTGTAGAACTTGCCAAAGAAACTGGTTCTGAGGATGAGCTATTAACAAAAAAGGGTGTTATAAGTGAGTTGAATAATCCATTTCTCTTTGTTGTTTGCGGAGAGGTCAATGCTGGGAAATCTAGCATGCTCAATGGGCTTGTTGGGCAAGGCATGTGTAACACTAATGTGCTCCCAGAAACAGACCGTGTGCGGCTTTATCGTTATGGTAAGGATGATCGTGACAAAGCCTTGAATCCCCATCTCACAGAGTGCTTTCGTTCGGTTGATTTTCTTATGAATTTCAACCTCGTTGACACACCAGGAATTAATTCGTCAGTCAAAGGAAACCAGTCAATCACTCACCGCTTCTTTCCAGTATCGGATCTAATCTTTTGGGTATTTTCTGCCAGTAATCCATGGAGTGCATCTACTTGGGATCTTATCTCAAAACAAGATGAGGAAATGTTAGGTAAATCAATTTGTGTTATTCAGCAATCTGATTTGCATGATAAAAAGGATCTAGAAATTCTTCTCGATCACATACGTGATCTTTCTGAAAAACGTATTGGCAAAGTTTTACCCATCTATCCAATATCGGGGATGTTGGCTCTAAAGGCCAAGAGGGAAAACCTGCAAAGTGACACAGTGTGGCGCGATAGCGGCTATACCGCACTTGAACAACATATTTCAAACGTTGTGAGAAGTTCTTCTGCCCGCAGGGAGGTTTTAGTCAGAGTCATAGATGCCGTAGGCGCTGTTTTGCGCAACATAGAAGACATGATTGAATTGCGCAGCCGTCTGCTTAGAGAAAATGAGGGTTTTTTGAGGGAAATTGAGTTGGAGGTCGATGAGGAGCGTAGGAAACATTCTTCAAACTTTGGCGTTAATTTCACTGGCATACGAAAAGTTTTTGTGAGCCAAGGTGACCAAATAGTTATGTTGATGTATCGTAAGATGAATATTTTTTGGTCGATCAAAAGTCTTTTTGCCGGCGAGAACCTGCCGAAAGAAATAGAGATGAGTCTAATTGATTCTTTGCAATCTGCACTGGAGCAGCAGGCAAGTGATCATGGCGTCAATCTCATTGATGCGTGTCGTGCGCATTGGGAGACTATACGCCCTCGCGTTATGGAGCGGCTTACCCTCAAATTGAAGGGTTTTAATGATGAGTCTGGTGGCTTTAGCGATGCCCATGAGCGCTTCGTCAAGAGTATCCGCCGAGGTGCTCGCCAGGCAGTCGTCAATTTAAAGATTCGCGGCGGTCTTGATATGAAATTGACCCAGCGTCGTGATTACCTAAAAAGTTGGTTATATGTTTGTCTCCTTCTATTACTCGCAGCTGGTGTCACAGGCTCGCTTAATATTGCTCCTTACCCTTATTTGCCGCTAGCTTTGCTTGCAGGTTCAGCCACTGGCCTAGCTGCTTTTGCCTTTCGTGCTCGAGCAACGCGTAATGAGATTATTGCAGTGTTTAATGAAAAATTGCATGATGCCCAACTGGGGTTTGCTGACTCTTTAGCCAATGACTATCGGGCTGGCATACGTAACTTTTACATTGAATACGGAGGTATGCTAGAGGGGGTGCGCCGCCAAATTGCTAATGCAAAAATCGAACAGCAGCCAAATCATGAACAATGGAATGTATTGTTTTTTGAATTAAAAGAAATAGAACACGAATTATGAGACGCAGAGGAAGAGAAGGGGAAGCCAGAGAAAACAAGCACATCAAAGGCGGTCAACCCCCAAAGGGGCGTAACAAGCGTTCAGAGGAAGACTTGTATGAGATGGTCTCGACTGAAGATACACCTCTTCTGCTTATCCTCGATTGCGTACAAGACCCTCATAATCTTGGAGCTATTCTAAGAACCGCTGACGGGGCTGGTGTCATGGCCGTAGTTGCCCCTCGTGATAAATCTGCGGGAATCACAGAGACAGTGCGGCGTATTTCTGTCGGTGGTGCTGACAACATACCCTTTTTCCAAGTAACCAATCTCTCGCGTACGATGAAGAAGCTTAAGAGCGCAGGAGTTTGGTTGATCGGCACCAGCGACGCCGGGCAGCAGACACTTTATCAGACAACGCTGACAGGCCCTCTAGGCATTGTCATGGGGGCTGAGGGCACAGGGATGCGGCGTCTTACTGAAGAGAATTGCGATTTCCTTATTAAAATCCCGATGGCAGGAAGTGTAGATTGCTTAAATGTAAGTGTAGCCACCGCTGTTTGTCTTTACGAGGCTGTGAGGCAGAGAAGTTGTGGGTAATCTAACATTGTATCGTTTTTCCAGTTTTTATCTTTTGAAATCATGATTCATGCTTATCAATTCGTAGTTCTGGCAATTTTGTCAGTTGCGTTCTTGTCATGCAAATCAACTGATGAAGGTAATATGATTAGAAATGATGAACCGCCTGCTCCTCTGATTTATAAAGTGGCCTTTGGGTCATGCAGCTCAGAAAAACATCCACTACCTATTTTTTATGAAGTTGTTAAACATCAACCTGATGTGTTTGTTTTTCTAGGAGATAATGTTTATGGAGACACAGATGACATGTCTGTGCTAAGGAAAAAATATCACCAACTTGGTGACAAACCCTCATATAAGGCACTGAGAAAAGAAGCTGAAATTCTCGCGGTCTGGGATGATCACGATTACGGCCGAAATGATGCGGGGAAAAATTACCCATATAAAAAAGCTTCCAAACAGGTCTTTCTTGATTTTTTTGAAGAGCCTAGTGACTCTGATCGTTTTGAGCATGATGGGATTTACACATCTGAATTTCGTAAAGTAGGCGATAAGACGATACAATTCATACTGCTAGATGGGCGGACATTTAGAGACGATTTGAAAAAATACGATCCAACACTATCTGGTAGAAATTCTTTTTACCGATGGGATTATTCCCCGCACATAGATACCTCAATGACCTTGCTGGGAGAGAAGCAATGGGAGTGGTTGGAAGGTGTACTATGCCAGCCAGCAGATTTTAGAATTTTAGCCACGGGAACTCAGTTTGGAATCGAAGCCAACGGCTATGAGGCTTGGGCTAATTTTCCTCACGAACAAGAGAGACTAGTCAAGCTTATCAAAAAAACACAAGCTAATCATCTCATCGCTATCAGTGGCGATGTGCATTATGCTGAAATATCAAAATTTGAAAACCGTCACAGCTATCCTATTTATGATGTCACGGCTAGTGGGCTATCTAAGAAGTGGCGCTTTGCAACACCTAACAAGAATAGAATAGAAGGCCCTGTAATGGATAATCATTTTGGGCTGTTGACAATTAATTTCACCGGCAATCAGCCGATTGTTCAAGTCGAAGTATGGGACGGGACAGGGAATCAACGCATTGAATACACAATACCATTTGAGGTGATTAGTTTCTCTGATTCTTAATCAGACACGTTATTATTCAGGTTCTTTGGCGGCCACAGCTTGATGGCTATACATCTATTTTTTAGTATAAACGAAGACGCTGAGGAGGCTATTCAACAATGACGGGGGTGCCAATTTTTGTATTCTCGAAAAACTTTTTCGCCATAAAGTCAGGCATTCTGACACAACCGTGAGAGGCTGCATAACCGGGAAGGAAACCTGTGTGCATACCGATGCCGTAGTTGAATCGAAGGAAGTATGGCATGGGTGCGCGAACAAACACCTCGTCTGGCCCTGGTTTATGAATACGCGTGTCAGCATTCTTATTGAGGATTTCTCCAGTAATGCGATGTTTGATGATACCATATAAGGAAGATTCGTGATCACGGCTTTTCTGAGTTATTCGAAAAGATCCTGCAGGTGTCTCATGGGTGTTGTCTCCAGATGAGATAGGAGCCATGCCTACAAGAGTGTTGCCTTTGTAAAAATATGCTTTTTGCTCAGATCGAATGATACGGATTTTAGCGAGTCCAGAAACACCATCGCCATCCCAGTAACCTTTCGGCTGGTTTGTTGGCGTGCCTTCAGAAATTGGAAGTCCTGTTGGTGGTGGTCCGTAACCTGCAAGATATTGTGTTCCAGTATTTACCGGCCTTCCTAACATATCATATGGTATACATTGAGTTAAGGAAATCATTATAAGGCAACCAATGAAAGTAGTGATTCGATTGAAACATTTCATAGCAAGATATTGTTAGGATTTGTGAAATATACTATTTGCCAGAGGTTGTATCATATCGTCTTTATGGTCAAGGTGCTATCAATAAATTCAACACATCAAATAGATTGGTGCTGAATCGTTGTGATGACATCCACCAGATTCGTGCTTGCACGCACCCTGAATTGGCTTTAACGCACATACATCCACTTTTACTATACAGAATAACCATGCCAAACTACGATTATCACTGCAAGACCTGTGATCACACTTTTGAGGTGTTTCAAAAAATGAGTGACCCAAAACTCGAGGATTGCCCACAGGAAAAGTGTGTGGGTAAGGTCAGGCGTTTACTTGGAACTGGTGCTGGTGTCATATTCAAGGGTTCGGGTTTCTACCAGACCGATTATCGCAGCGATTCCTACAAAAAAGGAGCTACAAAAGATAGTTCATCAAATAAAAAAACTGAATCCTCGAAGGGTGAGGGCGGTTCTAAGGAATAATCGCTGCGTTCATAGAGGGCGTGCATAAGTGTCGCAACGGTTATGCCATCCTTGAGTCCATCGTTTTTCTCCGCGGCTAGCTGGTGAGTTTCTTACACGACGATCAAGGCAGCGTTTGGCGGAGGCGGCAAACTCTCGCGCGGCAGCTTGGCCTGCCGGTGCTTGGCGCATTTCCATAAGAACCCATAGCAGCCCCCATCCTTCACCTTTGTATTGTTCGCGTGGATTGGTTCCATCACCTTTGAAATTAACGTAATCAACAAGTGCGTAAATGCCGTTGGAAGTGGTTGCCAGTTTGTTGTAATTTGCTTGTATGCGTTGTCTGTGTATGGCGGGAGCTGCGTGCATGATGCTGGGTAGTGCTGCTCGAGATTTATGCGCAATAAATTCTGTCTGGATGCTGATATTGGATGCCAACCAACGACGCAATTCCGCCAGTTTGGTGCCATTAAAATCACGCTGAAATGCAGACTTGTCATTCCAAGGGCATGCAACTGAGTAAGCGACGGCGGGTAATCTCTTTCCTCTTGCTGATGCAAATCTAACAAACTCGGGGAACGTTTCCGTCCACCTGCCGTTAAATCCTTCAGGATACCAAATAAAGTGCCCTATGCCGAGTGATGGGAATTCCTCACCATCGTTCCAGTGTGTGAGGCCACTGATTTTACCTGCAGATTCATTTTGCCATATTTTACGTCCGATGGCGGATTTTTGTACCTGGTTTAGCCTAAGTGGTGAAGTTGTTGGATTAGTTGAGAGTCTGGCGACCGAATGTCCGTTATGCCGTTTTTCTGGTGAGCAGGCACACAAAATAAAAAAACTGAATAAAGCAATTAGAGTAGGATAAACTTGCATGGTAGGGTTAAGGTACGCTTTTATAAAACTGTTCCAAGCACAACTTCACATGCCTATAGTTCTTAAATACCTGATCACTGCAGTTGTGGTAGTGGCTGTCTCGGAAATTGCCAAGCGAAGCGATAAGTTGGGTGCTCTCATTGCTGCACTACCCATGGTCACTGTGCTCGCGATGACTTGGATGTTTTTTGAATTTAAAGGTCAGGAACAGACAGATAAGGTAGCTAATCATGCATACTATACATTCTGGTATGTTATACCAACCATGCCAATGTTTTTGCTCATGCCGTGGATGTTACGCAAGGGTATTCATTACAGTTGGTCACTATTAGCAGGGTGCTTATTGACCGCTGTGCTCTTCATCATTACAGCATATATTATGAAATGGTTTGATGTGGATCTCATGTGATTTGCCGCTCATGAACGACGATTGCTCTGGTTGCACCACGATACTACAAGCTCATTGGCCGCTTATCAGCATAACACATCAAGATTCAAATCTGCCTGTGAGCGTATGCTAGCGAACCACGGAAACGCGTGTGCCAATACGAGTCTTCTCGAATACAATCGATACAGCCCTAGAATGGGTGCGAATACAGCCGTGTGATGCAGGGTAGCGAGGGACTTTGCCGCGATGCATACCAACACCATCCCAGGATATGCGCATCCAGTATGGCATTGGGGCTCCTATATACTCACCTCCTTCAGGGATTGGGTCTTTTCGGCTGTCGGCATCGGCGTTCACCAATTCACCATCAGCGTCATAGATTTTCCCGTAAGAGGTAGAGCGCTTATCCTCACGTGTCATTTCGAGGATTTGAAAGTTTCCGGTCGGGGTTGGATATTTGCTGCGACCTGATGAGATGGGGTAGTCCATCGCAAGATCTGTTCCATTCATAAGGTAGCCACGTTGTTCGGACAAATCGATATGTATGGATGCGTTTGATGGATTAGTCTTTCTTAAGATAGCATTGTTTTTCCATATGCCGTAGTTTCGAGGGTAGCCTTTTTGTGCTCGAAAATAGTCGTAGGTCCCCGGCTTATGAGGATTCTGATACAAAGCTTTTAATGGTTTTTTTTGATCAGGGTTTGGTGTCCCCGGATTACCACAGCTTGAGCAAAGAGCTGAAGCTAGGATAACAGGTATAAATGAAATAAGAAGTTTCATGAGCGGGTAATACAATCCAATGACTTAGATTTATTACAATGAACTTCTGATCTGGGCAAGTGCAGTTTTTTACCCGTTCGCCAACTTCTCAGGCAATGCTGGGGGATTTGTAAACATTACTAAACTCAGCAAGTGATCTTTGGCTAATGACTAGGGTGCTTTTTGTATCTAAAATGTGAGAGGTGTCACTAATTCTAGTTCTTGCTGAATACCTTTTTGAAGTTGTCATATGATATCTATTTATCATAAGTAACTAGATGCATTCCATATTGGAGGCAACGTTAACTCAAATTTAAAATCTATGTTAGTCACTTGTTCTCACTGTCAAGCCAGCCTTGATATTACTCCTGAACACTACGGTCAAATTGTTAGTTGCCCGGTTTGTCACGGTAAACTTCAAATCGCAGAAAAAGATGATGCCGCTGTTTCATATACAAACAAACCTAAACGAGATGGATGGGCCGAGAAAGATCATGCCAACGCAGACGTTTTAAAATCATTTGCCATAGGGCTTGGTGCAACGGTCGTCTTCATGATTTGCATGGTTCCTTTCAAGGAAACAAGAGTGGGTTCCGTGTTCTTGGATCGTGGCTGGGTGAATTATGCGGAAGCCTTTTTATTCTTTTGGGGCTTGGCTATACTGTGGCTCAAACTATTACTCAATAAGCATCAGGAAAAGGCAGCGCTATTACACCTCTTCCCAACAAATCTTGGCGAGGAGGTAAATTCGCAGACGGTCGGCGGATTTATTGATAATATCTACAAGTTGCCAATCAATCTGCGTGACAGCATCATTGTAAACCGAATTCGTAAGGCACTTGAGCTTTTTGAATCACGCAACAGCAATAACGAGGTAAGCACGTTTCTAGGAACGCAATCTGATATCGATGCCAACCGGTCTTCAGGTTCTTATTCGTTGGTGAAAGTTTTCTTATGGGCTATTCCTATTTTGGGTTTCATAGGTACGGTGATGGGTCTTTCCGATGCCGTCGGTTCGCTGGCAATGGGTGACAACACCGATCCTGAGGCTCTGAAAGGGACGATAAACAACCTGACTGGAGGTCTTGGTGTGGCGTTTGATACGACCTTATTAGGCTTAATTCTGTCGATTCTGATGAGTTTTCCTCTCGCTGCCGTACAGAAAAAAGAAGACGAGACCCTGACGTTTGTGGATACCTTTTGCACGGAGAAATTGCTACCCAAGCTCAACGATAGTAAGGGATCTGGAGATGAAGTTATTATGAAGCATGCGGATAGCTTGCCTGAACTGGTTGGTTCGCTGTCACGTGCACATGCAACATTTTTAGATAATCTAAATGCATCGACAAAGCAGCTCAAAGAAACGTCCGAGGCCCTACATAAAAGTATATCATCAAATCAGGAGTATGTTGAGAAATCAATCGCTAAGGCAGTGGGGAATTTAGCCGACACCAGTAGTAAGATTTTCCTGCGTACCGACAATGAACTCGATGAAAGTTTCAAAAAAATAGCCACGGGTATTGATCTAATGAATGACTCACTTGCCAAGCTTGGTGAAAAAAAAATACCGACTAAGAAGAAAGGTTTTTTTGGTTAGGTTAAGATAAAATCTTTACGATCATGGCGCGCCGAAAAAAATCATCTCAAGGAGGAGTCTCGCTTTTTCCTTTCATGAGTATTCTTGCGTGTCTGATTGGTATTCTAACACTCCTCATTTCTGTCTCGATGATGATCAAACAAAATGAGCGAGATGGTTATACCAAAGAGGAACTTGAACGAGCGAAATACAATAACCAGCTTGTGCAGTCAGACAAAAAAATTAAAAAGGAAGTTTTGCAGCTTAAGGAGAGGTTAGAGAAAGAAAAAAAGACCGCTGCAGAGCTGCAGCGCCTGAAAGCTAAAAAAGCCGCTTTGACGCTCAAGCTTAGCGAACTTAGTAAAGTTAATAAGAAAAGTGATGCCCAACTACAGAAGGTCGTAGAGAATCTTAAAATCGAAACTCGGCGATTGAAAGCCGAGCAGCCGCAATTGCAGAAACGTATTGATGATTTGCTCGCCGAGCTGAAAAAGAGAAAAATAAAACCTAAGGAGAATAATTCGGTTGTGATTCGTCCGCCCAGAGTAGGTCGAGATATTCCAAAAAACCTGTTTTTTGTTGAATGTAACTCCACTGGTATAGTGATTCGGGATAAAGGTAATGCACGTATTACCGTCTCAACAGCAGCCATTCCCACTAATTCGAAATTTGCTCAATTTTGTAACAAGGTCAAAGGAACTCGTGATTCCATGATATTGTTTCTTGTTCGCCGGGCAGGAAATCCCTCATACCTGTGGGCTGCAGGTCTGGCGGAAACCAAGTTTGATGTGAAGAATTCCAAGTTGCCGGTTCCCAGAGATGGTGAAATCGATCTTTCACGATTTACTCGTTAATTTAATATACAATGGCGAGAAACAACAACAGTGATGATGAGGGGATGAATCTTGATTCCCTTATGGACGCGCTCACCAATGTAGTGGCGGTTCTTATACTGGTTCTCGTGCTAGTGCAGGTAGACGTATCCCAGAAGGTGTCTGAGTTCTTGGATAATTTGAAGCCAGCCACAGCCGAAGATATAGCACAAAACGAAGCTTTGTTGAAGCAGTCGGAGAACGATAAAGTGAATCTGCTGAAAATGTTAGAAGACGCGGCCCCCAAGCCCGAAGAAATCCAGAGGGAGCAGACAGATCTCGCCATTTTAGAGAAGGACGCGAAGTTAAGAGAGGATCTTCTCATAGAGCTTGATGAGCTTAGAAAAATGGAGGTGAAATCACGTGCGGCTAGAAATGTTGAGCAAAAAAAAACCGAGGCGCAGCAGAGACGTATTGCCGAGCTTGAAGCGCAGGTTGACCAGACTCCAATGCCTGTGCCTCCTCCCGCCACAGTAGTGAGTATACCTAACAGCCGATCGATTCCAAAAAACGCACAGATCTACTACGCTATCGTTCATAAAGACAGGGTGCATTTTATTGATCCCTTTACCCCAACAGATAAATACATCGAGGCGGCTAAGAAAAATAGAAAAGACTGGGTGCTTAAGAGGGTTAAGCAAAAAGGCCGAGATAGGTATATTCATGATCAACGTAAAATTGTTGCATATTTTAAAGAGAACCCACTGACTAATCAGCGTGGGCAGAAGATTCTTATTCCAGGAAGCCCTTACGGAACTGCATTGTATGTAGATATAAAACCTGATTTAGCTGGTGGGGGAACGACAATTGATCAGTTGTCACAGAACAGAAGTCAGTTCGAAAACATAATGCGCAAGCTTTCTTCGAACCGCAGAGCAGTTGTAATGTTTAGAGTTCACCCGAATGGTTTTGATACTTACCTTGCAGCGAGAAAAGTAGCGGAACGCCAGAGGATAGCTGCTGGCTGGGAAATTAACGGAGGGGGGCAATATCGTTTCTATATACGTGATATTGAGGTTAATGCACTTAAGACTCGTCCGCCAGCTAATCCAAACGCAAAGCCAAAGCCGCCAAGTCCGCCGAGAATTGGACCGAAGCTTGACTAAGCTCTGATGCATACAAGCTAATGCATGCGCGTCAGCGTCACTGATACCTAAGGTTTTAGGCGATTGTGCCTATCCCTTGGTCGGTAATGTGCTGAAGGGGAATGATCTTCCCGTGAGAAGGGCTCTGTGTAGTTTCTCAATGATATAGGTGTCTGCTGTATTTTTTAAAATTACTTCGACAGGTTGATTGCCGAGATCCACCAGTTAGAAAATGAGACCAAACTTAAGATTTCATGAAAATATTATTAACGACAATTCTGACTAGTATCGCCTGTCAGTCACTACTCGCCCAACCCAATATCATTTTGATCGTCTGTGATGATGCTGGCTATGCGGATTTTGGCTTCATGAACCCGATCACCGGGACGACGACAAAAATGCTCACTCCCGAGTTAGATGTCCTTCGCGCTCAAGGCACTCTTTTTACGAAGACCTATACCGGAACGGTCTGCTCTCCGTCGCGCGGATCCATCCTCAGCGGCTCTTATGGTCAACGAGTTGGCTACGAACATAACATCAGTAATCACATGGGTGCAAACGAAGGCCCAGATGGATTCGCTAATGAAGATGTCATTGCGTTTGAGCGAATGAAGAACATTCCAGGAGCCAATTATAAAACGCTCGCGATTGGAAAATGGCACGTCGGTGCCCAGGATGACACGCTTAGCGGCGGAGTGGTAACCGTGCCTGGCAACCGTCCGCCCCGCCAGGGAGTGGATCAATTCTTTGGTCTGCTCGGCGGCTCTCGCCCCTACGCTACCCCGATGGCTGTGAATCAGTCGTCCAGAGATGAAAAACTGCTCAGAGAGATGTCCCCCGGTGTTACGCCCTCGGATCCCGCCATCAATAAGAACGAAGAGGACAGCGGAAACTGGGATGGTGACATTACTGATGCCTTCGGTAAACGAGCTAGGGAATACGTCACCGCCCATGCCAATAAAAGCTACCCGTTCTTTCTCTACGTTGCTTTTACTGCTCCCCACGGGCCGCTTGAGGAGTCAGCGGATTACGCTGCCCTCAGTAATTCCAGTCACCCAAACTATGCCAACTTTACAAGCATGAGCGACGACCGAAAAAAATATTACTCCATGCTCTACACCATGGATAGGAATGTCGGCTTACTCATGGATCGTATCGAAGATCCTAACAATGACGGCAATACCTCCGATTCCATTATCGACAACACTATCGTTATCTTCATTAACGACAACGGTGGTGCCACCAGAAGCAATACCGGCCTCAACTTACCTCTTCGGGGAGAGAAGGGGTCCGTCTACGATGGTGGTTGCCGAGTGCCGATGTTCATGGTCGGACCTAACATCCCCGCTAACGCCAGCTTCGACAAACCTGTTCACTCCATGGATATCGTTCCGACCATGATTGGTGCCGGAGGCAATACGGTTCCCGCCGAGCTGATGGGAGCCAATCTTATTCCTTATGTCACTGGTGCCGACAGCTCCGATCCCCACGAATACGTTCTTGTCAGGGGCGTCAATAAATACGGCCTGCGCAAGGGAAACTACAAACTGATTCTAGAGGCAGACGGTGACCAGTTTCTATATGACACCTCCGAGGATATTGGCGAGTCAACCAACATCATCAGTTCGAACCCCACCATCCTAGCTGATATGCTGAAAGATGCCGCCAATTTTGATGTGCAAGTGGATAAACCGAATTTCCCAGGGAAGGGGAGTCCTCTCGATACTTACAACTACAACTATAGTTTTACCTTTAACCCGGCCGACAATACAACGACCGGCGGTGTGGATTTGATCCTCATCGATTACGACGATGGTAACGCGGGCAATGGCGTGCACGACAGCGCTGTGAACAACGGTGGCTTTGAGGAAAACCCTGGGGCGGCAGGAGTTTTAGACTATAAATTTGATGATATACCCGACTGGGAAAACCTTCTCGGCACCAATACGAAGGCGATCAAGCTGGACTCTCCAGCGAATGTTAACGGTTGGAACGCGAGCACCGTAGATACCCCCAATAAACGTCATTTCGCCATCGACACCGACCACATCCTGACCAGTGGCGAGAGCTTTGAGTGCAGCTACGCTTGGCTTTATTTGAGCTCCAGCAGCTGGGCGTCAAACGACGAGATTCTATTCCAGCTCTTCACCACAGATACCAACATCATCGGCGGCACGAGGACCATCATCAAAGAGTATATCGCGTCGTCGCCCACCAGTGATAACTGGCGGGTAGAGAATTTCACCTTCAGCTACTCAGGAGCAACTGGCAAGAGACTCTTCTTGCGCTTCCAGGCTGTCGACAAAGATGGCAATACCGGTGGATTCGCTCGGGTCGATAATGTTTACCTGGGCCGACTGGATTCCGGCTCGAGCCAGACCACACCTCAATTATGGGGGAGTAGCAACAAGTGGGACAAATCAGGATCTGCGGCAAGTGATACGCTTTTGCAAACAGACTCCTGTGCACTTGGGACGCTGGTTTTTCCTGCCAAGAGCGATTTTGACTACATCGCAGAAAATAACCTCAGCCGGCCGACCGGACCTGAATTTATTCAGAACACCCTCCGCACCGAGGGAGCGGGGGCGGGTGGGAAGAAAGCGACCATTTCAGGAAACGGCGTCCTTCTCGCTAAACACTTTCTAACAGGTGAAGGTCCGACGCTTGATCTCAGTGGAAACGGAGCCAACTACACCTTCGATTTTGCCCTTGATCTTTACCTCTACCACGATGCACGCGTGGAGGGTGAGGGTACCGCCAAGCACATCGTCAGCGGCGAGATCAAGGACTACGAACACCCCGCCGCCTTGACCAAGAACGGCGCATCCAAACTTACCTTTGCTCATGACGCCACCTACACCGGGGTTACCACCATTACTGCCGGCACCGTGGAAACCAATGCCGGCATCACGCTGGCCGGCTCGCCCCAAGTGATCGTCCAGGCTCAGGGGACTCTCGGGGGAAATGGCACGGTATCCGGTGACGTCAGCGGTGCCGGGACAATCTCTCCAGGTCAATCGATCGGTAAGCTCACCCTTGGCGGCGACGCTCAGGCTGGAACATTACTTATCGAAATTGATTCCGCTTCAGCTGATCGGTTAGACGTCACTGGCGCTCTCAATGCCGCCGCCATGGATCTCACTATTTCGACCTTGGACACACCGACCCAAGACGCCTACATCATCGCCTCATACGGGTCCTTATCTGGGGCCTTTGCCTCCGTCAGCGGGTTACCCGCCGGATATGTCATTCATTATGCCTACGACGATACCGGGAACCGCAATCGCATTGCCATTGTAAAGGAAAGTTCGCTCGATGCTTATGAGGGCTGGGTCGTTGTTCAAGGTCTCATTGGGGTAACTGCAGGATTTGAAGGTGATCCTAACGCCGACCAAATTCCTAACGGCATCGATTTTCTGTTCGCGTCCGATCCCTCATCTAACGTCAGGCCCACGTATCCTAAAGTGGCTGGCAACAGCATCTTCTTTCCAACCACGCAGGCAGCCAGAGATTATCTAGGAACTAATCTGGTTCTTCAGACATCCACCGACCTAGCCAATTGGGACCCAGTCAACACAAGCACAACGATTACGTCAGATCACTTTGCCCCCGGAGTCGATCGTCTTTCATATGACGTCTCCTCATTACCTGTTTTGACTCAGCGTTTTTACCGTCTATGGCTAACCAAGCCGTAAATTAGATAGGTAAATCGATCATGCTACATGTGTTCGTGGTATCTCTCCTTGCCTAATTATAGTCCGCTTGCCATTATCGGCTAGCTCATTTCTGTGCAACAAGAAGAACACACACATCTCATGGATTTCCATAATTACTCCCGTCGCCAAGTGCTGCGACTGACGATCCCAGCACTTGGTGGGGCTTTTTTGTCGGACAAGCTTCTCGCGCAACCTGCCGCCATGGAGAGCCCTTTATTCTCATTTGGCCTTCTTGGTGATCCGCAATATGCTGATGTTAATCCGGCGGGTAGCAGGCACTTCCGCGCTTCCCTGGGCAAGCTGAAAGCCTGCATCGCACGCCTCAATCAAGAGGGCCTCGAATTTGTCGTGACCGTGGGTGACATCATCGATCGCGACTTCGCAAGCATCGCCCCGATCATGAAAATCTATGAAGGTCTGAAGGCGGAACATCGCAGCCTCTTGGGCAATCACGATTTTTCCGTAGATGATCAATTCAAGGCCAAGGTCCCCGCAGCGCTGGGAATGAAAGCCCGATATCTGTCCGATACCCGTAAGGGTTGGAGATTCATCCGACTCGATGCCACCGAGTTGGCTAGCTATGCTCACTCCAAGGAAAGCGCTCGGTTTGAAGAAACACAGAAGAACCTGCAGACGCTAAAAGCATCCGGTGGGAACACAACAAAACACTACAGTCACGGCATCGGCGAACAACAAATGGCCTGGCTACGCAAGGAGCTTGAGGACTCTGCCGTGCAAGGTCAGAGAGCTCTGATCTTCAACCATTTTCCCGCCATGCGTAACGGAATCCCAGTCAGGTCTTGGAATTCCAGAGCGCTCGTCGATTTGCTGGAACAGCACAAGCATGTGGTGGCCTACTTTAATGGCCATCACCATGCTGGCCGTTACCATGAACATCATGGAATCCACTACCTCAATGTTAAAGGTATGGTTGAGACAGCAAAGGATACCGCCTACTCGATTGTGAAGGTGTATCCTGATCGATTGGAGATCCACGGCTTCGGCACAGAGCCGAAACGTAACTTAGCAAGCCGTTAGGCTAATTGCATGGGATCGGAAGTATTCGAGCGGAAAGAGAAATCTGGGCTGGCAGTTCCAGAGCCCGCGGGATAAGTTCCGCAGGAATTTCTTATGATTAACAGCGGTAAAAAAAACCTGCTTGGGTTGACCTTCTGGGCTGCTGCCATGATGGTAGCCTTGGGTGAGCTTGCACAGTCAGCTCCGGAAGACGATAAAAAGCCCGAGTTCGAGGTTACCCCAACAGAGGTTAAGTTGCCTGGCGTCATCCTTAGCAGGTTAACACGTGAGGTCCGCATCGACGCCAAAGTCTGTCTGCAAAAAGGGATTCTTGAGTACGTCGTTTGCCGACCTAACACCTTCGAGCACGAAGCGATTTTTACCACTGACGCCAAACCTGAACTTGTACACGCGGCCCTCTTACTCTGCGGCCTCAAGCCGACACCGCAGCTCCGCGGAATGGGTGAGCTTTGGTTCGAAAAAGCGATAAAGCAAAAACAATCGCGTGTGAAAATCGAGGTTGAATGGAATCAGGATGGAAAGAAAAAGCGGGTAAACCTCACATCCATGTTACTGAACCGACAAGACCTGACCTCTCCCGCAGGTGTTGACAAAACTGAACAAGAACCTGTGGTGCAGGACGCTTGGATATTTGCAGGTTCGTTTCTTCAGATACACCCCAAGACAAAAAAGAAATCCTACGCAGCCAATAGCAGCGGTATTCTCGTCGGGATTTGGCCCGATCCTAGTACCGTCATCCAGTATGGAATATCAAGTGGCGATCCCTATAAGGGTAAGCACCTCGGGTTGGAAATTAATCAAAAACGGGTGCCAAAAGTTGGCACTGAGGTGAAGCTCGTGTTTTCAATACATGAGCTTCCGATTAAAAAACCAGCTGCCAAGAAGTGAAATTCTCTGCGGAATTAAAAATAAATTTCTGATTGCTCAACTAAGTATCACATGGAATTTGCCTCACGAAAAACTAATAATAAAATCGGCCTGGCCTTTGGTCTCGTTTTTCTGTCTGGCTTTGCCGCGCTTGTTTATCAAGTGCTGTGGATGAAGCAGCTTGGCCTGTTATTTGGAAATACCTCTCACGCTGCCAGTGTTACGCTAGCGTCGTTTTTTGCTGGGCTCGCGACCGGTAGCTGGTTCTTCGGTAGGCGCGTCTCGACGTGTAAGAATCCCATGCGCACATACGCGTGGCTAGAGATCGGTATCGCGGCTACGGCACTGATCTACTTCGCCATTCTCGGGATTTTTCAGATGGTCTATCCGTTGATCTATCAGAGTCTCGGTGCCAGCGGCTGGTTGTTACTTGTTAAGTTTGCGCTCTCGCTGCTGCTCGTTTTTCCTCCCGCCTTCTGCATGGGCGGCACCATCCCGGTGATGGGTCAGGTCATGGTGCGCAAGCGCGATGCCTTCGGGAAAATTTCCGCACTGATGTATGGCATCAATACCTTTGGTGCCGCCACTGGTGCAGCGCTCGCTGGGTTTTATTTGCCGCTCTGGCTAGGGTTCAATGCGACTTGCGGGCTTGCCATCGCGGTGTCGATTGCTGTGGCGATCGTCGCATTTCGGTTGTCGAACGGTCCTCAATTGCCGAAACTGGAACTGGATGATCCTATTGATAAAGAACTTGAAGTGCTCGTGGAGCCTTCCGCTTCTCTAACCCGACAGGAAAGGCGCGCTCAGGAAAGACAGCAAAAACGTGATGAGAAAAAATCTCCCACCACCCACACAACTTCCCAGCCGGAAATTGATTCCCCACCGCCCGCAGGACAAAAGTCCATACTGACGCTGTGCTTCCTTTCCGGATTCGGTATCCTTGCACTCGAGGTGCTGTGGACAAGGATGTTTTCACAGGTCCTAGAGAACTCAGTCTACACCTTTGCCGCGATCCTTGTGGTTGTGCTCGTCTGTCTCGCGTTGGGTGCGGTAGCAAGTTCATTTCTCGCTCGTCTGAAGGCACCGCCGCTTCTTGTTCTGGCGCTGTTATTAATCGCAGGAGCTGGCGCGGTTGTCGCTACTCCATCGATTTTCATGATCCTCACCAACAACATGGAGCTTGTTTCGTTAAAAGGAAGTTGGGCCGATTACATCCAGCTTGTTTTCCGCACGGCCGCCCTCACCATTGCTCCTTCAGCTTTGATTCTTGGCATGGTATTTCCATACTTAATGAAAATTGAGGAGGTGAATCTAACATCGCCTGGTTTGTCGTTGGGTCGGCTAGCCACCGTCAATACCATCGGCGCTATCCTCGGCGCAATGCTTTGTGGTTTTCTGTTTCTTGATGCATTCGGCATGTGGCGCAGTTTACAGGTGATTGCTATTCTGTATCTTGTGGTTGCCCTGTTGCTACCACTTGGCCGGGGCGTCGCTAGTTTGGGTGCTAAGGCAGCCTGTATAGTCGTCCTGCTCGTGAGTCTCATTGCGCTTGATCCTAGTCGTTTGCCCGTTAAAGGAATCGATCCTGCAAATCCTTTATCATTAGAGGAAAAAGTAGTCGAGGTGTGGGAGGGGAGCGATTGCACAGTGGCGGTTACTGAGAGCCGTGTTGGCTTGTCTATTAAAATTAATTCTGACTATAGCTTAGGCTCCACGGGCGCATACATGCAGGAGAAACTTCAGGCCGATCTGCCGCTGATGGTTTATCCAAAAACAGAGAGCCTGTTCTTTCTCGGTGTAGGTACTGGCATCACCGCAGGTGCCGCTCTCGATCCGCAGCACCAGCATGTTAAAAAAATCACCGCCTGCGAACTTGTCCCGGAAGTCGTCACCGCCGCCAAAAAATACATGACGGACATCCGTGGCTTTGATACCACCGGCGGTCTTTTTAAAGACCCACGTGCAGATGTGCTCGTCGAGGACGGTCGCCACTTCTTGATGGCTACGGATAAACGCTTCGATATGATCAATGCTGATCTCTTTGTGCCATTCCGTTCAGGTGCCGGAAGTCTTTACACGAAAGAGCACTTTGAGAGTTCGAAAAAACGACTCACTCCCGACGGTGTCTTTGTCCAGTGGTTGCCACTCTATCAGCTCACCGAGAATGAATTCTCCATCATCGCCAACACCATGATAAGCGTTTTTGATCAGGTGTCCATGTGGCGGCACAACTTCCAGCCTGGTTACGAACTTGTGGCACTCGTCGGTCACCAGAAAGGGCATGCCCTGCCGTCCTGCGACATCGATAGCCACGCTGATAAACTTTTCGCTGTGCAAGGTAAAACCCACCGCGATCTGATGCGACTCAATCTGCCACTCGATCCGCAGACGATCCTGCTTTTTTACGGTGGCAATCTGTCCGCCGCTCGCGAGCTTTTCGAGAACTATCCGATCAATACCGATGACCGACCCGTAATTGAATACCAGGCACCACGCAGCTACCGTGGCCAGTCGGGCAATAATCCATGGTTCACCGGCAAGCCATTTGCCGACCTTGTTGATAAGGTGCAAAAGCTCTGCCCACCCGCAAACGACCCGCTGCTCATCAACCGTAGCACAGAAAACCGCCGACTCCCACTCGCAGGCAGTGCCTTCCACCGCGCGCGCATCGCACAGGTGAATCAAGACCCCGAAGCCTCCCAGAAGGCGTGGCTGAATTTCGTCAGGGAGTGGACGAGTAGCGACTGAGTTGTCAAAACACACCATTTTTTGTAACGTTAGCTAGATTTCGATGCTAACTAAGTGAAGAGATATGGTTGCTCCAATATCAGATGAGGCCGGGAACGCCGGTGATGACCTGCCCTTGCAGGAGTTCGTCAGTCAGTTGACGGCGAGCCAGGGGCGAATCCGTGCTTTTGTGGTATCGCTCATGCCTGGCAGCTCGGATGTGGGAGACGTGGTACAGGAGACCAATCTGACGCTTTGGAAAAGTCAGGCCCGCTACCGACCGGGTAGCAATTTCCTGGCATGGGCATTCACCATCGCACGCCTAGAGGTGCTACACCATCGCACCCGTGAAAAACGCCGTGGGCATGTCCTGATTTCCGATGAATTACTCGACATGCTGGCAAATGAATTGCCCACCACGGACGATCACGATATCTACCTGAACGCACTTGAAAACTGTAAATCAAAACTCACCGAGAGCCAGCGCGAGCTGATCGACGTCCGCTACGAACCCGGCCATTCCCTGGAAACCTATGCGCAGGAAACAGGACGTAAGGCATCGGCCCTACGGGTCTCCCTGATGCGCACCCGCACCGCTCTCCGGGAGTGTATTGAACGATCCGTTAACGAACATGCTGCATGAATCAGAATCTTCCAGATGACCTTCAATACCGAATTCTCGCCCTGCTGGACGGGACTCTGGATGAGGAAGAGGCGGCCCATCTCGATGAAGAGCTGCGCGGTAGCGAAGAGGCGCGGGCGCTTTTTCTCCAGCTCGCCACCCTGCACAGTGCCCTGGAGGATGAGGGTGCCTCGAAGTCAGGCATGCAAAATGTGCCCGTCGTTCCTGTTGAATTGTTTCTTGCCCGCGAGCGCCGCCGGTTGATCAGGAACTCACTGATGGCCGCCGCCGCCGTGCTGCTCATTTCTGGCTTGGTCTTGTGGATGCAAATGGTGTCCGATACAACACCCCCGCTTGCTGACCTTCGTGCCGCGCCGAACTCCATTTTCCGACTCAGCCATACTGGAAATGTTGATAAACCCGTGGGCAACGCCCTGACCACGGGATCCCGGGTGGTCCTCGAGCACGGCGTGGTAGAGCTCGAGCTTCCGCACAACGTAAGCGCGATCATTGAAGCACCTGCCGACATCACACTCGTCGATGAGCGCACTCTGCAGCTGGATCATGGCCGGGGTTTCTTTCGAGTGCCAACAGAGCAGGGCAGGGGATTCACCGTCGTCACCCCGCACCAGCGCATCGTCGATCTCGGCACCGCATTTGGTGTGGATACCCTAAGTCACCACGACAAGGTGGAGCTGCACGTCTTCGAGGGCCGCGTGCGTGTTGATGGTCTTGATGAAGCGGAAGGTCACACCATCAACGAGAAACGCTCAGTTCTGCTCGCCGGAACACGAGTGGAACGCGATATCACTGAGCAGGCAGTCGCTTTTCGTAAGAAACTGCCTGCCAAGGTGGAAACGATCCTCCTGGAGGACTTCGAGTCAGGTCTCGTTGGTGGTCGCGAATACTCTGTTCAGATCGATCCTGCCGTCATCCGCGGCTTTTCCAGAAACCGCTTTCCGGGAATCGCTGACAACGAAACCTGGAGCTTCACCACCCCCTCGCGCGGTCCGGCAGGCCTGGTCCTGGCCAGCTTCAATCTGGGCAACCAAACACGCCTCGTCTCCGGTGATGTTCCCACCGAATTCAACCAGGACGGACTCCAATTCACCGGAACTGGCGGCACTTGGGCAAACATCACCTCTGACACCCCCTCCGCCACAAGCAACGGCATAACCCTCACCTTCGATCCCGCCAACGGTTGGCAAAAAACCCATGGTACCCGCGGCAGCATGGGATCTGGTGCGCTCCGAATCTACCCCGACATCACCAGCGGAGATATCCCATGGACTCTGACCGGCCTCACCCCTCATGCCTTCTATGACATGATTTGGTACAGCAAGAATCTGAACGAGAAGCGCACACCACATACCGGCATCGACGGCTTTGACGCCGGAAACGGCATCGGCGCGAGCGCTCCGCTCGACGCCGACCGAGACCAAAACTTCATCGGCTTACAGGCCGATGCTACGGGCTCCATTTCCGGGACTTGGTTCCGCGACGGAGGACAAGACATCATCACCGCCGTCGCCGGCGTCCAGATCGGCATTTCGGGCGTCCCCGATACCACACCGCCCGCCGTGACCCGCCTACACCCACCCCACAATGCGCTCGGGACAGCACCGCTCGGCAGGCTGACGGTGCAGTTCAACGAACCCGTGCAGCGAGGCACGGGCAACATCGTGATCAGGGAACTCGCCGGAGGCGGGATTCTCGAGACGATCTCGATGAACTCCGACAAAGTCAGCGTCCGGAGTTCGGTCCTCACCATCCGACCCGACAAGCAACCAAGCACCGCCTGCTTCGTGGAAATCACCGCTGGCTCCCTCATCGACCTCGCCAATAATCCCTTCCCAGGAATCAACGGGCCGGGCACCTGGACCTTGTCTCCGGACCCTGATGCGGACTACGAGCCCGCTCCCACCACCCAGAACGACTCCCCGCTCATGGCCCTCTCCCTTCACCCGTCCCGTGACTTTCACCAAGTGAGCCCGGGACAAATGCTCGAAATTACCTTCGGCGAACCCATCAAGCTGGGCACCGGACGCGTCTTCATCCGCAACACTACCGATTGGATCGAATCCAAACTCGTCGTGGGTGACCCACGCCTCTCCATCGATGGGAACACCCTGACCATCAATCCGCCAGCCGGGATCGAGGAAGGAACAATGCCCATGGGCTGGGTCGGAAACTGGGGCTCGGATGCTGCGGTGGGGCTATTTAATCCCAAGGGCGATGGCAGCTACTACGCCGATGATAACCTTCGGGACCAGGGGCGGGGCATGATCGGAGCCATGCGCGGACCGACCATGGCCACTTTCCGCCAGCCCAAATCATACAGCAAACTCCGTCACGAGCTCGGGCCGATCGCTCCCGATAGCAGCTACACCGTCAGTGCCGCCATCGGCGTGCGAGATGACGAAGTAAAAGACCCCACCACCTTCCTCGGCTACACCATCCGCTTGGTATCCGGTGATACCATCCTCGCCGAACTCTCCGACGACACCCCGCCCGGCCCGCCGAACAGCGTGACCACCATTGGTTTCTCATGGCACTCAGCCACCCTGCCCGCGGGAGTCTCGCCAGGCGCCCCCCTCGCCATCGAAATTGCCCCCAAGCAAGTCTCCGGCAAAGACTCCGGCTACCTCGACCTCGACAACGTGCGGGTGACCGTGATCGCCGAGTAATCGCCCTGTAAAGATGCCTCCGGATAAAAAAACCGGAAAAAGGATCAAAAGTTTGTAACGATCCCACTTTTTTTGTGCTTCCCTTATATGGAGGATCATTAGGATCCGCCTTTAAGCACAATTAAAAAACCAACTATAACAACAAAGGAATCATGAAAATGAATAAATCAATGAAAACAATCCTGCCACTCGCGGCTTTCGCCGGGCTGGCTCTCACCGCGAATGCGGCAGTGATCCATAGCTTTAACATGACAACCGCCCTTGGTGCCGTCGACGTAAGCGACAACGCGACCGGTATTAGCATTACCGGAGCCACTGACTGGACGGCAATCACTGTAGCATCAGGCACCGGCACCAACAACGGAGCCACGCTCACATTTGACTCTAGTAACGGTTGGGGAGGCACCGTAGGTAATCGTGGAACTGTCGGAGCAGCAGCAATACGAATTCACGGTGGCATTACCACTGGAGATATTCCTTGGACGATTACAGGACTCGCCAACAACGGGGTCTACGACATGGTTTGGTACAACAAGAATACGGGTGAAACCCGGCACCCGAACACTGGAGTCGCTGGCTTTGACGCAGGCAATGGAATCGGCTTAAGCGGTGTTCGCGATTCGGAAGGTGACCAGAACTTCAGCAGCGTGCAGGCCGATGGATCCGGCACGATTACCGGAACCTGGTTTTACGATGGTAACCTGACGGCCGTCGCAGGAGTCCAACTGATTGCAGTCCCCGAGCCCACCACCACCGCCCTACTCGGTCTCGGTGGACTCGCCCTGATCCTCCGTCGCCGTAAGTAACCTTTCCCTGTTCAATATCATATTAAGGTTGTCCCCACTCCCCATCACCGGGGAGTGGGGTTTTTTCGTGGCCGGGGCTTCCAGCCCCGTAGCCTAGCCGAGCGTAAAAGAGGTGTTCAACATCTTCTCTGGAAGCGCAAAGAGATTACAAAGATCTTCTACGTGATAACCAACAACGGACAACCTCCCGCAGCGCTCTTGAGCCCAACGGGTTCACTCATACTAGCCCCGGGCAAGATCGACTCCGTCGGTCGCCGCCCTGGGTCAGGTGTTGCAAAACACATCGCAGGCTGAAAGTCTGCCTCATAGGACAGCGGGCAGACTTGCCATGAATGATGCAGACTTTCAGCCTGCCCAACCCCCTGCCACAACCAACCCAGGGCGCTGCCCTGGGCTAGTATGAATCAGCCCGTTGGGCTGCCATATAAAGCCAATAGTCAATAGCCGAAGCAGGAGATCAATCCTGCAGTCATTGATGTTTAAAGCCCACTTATCGTATCAACTGTCAGCCGTGTAATACCCGGTTTTCATGAAAACGGTCTGGCGCATCGCCCGTATCAGTCATAACTTCCCCCCCCAGGCAAGAGCATCAAATTATGCAAAACCACACAAATTTCCCAATCGTTTCCCCTCGGCGACTCATCACCGGCTTCGGATTAGCCGTGATCTCAATATTTACAGTCACCGGAAATCTTTCCGCCGCCGACTCCCAAGCTCCGATCCTCGTCGAGGCCGAGGGCTTCGCCAACTCCGGCGGCTGGGTCATCGACCCTCAGTTCATGGACCAGATGGGTTCGCCCTACCTGCTCGCTCACGGTCTTGGGGTTCCAGTGAAAGACGCCAATACGCAGGTCACCATCCCAAAGGCCGGAAGTTACAAGGTCTGGGTGCGCACCAAGGACTGGGTGGCGCAGTGGAAGGCCCCCGGCACACCGGGCCGGTTTCAAATCCTCATCAACGGAAAACCCCTCAAAACCACTTTCGGAACCGTCGGCGCGCAGTGGCACTGGCAGGACGGTGGCAAGATCGACCTACCCCAAGGGAAACTCAAACTCGCCCTGCACGACCTGACCGGCTTTGAGGGTCGGTGCGACGCCATTGTTTTTTCTAACGATCCCGATTTCACGCTACCTAACAAAGATCCTGAGATGGCAGCATTTCGCCGTCGGTGTCTTGGGTTACCGGAAAAACCTGAACCGGCTGGCGAGTTTGATCTCGTCGTCACCGGTGGAGGAATCGGCGGCACCTGCGCCGCCGTCACCGCCGCCCGACTCGGCTTAAAAGTCGCGCTCATCCAGGACCGACCCGTCCTCGGCGGCAATAACAGCTCGGAAGTCCGAGTCTGGCTGCAAGGAGGCCGCAGCAAGGAACCATGGCCCCGCGTCGGTGATGTCGTCGCCGAACTCGAAGCTGACAACCGAGCCCATTACGGCCCGACCAATACCGCCGAACTCTACGAGGACGATAAGAAACTCGCCGTCGTCAAAGGCGAGCCTAACATCACCCTCTTTCTTGAACACCGGGGCAACGGCGTCGAGATGGACGGTCAAAAAATCCGTGCCGTGCTCGCCACCGAAATCCGCACCGGAAGACGCGTCCGCATCGGTGGAAAATGGTTTGCCGACTGCACCGGAGACGCCTGCATCGGCGCACTTGCGGGTGCCGATTTCGACCTCCAGGAAAAAAACAAAATGGGCCCGTGTAACCTCTGGAACGTCTGCGAGTGTAAGGACACGAATCCGATCAACACCGGCACGACCAAGTCCGCCGAAGTGGTGAAGTTTCCCCGCACCCCATGGGCGCTCGACCTCTCTGACAAGCCGTTTCCCGGTCGCAGTAAAATCAAACCCGACCCTAACAAGCTCGGCGGCTGGTACTGGGAAAGCGGGTTCGACCGCGACCCGATCACGGAAATGGAGTACGTGCGCGACTGGAATTTCCGCGCCATGTATGGTGCCTGGGATGCGCTGAAAAATGTCGATAAGGTGCTGCCAAATCATCAGCTCAACTGGTCGGCCTACATCCTCGGTAAACGCGAGTCCCGTCGACTCATGGGTGATGTCATCCTCAACGTCAAACACCTCAACGAGGACAAGAAATTCCCCGACGGCGCCGCACCCACCGGCTGGGATAACGACCTCCACGTCGCCAGCACGAAGTATAACAAAGGGTTCGAAGGTGATGCCTTTATCTCCGACGCCAAACACGGCTACTTTCCCGCCTTCAAGGAGAACCGTCCGTTCTGGGTGCCTTACCGTTGCCTCTACTCCCGCAATATCGAAAACCTCTTTATGGCGGGTCGATGTATCAGCGTGACCCACGATGCGCTCGGAGCCGTGCGGGTGATGCGCAGCTGCGGGACCCAGGGAGAAATCGTCGGCATGGCCGCAAGCGTCTGTAAGGAATTCGATACCAACCCACGTGGTGTTTATAAAAATCACCTCAAGGACTTGCAGAAACGGATGCGCAAAGGCGTCGGCAAGGTCGATGGCTCGACCATCCCCTATTCCAATCAAGGCGAACACGGCAAAAGCCTGCGCCAAGTCAACCTGACCCAACCTAAATGGCTCGGGCGCGCCGGCACGAACCTCGCACGCACCGCCAAGCTGAACACCAACCGCCCTGTGAAAGCTGGCGACGTCGACCGCACCGTCCTACTCAACGACGGCAACGGCAAGATCGAAGACAACAGCGCCCGCTGGATAGGCGGAGGAAAAATGCCTCACATCATCGAATACCGCTGGGATAACCCGGTCGAACTCGGTGCCTCACGCATGATCTCCGGCAGATACAACGGCGCCCGCGTCCTCGATCCAATCAGTGATTTCAAAATCCAGTATTCCGAGGACGATGGAAAAACTTGGAAAGATGCTCTCCCCGGAGTTGAGAAAAATGAGAACCCCGTCTGGGCATCCACCTTCACGCCCGTGAAAACGAAGCACCTCCGTTTTGTCATCACCCGCGCCCCACACAACCTCTCCCGGCTTTGGGAGGTCGAGTTTTATCAGCCATTGGGAGAGTAGGAAAAGTCACTGTGAAGCAGAAGATGAGTTTCACGATTTTATTCTTTTTATTGTCAACATGGGTTAGGGTTTATCGAATCTA